>VFQP010004866.1_pt1 | contig 12108 bp, 9 predicted proteins | sample 3512351 | NCBI WGS metagenome assembly VFQP01 (sample SAMN10412372, study PRJNA504923) | tailings metagenome | isolation source: Relicate 1 Philex TSF1 revegetated site | place: Philippines: Tuba, Benguet | collected 2017-08-29 | reverse complement strand
ATTAACCAATGGCTATGCTCGCTCATATTTGTTGGTAGCATATAAGGCTCAATAATAATTAGGTCGAGAATTACCCCAAAGGTGATTCTCGACCTAATTGTTTTTATAAACCACACTTAACCTTTTGTTATCTATAGGCGTTATCCCATTGATAATTATTGTTGTATAATCCCCAATAAAATGTTTGATGTAATTATAATAGGAGGAGGTTTGGCTGGCTTATGTGCTGCTATTCAACTTCATAAGTCAGGAAAAAGGGTTTTACTTATAGAGAAAAAACACTATCCTTTCCATAGGGTATGTGGGGAGTATGTCTCGAATGAGACCCAACCTTACTTACAACAATTAGGATTAAATTTAGAAAGCCTTGGTGCTAAATCTATTACAGAATTTCAATTTACCTCTCCCCAAGGGCATAGTTTACTAGCTGACCTCGACCTTGGGGGTTTTGGAATTAGTCGTTATAAACTAGATTATGCCCTGTACCAATTAGCCCTAGGTTATGGCGTTACTTGTTTGTGTGGAGTAGAAGTAGAGCAGGTAGTTTTCCAGCAAAATAGCTTTGTAGTGTATACTTCTCAGTCGAGCGAGGGGCTAGAGGCTCGGTATGTAATTGGGGCTTATGGTAAGCGAACCAAATTGGATGCAACATTGAAAAGACCTTTTCTAGCACAACGAAGCCCTTATGTTGGTATCAAGTACCATATCAAAACAGATTTTCCACAGAATCGTATTGCATTGCATAATTTTAAGGATGGTTATTGTGGTATTTCGGCTATTGAAGACGATAAGTATTGTTTATGTTATTTGACAACACGAGAAAATTTGAGAATAAATAGTAAGATACCAGATATGGAAAGGAATATTCTCTGGAAAAATCCCTATCTCAAGGAAATTTTTACAACCTCCGAATTTTTGTATAACAAGCCCGAAGTAATTAATGAAATATCATTTTCCCCGAAAAGCACTATCGAAAATCATATCTTAATGATAGGCGATACCGCAGGATTAATTACGCCTTTGTGTGGTAACGGTATGGCAATGGCAATTCATGGAGCAAAAATAGTATCCGAAATTTTACTCGAAAACTTTGAAAATAGAACAAAAGTAGAAACCCTTTTTGCACAACAATGGAAACATCATTTTGCTACTCGTCTTTGGGTAGGACGCACCGTACAAAAATTATTCGGGAACGAATTATTGTCTGAAATAGCTCTACAAACCTTACGGATTTTTAGGCCAGCCCTAAGTATTATTATGAAATCAACACATGGGAAAACTTTTTAGCGAAAAAAAATTATATTTGGTTATAATTATTTTGTGCAGAATAGAATTTGTATTTTTCTTATATTGTCAAAAATAAAAATATATAATAGGTTTTTATTCAATTATTTTAATAATAAGTATAAATGCCTAGTTTTGGTAAATTAAATTCTTGGTATTATGTTTGCATACCAAATTACACTTCAACGATTAGACCTGTAAGCGTTACCAGACTACTTACAGGTTATTTTTTTGTCTATACCTTAGCTGGCAATCAGAACAGCAATATGTTATATCATGATGAGTTATAGCCCCTCCCAAACACTTCTTTAGTACAAGGGTATTACCGTGGTATTTTTAACTTCCGACATCACAAACGAACTACTAATATGGGCTACGCTTTGTAAGCTCGAAAGTTTTTTCTGGTAAAAGTCATTGTAAGCTTCCATATCTTTGGCAATAACCTTTATCAAATAATCGTAGTTGCCCGATACAATACTGCATTCAATTACCTCTGGGAATTGTTTGATAGCCTCCTCAAATTCTACAAAATGATTCTTTTGCTGTTTGTCTAAGGTAATACTACAATATACCAGTAGGGGATTGCCCAAAAGTTTTCTGTTTAAGATAGTTACGTATTTTTCGATAATGCCCTCATGTTCCAGTCGCTTGATTCTATCATGAGTGGGTGTCATGGATAAATTAATTTTCTGTGAAATTTCTTTGATAGTTAATTGAGCATTTTCTTGAATTAATTGAAGTATTTTGATGTCGAGATTGTCTAAGCTCATAAGATTGACAGAAATTTTTATTAGTTTAAGGGAAAAAGCTACACCATTTACAGGAAAAAATCCTTTATAAGTTCAAAATTATTAAAACAATTTCTTATTTATAAACTCATAGTAAAATAATTTCCTGTATTGCGTAATTTTGTTTCACACTTCATCAACAATGTCTTATCTGGATAGTACGATTGATTGTGAAGCTTGTCAGATAATGGCATCATTAACCCATAGTATAAATCCTTAACAAACCCCAAACAATGATAATCGGCGTACCTAAAGAGATCAAAAACAACGAAAACCGTGTAGCATTAACACCAGCAGGTGTGGCAGAATTTAAGAAAAATGGCCATACTGTGTATATCCAAACACAAGCAGGTGTAGGAAGTGGTTTTTCGGATGAAGAATACCAAAAAGCTGGGGCAAGTATTTTGCCAACAATAGAAGAAGTATATGCTATTGCCGAAATGATTTGTAAAGTAAAAGAACCTATTGCTTCTGAATATAGCCTTATTAAAGAAGGACAATTGTTGTTTACTTATTTTCACTTTGCCTCTTCAGAAGAGCTTACACACGCTATGATTAAGCAAAAAGCAACTTGCTTGGCATACGAAACCGTAGAGAAAAACGACCGTAGCTTGCCATTGCTAGTACCGATGTCGGAAGTAGCAGGACGTATGGCTATTCAAGAAGGAGCGAAGTATTTGGAAAAACCCATGGGCGGTCGTGGTATTTTGTTGGGTGGTGTAGCTGGTGTAAAACCTGCCAATGTATTGGTACTTGGCGGAGGGATTGTAGGCACACAAGCTGCTAAAATGGCCGCAGGATTAGGTGCAAACGTTACGATTATGGATGTAAGCCTTCCTCGTTTACGTTATTTGGAAGATGTAATGCCTGCCAATGTTGACACTGTAATGTCAAATGAATATAACATTCGTGAAGCTATCAAATTATCGGATTTGATTATTGGAGCGGTATTGATTCCTGGGGCAAAAGCTCCGCATTTGATTACACGCGATATGCTGAAAGAAATGAAGCCCGGTACAGTACTTGTCGATGTGGCTGTTGACCAAGGCGGATGTATCGAAACTTGTACGCCAACAACCCACGAAAATCCAACGTTTGTAATAGACGGTATTGTTCACTACTGTGTAGCTAATATGCCAGGTGCAGTACCATATACTTCAACGTTAGCTTTGACAAACGCTACTTTGCCGTATGCTATTCAATTAGCTAATAAAGGTTGGGAAAAAGCTTGTCGTGAAAACGAAGAACTTAAAAAAGGCCTTAATGTTGTACAAGGCAAAATTGTTTATAAAGGTGTTTCTGAAGCATGGGGGCTTACATTGAGCGACCTTTCGGAGGTATTAGCGTAGTTTAACACACACACCACGTATTGATTCTTGTTGTTTGAAATTGAACCTTTAAGAATTAGATAACGTTACTATATAGTTAAATGCCATCGTCATTTTGAGGATGGCATTTCTTTTATCAATACTTGTATAATTTGTTATTTATAAATGTCTCTCTTTAAACGTCAGTATGCCCTCTTATTCAAGCGGATAGGTTGGCTAATGTGCCTTTATACACTATGTAGAGTGTTATTCTTATGGCTCAATCGTTCTGCATTTAGTACAGCTTCTGCTACAGACCTACTGTATGCTTTTGTATTAGGGCTTCGTTTTGACCTCTCTGTTATTGCTATTATCAATATGCTGTATGTGCTGTGTGCTCTTTTACCGCAAAAACTGTGGGATAATCTTTCCTATCAAAAGTTTTTGAAGTGGTTTTTTGTTATTCCTAATGCTCTATTTTTATGGTTTAATGTAGTTGATTTAGAATACTATAAATTTATTGGTCGTCGAACCAACTTTGAAATATTGGGTATTGCCAACGATGCTACCGACCAAGCTCTCAATTTGACTGGTAAATTTTGGTATTTGGTTGTAATAGGAGGCATTCTTACATGGGTTTTTGTTGCATATCTGCCTCAATATCAATCGGTAAAAGCGTTGGGGAAAGACCAAAAACGCTGGAATCCATTTCTGATTTTTTCGGCCTTATTTACTACTGCTTTATGTATTTTGGCTTTTAGAGGAGGTTTGCAAGAAAAACCCTTGCGTATCAATCAGGCATTTGTACAAAATAATAGTGCCTTGGGCAATTTGGTGTTGAATACACCCTTCACTTTTTTGACTACGGTAGATGCCGTTGGTACTCATAAGGTAGATTATATTAGTCAAAACAAAGAATTGCTTTCGCTGGTGAGCCGTGATACTGAATTGTCAGGTTTCAGGCACAATGCTCCTCAAAACGTAGTAGTGATTATTGTAGAAAGTTTGTCGGCCGAATACATGGGCTTGGGCAATTCTTATGAAGGATATACCCCTTTTCTGGATTCGTTGGGTAGGGCTGGTTTTTGTATGCAGCAGCATTTTGCCAATGGTCGGGAGTCTATCGATGCTGTGCCTGCTGTTACGGCTAGTATCCCTAAGCTGATGGACGAGCCTTATATTACCTCGATGTACCAATCTAATCTAATCGAAGGCTTAGGTACAATTGCCAATACTAAGGGGTATAAAACTAGTTTTTTTCATGGAGCAAAAAACGGTTCTATGGGTTTTGAAGGCTTTTCTCAAATAGCTGGTTATCAGCATTATTTTGGGCTGAACGAATATCCCAACAAAGCCGATTATGACGGTCATTGGGGTATTTTCGACGAGCCGTTTTTACAGTTTTTTGCCGATAGGTTATCCCAAGAAAATACGCCATTTGTGAGTACAGTGTTTACCCTAAGCTCGCACATGCCTTATACAATTCCAGAACAACACAAAGGTAGATTTAAAAAAGGGCCATTAGAAGTTCATGAAACTATTGGGTATGCAGATTATGCCTTGAAGCGTTTTTTTGAAAAAGCCAGTAAACAACCTTGGTTCAAAAATACTCTATTTATCATTACAGGCGATCACACCCAACAAAACCACGAAGCCAAATACGCCAATGAACTAGGGGCGTATCGTGTGCCATTGATTGTTTTTCATGGTGGAAATGAGGAAAACAAGCGTTTGAAAAGTTTTGTCCATCCTCAAAAAATTACCCAACATGCCGATATTATGCCTTCAATAGCCGATTTCTTGAATATCCGTTTGGCTCAGCCTCTCCCTTTTGGTGAGTCTATTTTTAGGGCTGGCAATGGAGGCTTGGCTTTGCAGTACAATGAAGGTATTTTTAGAATGGTGTTACCCGATAAGTATATCAAGTTTGATGGCGATAAGGTACAGGCCTTTGGATATAACTTGGCACAAGGGAAAATATGGCCTTTAGCCTCCGATTTATCCAAAAACTTAGCTATAAAAGAATTACAGGCTTTTATTCAATATCATCATAATGGACTGATTGATAATTCATGGATCGAAAATCAGGTTTATAATAAAACGTATTTGGTAGAACGTAAATAGAGAATTTTAAGACTGAAATTCTATCAAGGAAGGGGAATATGCTTACTTTTGTGTAAAGTTTTAAAAAGTACAAAGTAATGTAGTCAATATAATTATTGTGTACCTTATTATGTAAGTAGTTGAGCTTATGGTTTAGTATTTGGGTAGGTAAAGAATTGATAGTCAGTTTTTTGATTGATAGTCTACTTAGTTAGTCACTTACTGAAACCTAAAGCCATTATTCCCCCCAAAATCTAATGACACATACCGTTCAAGCCAAGGAAACTCTATTTAGCATTTCAAAAAAATATGGACTAACTGTTGAGCAGTTAATGAAAGTCAATAATTTGCTTAGTAACAATTTGTTTATTGGGCAAAACTTAGTGATTTCTTTGCCTTCACCCGTTACTCCCAATGTCCCAGCAAAGCCTGTAGTAAGTTCTTATTTAGACACCCGCAAGGCTTTTGTAGTAAACAAACAGCCCAAAGGAACGTTTAATAATTATACAATTTCGTTTCCTTCCCCCAATGGAACTATTACCACAGGTTTGTTTCGAGACAATTATCCTTCACCCAACCGTGTCAATGCCAAAGGAATTAGCTACACAGGCAAAAGTTTGTTTGATACAAACAGAACACTCTTTGCCGATTTGTGCCAGCAAAACTATTATTTAGAAGTACTGCATCATATTGCCAAAAATGAGGGCTGTTTCGACGCTATTAATAGCTATGACAAAGCTATCTTCTCATTTGGCTTTATTCAATTTACAGGAGCAAAAGCTAGTGGAGCAATGCTTACAAGGGTTTTGCAAAGATTCAAATTAAGAGACGAATATGCTTTCAACGATTGTTTTACTCAATATGGTATCAATATCCAGTCCGACAAAGTACCAATTTTTAAAGTAGCCACTCCAGCTATTACCCTAGAAGATGATGCCGCATATACCGAAGTAGCCAATAATCTTCAGCTAACTGGGGCATTTATTGCCAGTGGATTTAGGCGTAGTATGATTAGGGCTCAGGTAGAAATTGCGTTGGAGGAATATGTCCTAAAGGCAGTTTCGCCAACAGTTATGCTTAATTTTAAGGGACAAAGTGTGCCCTTAAATAACGTCCTAAAAACCGAAGGAGGCTTTGCTTTGCGGATAGATTTATGTGTGAATAGAGGTTTGACAGGCTCGTTATCAGTCTTAAAAACAGCTATCGAAAAAGTAGCCCAAGAATCTGGTATTACAACGGCGGTAGGTTTGGCCAAAATTAATGAAAGAAGGGTAGTAGAAGTACTAGCCATGAACGAAACCGATACCCTAAAAAGAGACAGAACCCTAAAGCTGCTCAATGAAGGCTTTAGTTTCTGGAAATAAGCCGTTAGATAACTTTTGGACAATAATAAAAATTACTTTCCAAGGATTTGATAATTTTATAGCTTACTCAAACTTAACTATGACACACACTGTAAAACCACAGGAAACACTGTACGCTATTTCACGGAAATACAACGTAAGTGTTGACCAAATCAAACAATTGAATGGGCTTATAAGCAACGACATTTCGATTGGGCAGGTATTATATATTAGCTTTGACGACGCCCCCGTGTATCCCAATGCCAACCCTGTAACGCCCAATTATAGCGATAACGTGTATCCCAATACACCACCAAGCTATCCATCTACGCCCACTTACCCAAGCACACCCTCGTACAATACGCCTTCAGGTAATTACAATAATAATAATAACAATGCAGCCGTTGGCATTGAGGCGTTTCAGGTAAGAAAAGAGAATAAAGGCTCGTACAATAGTATCGTTATTTCGTATCCGAGTGATTATGGAACAGATTCAACAAATCCTATGCGAGACAACTACCCATCTCCCAATTTGGTAAACCCAAGAGGGGTGTCGTATTTTGGAAAATCTACCTTCGATTCGCAACGAGCTCAATTTGAAGACCTTTGTCCACGCCCTTTTTATGCCGATATTTTACATTTTATTGGCAAAAACGAAGGTAGTTTCGATGCCGTCAATAGTTATGATAAAGCTATTTTTTCATTTGGGTTTATTCAATTTACAGGAGCAGTAGCAAGTGGCTCTATGCTGACACGAGTGTTGCAACGCTTCAAAAACAATAACCAAAGTGCATTCTATCAGTCATTTGGGCAATTTGGGTTAGATATTTCTACTTATGGAACACCTTTATTTACCGTCAATACGGGTTATGGGCAAAAGCAAGGCGATGAAGCGTACCGAGAAGTAGCCAATAATTTACAGCTTACAGGAGTATTTATTGCATCGGGTTTTGAACGTGAAATGATTCGTGCCCAAATCCAAATTGCTCAAGAAGAATATATGAATAAAGCCTTGGCCGATAGCACAAGCGTTGCTGTGCTGGGGCAGGGGGTTTCGCTCAATAGAGTTCTGTATTCGGAAGGAGGTATTGCCTTGCGAGTAGACTTGTGTGTCAACAGAGGTTTGTCGGGGTCATTGGCTGTTTTACAAAAAGCTATTGCTCAGGTAGCCGCCGAATCGGGTATTTATTCGGTAGCATCATTGGGTAGTATCGACGAAAGAAGGGTGGTCGAAACCGTTGCCAATAATGACATAGAGCAGTGGAAAAAAGACCGTACTCGCAAGTTATTGAGTAGTAATTTTAGTTTTGACAAATACTCAGTTTGATCAAACCGAGAGCAGAATATGCTAGATCTTGGATCTGTGATGCCAGAATGATTGAGCGTAACGCCTTTTATCCCTATCTCACAATCCAAAACTTTTTATATATTCTTAAATCTTGATAATCAGTTGTCAGCTATTTTGTTGTAAAAGTCCTTGTTTTAGGTAATATAATACAGGATTTAGAGATAGAGCATTGGATTTTGGCTTGTCAATGAATTTTTGTTGGGAAACTTTAAAAAACTCTTGGCAAAAGAGTATAGAATATGGCGTAAATTTCGTACTTTTGCGGAAAATTTTAAATCGGGCGACAGAGAAATGATACCAAGATTAAAGATGATTTTTTCGCTTGGAAAGGCACTTTTTTCTTAGGGCATAACTCTTTCCTCACAATAAAAATGGCTTCCATAAATCAAGTTAAAATTTTCTCAGGGTCTTCTTCTGAATATTTAGCTAAAGAAATTGCAAAGTATTTTGGAAAAGAATTAGGCTCAACTACAGTACAAAAATTTTCAGACGGTGAAATGTCACCGAGCTTTGATGAATCAATCAGAGGATGCGATGTTTTCTTGATTCAGTCAACATTCCCACCTGCCGACAACCTGTTGGAATTGTTGTTGATGATTGACGCAGCTCGTCGTGCTTCGGCACACTATGTTACGGTTGTGATTCCTTATTTTGGGTATTCTCGCCAAGACCGCAAAGACAAGCCAAGAGTAGGTATCGGTGCCAAATTGATTGCCAATTTGTTGACTGCTGCAGGTGCTGACCGCCTTATGACACTTGATTTACACGCTGGACAAATCCAAGGATTCTTCGACTTTCCAGTTGACCATTTGGAAGGAACAGCTATCTTTGTTCCTTATTTGAAGTCGCTAGGTTTACAAAACCTTTTGTTTGCTTCGCCCGATGTGGGTGGGGTGGTTCGTACTCGTAACGTTGCCAAGTCGTTCAATGCCGATATGGTAATTTGCGATAAACACCGTAAACGTGCCAACGAAGTTGCTTCAATGCAATTGATTGGTGATGTAACAGGTGCAGATGTAGTCTTGGTCGATGACTTAATTGATACTGGTGGAACTATGTGTAAAGCTGCTCAGTTAATTATGGACAAAGGTGCAAAATCTGTAAGAGCTATCGTAACGCATCCAGTGCTTTCTGGAAAAGCCTACGATAATATCAGCAACTCGGTATTAACCGAATTAGTAGTAACTAATACTATTCCGTTGCAACAAGAATGCGACAAAATTAAGGTACTTTCTGTGGCTGAATTATTTGCCAAAGCCATCGGAAGAATCCGTGACCATGAGTCTATCAGTTCATTATTCATAAAGCACTAAGAATATTCTGAGGTGCAAATTTATTTTAACCGGTTACTAGAAGATAGCTATCATGTGAAAGGCTAGTAACATAATATCACTCAAATGAGAAAGATTGAAATTGTAGGTTTCAGAAGAGAAACCCTTGGTACTAAGTCGGCAAAAGATTTGCGTAACGAAGCTTTAGCTCCTTGCGTATTGTATGGTGGAAAAGACCAAGTACACTTTGCTGTACCATTGATTTTGTTCCGTGACTTGATTTACACACCCGAAGTAGCGGAAGTTGAATTGAACATTGAAGGCGAAATCCGTCGTGCTATCTTGCAAGATGCTCAGTTCCACCCAGTAAATGAAAGTATTTTGAACGTAGATTTCTTGGAAATCGTTGATGGTAAGCCTATCAAAATCGATGTTCCTGTAAAAGTAATCGGAAATGCTCCTGGTGTTCAAAAAGGGGGTAAAATGGTTCAAAAATTGCGTAAAGTAACTTTGAAAGGTCTTGCTGAAAACATTCCTGATTTTGTTGAAGCTGACATCACTGGTTTAGACTTGGGACAAACTATCAAAGTTTCTAAATTGAAAGTAGAAGGTGTTTCTATCTTGAACAACCCTTCAAACCCAGTGGCAACTATCGATATCCCACGTGCATTGAGAGGAAAAATCAACTCTTAATTCACCAAAGTTTCAAACTGATAGATATTCAAAATGCCGTCTCGAATGTATTTTCGAGGCGGTTTTTTGTTGTATTATCTAAATGGTTTTTCTATAAAATTTGGGTTTTATGGTATTTGTAAAGATAAAATATCTATTAATTAATTATTTTTTTGTATAAATATCTAAAATTGACACAAAACTCAGAATATACATAAATTGTATTTTATACTCTTCTAACTTTGTCGTATCCTTTTGGTACACATCAATCGGAATATTAGTATCAAAGGCAGCTTTGATTGAAAAAGGAATCGTGTGAAAATCACGAACAGACGTGCTACTGTAATTAACCGTTCAGCCATGAACAAATCGTATGCAAGAATCCATTGTTCTATTCAGAATGAGAAGGAGCATTACGATGTTATAAGTCAGGAGACTTGCTAATATTCTCAATGACAAAACTCTCACGAACAGAGTATTGGACACGCATTGGTTTTTCTTATTTTATCGGAATGCCATAACCACGCTTCAGGCTTGGCTGGTAGGCTTTTGCCCAATAAGTAAGTAAAATCTGGCTTTCAATTAAACTAGGTGAAGGAATTGGCGTGTGCTAGAATGTTTTTGTTCATTTCTAAACATTTTACAACATGATTACTCACAACCTTGGCTATCCTCGTATTGGTAGCAAAAGAGAATTAAAACGTGCCTCTGAACAATACTGGGCTGGCACTATTACCAAAGAAGAATTAGCATTGGTAAGTCGTCAAATAAGAACACAAAATTGGAAAATTCAGCAAAATGCTGGTATCGAATTGATTCCAAGCAATGATTTTTCGTTGTACGACCACGTTTTGGACACTTCGCTGATGTTAGGGGCGATTCCCGAACGCTATCATGTATTGATTGATGGAAAATCGAGTAAGGAACTCGATATTTATTTTGCTATGGCTCGTGGCGTACAAAAAGAGGGCGTTGATATTGTAGCTTCTGAAATGACAAAGTGGTTTGATACCAATTACCACTATATTGTTCCCGAATTTGTTAAAAATCAAAAGTTTTACCGCTATTCTGAAAAGGCTATTATTGAGTTTGAAGAAGCCAAACAGTTGGGTATTCTTACCAAGCCTGTTTTGGTAGGGCCTGTATCGTACCTTTTGCTTGGAAAAGAAAAAGAGGAGGGCTTTAGCCGACTAGATTTATTAGATCAGCTTTTGCCTGTTTATATTGATATTTTACAAGATCTAGAAAGCCGAGGGGCTACTTGGGTACAGCTCGACGAGCCATTTTTAGTGATGGATTTGACCCAAAAAGAAAGAGAGGCTTTTGAAGTTGCTTATCAGAAAATCCGTAAGGCATTACCTCATTTAAAGATATTACTGGCTACATATTTTGAATGTTCTGGCGAAAATATCCATACAACAGTGGCCTTGCCTGTTGATTGTATTCATTTGGACTTGGTGCGTTGTCCTTCACAATTGTCTGATATTCTGGCTATTGATTCATTTGTGGCTTCCGAAAAATTTTTATCGTTAGGTCTGGTAGATGGTCGAAATATCTGGAAAAATGATTTTACAAAATCACTCAGATTTATCGAAAATGCCGTTACAGTATTGGGCGAAAACCGTGTATTGTTAGCTCCTTCTTGCTCGTTATTGCATAGCCCTTGTGATTTAGATTTAGAGAAAAACGAAGCTGTTTTGAGTCCAGAAATCAAAAACTGGATGGCTTTTGCCAAACAAAAACTTTCGGAGGTAGTGGTATTAAGCAAATTGTCGGGAGCATCAACTTTTGCCGAATATACCAATCAATTGCTTGAAAATCAGCAAGCTGTAGAAAGTAGGAAAGTGTCGGCCTTGATTCACCGCCCAGCCGTAAAACAGCGAGTGGCCTCAGTACAGAAAGCCGATTTTAGTCGTGAAAAAAGCTTTGCCGAACGTCAGGCTATACAATTAAAAACCTTGAATTTACCTTTGTTTCCAACTACCACGATTG
>VFQP010004864.1_pt1 | contig 12117 bp, 7 predicted proteins | sample 3512351 | NCBI WGS metagenome assembly VFQP01 (sample SAMN10412372, study PRJNA504923) | tailings metagenome | isolation source: Relicate 1 Philex TSF1 revegetated site | place: Philippines: Tuba, Benguet | collected 2017-08-29 | reverse complement strand
TAATGCCCTTAAATTCTATGCTTCTGTGCGTTTGGATATTAGAAGAATAGGACAAATCAAAGAAGGTGCAGACAATATCATTGGTAACCGTACTAAGGTGAAAGTGGTGAAAAACAAAATGGCTCCCCCTTTCAAAGTTATCGAGTTTGATATTATGTACGGCGAGGGTATTTCTAAAGCTGGCGAGGTACTAGACCTAGCGGTAGAATTAGAAATTGTTAAAAAATCTGGTTCTTGGTTTAGCTACGACGGTAATCGCCTTGGTCAAGGTCGTGATGCTGTAAAAGAAATGATTAAAGATAATCCAGAGTTGTTGGAAGAATTGGAAGCCAAAATCAAAGATAAAGTAAAAGGTGATGAAGCCGCTTTATTAGATCCAGAAGGAGGTGTTGTTGATGCCGACGAGTTGGACGAAAGCTTGTAAAAATAGTTGATTTACGGCAATATGCTTTGAAAAAGGAGAAAATCGAAAGGTTTTCTCCTTTTTTTATGAAAATTATTGTATTTTGAAATTTATAATCTTAACTAATTAAGTAAACTCTAAACGGCTTAACAATCCCTGTATGAAATCATGAAAAGGCTGTGACCTGTTATGCTCAAGCTTTCCATGCACTTTTTCATTAACAACTATAAAATCCTCTAAAATGTCGGTACATAAAAAACGCCGTAAAGTTGAAATTTGCCATAATTGTCATACTATTCTAACGCCCGAAGATAACTTTTGCTCAAACTGTGGGCAAGAAAATCATGATTTGAAAGTTGGTTTAGGACAGCTCCTGTATGATGTATTTGAAGGCATCACCAATTTTGATACCAAGTTTTATAACACAGCCAAATCTATTTTTGCCCAACCTGGCAAAATTACCAAAGATTTTCTGGAAGGGCGTAGAGCTAGATATGTGCCTCCAATTAGGCTATATCTGCTTACTTCGTTTGTGTTCTTTTTGGCTTTTGACGAGCTTATCGACAAGGCTATTGCCGATGGCTCAGATACTACCAAAGGGCTAATAGATGGTTTGACAGGCCGAAGCAGAGGGAATAATGACAATAGCGATGACAATGAGGCTCAAGAAACCCAAAATGCTCAGGCTAATAAAAAACTCGCTAGTATCAAACTAGAGCAGAGGCTTAAGAAATTAGGAAAGAAAAATCAGATAACTAATCTGAAAGCCTTGCTTGATTCGGCAGTGGTTCATGAAGACTCTGCCAAACAGGCAGCGTTGAAGGAAAAAATACAACTTGCTGAAAAGGAGCTTGCCAAAATCAAAAAAGAAGATAATGGTATTAATGCTGCAAGCAAGTTTATTAAATATGTAACAGAATTTAAAGTAAGTTCGTCAGAGATATTAGATGAAATGAATGTTGCCCGAGACGATACCCTTAGGCAGATTATAGATTCGCTTCCTGAGGCACAACATAGACCTTTATTGATTGATATTCAGAAACAGTTGGCTTATGATACCCTCAATGCCGAAGAGATGTTTGAGGTAGATGATGACTTGAAAAAGTACTTTACCGAAAAAATGGGGCGAACAGGTAAGTTTGAATATACCCTGATTTTGCATTCTATTAAAAACAAAGCGGTTGTAAAATTGAATATCAATAATGTAATAATTCCAGTAAAAGGAAGCGATGGCGAGGTAAGAAATACAGCCTATAAAAAGCGTATCTTAACGATGAGCAACGACGAACTCGATAGCTTGATTACAAAAGAAGAGCTAAAAACGAGTCCTTTTATGTTTTTGAAGAGAGGTTTGCTTCGCAATACTACCTATTATGAGCTGGCTTTGAATGAAGATGCCGAAAAGGCTATCTCCGAGATAATTCATTTTGGGGTAGGGGTTATTTCGTTCATGATGTTTATTTTGATGCCTATTGTGGGGCTAATGCTCAAGGTCGTTTATAGCAAGCGAATGCACAGTGCCTTTAGCTATCCGTTTCGTTGGATACGCTATATTATTGACTGGGTATTGTACATTTTGCGGATGAGAAAGCAGAGAAAATATACCAGAATACCTATGTTGGTAGAAGGCCATACACGGTTTTACTACGAGCATTTGATATTTTCAATACATATTCATTCGGTTTTTTTATTAATGGTAATGTTGATTGTAGGTATAGGTGTGTGGTTGGGTTATTGGCAGATGTCGCTAGGTATAGCCATGATAGGATTCATGATTTATTTTATGGTGTCGTTGAAAGTGGTGTATCGACAGGGCTGGTTCAAAACCTTCTTCAAGTCGGTATTATTGCTATTTATGTATAGTTTTACGTTTATTTTAGTACTTACCATTACTGGCAGTATCAAGTTTGCTTTGCAGTAGAGGCTTTTATGATATAAAACACGAGTCGTCCCGAATTTTGGAATAATTTAAAATAGAGAACTCTTGTTTGTTGCTATTAGGTCGTTAAGAAAACATTGAAGAGGCTTATCTTAGAAAAATAGGGGTTATTCATGAAAAGGGCGTTCGAAAAACTAATTTCGAACGCCTTTTTGTATGTTAAATTTCAGAATGACTATTCTTTAGCCGCAAAGCATTGTATCTCTACTGGTGAACAGCATATTCAAAATAATCAATCATTCACTAAATTTGGGATGACTTAGTTCAATAAACAATTAGTTATCTTTCTTGATATATGTTTTGTTACCATTTGCATTGATATAGTAACGTCCACCTTTGGGGCCTTCGTAGATGGTTCTACCTTTATCATCTTTTCCAAAAACCTTATCGTCGCCAGCCGCAGCTTTTTCAACTTTTTTGTCTACCTTTTTAGGTTCAGGTTTTACCGTTGGGTTTTTGTCGTCGGCTTTTTCTTTTTTCTCAGGTTTTTCAGCTTTTTCCTTTTTCTCAGGTTTTTCAGCTTTTTCCTTTTTCTCAGGCTTTTCAGCTTTTTCCTTTTTCTCAGGTTTTTCGGCTTTTTCTTTTTTCTCAGGTTTTTCGGCTTTTTCCTTTTTCTCAGGTTTTTCGGCTTTTTCTTTCTTTTCTTTTTTCTCTTTTTTAGCGTCTTTGGTTTCGTCTTGAGGTTTTTGAGCGGTTACATCAAATACAAATAGACCCGACAGTAACAGTGCGAAAGCAACTATTTTTTTCATGATAGAATGGATGTTGAAATTGTGAAATTTAAGAAACGTTAATTGGATAATCTAAAACTAATTTACACTTTTTTTGATTACTCCTAGTTAAGTTATAAAAAACTTATGTTTTCGACTTGAATAAAAAAAAATAGTCACTTTGTGCATATTAATCATCGTATCTGTCAAACCTACAATAAGCTGTAAAACAAAAGAAAATACTATGATAAAAAACAGTAAAGGTGGTATAAAGTGACTTTTTTATTAACTTACCAACGAAGGGTATTGTCCAATACCTCAGCTATGTTATTACTTAACTATCTTGAATTTATAGTAACATCAATTATGGAAGAACAACATCTTGAAAGCTCAGATTTTCTTAAAGATATCGTTATAGGTATGTCCGATGGGCTAACAGTTCCATTTGCTTTGGCGGCAGGACTTTCGGGGGCTGTCACACAAACCTCCATTATTACCACAGCAGGTATTGCCGAAATTGTAGCGGGTTCTATTGCTATGGGGTTGGGAGGATATTTGGCTGGCCAAACGGAGGTTGAGCATTACGAGTCAGAACTCAAGCGTGAGTTTGAAGAAGTAGAGCGTGTTCCAGAAAGAGAAAAAGAGGAAGTGCGTGAGGTATTTGCCGACTATGGCCTTGACTTAGCAACCCAAAATATTATTGTTGAGGCTTTGGCAAAAGACAAGAAAAAATGGGTTGATTTTATGATGAAATTTGAATTAGGCCTAGAAAAACCTGACATCAATAGGGCCAGAAACTCTGCTTTGACCATTGGGGTATCTTATATAGTAGGGGGGTGTATTCCGTTGTTGCCTTATTTCTTTGTCGAGAACTCTTTGGATGGCCTCAAGCTTTCGGCTATGATCACCTTGCTTGCCCTATTTATTTTTGGGTATTTTAAAAGCAAAGTTACAGGGCAAAATCCTGTAGGTGGGGCTTTAAAAGTAATGACAATCGGAACAGCCGCCGCTGCTGCTGCATTTTTTGTAGCCAAGCTATTTTAAATCAATTTGAAGCTATGATTTGCTCTTAGCAGATAAAAATGGGTTATCTGCTAAGAGAATGATGAGGTTATTTGTACAAAATAAGTAATTCAATATTCCTTTAATAGCCAATGGCGGTATCATCAGCTCTGACATCGGCACCGCCTTCGTATCTGCCATCGGGATGCAATAAAATACAGTCCATACGACCAATGGTATTTTTTTGAGACTCAATTTTGTAACCTTTCCCCAACAGTTTTTGTAAAGTTTGTGGTGAAAAGCCTCCTTCTTCAAACGTGATTTTGTCGGGCAACCATTGGTGGTGGAATCTAAGAGCATCTACAGCCTGTTGCATGCCCATTTTGTGTTCTACAACATTCAGAAATACCTGAAATACAGAAGTAATAATGGTTGAGCCACCTGGCGTACCTAATACCATAAAGAGTTTTCCATCTTTTTCTACAATCGTTGGAGTCATTGACGACAACATACGTTTGTTGGGAGCAATAGCATTGGCTTCGTTTCCGATTAATCCATAAGAGTTGGGATGTCCAGGTTTAATTGAAAAATCATCCATCTCATCATTCATCAAAAAACCTGCTCCGTCTACTACGACTTTGCTACCATACGAGTTGTTGAGCGTAGTCGTGATTGATACAGCATTACCATCTTTATCGGCAAAAGAAGAGTGAGTAGTTTCCATGCTTTCATAGCCTGGAATAGTACCACCCGATACCTTTTTACTGTCGGTTGCCAAATCAAAAGAGAAGTCGCCCCAGCGTTGTGTTAGAAAATTTGGGCTGAGCAGTTCTTTTTGAGGTACTTTTACAAAATCAGGGTCACCTAGCCATTTGGCACGGTCGGCAAATACCCTACGTTCTGCCTCAATCATAACTTGGGTAGTAGAGTCGGTATGCCAGCCCCATTTAGTAAGTGGGTATTGTTCTACATACTTCAATAACTGCATCAAGGCAATACCACCCGACGATGGCAGAGGCATCGTAATTACTTTATATCCTTTATATTTCTCAACAATAGCCTCACGCCAAACCGCACGATAACTGTCTAAATCTTTTTGGGTAATAATACCGCCACCACGTTTCATTTCATTGATAAGTAGCTGGGCGGTTTCGCCTTCATAAAACCCCTTGCGACCTTCTTGTTGAATTCGTTTAAGGGTTTTTGCCAAATCTTTTTGAATCAGTAAATCGCCTTCTTTCCACTCGCTACCATCTTCCTTTAAAAAGTATTTTTTGGTAGGATTGTATTTTAGTAAATCATCTTTGATACGATTGAGCCCACGGGCTTCACGTGTGGTGAGTCGAACACCATTTTCGGCCAAATCAATGGCAGGCTGTAAAATCTGTTTCCATGATAATTTACCAAAGCGTTTATGAGCTTGTTCGAGGCCATCGACGGCTCCGGGTGTACCACTGGCCAAATGGCCGTACCAGCTTGGCTGTCCAGGTTTTACCTCACCTTTTTCGTCGAGATACATATCACGGCTTGCATGTTCGGGAGCTTTTTCACGGTAATCTAAGGTATAGGCATTCCCTTTTTTGTCACGATACACAAGGAATCCGCCGCCGCCGATATTACCTGCTGCAGGGTGTACTACCGCCAATGCAAATTGTGTAGCAATAGCCGCATCAATAGCATTGCCACCTATTTTTAGTATTTCAACTCCTACTTTTGACGCATCGGGGTGTGTAGCGGCCACCATTCCATTCTGTGCAAAAACGGGTTCTTTTTTAGCAACAAATGGAGACGCATTGGGGTCGTCGGTCAGAAACTGATAAAAGCCGAGGTTTTCTTTGGGCTTGTTTGCTACCTGTTGTACCGAAGAACTTGGGGTGATTTTTTTGCATGAAGCCAAAAAGGCCAAAGAAATTGTGGAAAGGATAAGTATATTTTTTATACGCATAACTTGATGAAGGGGTTTGTGAAAAGTCATGGAAATGGGCAATTGCTGCCCCCTAGATACCTGAATTTTGTATGAAAACTTAAATTAAGAAAAAAAAAGGATTGAACCAAAGTATAAAAGTAGTACTAAAGTAAAGGAGGGGGGGGATTTGGGGAGAAAGGCTTAGGCATATCAAAAAATAGGCTGCCTATTTCGTCCAATTTGGATAGAACAGGCAGCCCAAGTCAACATACAAAAATGATATTACTTACAAGATTTTGTAAATATCGACCGAATCAATTTTATCTTTCAATTCCTTGATATTGATACTTGATTTAATAGCGGCATCTTTTTTCTTCTTTTTGGCAGAAAGGTCTTTGATTAGGTCATCATAAACCATCTGTGCCGATTTTTCGCCGATAGGTTCAATGATATTATTGCCCTTGGCAATATTGATAGCCTGCTTTACTTGGTCGAAATAACGTGTTTCTAGGTCAAAATAATTGTCGTGAATACCAATAAAACGATTACATAGCGATTGTAAATAGTCTAGGTTGTTATTTACATGCCTAATATCGAGCTCGGTTTGAAGCATTTCTCCAAGATTCACTTTACCGTCTTTGGTTGGGTATTTCTTTTCGATTTCCGAGATTTTTTTACGCATAAAATCAGGCGTAAACTCGCTCATCATAAAATTGAAATAATCATCGAGGTTTTCATCGTTCTTGATTTCACGAGGGTTGTATCCAATTTTGCTGGCATCCTTTTTGAATTTCTCTAAGACATCCAATTGTAATGCTTCTAACAATGTCACGGTTTGCGAACTAGAAGTTTGGTTCATTAAGTTGGCTTTGTCCAATGAATTATAAAACCCTGTATAGCGTTGAAGCTCTTTTTCAAACTCCTTGATTTTATCGAAGTTTACCTTTTTATCTTGTACACCAGCCGCATAAGCCACATTGACCGCTGCCGTAGAAAGGTTTACAGCCTGCGATGCGTACGGAATAAGACCAACAATAGGGCTATCTTTTAAGCTTTTGAGGACACTAACAAACCGTTCGTTTTTCTCTTTTTTATCGAAAATCGCTTTACTCTGAGCTGTTTTTAGGATAACCTCTTCAAACGAAAAGCCAAGAGGGCCTTTTTCAACACTACTTAATTTTTTGATATACCCCTGATAATCTTGGTTAATTACCTGCGATTTTAGGTCGATAATATCATCGCTAAGAATTTTATAAACTTCAGCACTTTTAACGAGGTTTGTTCTGATTTTTTCCCATTTTGTACGGTCAGTTAAAGATTGATTTTTGGAAATATCATTCAAAGAAATACTTTGAATTTCCAAACGCCCTTTAAGATTTTCATTTTCGTTTTGAAGTTTAAGGAGATTACCTTGGATATTAAGCAAAAGGGAATCTGAAATAATTTGAGATTGTACAGAAAATGAAATGCAAAGAGTGGTCAGTAGAGTGATTGAGAATGTTTTCATCATGAGATACTTCTTAATAATTGCAAATGTTGAAACAAAAACGCCTTAGAAAAAAAATAATTGTTAAAGGTCGTAAATCCTAAGAATTTTTTATCTTGTATTATAGAGTATTCTTTTTTTATTAAAAGGGCAACTTAGAAAAGTTATAATTAGGTAGGTGTTGATATGAAACGAATATGTATAATATTACTTTGTAGTGCATCAAGCGAGAAAAAGTATTCTAAAAAAAATACAATTAAGTTTGGATACTGAAAAAAACATACTACCTTTGTGGAAGTATTACAAAAACATCCGCACGTCTCTGTGTTCGCTTCGTTGGCATGAAGCAATTTCCAATCTCAAACTGCTTGTCAGTTTAAATCGGTATCTCCAGAGCTTTAACGGATGTTTCGGGCATCATTAAAGCAAACTTTAACAAATCACAATCTTGTCATTTTGACCCAGGCCATATTCGGGAATACAAGCATTCATTTATGTCGGAATGCCCAGTTCTCATGATGCCTTGTAACAAGGCTAAGTCAATAGATGACATTTCGCAAAAAACGATGAGTCAATTATTAAGATTCGATGAACTTTCTCTTTCACAAGAGGTTCAACAAGCGGTAGCAGATATGGGTTTCGAGACAGCGTCTCCAATCCAATCTGAGGCAATTCCTTTCATCCTTGAAGGTCGTGATGTAATCGGCCAAGCACAAACAGGTACAGGTAAAACTGCAGCATTCGGTATTCCAATGATCGAAGGTGTTGTAGGTTTTGAAAAAGTTGTACAAGGTTTGATTCTTTGTCCAACGAGAGAGTTGGCTGTTCAAGTAACGGAAGAAATTAAAAAATTATCAAAACACAAAAAAGGTGTTTGGGTAACAACAGTATATGGTGGTGATTCTATCGACCGCCAAATTAAATCATTAAAAGCGGGTGCAAACATTGTTGTAGGTACGCCAGGTCGTGTAATTGATTTGATTGAACGTCGTGCCCTCAAATTAGAAAACGTGAAAATGGTAGTATTGGATGAGGCAGACGAAATGTTGGATATGGGATTCCGTGAAGACATTGAAAGTATTTTGCAAGAAACTCCAGACGACCGTCAAACAATTTTCTTCTCGGCAACGATGTCTAAGCCTATTATGGCCTTGACAAGCCGTTACCAAAACGACCCTAAATTGGTGAAAGTAGTGAAAAACGAAATCACTAACGCCAATATCGAACAGTTATATTACGATGTGAAGGGTAGAGCCAAAATGGAAGTAATGACTCGTTTGATGGATTTTTATACAGTAAAATTATCGTTGGTATTCTGTAACCAGAAGAAAAAGGTAGATGAAGTTGTAGAAGAATTACAATTGCGTGGCTATGCAGCCGAAGGTTTACATGGCGATTTGCGTCAAGCTCAACGTACTAATGTAATGGCTAAATTCCGTTCGGGTGTTGTAAATGTATTGGTAGCAACTGACGTAGCCGCTCGTGGACTAGACGTTGACGACGTTGATGCTGTATTCAACTTTGATATTCCATTAGACGAAGAATATTATGTACACCGTATCGGTCGTACAGGTCGTGCAGGCAAATCGGGTAAAGCTTTCACTTTTGTAGTAGGAGCAGAACGCAACCGCTTGCGCGAAATTATGAACTATACCAAAGTAAAAATCGACAAAGGTGTAATTCCTACTTTCTCTGACGTAGTTGGTGTGAAAAAAGGTATGTTTATTGAACGTGTAAGAACTGCTATTGAAGGTGGTGACTTAGAATTGTTTAGCGACGTATTGGAAGGTTTGCATCATGCAGGTCATACTACCGAACAAGTAGTATCGGCTTTGGTAAAAATGAACATGGGTGTTACGAAAAGCGAATTTGCTGACGAAAACCTAAGTGGTGATTCTGACCGCCGTGAACGTGGTAACGACCGTTTTGGCCGTGGCGACCGTGATGGTGGACGCAGAGGTGAAGGTCGCTTTGATAGAGAACGTGGTAGAGGAGGAGATGACCGTCGCTCAAGTGGTCGTTTTGACAGAGATAGCAGAGGAGGACGTGAAGACCGTGGCCCTCGTACCGATAAAGCTGGAAAGCCTTACCGTAAAGATCCTAACATGGTTCGTATGTTTGTTAATATCGGATTCAACGAAAAAATCTCTCCTGCCAATATTGTAGGTGCTTTTGCTGGCGAATCTGGAATTCCAGGTAATGTATTAGGCCAAATTGATATTTTCGATAAATATTCGTTTGTAGATGTACCAAAAGAATTTGCTTCAACTGTACTTAATCGTATGGAAGGTGCATCTATCAAAGGTAAACGTGTGAATGTTGAAATTGCTAAACCAAGCAACTAATCAGGAACATAATAAAACAAAAAAGCCTTATGGATTTTATCCATAAGGCTTTTTTGTTTTATTGCCTGTTGTCCAAGCTCAACCTTTCAGATTCCCTCTTGTTTTTCTAGCTTTATGGGGTCTTTCTCTAGGGCATATTTATGTGTCTCAATTCTTAGGGTACAATATACTTTTAGTGATAAAATATTGAGGAATGTATGTGTTATTTTATGTTTATTTTTTGATATAAAATATAATAATATTGATTTTTTGTGATAATGGTCATGTTTTTAAAATATTGTGCGGCTCAAAAAAATATAGTTTTATTTTTGTTTAGTAGACCTTTCTGTTATTATTTGGTAAAAATAGATAGTTATAGAATTTTAAATTGTATAAGTAGTATATGGTAAAATAATATTTTGTAATAAGTATTTATACTTATTTTATTTTTAACTAATTTTTCATGTAGTATATTAAAATAATAGACTATTTGAGTAAAAATAAGTGATAAATTGTAGCTTGATTTGATAAAACTAAAGTAGTTTTTTAGACAAAATGAAGTATTAGTTGTATTTTTTTAATTATTTTCAATAAGTGTCACAAAAATTATTGTTAAAGCAATTGTTAATACATAAATTCATGACTTGATTAAAACAAATAAATCACAAATAGTCAGTTTTGGTCAAGTAAAAACCATCAACAAATTAACCCCCCTCTATTGCATGAAAAAGAGACTTCTACTTACCATGCTGTTAGTTTTTTCTGCGAGCATCATTTTTGCTCAAAGCAAAATAACAGGAAAAGTCACAATGGCTGAAAATGGTTCGGAATTGCCCGGAGTTAGTGTTTCAGTGAAAGGTTCAACCCGAGGAACTACTACAAATGGGAACGGTGTATTCACCATCAATGCTTCTGCTAACGAAACTTTAGTATTTACTTTTGTAGGTTTTAAATCTACTTCTGTAAAAGTAGGTAGCCGTAGTGTTATCGATGTTCAATTAGAATCAGATGTTTCTGAATTGAGCGAAGTTGTAGTTGTAGGTTATGGTACTCAAAGCAAGAAAGTTATTACAGGAGCGGTAACATCTGTTTCGGGTAAAGAAATTGCTTCACAGCCAGTACAATCATTTGATCAAGGCTTACAAGGTCGTGTTTCTGGGGTAAATATCACTACGCCAAACGGTGTATTGAATAACGCTCCAATTATTCGTGTACGTGGTACATCTTCTATCAACCAAAGTTCATCTCCATTGATTGTAATTGATGGAATGCCAATTAACTCTGGTGACGTATCTTCAGGTGGTTATACAGTAAACAACCCATTAGGCGACATTAACCCTTCCGATATTGAGTCTGTAGAGATTTTGAAAGATGCTTCGGCTACAGCTATCTATGGTTCAAGAGCTGCTGCAGGTGTAATGTTGATTACTACTAAAAAAGGTAAAGAGGGTAAAGCAAAGTTATCGTACGATACTTGGGTAGGTACAACACAAACATTTAGAAAATTCAAAATGTTGGATGCACAACAATTTATGGATTTGAAAAACGAGGCTTCAAGAAATGCAGGTTTGGCTGACCAATTCTTCCCTTCGTACAATGCCGATGGTAGCTTAGTAAATACAAACTGGTATGATTATGTTTACCAAACGGGTGTTTCTCAAAGCCACAACTTGAGCTTGAATGGTGGAAATAAAGACACTAAATACTCGTTTTCGGTAGGATATACAGACCAAGAGGGTATGATTAAAAAGAACACTTTTAGTCGTATGACAGGTCGTATGAACGTTTCACACAGATTGAATGATTATATTTCTATTGGTTCAAATATTACTTATGCCAATAGCTTTAACCAGTCACCCAACACAGGTACAACAGGTGCTTTCTCAACAGGTGGTTTGGGTCGTTTGCCATTGGTATTAGCTCCAAATATTGCTCCTTACAATGCTGACGGTTCTTATAACATTAACAAAGCTGGTAACAACATGGGCTTAGGTAAAAACCTTGTAGGCCCTGGAGGGTATTATAACCCACTTCCAGATTTGGATTTGAGTAAATTTACTTCTGAAAATGCTCACTTAATCGCTAATGTATTTGCAGATGTAAGGTTGTTCAAAGGCTTGGTGTTCAGAACATCTTATGGTATGGACAATACTCAGGTAGAAGATATTGCATTCAGTAACCCTGTACATGGTGAAGGTGGTGGAAGTAATGGTGTAGCAACTAACTACTATACTAATATAAAACAATGGAACTGGCAGAACTATTTGACGTATGACTTCAATATTGAGAAAAGTAACTTTAGCGTAGTATTAGGTACTGAATCTCAGAAGTTCACAATCAACCGTTG
>VFQP010004863.1_pt1 | contig 12119 bp, 12 predicted proteins | sample 3512351 | NCBI WGS metagenome assembly VFQP01 (sample SAMN10412372, study PRJNA504923) | tailings metagenome | isolation source: Relicate 1 Philex TSF1 revegetated site | place: Philippines: Tuba, Benguet | collected 2017-08-29 | reverse complement strand
TCTTGCTGTTCTTGTCCTCAATGTCCTCCTGCTGCCTGCGCTCAAGAGGGCGGCGCAGGCACAACGTGCTCGTCATTGATTCGTCCCCGGCTCCGCCCCACCTAGGCGCGCGGTTGCTCCGCACGCCGCCCTCATCTGACCCGCAGTTCCCTGTACACGCTGCGCCGCACCTCATGAAGCGGATTCCGTTCTTGAGGTCCACCCACACGCCGATGGGGGGCACGTGGTTGAAGGAAAAGTCGTGCTCGAGCGCACGCTCGTCTTCTCCGTCGCTGTCCTCGCCCTGGGCCAGCACCTGGCGGGTGCACAACAGGACGCGTGCATCAACATCAACATCATCAACATCAACATCAACAGGGCGCGTGCAAACAGGCGGGTCAGCGAAACAGCAAGCAGGGTGCGGCGCCGCACGTCCCGCCTGCTTGGTCCTCAGCAGCCGCCCCAGCCCCACCTTGTTGACGACCTGTGGCTTCTTCTTGAGCTGCAGGTCGGCCGTGGGCAGGTCCTCCAGCAGCTCCGAGTGGTTGTTGATGTGGTTGAGGATGGCGCGCTGCAGCGTCGAGTTGGGAGGCCCCTGGTCGTTGTCCCACCACCTGCGCAGCGACGGGGAGCAGACAGGCGAGCGGCCAGCCACGTGCTCAGGGCGAGCCTGCGCCGCGGTGGGCTGCGCCGGCGTCCCAGCACGCACTGCGGTCCCCCAGAAACCCCCACCAGTAGTTGTCCTTGCGCGTGTACTCGATCAGGCGGGTGAACTTGGCCTCCGTCTTGACCTTGGCCGCAAAGAACTGGGCGCCCCACTCGGTGATCGTGGGGATCACTGCGCACACATCCACCCCACGCGCGGCGGCGGTGAGCGGCGGCGGCGAGGCGGCGGCCCGCGGTGACGCCCGATCTCTCCAAAGCCAGAGCAAGGTCCTCATGGGACAAGCACGCAGAGAGCCTGATCTACTCGAGGACGAGCTAGCCCGAAGCCAGCTACCACGCGCCGTGGCGCCGCGCACACCGTCGTGTGTCCACGCGCCTGGCGCACGCCCGCGCCCGGCCTGCCCGGCTCCCTGAACGCCCTTCAAAGGCCCACACTGGCGCCACACTGCTCCCGCGCTTGCGACGATCTGCTCTCCTGATCGCCATCTGCGCGCCAGGTGCCGGGCCCATCCCAACGACTGCCAGCCATCGCGTCGCCGTGGCGCCACTCCCCTCGTTCACAGCGAAAACTCACGCGTTCGCAGCGCCAGGGGGACGAGGAGGCACAGCAGCATGTCCAGCACGCTGTGGCCCGTGCTAATCTGCGACACAGATGTCGCAACGGCCAGACTTCTAAGCAAAGCTCGGCGGGGGAGGCGGGGCGACGCGTCGTTTGCTCGACGGGCGGCCACTCCATCGCGCGGGCAGTCCTGACCTTGTTCATGAGGCCGTAGCCAAGAATGGTGTCCGGGGTGATCTCCATCTCAGCGCCCTTGTGAGCAGGACGAAGCGCCGCAAGCTGCAGGTGTGTGCAAGGTCGCCAATGGCGCGCCTTTGGGCCGCGCACGGCCACGCTCGAGCTTGGGGGCCTGAGCCCGGCACTCCATGCGCGCGATTTGGGGCCAGCTAGCGCCGCCAGCGGTCACCCGTCACCAGCGCCTGCGTCATCAGCGGAAGGAAGCAGGCCTTGTCCCCTTTCCCACCACCCCGGGAGAGCCGCAGAGCACGCAGCCCACAGCAGCAGCGCGATGGCCAAGACGCGCAGGGTGCGTCGATCTGTGGGGGCTCGCTGTGCCACTGCTGGTGCAGTCGGCGATGGCAGCGCTCGCGCCTCTGGCCCGGCGGCACTCGTCGGCGGCACCCCCAGAGGTGCCGTCGCCTGCGGATGCACGCCGCTGGTCGCAGAGGAAGAAGCGCACGCACGTGGAGGAGGTCCCTGACCCCGCCAAGAAGAAGGAGCCCAAGACGTTCGTCATCCGCAGGGGGAAGCTCTCGGTGAGAGGCGCGGGGAAGGTGGACGGTGTGCACGGTCGCAGCACGCGCCCACAGGTGGACGCAGCTTGACCAATCCTGCATCGCCTCGCTGCGGTGGGGGGGGGGCGCAGTCAGCGCTGGCGGACCTGGAGATGGACCTGCGGCGCATGATGCTGCCCAACACGGCGCTCAACCTGAAGGAGACGCGCCGCAACGTCATCAAGGACTTTGTGCAGGTACGCTCAGTGCAATGGACTGCCCAGCAACTTGCCGCCAGCGCTGTGGCGCAGGGGCAGCCGACCGCCATCACTGCACCTCGCGCGGCGACCACGGGTTGCAGGTGGCGGGCCCGCTCGGCGTCTCTCACTTCCTCATCCTGTCGGCCACGGACGCGTCCAACTACCTGCGCATCGCCAAGACGCCGCGGGTGCGGCATGCGCGCGTGGCGTGCTCAACCCCGCGCGCCGCTCACCGACCCACCACACCACGGGCGCACCGCCGCACCTGCCACCCCTGCACTGCTCCCCCCGCGCAGGGCCCGACCATGACGCTGCGCATCCGCGGCTGGAGCCTGGCGCGCGACGTGCAGTCGGCGCAGACGCACCCGCGCGTGCCGCCCGGCGCCTTCAAGACGGCGCCCTTGGTGGTGCTCAACGGCTTCACCGGGCACGAGCACCTCAAGCTGGCCACGGTGCACAGGCCTGAGCAGCAGCACAGCCTTTGGAGGGGGAGGTTGACACAGGTTTCGGTCCTCCCGCCCCACATGCCGGTCACGAGTGCGTCCCCTTGCCCTCCTGGCGCTCGTGCAGGTGCTGCTGCAAGGCATGTTCCCGGCCATCAACATCCGCACGGCTCGCCTGTCGGCGTGCCAGCGCGTGGTGCTGCTGGCGCGCGACAAGGAGACGGGCCTCATCAGCCTGCGGCACTTCACCATCAGCGTGGCGCCCAGCGGGCTGCGCAAGAGCCTCAAGGGGCTGCTCACCAAGCGCGAGGCGCCAGACCTGGGCAAGTGCGCCGACGTCGCAGACTTTGTCACCAAGAGCGGTTACGCCTCGGTGAGCTTGAGAGGATCCCCTCGCTGGCAGGGCACGGCGGGGCGCACACGAGGAAGGAAGGAGGGGCCGGTGGCCTCAGCCTCACTGGTGTGTGTGCGTGTGTGTGGCAGGAGAGCGAGGACGAGGACGCCAAGTCGTCGCGCGTGACGCTGGGGCAGGACCTGGGCCGGGGCAACGCCGCCGGGCACACGTCGCGCGTGCGCCTGCACGAGGTGGGGCCGCGCCTCGAGCTGGAGCTGGTCAAGGTGAGGTGAAGGAGGGGCTAGGGGGAGGTGGGGAGGCAGAGGGGACGGCCGCGCCTGGAGCTGGAGCTGGTCAAGGTGAGGTGAAGGAGGGGCTAGGGGGAGGTGGGGGGGCAGTGAGGCATGCGCACGCCTTCCCTCATGCCCGTGGCGGGAGGGGCCCGCCTTTGCTTGACCCCTCATGACGCGCAGCGCGATGGCGGCGGCGTGCGTGGCTGCCGCGTTGCCGCAGGTGGAGGAGGGCATGTGCGAGGGGCGGGTGCTGTACCACGCGCACGTGGCCAAGACGGCCGAGGAGGCGGCGGCGCTGCAGGCCTCGCACGAGCAGCGCGCGCAGCTCAAGGAGTCGAGGCGCCGGCAGCAGGTGCGCGCTGGGGTGCTGGCCATCGCTGCTGCGGCGATGGAGGGTGGCTGCATGTGGGCAGCGAGAGGGCTGCAGCCGCCCTGGACCTGGGCGCACGAGCTCACCACACGTGTGCGTTTGCAGGAGGAGAACGTCAAGCGCAAGCAGGCCCTCAAGAAGGCCAAGGTGAGAGCTGCGTGGCCTTGCTGCTGGTCTGTGGCGACCTCGCCTGAGGCGTGCCAGCAGTGCCTCAGCAGCGCTGGGTGCCCTGACGGCCTGCCCCGTTGCTTGACGCACGCGCTGTGCTTGCTGCGCAGGAGGAGGCGGCGCAGGCCAAGGCGGCCAGTGGCAAGGCGGGTGTGGGGCAGAAGCGCCGCCGCGAGGAGGACGCCGACGGGGACGGGGAGGCGGACAACGACGTCGAGTACTTTGCGTGAGTGGTTGGGGTCGGTTGGGGGACGCACGCGTCAGTGCGGGCTGCAGGTGGTGGACGTTTGGCGCTCTCTTGTTCACTCTTGTGCTCTTGCAGGCAAGAGGTGGGGCACGCCCCCGAGAAGGAGGACATGGTGAGCGCCCAGGCGCGGCCTTCGCGCGGCGGTGGCGGCGGCGGCGGCCGCAGGGGGCGCGGCAGGGGCCGAAGCGACGGGAGAGCTGGCGGGTTTGGGCGAGGACGCGGCGGAGGAGGCGGCGGGCGGGGCGGAGGCGGCAGAGGGCAGGGAGGCGGCAGGGGCAGAGGCTCCAGCTTTGGAGGGAGAGGTGGGGGCGGTGGGGGCCGTGGCTTCGGAGGGCGTGGCGGCGGGGGCGGCGGCGGGGGCGGGCGCGGGCGACCAAACAAGCAGGCGCGGCGCTCTTGAGGTTGACCTAGCTGTGCTGCGCTGTCCTGCAAGCCACACTGGGTCCCGGGCCCGCACCATGACGCATCCAGGATGCCCGCGATCGCGAGTGCCAGAGCGTGCACGCGGCCGATCCTTAGCAGCATTCTGTGACAGGGAGGAGAGGGGAGACAGTCCCCTCCTCGCGCGGCGCCATGTCAGCGCGCTAGCAGCAGCAGCAGCAGCAGTTGGTCGTCGGTGTGGGCGCGGAGCGGCGGCGCGTCGCAGGGCGCACTTCCACCCCGTCCTTGCGGTGGCCACCAGCACGATGCGCAACTTCAGCACCTCCACCACCAGGGAGGAGGCCACGCTGGAGCACTGCGTGTACGCCTTCAGCGTGCTGGAAGCGCACCTGCACGGGCGCGCGCTTCCCGGCCCCACCTTTGCGGACGCCCACACCGCGCTCTTCGTCACCTGGAACGTGCGCAACCCGAGCAGCAGCAGCAGCGAGTGGCGCCTTCGCGGGTGCATCGGCACGCTGGAGCCGCGCCAGCTGCACGTCGCGCTGCGCGACTACGCACTCACGGCCGCGCTGCGCGACTCGCGCTTCCCCGCCATTGAGGCGCGGGAGCTGCCGCGGCTGTCCTGCAAGGTCTCCCTGCTCAGCTGCTTTGAGAGGGCCAGCAGCTGGCAGGACTGGGAGGTGGGCACGCACGGCATCGTCATCGAGTGAGTGCGTGCCGCTGCGGCGGAGCGGTGCTTCCCATCTCTGCGGCATTGCCGAGCAGCAGCGTGCAGGCAGCAAGCGCGGCGCACGCTCCCTGGGCCGCTGAATCAGCGGCACGTGTTGGATCGTGGCGCCTGCACCTGCGCCTCGCACAGGCGTCACCCACGCCCCCTTCGCTGCGCTCCGCAGGTACACTGACCCTCAGCTGGGCTGCCGCCGTTCGGCCACGTTCCTCCCCGAGGTGGCGGACGAGCAGGGCTGGTCGGTGCAGGAAACCCTAGAGGCGCTCGTGCGCAAGTCGGGTTACAGCGGGCGCGTGGATGCGGCGCTGCTGGGCGCCATCACGCTCACGCGCTACCAGTCGAGCGTCAAGGGCCTGCACTGGGAGCAGTACGTGGAGGAGCTGCACGCGCGCCAGGGCGGCGCCGAGGGGCCCGAGCACGTGGTGGGCTCGAGCAACGCGCTCGTGAGCGTCACCACCACGCGGGGACGGGCCGCGTGACTAGCCGCCCTGTGCGTGGGCTGGGGGGGCGCCACGCGCTCGTGAGCAGAGGGGGGCGCACGCGGAGCGCGGTGTCACGCACCCTCCGAGCGGGCTGTGGGCCGTCGTCCTCGCGTTCGTGCCCTTGGCGCAGTGAGCCCGCGCACGGGGAATGGTCGTGGCGTGCTTTGTCTCACCTCGGTCGTGGAGGGATGGGACAGGGGGTTGTTGGGGCCCTGTGTGTGGCTAATCATGGCGGGGCCGACGCGCACGAACTGCCGAGCGAAAATGGTGACGGCGCACGCTGGCGGACTGGGGAGAGAGGGGGTAAGCGTGGCTAGATCTTGTCACCAGGCCTCCTCACACCCACCTCCACCACTGTCCTCTCTCTCGCCACGCTCAGCACGGTGACCCCCGTCGTGCACAAGCCGTTTCTGCAGCGGTGGGCGCGCACCCATGCATCGCCTGGCGGACGGCGTTGCCTTGAGGGGCGAGATGAGCCAGGCTCAGACCGCACTCGGTTTATTGTATTCATGAGGTGGAGCGCGGAGGCCCCGCGGGGCGAGCGTAGGGGCTCAGGCGGCCTGCCTGAGCCCCCTCTGCCAAGTGAGAGGCAGACGCTGGGGCGGACGCTTGTGTTGAGGGATGCTGCCGTGGCGGGCCTCAGTGCCCCTCTTCAGCGTCAAGGCGTGCCGGGCTGCCCTCGCAGCACCGCGCCGCACACGCGTGCACATGTATGATCGCAGCAGGCTGTGGGGGTGCACATGTAGGGGCTCTGGGCTTCATCGGTCCGTGTGCAGCAGGCCCTGGCTTGTCATTGGTTCCTCCGCCGCCCCAGGTCTCAGGCAGGGCAACGCGCGCCGACCCTGCCTGGCCCGACCCACCGACATGAACCCGTGCTCCCCTGCAGCACCTGGTGCCCTTTGTCCACTGCCTTTCCCCTTTGTAGCATCATCACGGCAAGATCCACAACAGGTCCGAGTTTGTATCGCGGCAAAACAGCAAACGCAGCAGCAACGAGCAGGTGGCCACCTCCGCAGCCAGTCCTCTTCACGCCGTGGTCTGCACCATGCCCCACTTGCCGTTGACGAGCCAGCTCACGTCCTGCGCCGTCAGCGCCTCGGCCTGGTGCGCACACACACACACACACCGCCGCCTCGCGCAGGGAGCAAAATCAGAGCACGTGCGCTGCGCGCGCCATCAAGCAGCCCCTAGCGCGCCTCCCCAGCAAGGGCAGGCCGCACCTGCCCCGGCTGGAGGCCCACCACCACGTCGGCCTTGAGCGTGCGCAGCGCCAGCAGCGGCGCGGGGGCGAAGCCCTGCAGCGCCGTGGTGAAGGGCGTGGTGGAGGGCCACCGGCAGTCGTGCACCAGCTTCCTGCGGGGCAGCACCCGACAGCAGCACAGCACACGCGCGTCACCAGTGACTGCGTGCAGTCACCGCAGGCAACACCATTTCTAGCGTGCCCGCACCTGTAGTTGAGGTCTCCCTTGAGGATGACGAGGCGGCTCTGCGCCAGGTCGGCATACAGGCCAGGCGCCGCGTGCTGCATGTGGCAAAAGGGCAGCGGCGTGACCCAGAACCAGTCGGCGCGCCACTGCCAGGCGCCTGCGCGGGCAACGGGGCAGGGCGGCACAGAGAGGGCTTGGGGCATGATGCTGACATCCGCAGCCCACCTGCTGCACACCCCAGGGCCCAAGCCGCCCCCTGACCACCCACCCGTCTCGAGGTGCGTGCGCCACCTGGCCCCCAGCTCCCTGACTGGCGCCCACGCCCGTTCCGCCGCCTGCGCGTCCCCGCCCTTTGCCTGCAGCAGGCCGTCGGGCACGGCGCTGCCGGCGCTGCACCACTGCTCCACCATGAGGTCCAGGTCAGATCGCAGCGTGTCCGACACAAACCACGGCAAGGGCTTGCCATGCAGCACCACCTGGAGCCCAGCAGAAGCAGCAAAGGCACGCGCGCGCGGCACCGAGCCCACCAGCCGTCACTCCCTCGCTTCGCCTCCCATGCCTCCTCCCGTGCGTCCCCGCACGCGTGTGAGTGCCCCCAGGCCCCCTGACCCCTCACCTGGGAGGCCAGTCCCTGCGTGACCAGAAAGTCGGCCAGCAGCAGGTCTCCAAACAGCTCCAGGCCAGCGTTGTCCAGCACAATGTCCACGCGCCCCGCCGCCCCGCCCTCACGCGGAGGCGCCAGCAGCGGCCACACGCGCGCAAACTCGTCCACAATGACGTGCGGGTTGCTGGGCAGGCCCTCCTGCTGCTGCTGCTGCGCCCCTGTCCCCGAGGAGGCAGACGATGAGGGGGCCGCTGCCACCGCCATGGAGGCGGCGTCCACGGACAGGGACAGGTCGGCCTTGTTGCCCCACAGAGAGTACTGAGGCCAGCAGCAGCAGCAGCGCAGGGACAGACCAAGTGCGCTGGTGAACTCACACCCTGGGGGTCAGGCGCCTGCTCCCATCACCATCCCCCACCTGTCCATTCTCACCTGCACCACCTCTGCCAGCGCCAGCCTCAGCTGCTGCGGGTCGGCGGCGCCCTGCCCGCCCAGGCGCTGGTGCAGCTGCTGCACAGCCAGCGCCAGCTCAGCCGCCACGCCCGTGCACTTGTGCCACCCCGCCGTCTTGGCCACGGCAAACATGTCAAAGCCCGAGCGCGACAGCGCGGGCTGCGCCGCCGCCGCCGTGGCCAGGCGCGTGTACATGGCGCACTCGATGAGCAGCCAAGGCAGCGTCAGCCACCTGCGTGTGCACGCGTGTGCACCCAGCGGCCGCCGGAACAGTGCACTGTGGCGCGCTGCCCACTTGTGGGGATGCCCCACTGGCCTCAAGGTGCCAACTCACGTGGGCGGCGTGCCGGCGGCTTGCGTGCGCTCCTGCAGCACACAGAGGGACAGCGTGGCGTGCAGGGCGTGGTTCAGGGGGTGGTGTGGTGCCCTGCTGCACGAGGCGAGGCGCCTCCAGGCTGCGACTTGCCTGCCACGAGGTGAGCGCCGCACGCGTGGCCCGCACCGACTCGCTCAGCGCGGGCGGTGCTGCGCCTCCCGCCGGCACCTCTGGCTGGGACACAGGGCCCTGCGCCAGGATCTCCTCGCGCAGGGCAGACACCGCTGCCGCCAGCCCGGCAATCTGCGCACACGGTGCGTGGCACGAGCGCAGGAGCCACCCGCCCAGGTCAGAGCACCTGGTGAGTGCACTGCAGCATGCGATTGTGGCATCGCAGATGTGTAGATCTGCCCATCTCCTCAGCAATGCGGGAACAGCTCACCTCATCGCGAAGGCCTGGCGCGACGGGCGCCTGCAGGATGTCCTTGCGCGTGCTCTCGAGGATCGCCGGCAGACGCTTCGTGATGGTGTCCTCGGCGAATGAGCCTGGCTCGGCTCCAGCGAGCGGCTGGTGCGCGGGCGCTGGCGGGGTCACCGTGGTGCTCACGCTCATCGCGGCCAGCGGGCGGGCAGTCCGCTGCAGCCTGCGGCGCACGGCTGGTGAGTGGTGAAGGCTGTGGTGGCGCAGGGACATTTCTCCCCTGCTCTACTGCACGCCGTGGCTGGGCGATGAGCACGGGAAGGGGGGCGGCGCGCGCAGCGTGGCGTGTACGATCCGAACTCGCATGGCGGCTGTGATTAACTGCAGCACTGGGTGAACAGAGTGCTTGACCTGTTCAAGCACCTGTGATGGCATGCAGATGCAATGCGCGACGTCGTCCCCCTGTCGACCGAGGCCCCCTGCAGCGTGCCCGCTGCAGACAATACTGACTCGACGCCGTGGAGAGAGAGGAAAGGAAGGACATGATTCTCCCAAAGAAGACTCACGCACGCCGGTGTGGTGTGCGTGCTCTAGAGGCCAAAGAAGACGAAGCACGTTCATCTGAGGGAAAGGAAATCCGTGGGTTTCTACGTCATCAACGCACGATGGGGGAACCCACACACATGCACGTGCGCCTGATGACGGGGTTTCTGCCATTTGCGTCGTCCGAAAGGCCGGAGGTGCTGACCCAGAGTGCAAGGCTCTGCAAGTGGGCACACCCAGGGTGCCTGACCCTGTCTGCGAGTGGGGCGCGCTGAACGAGCAATGACGAGCGGAATTGCGTGTCGACGTGCGACGAGGAAAGGGGAGCGCAACGGGGAGAGAGGACCTATGGGAGTACAGCTGGTCTGAAGCCGTGGTTCGAGCGGCGAGGCGCGGGGCCTCACTCGTTGACGGGGGACATGACGGCCAGGCGCGTCTTGCTGGGTGCGCTGCCCTGCACCACACGCAGGCGGGACGTCCCCGCTGGGCCCCCAGCGCCGCCGCCGCCGCCGCCGCCGCCCCGGTCCGCGCGCTGCACAATGGGCCCGTCAGCAGCAGCACCAGCGGCAGCACTGCCGGGCTCCTCGCCCTCCTCATCCCCCTCCAACAGCGGCGCGGGCACCTCTGGCGCCGCGCGGTTGGGGCGCACGCTGCCGTCGCCCAGGCCGCCCCAGTCGGGCGCGTCCCGCATCCCCGACCTGAAGCTGGACCCCGAGTGCCGGCGCGAGAAGGAGCGCGGCTCCACCGTGTTCTTGGCGGCCACCAGGGTGAGCTCGTCATCGTCGTGCTCGCTCTTGAGCGACAGCGCCACCATGGCCACCTCCTCGTTGATGCCCTTGAGGCGCTGAGGCGGCAGCACGGCGGCGCCCACGTCGCGCGCCGTGCGCGCCGCCTCGGCCACCTCCTCGCGCGCCGCCTCGACGTCGGGCGGCGCCGCCTTGCCGTAGCGCACGCGCAGCATGTTGAGCGCGTGCGCCGCCACGCCGTGCCCCTCGGACGCCTGGTTCACCACGTCGCGCGCCTCGGACCACGCCTCGCCCGACGCCCACACCTGGCCCGTCTTGGCCACGTTCATGATGCGCGACGCGCGGTTCATACACCGGCCCCGGAACCTGCGGGCATGCGTGCAGCGCGGGGCCGGGGGTCAGGTTGCCGGCACGGCGCATGGAGCTCACGCGTGCTTCGCAGGGACCGCTTGAGCACGCACTCACGCGGCGCGGCCCGTGGTGGGGTTGAGGTCCACCGACACGGCGCCAAAGTCAATGCCACACCTGCGGCAGCGCTCAGGCGCAGGCGGGCGGGTGGCAGCTGAGCTGGTGGCTGCACCAGCCCCACGCCAACCAGAACCGGGCCCCTCCACAGCAGGCGCCGCGCGGCCACTCACTTGAGGCGCAGGCCGCGGAAGAGCAGTGTGCGCGCCAGGCGCGAGCCCTCCACCTGGTGCGCGTGGTGCATGACAGCCGCCATGGCCGAGGGGTTGGTGATGCTGCCGTCCTGCAGCTGCGCCAGGGGGCCGGTGGCGCCGCCCAGCACGCCGCTGCCCAGGCCCTGCTGCCGCACGCGCTGAATGGCCACCTCCTCGCCCAGCTCGTGCTCGAGCAGCTCGCTGGGCCAGTCGGCGTTGAGGCAGGCGTCCACCAGCGCCAGCGCCCACCGCATGGCCTGGGCGGGCCGCGGGAAGGCCACCAGCACTAGCCCGTCCACCGCCTCCATCAGGTAGCCGCCCAGGGCCATGAGCAGCTCGCCAGCGATGGAGCGGTACAGCGCCAGGGACTGCGCAGCAGGGGGGGCGACGGTGCGTGAGGCAGGCCCTCTTCCTTCAGTGCGCCCACGGCGCAAGCCGTTGGGAGGGGGACTGAGGCGGGTGGCACGCGGGCCGCGCACCTCGTCGAGCACTTGTGCATCCCATTCCTTGAGGGACGCGAGGCCCACCACGTGCGTGAAGCAGATGGCGGCCGAGCCAAAGGGAGCCGCCAGGTAGCCGGGCGCCAGGCACCGCTGGCTCCTGCACGCGCACACCGCCAGGACAGAGGCACAGGGAGCGGACGCGTGAGGGGCACACGACGCATGCGTGCACGGCTGATTGCCTCGGCTCCAGGAGAGAGCGCTGGCGGTGAGTCAAGGCACGCACTTGAGCGAGCCCACCATGCGCGGCGCGCGCAGCAGCAGGGACCGGGGCAGCACCGAGTAAAGGTTGACGGGGATGCTATCGTCCCCATTGTCGTGGGCGGCGGCGGACTTGGACGGCAGCACACCCTGCACGCACAGGGCCGTGCCACGAGGGTGGGTGCCGCAACGCTTGGCGGCAGCACGCTCGCTCTTGGACGCAGCTGCGCTGCAGGGTGCACCACGCACCGGCGGCGCGTCCTTGAGCACGTGCTCGCCCTCGTGGCCAATGACGAGCTGAGACTGCAGGCTCTCCACGTGCAGCTGCGGGGAGGCGCCGGGCAGCACAGGGCGCCAGCCGTTTGCTACGGAACGGGTGGTGCATGACGCGGGCGAGCATGGGCAGCAGCTGAACACTGGCAGCGCCTCACCAGCACGTGCGTGGCCTCGCTGGCCAGCACCATGCCGCCGCACGCCACGCCCTGCACCGCGCGCGCCATGCTCATGGCCGGGCCCGCGTACTGCATCCGCCCCTGCTGCCGGTTGTAGGACACGGTGTCCGCCTCGGTGAGCCCTGCGCGGCACGCGTGAGCCAGCGTGCAGCAACCAGGCGTGGCGTCCAGGCACACA
>VFQP010004861.1_pt1 | contig 12123 bp, 15 predicted proteins | sample 3512351 | NCBI WGS metagenome assembly VFQP01 (sample SAMN10412372, study PRJNA504923) | tailings metagenome | isolation source: Relicate 1 Philex TSF1 revegetated site | place: Philippines: Tuba, Benguet | collected 2017-08-29 | reverse complement strand
AGCGGCGGCGGCGCTGGGCGTGGGCTCGGCGGTCGCTTTGGAATCGGGCGCGGTGTGGTTGGGATCGCTGTCGGGCTGGTGCTTGGCGCGCTTGGCGTCGCGGGCGTCGGCGCCGGCCTGGGCGTCGTCCGGCGCGGTGGGGTCGTCGGCGTCGGCTGGAAAGTCGTAGAGGTCGGCCGCTGGCTGCTCAGCTGCCGCTGCTGGCCTTTTCTTGGCCCCGCTGTCCTGCTCCTGCGAGCGCAGAGGCCAGACTTGGCAAAGCATGGTCTCGGCACGCCCGGGCCCGAGCAGCCCCAGCAGCGCGCCGCGCCCGTCCAGCAGCGTGCTCACCATTTTCTGCGCCTCGTCGGCAATCGTTTCCGCTGCTAAGATGGGCGCGCGGAGTGCTGGTGGGGTCGGCTCGGGCCGACTTCGCAGGACCCGCCTGGCGTCCTCAGAGCGACCTCAGGCTCCGCGCGGGGCGCATGGAGGATCTGGCCCGTGCGCCGTGCTCGCTGCGCTGCTGATGATCGTGTTGCCGGGCTGGCGCTCGCAAAAAGACGCCCCCAGCACGACCTGGCCTCAGCCAGTCAACTGCGCTGCGCCGGGCTCAGCAGCGGTGCTGATGTGCCACAAGTGCCCGCTGATGCTGCTGAGGGCCTGGCCCACACGCCTCTGCAGGCGGGCGCGGGCGGGGCGTGGGTGGGTTGGCGCGCGCTGTGCAGCGCTGGCCAGGGACTCCAGCACTGTCCTCCGGCCGGCCTTTCCGACTGCCTTCGCGCGCTCCGCAAGGTTCTGTGCTCGCGCTGGCCCTGGTTTCGCTCCTTTGCGTGAACGGAGCTGCTGCGCGTGCTGCGCGCATGAACCGGACAAGCGAGGGGATCCAGCACAGCGAGAAGCGCGCGTCTCGGTGTTGCCGCGCTCCCGCGTTCTGCCTTGCACAGATCGGTGGCAAGGCAGCAAGCAGCGCTTTCAAGTTCCCGCGTCGGCGTCTTCACTTGGCAGCTGGCGGGCGGCTGGCCACCCCGTCAGCCACCTTGCGCAGCGATGGCGGCGCCACGGACCCGGTGCCACCCAGCATGGGCGTCAGGTTGCCCGGCGGCGGCGGCGGCTTGCTGCTGCTGCTGCCGCCGGCGCCCTTGCCGGGCTTCTTGGCCGGCGGCGGCGGCATGAGGGCGGCGGGGTTGAGCGCCTTGAGGTTTTCCATGGCGCCCTTGCCCTGGAGCACCACGAACGGCTGCGCCACCCGCTCCGTCGCCTGCGCGGCAGCGGCGAGCGCGGCGCACCGTCAGGACGGCAAACGCGCTCTCTGCACTTGCGAGGGCGCTGCGACCGGACACCGCGTGCTCTCGTGCGCGCTAGGCGGACCGGACGCGACGCATGCGGTGGTGCGTCGCTCCTCATGAGTATGACCAGGAAAGGGATAGGATCAGAGGCGACGGGGCGCGTTGATTGGAAGGCAGGGGGCACGCACCTTTTGGAGGCCGGCGACCTCGGCCTGGTTGGCCACCTCGCTGCTGGCGTGCTGCCGGCTGGCCAGCTCCAGCTGCGCCTTTTTGATGCTCTGCTCCTCGCGGTTCTTGCGGGGGAAGATGCCGTGGAAGCTGCGGGCATGCACAAGGAAGCGCACACAGGTTGGGTCGTGTGCCCTTGCCCTGCGACCCCCGGCGATGCTCCAGTCCCGTATGCAAACGTCAACAAAAGCAGCGCGTTAAGAGCAGGGAGCGCGGGCGGCGCGCGGCTGCCCAGGCGCAGGCGAGGTGGTGGGCAGTGGGCAGAGTCGTGAGCAGAGGCGAGCGGCGCGGAGGGCGTCCACGCGGCGAGGGCCGCGGGGAGCCGCAGCGTGCCGATTGCCCGTCCCAGACTGGCCCGCTGCCGTTGCTCTGCCTGCCCTGGGCAGCCGCGACCCCCAGCGCATGCAAACGAAGCTGCCGCGCTGCCGTGGTGCGCGCACCGCACAGCAGGGCGCCGCTCCGTGTGCACCCAGCCCCGCATGCAAAAACCAGAGGTCGCTCGACGCAGTCCCTGCGGCAAGTGGCGCTGCTGCGGCGCCGCGGCGCCGGCGCCGTTCCCCGCGCGTTTGCTCGCCCGCACACGCACACGAAGAGGGCTCCTTCACTCACTTGTGACAGAGCTTGCGGAAGCGCTCCTTGGGCGTCATGACGCGGCCGAACTCGTCCTTTTGCGTGAGCGCCATCTCCACCGAGCGCGACAGGCGGTCCTCGTGGCTGCCGCCAGAGTAGAGCGCGTTGTCGCCTGCGCGGGCAAACGATTCGATAGGACCAGAGCCACGCGGTCGTGAGAGGCAGCCACAAGAGGCCACGTGGCGGTGGGCGGGGCCCGCCGCGCGGCAGCCCGTCGCTGCCGCCCGGCACGCAGGGTGCGGGCGCGTGCACGCCAGGCGCAGCGCGCGGCCAGCGCTGTCCCTGTTGACCCTACTGACAGACCTCCACCCCACGCGCGCTCACCCACGAGCCCCTGCAGCGCGTTCTTGCTCCTGTCGTTGTTGCGCCCCGCCCAAATCATCTTCTTCTCGGTGGCCAGGTCGCCGCGCTGCTTGAGCAGCGCCAGAGCGCCCGCCAGGCCTGCGGGGCAGTCACGGCGTGCACACACGCACACCACACCACACACACGCGCTTTGCTTTCCCACACACTGACGCGACGTGCCGCGCCGCGCGGCGCAGTCACGTGCGTTGACATTGACCTCCTCCGTCGGCCCCGCCGAGGTGACCATACAAACGCAAATCCCGGCACGCATGCACGCGACGCGCGCCGTCAGAGCTGCATGCAGGAACGGCCCCCTCGCCAATCGCCGCGCTTGCCCCGCTGCCAGGAGCCCCTCTGGCCAGGCGGCCACACGGCGCGGAGACGCTGCGACGGGGCTCAAAGTTGGCGCGCACCTCTCCCCACGGCGCTCTCGCCGATGCCGCTGTCCTTGGGCCCGTCGTCCGCCGCCGCGCCGCCGCCGCCCTCGCCGCCGCCCTCGCCCTCGGCCTTGCGCCGGAACTGCCGGCCGCCGCGCCCGCCGCCCGCCGCCGCCGCCGCGCCCGACTCGCCGCCAGCCTCCTCGGTCGACACCCACCTGCGCCACGCAACCGCCAGCGGCAACGAAACCCCACCCGTCAACGATGGAATGTGCACCGCAACGCTCCCGTCTCACCTGCACTTATGGTTGTGAGACCAGAGGCTCAGCAGCAGGCCGATTGCTGGCGGCGCTGCACATGTCCTAGGTGCCCATTCTTCGCCGGAGCACAGCCACAGCCTCACCTGCCAGAGGCGCCCTCGCCGCCCGCCGCCGCGTCGCCGCCCTGCGCCTCGTCGTCAATGTCCATGTACGCCTCCTCCTTGTCCTCCTCGTCCTCCGCGTCCCGCCCGCCCGGCCCGCCCGGCGGCGGCGGCGCCAGCACCGTGCTGGCGGCGCCCGGCACCACCACGGACGACGTGCCCAGCTGTCCCGGAAGCACCTGCGCCCACACGCGCAAACGCCCCACAGCCTCAATTACCTTTCCCTCTCCCAAGCTAGCAAAAGGAAATACGTCTGCGGCGCCCACATGCGGCACGATCGCGCGGATGGTGCGGATCGTGCTGCGGAGGAAATGAAGGAGAGGAAGGAGAGAGCACGGGGGGCGCGGATGCGCACCTGGATGTTGCGGACAAACTCCATGGTGTCGCTGAGTTGCTTCGGCCCCTGCGCGCCGCCCTTCTTGCCGCCGCCCCCCGCCGCCGCCGCCGCCGCCGCCCGCTCGGCCGCCAGCCGCTCCTTGATCCGCTGCTCCTCCTCCTCGCGCGCGCGCGCCGCCGCCAGCGCAATCTCCTCGACCGTGCTGCGCGGCGCGCCGCCGTCCAAGCCCTCGTCCATGGCGTCGGGGTTGGGCTTGCCGCCGCCGCCGCCGCCGCCGGCCGCCTGTGCCGCCATGCGCCGGGCCCGCGCCAGGCTCTCCTGCGCGCCCAACAGGACAGCAGCACGCCGCACAAGGGCCGTCCGTGACAATGTCCCAGACAACTGAAGGTCTTTCGATCCAAGGGCAAAAAGAAACGCAAGGTCCCTGCGCACCTGCAGCTCGCGGTCGGCCTCCTCGTCACCGAGCGTGAAGTCCGCGCCGTCGGGCTCCTCCTTCTTGCCCTCCTGCAGCGGCGGCAAAGAGCATGGACCAGGCACGCCCATGGGGAGCTTGCCCTCAGGGTCAGAGTCCCGCCCAGTGAACGTTTCGCGCTCGGCGGCATCGCTCGTCCGCTGTGCCGCCCTTGGCGTTCGCGCCACGGCAAAACGCACCTGCTGCGGGCGCAGCGCCTGGCTGGCCCAGTTGCCCTTCTGCACCGCCGCCTCGAACCGCGCGCGCCGCGCCGCCTCGTTCTCGCGCAGCGCCGCCGCGTCGCGCTCGCGCGCTGTCAGACGGCCCGCCCGGGAGCCCAGCTCGCCGCCGCCGCCGCCGCCGCCGCCTGCCGCTTCGAGCTGCGCCACCAAAGCGCTCGTGTCCCCTGCGCGGCAGAGGAGCCACACCCGGCACGCCAAATCATCAGGGGTGCGTGGGGCAGAACAGGGCGGCGCGCGGCGATCATCGAGCCGGCGTGCAGCCTCTCCACCCCCGCACGAGTCTCCAGGGCCCCACAGGGGGCCTGGCAGGAGCCGCTCACCACATGTGCGCGCGCGCGCTTCGCATTCGCGGCGGTGCACGCAGTGCAATCGGCTCCGCACCCCCTCCTCTCTACTTGTGCATGCTTCTTGCGCATGGCTGCGAGCGAGTGACCACCCTCTCCCTCTCACCGTTGGCGTCCTCTGGCTCGGCCGACTTGTCGCGGATCTTGCGCTCCTTGCGCTTCTTCTTGCGCTCCTCCTTGGACGCCTTGCTCGCCGCCACGTCCGCCTCGGAAAGGTAGTCGCCCTTGGACGCCACCTGGGCTGCGCGCAGCGACAAAAACGCAACACGGCGCGCGCAGCGACAACAAGTCGTTCCCGACGCTCTGCGTGCCAACAGGGCGTCCACGCCGGCTGGGCTGTGCGGAGCGACGCGTGGCGCGGCGAGCTCACTCTCTGCGAAATGGGGCTGCGCACAGAGGACGCGCATGCTGGAAGCGGCCGGCGTTGCCCAGGCATTGACGGCTGCGGTGTGTGGCAGGCGTCCTCACGTCCTCACCTGTGGGGTCGGCGGCTTTTGGGTCCAGTACGCCGACGGCGGCAGTGTCCAGCTTGCCCGTGCCTGCGGTGGCAGCAATGTGGACGACCCAGCATGGCGGTGTGGGACAGTGACCCAGCATGGCGGTGTGGGACAGTGACCCAGCATGGCGGTGTGGGATCACCGGCGCCACGCAGGCTGTCCTGAATCCACGCTGCTGCCCTCCTGCCCTGCTGCTCCACTCAGTCTGCTGCCCGTCGCCCTCCCGCTGCGGGCGCCTCTGCGCCATCGGCCAGGTGCTCCTGCACCTGGCCTCCTGCAACCCTACTGCTGCCCTCTCGCTGCTCCCGCCGCCCCCCTGCAGCCCGCCGCCTCACCTTCTGCGAGCTTCTTTCGCATGGCCCTCCTGCAATCCTACTGCTGCCCTCGCCCTGCTCCTGCCGCCCCCCCCCCTGCAGCCCGCCGCCTCACCTTCTGCGAGCTTCTTGCGCATGGCCTCGAGGCGCTTGGCCTCCTGCGCCTGCACCGCGCCGTCGGCGTCCAGCTGCAGCACAATGTCCTGCTCCTCCTCGTCGTACCTGCCAGTGGGGCAGTGCGTGGGCAGCAGAAGCAGCAGCAGCACGTGAGCACGTGGCAGCACCGTAGCCGCAAGATACGCCCCTCAGCGGCGCGTGCCCGCTCCTGCATGTGGTACTGCTGGGCCGCGTGGGCGCAGGCGCGTTCAGCGCAGGACGCCGCGGCGCGCGCGCGTGCGTGCGAGAGCGCACTCACTTGACACAAGCGGACTGGCCCCCCGACTCAGGGCACATGGCGGCAGCAGCGGCAGCACACTGATGCGCCCGCCCGTAGGGCTCTGGCCTCGCCGAGGCGTCCAAACAGATGCGAATCCAACACACGCGCACTCACTTGTCGAGCAGGCCGCGCCGCTTGCCGTCCTCCTCCCACAGCGGCTTGGCCTTGCCCGCCGCCTCCCTCGCCTTTTCCCGCGCCTTGTCCTCGGCCTGCGCGCGCGCGCGACGGCGCAAGCGCATGCAAGCGCTCGCACTCACCCACCAGCTCCTTCAGGCGGCGGAGCCTCCCTCCTTGAGACGCGCGCAGGGATGCAAATGCAAAGCAGGTGGGCGGCAAGCTCTGTGTGGGGCCTCTCTTCTGCTCCGAACACCGCGCACGCGTAGCGGGAGCGTCTGGCAGTCGCTGCCGGCCCTTGCCGCTGGCAAGCAGGTGAGGCAGCGCACAGCCACTGGTGAGGCGCCGGCGCACCTTGAGCACGTTGACGAGCTCGTCCGCGTCGTCCTCCTCCACCAGCTGCCCCTTGTCGTTGAGGATGCCCTTGTCCGCCAGCGTCAGCACCATGGTCTCGCCCTCGACAAGGTCAGTGTACGTTGACCGAACCTGAACAGGAAGGAGCGCAAACGGGAAGGACGCATGTACATCTATGCGTGTCGGCGCGGATGGGCGCACGGCGCCGCGAGCGGGCGGGCGCATGCACCACAGACTTGGCGCACCCTCCCCACCGACGTCGGAGGAGGGAATCTATGATCTGTATGTCCCTCCCCATGCCCCGCCCTCCCTCCCTTTCTCCATACGCGAGCGTGTGCGTGTGCAGGCGCACCTTCATGCCCGCCAGGTCGGCGCTGCTGTACCCGGGCTCCTCGGCCTCCTGCTGCTCCCGCTTGCGCGCCGCCTCGGCCTCGGCCTGCCGCTTGGCGTACCGCTCCTCTGCCCGCTTGGCCACCTCGGCCACGCGAGACTTCTCCACCTGCACACGCACACAATCACAGAATCGCACGTGGGAGCGGGACCACATTGATGGGCGGGCTCCGGCCCCGTCGAGGCGCCCACCCAGATGCGCGAAGCACACACAGGGCCAGGCAGAATGCGCGAGTTCGCCGCTGGCGCGGACGTGTGCTGCGAGCGGACGCACTGTGTCCCACTGCCTGCCTGCTGCAGCTGCCGCGCCTCCACCACACGCCTGTCGGTCCTGGCAGCCCGCCCGGTGCCCGCGGCCCCGCGCATGCGCCCCGCGTCCCGCGCGCACCCAGGACTGCATGTCGTCCGGCTCTTCGTCGTCCTCCTCGCCCAGCGTCTTGACGTCCAGGAAGGCGTCCTGGGCGCGCTGCTTCTTCTTCCTGCGCAGCGGCGGCAAGGGCAGGGCCAACGCCGATCGATCAGCACGGCGGGAAGAGCACACAGGGAAGCCTGAGCAGCAGCGCGCCCCAGCACTCCTCCTCACTCTGCCTGCATGTCCTTGAATTTCTTGGCGCGGTCCTCCTGCTCGCGCTGCTTCTCCTTCTCCTTGTGCCGGCGCGACGCCTCCTCCGCCTGGTTCGCCGCGCTGCTGGTCATGCTGAGCGGCTTGAGGCCCAGGGAGATGCGCAGCCTGCGCACACAGAGCAACGCAGCGCGCACGCTGCTTCTCTCCCTCTGCGTGTGTGCTGCTGGGGAGAACAACGTCACGTCCTGGTGGGACAAGGCCCGGCCTGCACGCACTTGTTGGTCTCCTCCACGGACAGCGAGATCTCGCCGCCCTCGCCAGCTGCGCCCGCGCCCCCGTCCTCGCCCTCCTCGCGAGGACGCTTGCGGTCCATCGCGGCCAGTCCTCGCCCAAAGACGCTGGCCCTGACGCGTACAAACGAGAGCTCCTTGTGCAGTAGGTTTGATGCTGACGATCGTGAAGGTTCTCGCGCCAGTCCCACCGCTCCACGCTCTCTCCTGCACAATTGCCGCATGGCAAAGGGCTTGGGGGCCGATCACAGCGCTGCGCAGCGGCGAGCAGGCCTAGCGACCATGGCGATGCTCTCAGCGACCTCAGTGGCGCCCTCCGTGGCCGTGAGCCGCTCGGCGGCGTGCTCCTCGCCGCTCGTGGCCCTGCCTGCTCGGCCGCTGAGCGCCGCGTTCAGGCCCGCTCTGGCCGCCGCGAGCTCCGAGACGTGCTGCTCGTCCTCCTCGTCCAGGTCAGCGAGCGGGCGCCAATGGGAGGCGTCCTGGCGCGTGCACGGGGCCACATCCTCCTCTCGAGCCGCAGCAAGCAGGAGCAGCAGCGCCCAGATGGCTTGAGAGCAGCGTGCGTGCTCGTGCGCAGGGCCGTCAGGCTGGTGGCGCACGCCAAGGGCAAGGGCAAGGGCCAGCAGGCGGCGGTCGCCGTCGAGGCGCCCGCCAAGGGCGGCAAGGGCGGCAAGGGCGGCAAGGAGGACGCCGGGGACGTGGACGTGGCCAAGATCGAGAAGGAGGCCAAGGCCGACGCTGTGAGCTTGTGGCGGGCTGCTTCTTGGTGCGGCGCAAGTCACAGTGCGACGCGCGAGCTCACGACACGCATGCCGGCACGCACACTTGCACGTGCGAGCAGGAGGAGCGCATGAAGAAGGCGCTAGGCGTGCTGGGCGACAACTTCAACACCATCCGCACCGGCCGCGCCAATCCAGCCATCCTCGACCGCATCATGGTGCGCAGCCGAGCAAGGCGACCGCACCCGCCGTGGCGTGGCGTAGGCAGCCGCGTGAACGGCCGCCGCGGGCCCCATTGTTGGGCTGGGCGGGTGTGGCCAAGCGCAGCTGGCCAAGCGCAGCAACACCTGCGTCCCGTGGCATCTTTGCGTTGTTGTGGCCCGCTGCGCAGGTGGACTACTTTGGTTCGCCGACGCCTCTGAAGAACGTGGCTGCCATCAGCGTGCCCGAGAGCTCCACGCTGCTGCTGACGCCGTACGACAAGACGGCGCTCAAGGACATTGAGCGCGCCATCAACGTGAGAGCGGGAAGGCGGTCATGTGAGGGACAGTGGGAGGGGGCGGGAGGAGAGAGGAGGCGTCACGCGCGCCGATGCGGGTAGCGTGCAGGGCGCCAGCGCGTCATCAACGTGAGCGGGGAGGGATGTGGAAGCAGGGCGCGAGGAACGGAGGGAGGTGCCATGCACGCTTACGCAGCGTGGGAGGGGGCAAGGGGGTCAGCACGCCGTCAACGCGAGAGGGAGCAAGCGCGTGTCGCAGCACACCATGCTGCTCTCAAGGTGACGAGGGAACAGCAGGGCCGCACATAGTCAGGGCAGCGCTGCAGGTCCCTGCTGCCGCAGCCTCGGCGGCGGGTGCAGCTGTGCAGCCACAGGAGGAGTCCCGCCACGGTGCCGCTGTTCAGTTGCAGCTGGACCAGCGTGCGCGGTCTAAGGCGGCGGGCGCTTCACGCGCGTGTCGCCGCCCGCTGCAACGGTGGCGCCCTGCCTCAATGATGGCGCCCTGGCGTGCAGGAGAGCGACCTGGGCATCAACCCCAACAACGACGGCGAGAGGATCCGGCTTTCGCTGCCGCAGCTCACGCAGGTGCGGCGTGGGCGCGCTGGGCCGCGCTGAGGCGCGCTGGACAGAGAATTCTAGAGCAGTTAGGAGGGCGCGTTGGCGCGGCAGCTTTGCAGGAGCACGAGGGAGGGCTGGCCCCTCGCAGCGCAACGCAGCGGACGGGGCACGCGAACAGCTGCTCTTTCGTGGCTGAAGGCATGCGGGAGCAACACGGAGACGCGGGCGGGGCGCTTGAGCTGCCCGCAAGGCCGTGCCAGGGGCAGCAGAGCAGCCAGCGCATGCACGCCGTGGCGGACTGCGCCTGGTCATCGTGAAGCCGCCCCCCCAGTGCACCATGTCCCTGCAATCCCTTGGCCGCTCTCAGGACCGCCGCAAGGAGCTCGTCAAGAACGTGGGCAAGATGGGAGAGGAGGGCAAGGTGCGCCGCCGCGCCCACACCCCCCCCCACGCATGTGCTTGCCCCACGCCGCCCTCTGGTGGCGGACCTCTTGTGGCACAAGGCGACCCGCTGCCTGCGCTATGGTGCCCTCGGCGTGGCGGCGTTTGCAGGTGGCGGTGCGCAATGTGCGCAAGGACGTGATGAAGAAGATCGACAAGTACGGCGACGCCTTTTCCAAGGTGCGAGCTGAGCGTGCTGGGGTTCCGCACCCTTGCCTGTGTGCGCCCTCCGCTCGGAACCCAAGCAGAGAGGTGCTCTTGAGCGGGCGTGTGCAAGCAGGACGCCAAGAAGGCGCTGGAGGACGCGATCCAAAAGCTGACCGACACTTACGTCAAGAAGGTCGAGGACGCCGTCAAGGCCAAGGGCGACGAGCTCATGAAGATCTGAGGGCCACCTGAGCGTCCTGCAGTCCTGCACAGACCTGAGGTGTAGAGGCTTTTTGTTGGCGGCGTGCACACATTGGCTGCAAGAGTGCCCCCAAGAGGCTCCCAAGAGGCTCCCAAGCGCTTCCCCACCCTCCCTGCGGACCTGCTGGGCTGCTAGCTGCCGGGAGGCGGCCACGCTCACGCGCAAACTCGCAAGACCTGGGTGATTTATCGCATGCACCTCGAACCGAGCGAAGCAACAGCAGCAGCAATCCCACAAGCAGCCACAGCAACTGATACGACCTCACCAAGCTCTTCCGCGCGCCTGATCACGCATTCCTCGCCTCGTGCAGAAAGCGCGGAACCCCAAAGTGCGTGGAAAAGGAGAGCAGTGCAGCAGCAGTGCAGGCACCTTCTCATTGCTTGCAGCATGCAGCTGCCTCACCACTGGAGTGCCTGCACAGCGCTGGCCGGGCTGCGGCGGAGAGCCCAGAGGTCCCTGGGTGCAGGCGTTGCCGCCCAGCACGCGGGAGCAGCCCACGCACGCGCGCTCAAGGGCGCCGCGGTGAAGGCGAGCATGCCGCGCGCCGCTACTCATTCTGCTTGCGCGCAGGCTCCTCTCCCGTCCCCGCCTCTGCGTTCGTGCGCTCCCCACGGCCGCGATGGCGCTCTAGGACACGACTGTGACGCGCGGAAGTGATGGCCTGCGTCTCCTCGTGAGTGCGCGCGCGCTGGATCACGCTCTCCAGCGCGGGGTTTCGTTCGCAGTGCCACGGCACGAGAGGTGGGCCGTGCCTTCCTCGCGCGCGCAGGAGCTCTAGACACCCACACAGACAACAGAGACAGCAGAGGAGAGTTTTAGCAGCCCCCCGAAGAGTTGCCCACTGCTAGCAGCGCTCGCCGCGACTGACCTCCCGGACCGCCCGACCGCAACCGCCCCGTCAGCAGAGCCGCCGACGCGCACGACGAGCAGCATGGCTTCGCAGCAGCAGCACAAGCACCACCACAACCCCAAGCACCACCTGAGCTCGGGCCCCAAGGTGGACAACTACAGCGACGTGGCGGGCTGGATGGAGGGCATCACCTCGCTCAGCGACACGGACCGCGCCACCGACCTCCTGGCCACGCAGCTGCAGCAGGCGCCCGCGGCCGCCACCGCCGCCGCCGCCGCCGCCACGCAGCAGGCCACCGCCAGCACCGCCAACGGCATCGGCGTGCACCACCGCACGACGCCGTCGCCGACCGACGTCTCGGAGGCCATGGCGCAGCTCCGCATGGGCGGGGGCGCTGCCGAGGTGCGCAGAGACTGACCACGCTGTAACTCGCTAGTGCGCTGCAAAAGGGGACGCAGCACCCAAGGGGGGCACCATACAGCGAAAGCGACGCATGTTTGGTCCCTCCCGCAGGCGTCGCCGCCCGCCATCCGCACCGCCCTTGCGCCCGCTGACGCCGACGTCACGGTGGCGGCGGCGCACGGCGGCGTGACGTCGCCCCTGAGCGCCGCGGGCACTGAGCCCGAGGACGCCGTCCACACGCCCGACCAGTCGGCCGGCTCTGCGTCCTCGACGCCGGCGGGCGGTGACGTGCCGGTGGTGGCGGTGGGCGGCGCGGCGCCCACGCCCGAGGAGTTTGGCGCCTCCATGGAGCACGCGCTGTCGCTGGTGGCCAAGGAGGTGAGGAGGCGAGGGGAGGATCTCAGGGGGCGCGCAGGGCTCGCGGTTTGGGTCCTTCGCGCTGTCGCTGGTGGCAAGGAGGTGCGCCGGCGGCGGCGTCCCCTTCTTGCTCTTGCCGCCGAGCAGCGGCAGAGTGTGCGCCGCTGCAGAACCGCTGCGGCGCGGTGGCTTTTGTTGTTTTGTTGGCGTGAGCCAGGCACCTGCCTCGTGCCGCCGCCGCGCCGGTGGTGGCATTGGAGGTGGTCTGAGGGAGGTGGGGGTGGGGGGGG
>VFQP010004860.1_pt1 | contig 12124 bp, 13 predicted proteins | sample 3512351 | NCBI WGS metagenome assembly VFQP01 (sample SAMN10412372, study PRJNA504923) | tailings metagenome | isolation source: Relicate 1 Philex TSF1 revegetated site | place: Philippines: Tuba, Benguet | collected 2017-08-29 | reverse complement strand
CCCTCGACGCGCCACACGGCAACAGCCCTCCGCCCAGGCAGCACTCTGACAGGCATACTGCAAACCTTTGTGTTGTCCAGGTTGTACTTGGGCGTGCCCGCCTCCCCTGGGACAAAGACCAAGTCGGGCAGGCCAGCCTGCGGCACAGGCACACAGCACAGGCTCAGCACGAGCGCACCGCCTGGCCGCTCCGCAGCAGCCGGTCCGCGGATCACGCTGTCACACGCATCACGGCGTCGCCAAGCGTCCAACGGCGCTGCTCCGCGCGGGGAGGGCGCAGCGCGCCCGCACACCTGGAGCGCGTCGGAGACGGCCTTGGCGTCCAGTGCCTCGCTGCTGGCCACAATGTAGCGCCCGGACGCCGAGGCCGTGGTGGCCGCCAGCACGTGCGCCGCAGCCACCTGCGAAGTGGCCGCCCAGCACACGCGCAGCAGGCACGAGCCGCATCCGACTCGTGCTGTGAGGTTTGGGGAGGCTGCGCCCCTGGGGAGGGCACCCGAAGCTGGCGCACCTCGCGGACGTCGGAGAAGATCCACGTGCCGGATGGGACCTTGCCCTCGGGAGCCTCGATGAAGGCCTGCGGGGCGTCGCACGCGCCAGGGCGGCGGCAGCGTGGCGCGCGCAACCCGCAGCCTTCAGGCCCCAGCGCCTGCTTTGCCGCGAGACACATCTGATCCGCCCGGTAGCTGGGCTCCCGGCCCCGCCGAGGTGTCCAGACGTACGCAAATCACACACACACACACACAGAGTACAGTAGCTGCGCGCGCGGCGTGCGGCACCTTCATAAAGCCAGCGCTGAGGCTGGTTTGCGCGGCGTCCAGCGTGAGCACGGGCCCCATGATGAACTCTGGCAGGATGGTGACGAGGTGCAGGCCGTGCGCCTTGCTCAGCGCCCACGCCTCCTTCTCCGCCGACACCTGAAGCAGGGAACAGGCAAGCGCCGGGCCACGGCCGGCTGGGGGGAAGGCGCCTCGACAGCGCATGTGTTAGGCTACCGCTTGGGCGTCAGGGGGTGGTGAGGTGGTGAGGCGCTGGGTTGGCCCGCACCTTGCTGACCCAGTAGGCCTCCTTGTCCAGGGTGGACGTCTCGTTGAAGTCGTCCTCAGAGTACTGGTCGGGGCCGCGCTTGGGCGGCTGCTTGCAGAAACAGTCGTGCACCGCTGCAGGGCGCGCAGGTGGGCAGCGCGCGAAGCGCCTTGGGGGTCACGTCCTCGCCCCGCCTCGCGTGTACGTGCGCTCAGCAGCCGAGCAGGCGGCACGCGCTCCGCTGGTTGCGCCGCTGCGCCGCCGCCCCGGCGGACTCGCCGCGCGCCAGGCACGCTCGGTGCGCACGAGCCCGCACCCGCCACGGACGAGGTCAGCACCACGCGCTGCACCGTGTCCTTGGAGGCCGCCGCCGCCAGCAGCACGTTGCGCGTGCCCTCCACCGCCGGCTTGATGAGGTCGTCCTCGGCGCTCGGCACGTCGATCTGCGCGACAATTGGTCACCGTTGGATTCCGCCAGCACACCGCTCGCGCCACCGCCCACTCTGGCCACGTGCGTTCAGACCTGGGGCCCCCCAGGAGGAAAGGGAAGGTGTCCCAGGCGCTGAGCGCAAGGGAGCCGGCGCTGCACCTGGAAGGGGGAGGCGACGTGAAAGACGTGTGTGGCGCCCTTGACGACGGCGTCAAACGCGCCCGCGGTGAGCAGGTCCGCCTGGTGCAGGCTGAGGGAGCCGAGGTGCTCGGCCGGCAGGCTCTTCTTGAAGGCGCTCACGCGGCCCGAGGTGGCGGGGTCGGAGCGCACCGTGCCGCGCACCGTCCACCCCGCCGCCAGCAGCTGCTTGGTGAGCTCCGCGCCCACGTAGCCCGTGCACCCCGTCACCACCGCCGTGGGCGCAGGAGACATGGCGCCTCCGTGATGCGGCTGTCCGAGCGCAAAAGCGGATCTGCGCAGCTGCGCGCAGTCGAGCGCGACGAACGAGCGACTTGCAGCCTGATGGTGCTGCTACGAGCTGAAGGACGAGCGACTGACCACGGCGTTGGCAGGGGTGCGTGCGGAGCAGCTGCTCGAGTCTGCACCCTGATCATGCTGCGGCTCAGAGCGCTCGGCAGAGCTATCGGAGCGCATCCACCTCAAGCTGCAGCTGCAATGCCTCCTTCCTTTCACGTGTTGGGCCCTGGCGGCCTCGGGCTCCTGACGGCGTTCCACCTGCGACAGGCCGCGTGCCCGGTGACCCTGCTGGTCCGCGATTGGCGGACGGCGCAGCGCTTCGAGCAGGGTGAGCAGCTTGTGGCCATGCCCGATTGACGCACCCAAGTGGCGGCGGCGGCGGCGGCGGCGCGGTGCCCCGGGTGGTGACGTGGCGACCTCGCCCCTCCGCGCCCGTTGCTGCTCGGGGTGGGCTACTCAACTCCACGCAGGCGGGTCGCAGATCACGCTGGAGCGCAGCTTCAAGGGCCGGCACGAGGTGCTGAGCGTGGACGCGACGTGCGAGCCCATCTTCACCGCCGTGACCCCGCCGCAGCGCGCGCACGCGGCGGCGCAGCCGCAGCAGGCGCCCATCCACAACCTGGTGGTGGCCACCAAGTCGCACGACGTGGTCAGGGCCGTGCGCAGCGTGCTGCACCGCCTCACGCCCGAGTCCAACCTGCTGCTCGTCCAGAACGGCCTGCTCGCCGTGTTCCAGGTGCGCGCGCGAGCGCTCGCGCCTGGCGGGCAAACCATGGGCCAGCACCAGGCGGGGGATGCCCGCACACGTGCGGAGCAGTCTATTGATCCGAGTGCCACGCCTCTGGTGCCGTTCCTGGATCCTGACCCCACAGGAGCTCCAGCACGAGGTGCTGCGTGAGCTGGAGCACCAACCGCGCGTCATCCTGGCCACCCTGACGCACGGCTGCCACGTCACGCTGCCCTTCCACGTGGTGCACGCCGGCTACGGCAGCGCCGCGCTTGCAGAGGTGGACGCCTCCCTGCCGCACCTCATCGACGCCGGGCACGCGTACAGGTGCCGCGACTGTGTTGGAAAGCAGCCAGGGGAGGCGGGGCGCGATGAGGCGAACGCAGCCACTCTCCACGCCAGGGCGCGCACGCTGTGTGTGTGCGCCAGCGCCGCAGGTGGCAGGTGCCGCCCTCCGAGGCGCTGCAGTGCCTGCTGGACGACGCCGGGCTACGGGAGGGGCTGGGCGTCTGCGCCGTCGACAGCCACACGGCGCTGCTGCAGCAGCTGCACGCCAAGCTCGCGATAAACTGCTGCGTCAACCCCCTCACCGCGCTCCTGGGGTGCCTCAACGGGCAGCTGCTCACCGACGCGCACGCAAAGTGAGGAGGACGCAGCTGCTGGGGCCGCCAGCGCGTCGCCTGGCCGTGCTCTGGCCGCAACTGTGAGCACTGGCGCAGCAGTGAGCATGGTGGGTCATACCGGCGCTTGCGCAGGGAGACGATGCGGTCCGTGTGCCGGGAGCTGTTTGAGCTCTTCCCGCAGCACCTTTCTGCGACGTCGGAGAGCGAGCTCTTCGACACGGTGTACTCGGTGGCGCTGGCGACCAGCAAGAACAAGTCCAGCATGCTCCAGGACGTGCTCAACGGGCGCCTCACAGGTGTGCAGAGCAAGGGAGGGAGGGGCGTTTGCCACGTGCCGCGCGGCACGTATGCTGCGGGTGCGCTCTTGAAGGCTTTGGCCGCGGCTGCGTGGTGTGCGCTAGTGCAGAGAACGAGTACCTGTCGGGGTACGTGGTGCGCGAGGCGGCGAGGGCCAAGAAGCCGGCGCCGGTGAACGAGACGCTGTACCGGCTCATGAAGGCTCGGGAACGCCTCAGCGCCGAGGCGGTTAGCGGCGTCAAGCAGATATCCCTCTCGGACCCCTGACCCTGGCCCTCTCCAGCGGGCTCCCCCACGTGCATGTATGCTTGCGTGTGGGCGAGGCGCTTTGCGTGCTGTGCACGAGTCCTGGGCGGGCCCCAGGGATGGCCACCCCCCTCCCCTTCTGCACAGGGGCAACAAGCTGCATTGCGGTTGCCTGCTGCTCCCCCTCCCTCTCCTTTGGTGGTGTCTGGCGCCTGCGGCACGCCATGTGTAAGACCTCCCCGCGTCGTGCCGCGTCACCAGAAGCAGAAGCTCTTAGAGCGTCATCAGAAATGGCAGCTGCAGTGCACGGCACGTTGCTTCACAGCGGCGCCGCCTTGGGCGCGGACATTGCTTCTCAGGACGGGCGGCTGCTCAGCGCGGTCACCGTCTCTGGCGATGGCGTCTCCGTGCACGACTTGGACACGCAGGTGAGCGTGCTTGTGGCATCGCCAGGAACACTTCACGTTCATCGCTGCTCACCTCCGCGAGAGCAAGCACCACTCGCAATCGCCGTCACCGCCACCGCCACGCACAGGAGCTGGTGGCGTCATTCGCGCTGGGCTCTGCGGCGCTCAAGCTCGAGTCCAAGGCGGTGATCAGCGTCACGCGCCAGGCGTGCGTGGCCCTGGTGGCGGACGGCCAGCAGGGGCACAAGCTCACGGCGCTGGCCCTGCCGTCGGCGCGGCGCTCCGCAGCGAGCCGCGTGCAGCCGGCCAGCAGCATAGCGGGTGCCGTCGCGCACAGCAGCGTGCCGCTCCCCGCCGGCGCGAGGGGATGCGCCGTGCACGTCCTCCTCACCTCCTCGTCGCAAGCTGCGGTGGCCGCGGTGGTGGCGCAGGACGGCGCCGTGCACTACGCCGAGCTCCACAGCGCAGCACAACCCTCACCAGAGCAGCTGCTCGGCACGCAGCTCCGCCAGGCGTCGCCCCCCGCCGGTGACGCCCCTGCCACCAAGGCCATCAGAGGCAGCTGCGCCTGGCACTCGCGCCTCTGGACGCTGCACCAGGCGGCAGCGGGCGGCGCAGCCACCGTGCACGAGTACCACGCCACCTCATCGGGCAGCTCAGCGACGGTGCACTTGCGGCACGTGGCGGCGCACGCCGTGCCGGCGCCGCCCTCCCCCTCCTCGCCGCCGCCCCTCGCCATGTCACTCCACGCCAGCCCCAGCTCCCTCCTCGTCTCCTGGTCCTCAGGCACCTTCACGGTGCTCCGGCCAGGGGCGGCCACGCCCCCTCAACACCTGTCCCCACCTCCGCACTTCCTCCCCTCCAGCAGCAACACCCAGCCGCACGCGTCGCCCTCGGCGGCCGGTGGCAAGCGCAAGGCGTCGTCCGCCGCCCCGGCGTCGGGAGCCGACGGCGGCAGGCCGCTCGCCCTGGCGGCGTGCCCGCTCGACGACACGCAGCTCCTCGTGGTCAGCCCGTCAGGCACCGCGCTCAGCTACGCGCTCCTGGACGTGCAGTACGGCTGCACGCTGGCGTCGGGCGCGCTCACCGCCGCCGACGTGCCGCAGCTGGCCTCGCCGCTGCCGGCGGGCACGCCGCCGCCGCCGCTGCAGCTGCTCAGCGCGCCCGCGGCGCCGGGCAGGGTGCTGCTGCAGCTGGGGCAGCTGGGCGTGCTGGCGCTGACGGTGGACGCGCCGCCTGCCAGCCTGCTCTCGCTGGTCGGCAAGGGCCAGGCCGTGGCGGCCACCACCGGCGCGGCCACCGCGGCGCAGCAGCCGGCGGCGCCCACCGCCGCGGTGGACGTCGCGGCGCTGCTGCAGCTGCTCAGCGTGCACGCGCAGCCGGCCGGCACCACGGCGGCTGCGGCGGCGGCGTGCGCAGAGGTGTCGCTGCAGCCACTCCCGCCGGCGGCCGTGCAGTCACTGCAGCCGCGCGAGGGCGGCGGCGGCAGCGGCGGCTCGGCGGCGGCGGTGCAGCGTCTGGCGTCGGCGCTCCGCAAAGCGCTCGACGAGGGCAAGCCGGCGCCGCCGGGCGTGCTGCGCGAGGCGGCGGGCCTGCTCTCGTCGCCGGCGCCGCAGCAGCAGCAGCAGCCGGCGTGGGTCACGCAGGCGCACCTGGCGCCGCTGGTGGCGCGCGCCATGGCGCAGGCGGGCGAGTGGGCGGGGCTGCAGCAGGTGCTCGAGTCGGCGCCGGCGCCGCTCAGTGGGTGCGGGCAGGTGCTCCCGGCGGCGGCGCGCGCCGCGCAGTACCACCTGCTTCCCCTGCTGAGCACGCGGCTCGAGGACGTGAGCCCCGAGCACACGGTGGAGGCGCTGGCGGCGCTGCTGTCGCCCGGCGGCGGCGCGGCGGGCGGGGAGGCGGGCGCGGGCGCGGGCACGGGCACGGGCAGCAAGTCCTCGGCGGCCGAGCTCAAGCAGCTGGCGCTGGCGCGGCGGAAAGAGTACCTGCACCACCTGAGGTGAGCGAGAGGTCCAGCGTTTGGAACGGCCGCCTCCGCAGCAGCGGGGACGTAGTGCGAGTGAAGAAGTGCGTGCTCGTGTCGCGTTGTTGCTGCGTGGCGTGCAGGGCGGAGGCGGAGGCGGCGGTGGCACAGGCCGAGCAGCAGGTGGCGCAGTGCTCGCCAGGGGCGCACCACCACCACCACCACCACCCGCGTGGGCAGCAGCAGCAGCAGCAGCAGCCCAGCGAGCCGTCGGCGCAGGACCCCGACGCGCTGGTGGAGGCGCGGCGCGGCGCGCTGGCGCTGGCGCAGTGCGCCGCCGCCGCCGTCGACGGCTTCTCCTCCACGCAGGTGCGCCGCCCGCCGCCTGCGCCCCGCGCTCGCCCTCGTCGCCTCTTGCGGTCCACCACGCCAAGCCACCTGCAGCGGAGCCCGGCAACGGAGCCCCCAACGGCGCGCGTCGCGGCGCTGTCCGTGCGCCGCAGGTGCTGCTGCACGCGCTGCTGTCCATGCCGGTGGACTCGGCGGGCCTGGCGGGGGCGCTGCGCGCGCTGAGCCACCGCCAGGTGGACCACCTGCTCGCCTACCTGGCGGCGTGGGTGGACAAGTACCACAGCGCGCTGGGCGCCGCCACGGGCGCCGTGGTGCTGCCGCCCGCGCTGCTCTTCCCCACCTACGCCCAGGTGGGTGGTTGCCCTCATGACGCTGCCAGTCGCGCTGGCGACGCCCGAGGAGAGATGAGGGGTCCCGCAGCAAAGGAGGGCGCGTGCTGAATGTGTTGAGCGTGCACGCAGGTGCTGGAGTGGACGCGGCTGGTGCTGGACGCGCACCTGACGCGGCTGCTGCTGGCGCAGGAGCTGCCGCCCAGCCTGGAGCGGCTGGTGCAGCTCACGCAGCACCAGGTGGGTGGGCGGGGCCGCCACTGGCGTGCCTGGGCCCGGCTCAGCGCACATTCGCTTCACACTGGCGCCTTGGGCTGGGTGCGCACATTCGCGGTGATGACCTGAGTGTGTGCGCGTCGCTTTGGGCGTTGGGCGCGCAGGTCAAGGCCAGCCAGCAGCTCATGCCGCTGGCGGGCGCCGTGGAGCACGTTCGCGCCGCGCTGCCGCTGCCGGCGGCGCACGTGGCGGCGGCCTCGCAGTACACGGTGCAGGTCATCAGCGTGTAGCGCTGACGCTGGCGGCGCGGCAGGAGTTGCCTTCTTGGGAGCGCGCGCACTTGCCCCTGACGCTGCACGTGGTTGTCCGTGCGTGTGCATCTTGCATCAACAAAACAGGCCGCGTGCAGCAAGGATCAGCTGGGACGAAGACTAGGCACCAGCCCAGGCCAGAGCATGCGTCACCGGCTGCACGACAGGGACGGCGGCACGGCAGCACGCCTGTTTGGGGAGAGCAAACTCTTCGACGGCAGCACGTCACCAGAGGCACCAGGCGGCTGCGGAAGCCACTCTCAGATGCTTCGGACCTCGGGTGCCAGCGCCTGGGCCTACAGGGTGCTGCTTGCCGCGTGAAGTGCTGTCTTGAAGGACCCCCGGCGCACGCTCGACCATGCGAGTCTAGAGCACCATCAGCCCCCCCACGCTTCCCTCCACGGTCCATTGGACCTGGCAAGCTTTCAAAGAGGTTGATACGATACCATGAGCGCACACGTCGAGTCTCAGGGCCTGTGGTGGGCTGGGTGCTGGGAACGGAGCGTCGCCGACAGGGCGTACGCCTCCGGGGCTCCGCCCCAGTGCACCGAAACGTAGGGTGGCAAGCGCAACGTGCAGCAGCGCACCTTGGAAGCTGTCAAAGAGCGTGACGGGTAAAAGGTCGTCAACCTGGCCCTGGTCCTTGGAGAACCTGCGCGCAAAGCACGCACGGGCGGGTGCGTGTTTGGGGCCGGGGGGCGGGGAAACGCCCCGCCACAGGGGAGCCAATCAAAGAGGAATGCCCCTCCGATCGCCAGCGCTGTGATGGGCAGTTCCACAGGGACGGCGTGTTGGTGCGTGGAGGGCGGCGGGGACGGCGGCAGTACGCGCGCACCTGTTCAGGATGCGGCCGGCGGGGTTGGTGTGGAAGAAGCTGAGCGGAGCGCGGAACACCCTGAACACCATCTGGTCATGGATGCGCGTGGCCGCCGAGACCGTCACCTCAAGGAAGAGCATGTGATGGGGAGCGGGGGACAGGGACGGCGGCAGTGCGCGGGCGCCGTGGAGCACGTGCGCGCCGCGCTGCCGCTGCCGGCGGCGCACGTGGCGGCGGCCTCGCATGCACGGTGCAGGCGCTGATGACCTGCACGGTGCAGGTCATCAGCGTGTAGCGCTGGCGGCTGGCGGCGGCAGGAGGCGCCTTGGCCGTGCAACCCTCGAGGCTTTTTGGTCGCTTCAGGTCTCTTTGCATGCACGCGTCATGCAGATTGCTCCGCCCGCCACATCGTCGCAGATGCGCCCAGGCGGCAGTGGCAAACTCGTCGCCAGTGTGCGGTGCCTCCCAAGTGCGGGTCCGCTTCAGCACGCGACCGCTCCCCACGCCCCTCACGCAGCAAACGGCGGCATGCAGCCCTGTGTTCTGGTTCAGCGTCAGGATGAAATGCATGAAGGCAGTCAAACCCGCGGCTTCCATGCAAAACCTGAGCTGCGGCACGCTGCCGACTTGAACCTTGAGAGAGAGCACAGCAAAAGAGCGCCCTGCCTCGACCACCATGGTCCGCTCCCCTCTCCGCCAAGCTCCCCCTTGCCAACCAACGGCCTCTCGCGGCAGGCTGGCCCAATCAATGGCAACACTGCGCACACCCACCACCACCCACGAATGAAAACACCGCTCACGCCGGCGACCCCACCCCCACCGGCGCCGGGTGGTGGTGGTGCGCGCCCTTGGACGCCGCCACCATGCCCGCAAACAAGCCGCCCGGCTGCGCGGCCAGCTCCTTGGGCGGGCCCTGCTCCACCAGCCTGCCCGCCTGCAGCACCAGCAACGAGTCCGTGTCCATGATGGTGTCGATGCGGTGCGCGATGACGAGCAGCACGCGGCCGTCGCCCTGGTCGTCGCCAGAGCCGTGCGCAAACTCGCGCAGCGCGTCCTGGATGAGCGCGTCGGTGCCCCGGTCCACGTTGGCCGTGGCCTCGTCCAGCGCCAGCACCTTGGCACGCTGCAGCAGCGCCCTGCGGAAACGCGCGCGCGCACGTTAGGAAGGGTGATGCCAGCGCGGCACGGCGCGATCGCCACCCACACGGGCGGGACAGACGGAGCTCGGCAGATTGCGCGCGCAGAGCCAGGTCCGCGCCTCGCCTGGCAACCGAGCTGCCTCTACCCCACCCTGACGGACAGCGCAGCAGATGCGCGTGCAGCGAGGGGGGCGTGCACGTGCCAGCCATGCGCACCTGGCCAGGCAAAAGAGCTGCCTCTGCCCCACCGACAGGTTGTCGCCGGCCTCGGCCATGCGCGCCGACAGGCCGCCCGCTGCTGCCGTGATGACGCCCTGCAGCTTGGCCGCCGACAGCACACGCCACAGCTCGTCGTCCTGCACACATGCGCAAGCACACACATTGCACAGCACGTGACCGACGCGCCCGCCACCTCAGCTCATCTTCCTCCTCGCTCAGCCCATCCGCGACGTGCGAGGCGCGCGGTGTGAACCTGCGGGACGTGCGCCTCCGCTCCTCACCTGGTGTGTGTTCCAGGGGTCGAGGTTGCTGCGCACCGTGCCGCTGAACAGCACCGGGTCCTGCGCGGCGAGCAGCATGACACCAGCAGCGGCGCAGGGGCTCGACGCCGCCTACAGGCCACGGCGCTGCCCTCCGCAAGGCGCTGCGAGGTGGTGGGGCGCGAGGCACGCCACCGCGAGCCCACACGCACCTGGGGGATGATGGCGAGCTGCTTGCGCAGCGCGTCGAGCCCCAGGCCCGCCGTGTCCACGCCGTCCAGGTATATGGTGCCGCTGGTGACGGGGATGAGGCGGAAGAGCGTCAGCATCAGGCTCGACTTGCCGCTGCCCGTGCGACCCACCACGCCGCAGCTCGAACCACCCTGCGCCGACATCACCACCAGGCGCCCGGCAGGCGCGGGAGCAGGCCGCTTGTGGCGTGACGCTGCTTGGCACCTTGGGCCGGGCGTGCGCGCCCACAGAGGCGCAGGAGGCGTGTGCCAGCAAGCAGCGGCCGCCGACGCTGCGTGTGACGCGCACCTTGAGGGTGAAGGAGATGTCCACCAGAACCGGCTTGAGGCCCGGCCTGTACACGGCCGTCACCTGAGAAGAGCGCACGCACACCATTTGTCAAGCACTGCTGGGTGGCAAGCGCCGCGGAGCAGCTGCTGGCGTGCCGCCGCCGGGCAGACCGCTGCCACACCACCACGCAGCGCAGCGCCACACGCCCCGGCCAGGAGGCTGCAACGACGTGCTGCCCTGCGCTGGCTCCCTCCTCTCGCTGCACAGGAGCACGCGCCGCATGCCGCGCGCCGCACCTCCTGGTACTCCAGCGCGCCGGACTTTGGCCAGCCGGGCGGCGGCGCCGGGCCCCCGTCCTGCACCAGCGGGGGCTCCTGGGGCAGGTCGGTGAAGTCCAGCATGCGCTCAGTGCTCGTCATGATGTTCTCCACCTGTCCACACACAAGCACGCACGCGTGCACACAGTCATGCGCACCGAACGCACAACGCGGCGCCGTCAGGTTTGCGACAGCGTCGAGTGCAGACGCCAGCGGCCTCAGGCGCCCTCGGGTGTGGCTACGGAAGCCGCATGGGAGCGGGAGCGGGGCAGGGCGCCTCACCTCTGCGGTCTGCCGGACGAACCTGGGCGAAGCAGCAGCACAGCACAGCGCAGCATCAGGTGCTGAGGCAACAAAGCGACTCGGGGGCACCTTGCGAGACGAAAGAGCACCGCGCGCAAGGGACGCACCACTGCATGAAGCCGGTGAGCTGCAGCACGTGCGTGAGCGCCAGGCCCAGCAGCTGCGGCTTGACCATGGAACGCGCCGCCATGGCCAGCAGCCCCGCGCACAGCAGCGTGAAGGCGCTGATGACGTCCAGCCGGAACCCAATCCACCTGTGGGACCCGCCACACGGTGCAACAACGTGCGCCACAGCGCTCACAGGCAGCGTCTGCGCAAGCCTTCCACGTGGGCAGTACGACGGGCAACAGCGTGCGCCGATGACAACAACCGGGCACGCAGCGCGCTGGAGTGCGGTGCGGTGTCATCCTCTCGGAGGAACTGCACCTGGCCGTGCCCAGGAAGGCGTTCCACCAGGCGCCGTTGAGCGAGAGCAGCGCCAGGAAGGCCTCCTGGAAGCGGCCCTGGGCAGCGTACGCCCTGATCGTGGGCAGGCCCTTGAGCGTTGCGGTGAAGCTGGCAAACACGGGAGACCTGCACACAGCACGCCGCAATGACCGCACCACCCTCTCGCAAAATCTGTCGTACGCGCTAGAGGTCCGCGCCGCACGTGCTCTGCGCGCTGCGCCGCCGGGCAGCCCGTCGCAGCGTTTGATAGCAGGCAGCCTCGGCCGCGCCTGCGCACGGCGCGGTGCCGTGCGGCTCGCGCTCTCTCACCTGGAGGTGGCCTCCCAGCGCTTGATCTCTCGCGAGGCGCCCAGGTAGCGGTTGCGCAGCCACACGAAGGCCACGGCCAGCGGCACGAAGACGGGCAGGATGAAGGGCACGGCGATGGAGACGAGCACCACGGCGCTCAGCACCAGGAAGCCCACTGCGCGCAGGAGGCACAACGTGGCGGTTCGTGCAGGAGGGACAAGCTTTGGGCGCTGCTGCTGCAGCGCCAAAAAGGGCGCAGCCATTGGGTGCGAGAGAGCTGTTGCTCTCTTTGATGGATGCCGTGCATTAAAGACACAGCTTCCACATGCTTTCCTGCCGTGGGTGAGGTGCCTGGGGCCACACCTGACGGTACGCGTCGCGTGCCTGACCATGCGTGCCGACCCGACACCAT
>VFQP010004859.1_pt1 | contig 12127 bp, 12 predicted proteins | sample 3512351 | NCBI WGS metagenome assembly VFQP01 (sample SAMN10412372, study PRJNA504923) | tailings metagenome | isolation source: Relicate 1 Philex TSF1 revegetated site | place: Philippines: Tuba, Benguet | collected 2017-08-29 | reverse complement strand
AAACGGGGCAGGATCTGGCGCTGGAGCTCCTGGGCAACGGCTATGCCATTGTGGATCGCCGCCAGACCTATAACACCGTTTTCGCCACCAACTACGAAAAGGCGCAAGAGCAGGCGCGCGCGCTGAAAAAAGGCGCATGGGCGCTGATCGACCGTCAGGAAATCAAACTGCCCAAATGGCTGCAATCCGAAGTGCTGGCGCCGCTGGTCATTTTCGGCGGCATGTTCCTCGGCTTCGTGCTGAACGCGCTTTTGATGGTGCGTTTCATGGGCCGTTTCGTGCAAAGCCAGTCGAGCGAGAACATGCAGGTCGAGCGGAAAGAGGCACTGCTGCAATCGCGCGAACGTCAGGTCATGCTGACGACGCTGGAGGGGGAGCTGACCGAAAACAAAAACAAGATCGAAGCCTTCATCGTGATTTACAGCGATCTGTTGACCAGTCTCAACGACCCTGCGCAAACGCCGAAATACCAGCAGGTGGGCGATATCGTGCAAAAACATCCGAGCTATAGCAAGACCGTGTTCGAAGCGAACGTGAGCAAGCTGTCGCTGCTGGATATCAAGCTGGCGGGGCGCATCTCCAAGCTCTATTCAGCGATGCCGAAAGAGCAGGAATATATCAACCTCGACCAAAACGTGCCGCTCGGCGACGCGATTAAACTGGTCGAACGCGTGCTGCAGGATGTCGAACAGCTGCAGGCGCCAATCAGCCAGGTCATTCAGGAATTGCAGGAAGCGGCGCGACATTAACCGCGGCGGCGTATGCCAAACAAAAACGGCCGGTGTTGTTGCGCCGGCCGTTTTTGTTTTTCTGGTTTGCTCTCCGGCTGTCACGCGTCGCAGGCATCGCGGGCGCGCTGCATGACGTCTTCAAACATGGCTGTGGTCAGGCGCCCCGTGTTGACGTTATACCGGGAGCAATGATAGCTGTCGATCAGCATCACATCACGTTTCAGGTTCTTTTTCGGTGTCAGCTGGTAATGCTTGTCATGCCCGAATTTGCAGGCGGCGGCGGTGAAACCGAGCGCTTTCAGCACGCTCTGGTGCGCAACGGTGCCGAGCGCGATGATGACGCGCAGGCGGGTAAAGCGCGCCAGCTCCCCCTCTAAAAACGGCCGGCACTGGGCGATTTCGGCGGGGGTCGGCTTGTTTTCGGGTGGCACGCAGCGCACGGCATTGGTGATGCGCGCATCGATCATTTCAAGACCGTCATTCGTGCGCTTGTCGTAGGCGCCGCGGGCAAAGCCGAATTTGACCAAGGACGGATACAACAGATCGCCGGCGTAATCGTTGGTGAAGGGGCGGCCCGTAAAATTCGCGCCGCGCAAGCCGGGGGCCAGCCCGACAATCAGCAGGCGCGGATTATCGTCGCCAAACGACGGCACGGGCGCATTGAACATCAAAGGGAATGCCGCGCGGTTTTGCTGGCGAAAGGCGGCCAGCCGCGGGCAAAGCGGGCAATCTTTATCGGGGGCGGGGCATGCTGTTTTCATGGCCAGATGTGTAACAGCCGCTTCCTGCGGGATCAAGCGATCATATCGGCCGATCGTTTGTCGCGCTGGAAGCGGCTGTTGCAAGTTCGTGTGTCAGGCTTTATCAGGCGCGGATGCGCGGTGCGGCGGTTGCCGGTTCGCCGGCTGCCGTGGCGGCGGTGCCTTGCTGCACGGGGGCGCCGGATTGCTGGCTGCCGCCCTGACGCGTGATGAATTCCATCAGATCGACCAGATCGATGAAATGGTCGGCCTGACGGCGCAGTTCGTCCGCCACCATCGGGGGCTGGGTACGAATGGTCGACACCACCGTGATACGCGTGCCTTTACGCTGAACAGATTCCAGCAGGCGGCGGAAATCGCCATCGCCCGAGAACAGGACGATATGATCCACATGGTCGGCCAGTTCCATCATGTCGATGGCCAGCTCGATATCCATATTGCCTTTGATTTTACGGCGGCCGGTATGGTCGGTGAATTCTTTGGCCGGTTTGGTGACCATGGTATAGCCGTTGTAATCCAGCCAGTCGATCAGCGGGCGGATGGGCGAATACTCCTGATCTTCCATCAGGGCGGTATAATAGAATGCGCGCACAAGACGGCTTTGGCCGGAAATCCAGCTCAGCAGGCGTTTGTAGTCTATGTCAAATTCCAGGCTTTTGGCGGCAGCGTAAAGATTCGCGCCGTCTATAAATACAGCCAGCTTCTCTTCGGGATAGAAAAAACTTGCGCCGGAAAATTCCGAATTTTTGTTGCTCTTCAAGATCTTACCTCAGCTTCTCAGAAACAATCCTCCCGTGCTTGATCGCCGGGGGTGTTTTTGTTATGGATGTTCTTCGCGCTGTCCCGTGTTTCGTAAATGGTTGTGGGAAATTCCACGCTCGCCATTATCAGGTCAGGGGCACTGTTTAGATTAGATCTCTTGACACTGTCAAGCATTTTTATCAAAAATACCCAGTCGCCCATATGCAAGCAGAATTTAATTCATGCCGTGCTGAAAACAAGCCTTTGGCAAAGGTTTTTTGTTGCAAAGCGGGCTTCCGGGTTTTATAAAAAATCCCTGTTTTGCCAGACTCGGTTTATGCCCGAATCTGGCCGTTCGAATTCATCCGGTCGGGCTGCTTGGCGGCCGGACAACACTGTATCTTAGCAAAGGTGATCCCAGAATGGCTCGTGTAACGGTCGAAGACTGCGTCCTGAAAGTGCCCAACCGTTTCGAACTGGTGCTGCTCGCATCGCAGCGCGCGCGCGAAATCGGCTCCGGCTCCACGCTGGGGGTTGATCGTGACAATGATAAAAACCCCGTCGTATCGCTGCGCGAAATCGCCGATACCGACCTGTCGCTGGACGGCCTGCGTGACTCGCTGGTGAAAAACCACCAGAAAGTCATCGAAGTCGAAGACGAAGGCGAAGACATCATCGACGTCATGGAAGGCGAAAGCGAATGGGCGCAAGTCGCCGGCCAGGCCGCCGAGGGCGAACTGGAAAGCGCTGGCATGGGCGAAGACGCCGGTGAAGATGCCGATGCTGACGACGCCGATGCCGATGACCTGTCCCCCGTGGAAGGCGAAGATTTCGGCGGCGACGATAACTTCGAAGACGAGAAATTCTGATAAAAGCCTGACAAGGCCCGGGGGCAGGGGTTAAATCCTCCCAAATCCCTTACAAAATAGAAAAAAGCCGCCTATACTTAAATGTCCGGGCGGCTTTTTTCGTGTCTCCGGAGCGATATCCCCGTGCCGGATGGCAGGAACTATAGGCCGGATGGCAAAAACAACAAGCCGTGCGGGGCGGCCCATAAAAAACTTCATGCAAGACTTCTAGGGTGGCGGATGCTGCGGCAATACGAACTGGTTGAAATCATCAAGGCTTACGATCCCGACATGAACGAGGATCTGGTCAACCGCGCCTATGTCTATGCCATGAAGGCGCATGGTTCGCAAACCCGCGCATCGGGCGACCCCTATTTCTCGCACCCGCTGGAAGTCGCCGGCATCCTGACCGACATGAAGCTGGATACCGCATCGATCTGCACCGCGCTGCTGCATGATACTGTCGAAGACACCGGCGCGACGCTGGAGGAAATCGAAAAACTGTTTGGCAAGGAAATCGCCCGTCTGGTCGATGGCGTGACCAAGCTGAGCAAGATCGAATTTCAGAGCGCGCAGGAAAAGCAGGCGGAAAACTTCCGCAAGCTCGTCCTTGCCATGTCCGAAGATATCCGCGTGCTGCTGGTCAAGCTGGCCGACCGCCTGCATAACATGCGCACGCTGCATCACATTCCGAAGCCGGAAAAACGCCGCCGCATCGGCCTTGAAACGCTCGAGATTTATGCGCCGCTGGCGGAGCGTATCGGCGTGCACAAAATCAAAGAAGAGCTGGAAGATATTTCCTTCGAGGCGCTCAACCCCGAAGCGCGCGAAAGTATTCTGGCGCGTCTGAATTACCTGCGTGACGAAGGGGGCGATGTCGTCGTCGCCCGCATCATCGAAGAGCTGGTCAAAAAACTGCGCGAAGGCGGGCTGGAAGCAACCGTGTACGGCCGCGAAAAAACCAAATATTCGATCTGGAAGAAAATGCAGCGCAAGAACATCTCGTTCGAACAGCTGTCCGATATCATGGCTTTCCGCATCATGGTGCCGAGCGTGGCGGAATGCTATCACGCGCTGGGTGTTATTCATGGGCTTTATCCGACCGTGCCGGGGCGCTTCAAAGATTACATTTCACTGCCCAAGCCGAACGGATACCGCTCTCTCCACACCACCGTCATCGGGCCTGAAAACCACCGCATCGAGGTGCAGATCCGCACGCCGGAAATGCACGAAGAGGCGGAGCTTGGGGTCGCTGCCCACTGGTCGTACAAGCAAACGACCGAAGCCAAGAACACCGAAGGCCGTCAATACCGCTGGCTGCGCGAGCTGATGGACATTGTGGAGCATGCGCAGCGCCCCGAAGAGTTCCTGGAAAACACCAAGCTGGAGCTTTATCAGGATCAGGTTTTCTGCTTTACGCCGAACGGCGACCTGATCAACCTGCCGCGCGGCGCCACGCCGGTGGATTTCGCCTATGCCCTGCACTCCGACCTTGGCGACAAGACGGTGGGGGCGAAGGTGAACGGCCGCATCGTGCCGCTCAACACCAAACTCGGCAATGGCGACCAGATCGAAATTACGACGTCCAAAAGCCAGACGCCCAGCCCCAACTGGGAACGTTTCGTCGTCACCGGCAAGGCCAAGGCGCGTATCCGCCGTTTCATCCGCCTGCAGCAGCGCGAACAGTACATGAACCTGGGCAAAGCCATGCTGCAAAAGGTGTTGAAACAGGAAGGCTACGATTTCAACGAGCGCCAGTTCAACCACGACGTCTACCGCCAGTTCAAAACCGAAAACATTGAAGACCTGCTGACGGGCATCGGCTCCGGCCATATCGCCAGCCGCGAGGTTTTTTATGCCCTGCACCCCGAACAGCGCCCGAAAGAAGCGCCGCCGTCGTTGCAGAATTTTGTCGTCACGTCGCAGGAAAAGAAAACCCACCAGAAGGGCAAAGCGGCGTCGATGCCCATCAAGGGGCTCATCCCCGGCATGGCGCTGCATTTCGCGCGCTGCTGCCATCCGCTGCCGGGCGACCGTATCGTGGGGATTGTGACGACCGGCAAGGGCGTGACCATCCACACCATCGATTGCGATACGCTGGAAAGCTTCGCCGACACGCCGGAGCGTTGGCTGGACGTGTCGTGGGAAGATGGCGAAGATAGCCCCGAAAGCCATGTCGGCCGTTTGCTGATTACGATCGCCAACACGCCGGGTGCGCTTGGCACGCTGTCGACCGTCATTGGCAAGAACCAGGGGAACATCACGAATTTGAAGATCATGAACCGCTCGCTCGATTTCTGGGACATGATGATCGACGTTTACGTGCGCGACAGCCGGCACCTCAGCGATATCATCGCGGCGCTGCGCGCGACGCCGGAAATTACATCCGTTAACAGGGCGCGCAGCCGGTAGGGATGCATGTTTAAACGTCGCCAGCCGCTGACCCTTCGCCGGAAACTGCGCAATGTTTTCTGGCCGTGCATGGGGTGGCGCCGTTTGGGGCGTTATTACCGCCACCGCATGGGGCGTCTGCCGGGCAGCGCCTATTATATCGCATCGGGTTTTGCCTGCGGGATTGCGGTATCGGTAACGCCGTTCATGGGGCTGCATATCGCGCTGGGGGTTGCGGCCTGCTGGGTGATGCGCTCGTCGGTGGTGGCGATGGTGATTGGCACCGTGATTGCGGGCAACCCGTGGACGTTCCCGCTGATCTGGATGGGAACGTATGAAACGGGCCATTGGTTGATGGGGCACACGGCGCTGCTGAACGGTACCGAGCCGCCCCCCGCGCCGCGTGCCCTGACATGGAGCCTTCTGATCGAAGAGCCCATGGAATTACTGGTGCCGATGACGATCGGCGCGCTGCCGTTTATCCTGCCGCTCTGGCTGGTCAGCTTTTACGGCCTGCGGCGCGTCATCGTCGGTTACCGCGAAGCGCGGGCGGAAAGCCTGCGCGCGGCCTATCTGCGCCGCATCCAGTCGTAAATATTAGGATAAAAGATGATTATTGGTACAGGTACAGACATCGTCAGCATCGACCGCATCCGCGCGGTGCTGCTGGATCATGGGGAGCGTTTTATCGAACGCTGCTTCACCGAGGAAGAGCGCGGATATGTGGAGCGTAAAGCAGGCGCCAACAGCGATATCGCCGTGGCCGGGTATGCCAAACGCTGGGCCGCCAAAGAAGCCTGCGCCAAAGCGCTCGGCCTTGGCATCCGCGACCATATCCATTTGAAAGATATCGCCGTTGTGAATGATTCTGCCGGAAAACCGGCCATTCAGCTGTCCGGCGGCGCCAAAGAGCGTTTGACCCGCATCACGCCAGAGAGTATGACGGTGGATATCCACGTCAGCCTCAGCGACGAGCCGCCGATGGCGCTGGCATTCGTGATTATATCGGCGAAGTAAAAGCCGGCCGCAGATAAGATAAATTCAGGATGAAAACCGTGACATCTGACCAGAACAAGATCTATACCGACATCAGCGAAGCCGAAGAGAAAAAACGCGCGGCCGATGCGGCGGGTGATGCCGGCGATGCGCCCGAAGAAAAAAAGGACGACTTCCTTGAACTGGGCAAGGCCATGGTGCTGGCGGCGATCATTGCGATCGTTATCCGCACGTTCTTGTTCGAGCCGTTCAATATCCCCTCGGCGTCGATGTATCCGGCGCTCAAAATCGGCGATTATCTGTTCGTTGAAAAATATTCGTACGGCTACAGCCGCTATTCCTTTCCCATGAACCTGGCGAAGTTCGAAGGTCGCTATGGGTCGGGCCGCCCGCAGCGCGGCGACATTGCGGTATTCCGTCAGCCCAAACAGCCCACGATTGATTACATCAAACGCATCGTCGGCCTGCCCGGCGATACGATCCAGATGATCGAGGGACGTTTGTACATCAACAGCATCATCGTGCCGCGCGAATTTATCGGTACCGAAGAAGTGCGCGACAAGGACGGCTTTCGCATTTATCAAAAATATGCCGAAACGCTGCCCAATGGCGTGAAGCACAATATCTACGAGTTGTCCGATCACGACAGCTACGACAACACCGCCGTCTATACCGTGCCCGAAGGTTACTATTTCGCCATGGGCGACAACCGCGATGCGTCGATGGACAGCCGCGAACAGGTGCAGGTCGGTTTCGTGCCCGAAGACAATCTGGTCGGCCGTGCGGCCTTCCTGTTCTTCTCGACCGACGATATCGGTGACGCCTGCGTCAAAGAGGGCGCCCTGGCTGCGGTCAAATCGGTGCTGTGCCAATTCGTCGAACGCCCCAAAGCGGTACGCTACAGCCGTATTTTCAGCAGTGTCCATGGTCTCTGATCTCGAACGCAATCTGGGGCATGTTTTTGTGGACCGCGCACTTCTGGCGCAGGCGCTGTCGCATTCCAGCTTGCGCACGGCGGACAATAACGAACGTCTCGAATTTCTGGGCGACCGCGTGCTGGGGCTGGCGGTGGCGGCCATGCTTTACAGCCGCTTTCCCAAAGATGCCGAAGGGGCGCTGGCCAAGCGCCATACGGCGCTGGTGCAGCAATCGGCGCTGAGCGCGATTGCGCAGGAAATCGGCGTGCCGGATGCGGTCAAACTATCCGATTCAGAACGAAGTGCGGGCGGCGCGCGTAAAGACGCTATTCTGGCCGACGCGCTGGAGGCCTTGATCGCCGCCGTGTTTCTCGATGCCGGATATGGCGCCGCGCAGGCCGTTGTTGAAAAACTCTTTGCCACGCGCGTGATGCATGATGTCGCCCCGCCGGAAGATCCCAAAACCAGATTGCAGGAATGGGCGCAGGCGCAAGGCTTGCCGCTGCCTGTCTATGAAGTCACCGGACAGACCGGCCCCGACCACGCGCCCCTGTTCCGCGTGGCCGTTGTTGTACAAGGACAAGAACGCGCACAGGCCGAAGCGGCCAGCAAACGCGCGGCCGAAAAGGCCGCCGCCGCCGAGCTTCTGCGCCGGATCGGAGAGATGATATGAGCGACAACAATCAACGCTGCGGTTTCGTGGGCATTATCGGTGCGCCGAACGCGGGGAAATCAACGCTGGTCAACCAGCTGGTGGGGGCGAAGGTTTCCATCGTCAGCCCCAAGGTGCAAACAACGCGCGTGCGCGTGATGGGTATCGTCAATCACGCCGATACGCAGATGGTTTTCGTCGATACCCCCGGTATTTTCGCGCCTAAAAAACGCCTTGAAAAAGCCATGGTCGCCGCTGCGTGGCAGGGAATGCAGGATGCCGAAGTCACCATTTTGCTGGTCGATGTATCGAAGGGAAAAGTCAACGCCGATACGCGCGCGATTATCGACCGCCTGAAAGAAACGGGGCGCAAGGTGGTTCTCGCCCTCAACAAAATCGATATGGTGAAAAAAGAGAAATTGCTTGAACTGGTCGCGTCGCTGAATAGCGAAGGCATCTTCAGCGATGTGTACCTGATCTCCGCCCTCACGGGCGATGGCGTCAAACATATGATGGACGATCTGGCCACGCGCATGCCCGCAGGGCCGTGGATGTTTGGCGAAGATCAAATCTCCGACATGCCTATGCGCTTGCTGGCCGCCGAAATCACGCGCGAGAAAATATTTTTGCAGCTGGGCGATGAACTGCCCTATGCCTCCACCGTCGAAACCGAAAGCTGGGAAGAGTTCGATAACGGCAGCGTGAAAGTATCGCAGACCGTCTACGTCATGCGCGACACGCAAAAAGCCATCGTGCTGGGCAAGGGCGGGACGCGTATCAAAAAAATCGGCCAGGCCGCCCGCGAAGAACTGGAAGAGATTCTGGAGCGCCGCGTGCACCTGTCGCTTTTCGTCAAAGTCCGCGAAAAATGGACGGACGACCCGGCGCGCTATGCGGCGTGGGGACTGGATTTTAACTCTTAAGTTACAATAGGTTATATGCGCCTGGCCGCCGCGCTTGACGGGCGGGGCCTGTTGTTTTAAATTGTCATAAAATTAAAAAACAGGGTGATGTGCCCGTGGGTATCGATATCAGATGATCAGAGAGCTTTTTGAAAAAATCAGCGGCGCGCATCACCCCGAACGTCTGGGCGAGAATTTGCGCCGCGCCGCCGCGCAGGGGGACCTGCCGCGCGTGCAGCGTTATCTGCGTCTGGGTGCGGATGTAGAGGCGGCCAATAACCTGGGCCTGACCGCGCTGTATGCCGCTGCCGCGCGCGGCCATGCGTCTGTTGTAACATGTTTGATTGAGGCGAAGGCCAACCTGAACGTAGGCAAATCCGGCGACCGCGAAGCCACGCCGCTGATACGGGCCATTGCAGGCGGGCACCTGCAGGTCGCAGAGCTGCTGGCGCAGGCCGGCGCCGATTTGTCGCTGACGAACTATGAACTGCGCACGCCGATGCACGAAGCGATCTGGCGCGGTTATCCCGATCTGGCCGCCAAATTGCTGGATATGGGATCGCCCGTAAATACAATGAACCGCGAAGGCAATTCACCGCTGAACGAAGCCCTGAACAAGGGCGAAGAAGCGCTGGCCATCAAACTGGTGCGCGCGGGGGCCGACTGGACGGCTAAAGACCGCTGGGGCGCGCCCGCCGAAGACCGTGCCATCGCCCAGCAGATGAAAGATCTGTGTGCGGCGATTGAAGACGAAAAAAACCGCCCCGCGCGCGAGGCCGAGGCGGCACGACTGGCGTCTGAAGCTTTCGTGCAGGAAATCTCAGAGGCGGCCGTGCTGCAAAACGATACCGCCGTGCTGCCGGTTTTGCAGGTGCGCCGTCGTCCGGCAGCGACGCCTTGATTTTTGTCGGGCCTTTGCCGGATTGTGTAAAATAATGCGGCGACGGAAGGCTGCCTTGCCTGTGTTTTTGCCCAAAATACCTGCCCAAATCTGACTTTGGACGCTTTTTTCTGCGCGAATCGGTGCTATATTCCTTTCTTTGCGGGGCGATCGTCCCGATTTTGTGTAATCAAAGGTTTCTTATATGAGCTGGACAGACGAACGCATCGCCCTTTTGAAGAAGATGTGGAAAGAGGGCAAATCCGCCGCGGAAATCGCCAAAACGCTCGGCAAGGGCGTCACACGTAACGCCGTGATCGGCAAGGCGCACCGCATGGGCCTGTCCGGCCGTCCGTCGCCGATCAAAAAACCCGCTGCGCCGAAAAAAGAGGCCGCTGCCGCCGCGCCGAAAAAAGAACGCGCCGCCGCGCCTGCGGCCGCGGCACCTGCCGCGCCGCGCGGTAAAAAAGCGGCCATCACGCCGCCTGCCGCGAATGCCAAGGCCAGCGCGCAGCTGAACAAAGAAGTTGAAGAACTCAAGACCATCGAAAAGGAAATCGTGCCGCTGGGCGGCGGGGTTGCCCTGATCGACCTGACCGAACGTATGTGCAAGTGGCCCATCGGCGACCCGCGCGATCCGGATTTCACGTTCTGCGGCCGCGGCATTCGCCCCGGCACGCCGTACTGCCCCGAACACGCCGCGATGGCCTATCAAACATCCAGCCGTAGCCGTGGCACGGCTCTGACCGCCGCCGCGCGCCAGAAAGCGGCCGCTGCCGCCGCGCAGGATGACGTCGATGTGGATGTCGATGTGGATACCGATACGGACGCGGATGACGAAGACGTGTCTGTTGATTAATCCGCCCGCTTGCGGATGCAACAAAAAACGCCCCGTATCAAACGGGGCGTTTTTTGTTGTGTGTTTGGGTGGGCTTAATTGGTAGGGCGCACTTCGGTCACTTCGGGGATGAAGTGGCGCAGCAGGTTTTCAATGCCCGTTTTCAGCGTCGCGGTCGATGACGGGCAGCCCGCGCAGGCGCCGCGCATTTGCAGGTAAACAACGCCGTCTTCGAAAGACGAAAAAACAATATCGCCGCCGTCCGCCGCCACAGCGGGGCGGATGCGCGTATCCAGCAGTTCCTTGATCTGGCGCACGACTTCGTTGTCGTCTTCATGCGCGGTCGAATGCGCGGCGTGGTCCGCGTCGTGCAGATGCTCGTCGTTCATGACGGGCTGGCCGGTCGTGAAATGCTCCATGATCACGCCCAGCAGCAGCGGCTTCAGCTGCGCCCAGGATGCTGCGTCGGATTTGGTGATGGTCACAAAATCGGTGCCCAGAAACACGCCGGCGACGCCGTCGATTTTAAACAGGCGGGCGGCCAGCGGTGATGCGGCGGCGGCTTTGCCTTCGTCGGTGAATTCGGCGGTGCCGGCGATCATGACTTCGCAGCCCGGCAGGAATTTCAGCGATGCCGGATTCGGCGTCTGTTCGGTCTGGATGAACATGGTCAGGGTTTTCCTTTGCTGGTTGAATAGATAAAATGGAGCGCTTGGCCCGGAAAAACAAGGGGGTGGATGGCATGGGCGGCCTGCGCCGCCTCGGCGAAGCCGGTCAGTATCAGCTTGAGTTTATGGGGATATGCCGCCACATCGCCAATCGCAAATACGCGCGGCGCGGCGCTTTGGCAGGTGGCAGGGTCAACGGGCACGTGGAAATGGGCGATATCCATGCCCCAATCCGCGAGCGGCCCCAACTGCGGCGTCAGGCCGAAAAAGGCCAGCAAGGCATCTGCCTGAATATGCCGCTGGCGGCCGTCCATATCGGCCACATCCACGCCCGATATCTGCCCGCCCGCACCTTGCAGCGCGTGCAGCTGATAGGGGATGACCATCTCGATATTGCTGTCCGCAGCGGCGGCGCGGGCTTTGAGTTTTTCCACGCTGGCATCTGCCGCGCGGAATTTGTCGCGGCGGTGCACGACATAAATCCTGCGGGCGATATCTGCCAGCGAGAGCGCCCAGTCAACCGCGCTGTCGCCGCCGCCCGCAATCACCACGGTTTTGCCCGCAAAATCGCCGCGGCGTTTGACCATGTAAAATACGCTGGTGTTTTCAAACGTCTCGATCCCCTCCAGCGGCGGGCGGTTGGGGCCAAAGGCGCCCGCGCCAGCCGCGACAATCACGGCGGCGGCGTCAATGACGGTGCCTTTAGATGTGGCGATGCGCACGCGGCCGTCCGGCAGATAATCCAGCTTCTCCGCCTGCTGGCCGAGGTGGTAAACGGGAGCGAAGGGGGCGGCCTGCGCCT
>VFQP010004858.1_pt1 | contig 12131 bp, 16 predicted proteins | sample 3512351 | NCBI WGS metagenome assembly VFQP01 (sample SAMN10412372, study PRJNA504923) | tailings metagenome | isolation source: Relicate 1 Philex TSF1 revegetated site | place: Philippines: Tuba, Benguet | collected 2017-08-29 | reverse complement strand
GGGTTATCCCGGTCGGGAGGGCAGTTGGGGGTGGGCGGGCGTGTGTGCCAGGCCTCGTTGCCACCCCACACACACCTGGGTCCCCACTGGACACCCCTGTGGTCACCGCAGCCGTACGCCAACTCCAAGGCCAAAAAGGGGGAGATCGCCGAGAAGCCCCGAGGCATTTACACGGCTCCGGCCAAGAAGGGGTCGTTTGGCTTTGACAAGCTCACCATCAGCCAGCGCGTGGGCCACAAGGGCGTGGCGACAGAGTGAGCGCAGGCCATGGCAGCAGCTCACTGCCTGCGTGCCCCCCAACGCAGGCCCCTCAACGCTGCCCCTGCCGCCGCTTGCGCAACGCACACCGCTGGCGCAGGTACGAGTACCAGCACGAGCCCTTTAGCCTGCAGCAGCAGCGGCAGCGGGAGGAGAGGGAGAGAGAGCGCAAGGCGCGTGCCAGCGACGCGCCCTTCAAGCCCGCCAACCCGCCCAAGAAGGGTGAGGTCAAGGGCGCCACCTCTGCCGCTCTGCGTGTGTTGGCGCTCCAGCCCCCGTGCAGCGGCGGCCGTGCTTGAGCGAGCGCACTCAAGGCAACGCAGAACGCGCCCGCGCGTCGCAGGTGGCTACGGCGTGCCCAACACCACCATCAGCAAGGGCAAGGGCGTGGCGGGCGAGTGGGAGTACGTGGTGGGGCGCGAGGCGGCCGGCGACGGCGCCAAGGGCAAGGCCGCCGCGCCCGCCGAGTCGCTGGCGCCCTTCCGCCCCACCAACGCGTTCGCCAGCCAGCGGATACAGTCCATCCCCTACCTCCACGACCCAGAGGCGCCAAAGGCCAAGTGAGCGTGCTGCTGGCAGCGTGTGGGCAGCGTGGAAGATGAGGCAAGCGGGGACAGGAGCTAGCCGTGGGGAGAGGCAGCCTGAGCAATGGTGATCACGTGGCGTTGCTGCAGGGCCGAATCGGAGCGGCGGCTGGCAGAGTCCAAGCGCATCGCGGCGACGGGCGCGTGGCGGCCCACGCAGGGCTACAAGACGGACATGGTCCGCAGCATCGTGCGCATGAACCTGCGGTGACGCGCCCCGCGCTCCTCCGCCGGGCCTGGGCCGGCTCTGTGTATGTCGCGCTCTCTGCTAGTCGGGGCTTCCACGCACACTGCCCGCACCCCTGCACTCTGCCTCCACCCATTCTTCACATTGATGCGTAGACTGACTCTCGCCAGGGTCCCGCCTGTAGGTGCAGCCATTGCCTCAGCAGCACGTGCGCGGCACGTCTTGTAGATTGAACAAGGTCTCTCCCGCCTCCGCCTCCAGTTCCAAACTGCAAAAGAATGAATGAATGGAATCTCCAAAGCAAGCAGAAGGACGCGTCGCAGAGTGCCGGCGGTCGCAACGCCGCGCGCCCTCGGGCGACCGCCACCCTGTGGTGGCATCACGTGGTGGTCCCAGCGGACGTGTTGATCTGGTAGTTTGGCGCCGTGAGGCAGTCCTTCTCGTCGGGCGGTATGAGCAGCCCGGTGCGCCCGCCGGGAAAGCGCGGCATCTCCTTGTCGTTGACCAGCGCCGCCAGGTGCGCCAGGTCCTCGCGCGTGGGCGGCTGGGCAAAGGACAGCGCGCTGCGTGCCTGGATCGCCAGCGTCAGGTTGGAGAGGTCCACCGTGCCCGGGGGCCGCCCTGCACGAGCGCACGCGTGCAGCCGTGCGGTGCCCACGCCTCGTGCACAGGTGCATGCCGCCCACGGTGCATGCGCACGGCTCCCTCCCACACCAGCGTTGCTGCATCGCGTGGCACAGATCTGCGCGTGCACGCCGCCGACCTGCGTGGGCGCTGTAGGCCTCGGCGTCCAGCAGCACGTCCGACACGTAGCGGTAGACGAAATCGACGAGCTGGTTGACCACGCGGGGCTCGAACTCCTCCACGCCCATGCGCGCCAGGAGCTCCTGCAGCCGCACCACCAGCTGCGGGAGCTGCGCCGGCGCGGAGCCGCGCTGCTGCTGCTGCTGCTGCTGCTGGCTGCTGCCGCCAGCACCGCCTGCCGCTGCTGATGAGGGCCCCGCAGAGTCCATCCTCTCGCCGAATGCACGAAATGGAGCTCCACAGAGGAGGCACACTCGCATGGCGATGGAGACTTGGCCCTGCGCGAGCACCACAAGTCGCGATGGCGCTGCTCAGCGAGGCTGGAGTCGAGGCCGTGGGCGGCATCATCGGAGCGTGCATCGCCTACGGCCTCACCTACCCCTTGACGACGGTGCGCCCTGGCGGGAGTCGCGCAAGCTGAGTCACGGCAACAGACCGAGGTGCCAGAGGGCACACACGCGTGCTCACACGGCCGCGCAGGTCTCCACATGGCAGGCTCTCAGCCAGAAGCGCAAGGCCAGGGCGACCGCGACGGCGACGCCGGGCGAGGAGGGCGACAGCTCACAGGCGGCTGAGGAAGAGGAGCAGCGGCGCAAGCAGCGGGAGGCGGAGCAGGCCGCGCTGGGCGCCTGGAAGCTGCTGCCCTCGCCGCTGCGTGAGCTTGTGCTGGTACGTGCCACGCTCGCGGCGGCAGCGAACCGTCGCCACTCATGGAACTTGCACCAGAATCCTCAGCTGCTCACCTGTGCTTTGCGGCCGGCGCAGTACTCCAAGCTCCGCGGCTTCGGCTCGATGTGGGCCGGCATCTCGCCCTTCCTGGTCGCCACGGCAGCGTCCAACGGCCTGTACTTTTACCTCTACTCGTCCATCCGTCAAGCCTACGTCCTGGTGCGCTCCTTGGTTCCTATTGTGGCCGCCCGCACCCGAGTGGGGCCGATTGTGGCCAATTGCTGTGAGCACCGCACTTTGCGCGTTCTGCCGTGGGCCACGCAGGCGGTGCAGCGGCTGGCCGAGTCGCGGCGGGCTGCGGCGGCAGCGGCGGGCGGCGGCGCGCAGCCGGCGGGCCCAGCAGGCGCCGGCGCGGCGAGCAGCAGCACCCGCATGGCCGACATTGGCGCCTTGGGGTCGCTGCTGGTGGCCTCGCTGGCGGGCGGCCTCAACGCGCTGGCCACGCACCCGCTGTGGCTCATCGCCATGCGGCAGCAGGTGCGGAGCAGCAGCAGCAAGCAGCTGCGTCTCGCTCAGCCTGCGATAGGACGGGCCGTGTTGCGATCGACGCGGCCGCGTCGCGCGGCGGGCGCTTGCGCAGGTGGCGCAGCGCAGCAGCGCGGCGGCGGGCGCCGACACCGCCGCAGACGAGCCCCGGCGGCAGCAGGCGGCGCCCGGCAAGAGCTCTTGGGCGCTGGCGCAGGAGCTGTACCGCGAGGAGGGCATCCCCGGCTTCTGGAAGGTGACCTGGCGAAGCCCTGCACTGGAGCAGCGGGCGCCTCGCAGCCGTGCAGCGCTCGGTGAAGCCAAGCTGTGATGCGGGCCGGCGGCGCGTGCGTGCGCGTGCCCCGCAGGGCGTGGTGCCGGCGCTTGTCATGGTGAGCAACCCCGTGGTGCAGTTCTTCCTGTACGAGTGGCTCACGGCGCGCCTGCTGGACGTGCGGCGCAAGAAGCTGCAGCAGCTGCGGCAGCAGCACGCCAAGTGAGGGCCCGCAACGGGGGGCCCGTGCAACGGGGCGTGCGGCTTGCGTGCGCGCCCCGCCTGCGTCGGGTTTGGCAGCCGGCGCAGCCGCACCTCTCGCAGGCGGACGGGGGCGCCGCCACCGGCGTCGCAAGGCGTGGCGTTCAAGCGTTCCATGCGTGCGTGTGTGTGCGTGTTTCCTCATGGCGTGGTGTGGGCGCAGGGTGGTGTTGACGCCGGGCGATGCTTTCATGCTGAGCGCGCTGGCCAAGCTGGGCGCCACCCTAGTGACCTACCCCATGCTGTTGGTCAAGTCCCGCATGCAGGTCAGAAGGCACCCATGCACAGGGCCATGCTTATGACCTGCCCTCGCACAGCGCATCGCTGCTTACTCGTCGGCTTACCGCGCCGGCGCCGGCCGCGGCGTGCGCCGGCAGCAGGCCGGCCGCAACGCTGCGCCCTCCGTGCTGCGCTTCTGTGCGCGCGTGCGTGCATGTGCGTCACGCGCGCACAGACCATCAGCGCACAGAGGAGCAGCCTGGCCCCACACACTCTGCCTGCCCAATCCCCCCTGCGTGTCGTGCGTGCACAGACCAGCAGCTCCTCCTCGCGCCCGGAGGAGCAGTACCACGGCGTCGCCGAGGCCGTCGCGCGCATCGTGCGGACCGAGGGCGTCGGAGCGCTCTTCAAGGGCCTCAAGGTGCGGCCGCGGCGACGCGACTTGCACGCGCCTGACCGTGACATCCACGCGGCCACGCTCGAGGGAGAGCATGCCTCGCAGCCGCTGCCGTGTGCCCTTTCCCTGGTGGCCAGCGCACCGCGGCAGCGCTCTCGGCGGTCAAGTCGCCGGCGCCGACGCCGCGTGGTGCGCGCTGCAATGCAAAATTGCGCAGGCCAAGCTGCTGCAGACGGTGCTGGGGGCGGCGCTGCTCATGGGCATCAAGGAGCGCCTCTACCTGTCGCTCAAGACGCTGTCGGCGCCGGCGGCGGCCAAGGCGGCGCTGGTGGCCACCCGCTGATCTCTCTCGTGGAGGAGGAGCAGGGCCCCTCCACGGTGTTCGCATGCTCTTTCCTTCTTCTCCCTCTCCTCCGTCGCTTGTATTCTTCCTCTCTTGACAGGTCCTGTCGTGCTGCTTTCCGATGACGCTGACGCTGCTGCGTAACGTGCGGTCGCGCCGACTTTGACGCACATTCTTCCTCTGTCGCTGCGCTTGCTGCCGCCTCTGCAATGAATGCCGAGCGCCACGCAACGAATGCCTTGCACCACCACGCCCACCGCAGCAGCAGCAATGCGCAGTTCACTTGGTGAAGGTCATGCTGCGGTTGCCCGAGCGGGGCATGGCCGTGGTGCGCTTGCCAGGCTTGATCAGCACGTCGTCGGGGATGTCGTACGGGTTGAACGCCGGCTTGCGCTGCCCCGCCGCCGCCGCCGGCGCGCCGCCTCTCCCCGCTCCCGCCCCGCGCCCGCCCCTCCGCGCGCCCCGCAAGTGGTCCTCACCCCTGCCCCGCTTCCCGCCGCCGCGGCCACCCGCCTGCGGCGCGCCCGGGCGCTTGCCGCCGGCGCCGGCGCCCCGCGCCTGCGGCTTGGCCACGTGCTCGCCGTCAGGGGGCCCCGCCTCGCCGTCGCTGTCAGACGCGTCGTCGCCGCCGCCCTCCTCATCGCTTTCCGAGTCAAAGATGCCCTTGGCGGTGGCACGCCCCTTGGCGGGGCGCTGCTGCTGCCCATCCTCTGCGCCCTGCGCGCCGCTCGCGCCCAGGTCCGTCACATAGCGCTTGCGCTGCGGCTTGCCGTCCTTGCCGGCTTGCGGCTGCTGCTGCTGCTGCCTGCTGCGCTTGCGGCCCTCGGCCTTGACCTGCGCGCACACAGTCACCACGAGACGTCCTCTGCTTACGGGCCGCGAGACTCCGACAGAGGTCATTCGGTCTGAGCTCGTCACCCTCGCGGCGGCGCTCACTTGGTTGAGCGACATGGGCACGAACTCGAGCACCTCCAGGCCCACGTCCTGCCCCGGCGCCTGCTGCAGCGGCGCCAGGGCCGAGCCGCCGCCGCGGCCGTCCGCGCCCTCGCCCTCGCCGCGCTCTAGGGGCTGCCCGTCGGCGCCGAGCACGATGTCGCCCTGCTGCGCCGCCGTGGCGCGCAGCTCGTCCACCACGCTGCGCACTCGCGCTGCGGCCAGGGCAGCAGCACGGGAGCCAGCAGCCAGGCGCGCGAGTCGGGATGCAGGGGCAGGGCTGCAAACGCCGAGACGCACTGGTGTGTGCTGAGGCACGCCGATGCGCCTCACCTGCAGTGGCCCCATCGCGCGCGCCCGCTGCCTCGCCGTCCGCCGCCGCAGGGCCCGCCGCCGCCGCTTCCGCCGCCGCCGCGTCACTGGCGGCCGCCGCCAGTGGCGCCGGCGCCAGGCCCCGGAAGGGCAGCGAGAAGGACGCCAAGACGCGCTCGGCCGCCTTCTTGGACGTCGCGTCGTCGCCCGCCGCGCCAGCCACCTCCGTCCCCCTCTGTTGCTGCTGCTGCTGCTGCTGCTGCGCAGAGCTTGGGCCCGGAACCAGCGCCTGCGGCTGCCGCCGCATGGTGGCGGCAAAGACGCTGCCCCCCGCCCGCTGTGGCCGCTGCGGCGCCGGCGCAGCCAGCGCCGCGAGCGGCGGCGCCGCTGCCGCTGCCGCAGGCGCCGGCGCCAGCGCGGCGGGGGCGCCTGGCGCCGCCCCGGCTGCGGTGGCGCCGGCTGCAGCGCCTTGCGGCTGCTCCACGCCCTCCATAGGGGCAGAGGCGGGGGCGCCTGCCGCCGAAGCGGCGCCGGCGGAGGCAGGTGTGACGGCGGCGGCGGCAGCGGCGGCGGGGCGGGCGAGGCTTGCCAGCCCCTTGCGCTGGATCTTGGGCACGCTGATCGCTGCGGGGGGCTCAACGGCAGCGGTCGTGGCCGCACCGGGCGCGACGATGGGGGCCGCTGCGGCGGCGGCGCTGGCGGTGGTGGTTGCAGCGCGCTCCGGCTCCGGCACTGTGCCCGGCGCGGCGGTGGTAGTGGCCATGGCGGCGGCGGCGGTGGCGGGTTGGATGGCGGAGGGGAAGGGCGGGACGGGCTGCGTGGCGGTGAGGGCGACGGGCGCGGCGCCGGGCGCCGCCGCCGCCAGCGCGCGTATGGTCCCCGGCGCCAGCTGCATGGGCGAGGGCTTGGCGAGGGCGGCGGCCTTGGCGGCGGCGACCAGCGCGGCGAGCTGGTGCGCGCGGCGGCGCAGCGGCTCGCTGGCGCCGTTGCCCAGCACGCGCAGCACGTCCTGCGGCTTCTCTGCAGGGGCGACGCGAATGGGCGCGACAGCTGCGGCGTCAGCGTATTTCACGCCCTGTTTTGACGCGGTGGGGGCGGCGCGGCGCAAGGCGGGGCCGCACCTGGCATGTCCTTGCTCAGCGTGGCGAGTTGCGCGCGGGGCAGCACGTAGCCGGTCGACTCATCCTCCTGCCGGCACACGGCGTCGCGCCAAAAGACCAGCGCACGGAAGACGGCGCGCTGCACCGGCGCCAGCACCAGCTGCCACCTGCGGGGCGACAGCAGCGGCCCGTGCATGCGGCGCGTAACCCTGACCGCCCCCTCGCCTCACCCTCGCAGGCATCGGGGCACACGGAACAGCGGCAGAGCAGTGCCAGCCGCCCCCAAAAGGCCGCCGAATGGTGGCGTTGCAGGTTGTCCCCAAAAGGCCCCCAAGAGGTGGCGTTGCCGGCTGCAAAAGGTGGCGGTGCCAGGTCCCGAAAGGGTGGCATTGAGTCGAGGCGGCGCACCTCAGCAGCATGTCCTCCCACGTGCCCTCGTCGCACTCCTCGCGCGCGTACAGGCTCATGCACAGCCGGCGCGAGCGCTCCAGCGCCGCCGCCAGCCCCGCGCTGGCGCCGCCCGGCAGGCCCGCCGGGAGCGGCACCGACAGCCCGGCCGGCACCTGCGCCGCGACGGCGGCATCGGCGTCGTTCCGTTCAGGAAGGAATGCGGCAGGAGGAGTAGGTGGGAGAAGGGAGGAGGTGCAGGAGGTGAGGGTGGGTGCGGCCTGTTGCCTGCAGCGGCAGCACCTGCCTCACCTCTCCCATCTTGCCTCACCTCTCCCATTTCGGCGAGCTGCTGCTTGAGCCGGTCGTGGATGTAGAGCAGGTAGTGCGTGTCCGACCTGCGGCGGCGCAGTGGGCAGTGAGCCGGCACACGTGCAACAAGTGTGGAGTGAGCCGCCACTGCGGCGTTCGCGATCTCGTCCTGCCCGCCAATGAGAGCCGGCGCGAGTGCACAGAGGAGGTGCAAGGTGAGCCGCCAGCGTGCCACGGCGCGGCTTTGACGGCCCCCACGCCACGAGCGCGATGGTAAGGACAGATGGAGGAGATACGAGACAAGGAGAACGCTCCTCAGCACCAGCTCTGGCGCCAGTGGGCGCAGGACAGAGCGGCCAGAACGAGGCGCCGCCACAGCCACAAGCCAGGCGCGCTGCTCACCTGGCGTAGTGCAGCAGCTCTGGCGCCAGCGGGCGCACCCTCCAGTCGGCCAGCTGGTAGCGCTTGTCCGCCACCACGCCGCAGTACTCTTGCAGCAGGTGCGCCAGCGACGCCGACGGCAGGCACAGCACGCGCGCCGCCTGCGCGCACAACCAGGGGGAGGGGGGGCAGCACTGTCACTGCCAGGCAGTGCGCACGGCAGGCACAGCACGCGCGCCGCCTGCGCGCACATCCGCGGGGCCCAGCGCTGTCACCGCCACGGGGCATCGGGCTGCCCGGTGCAGTCCACCGATGGCAGCGGCGAGCCTGGGGCAGCCCGGCAGGGCAGATGAAGGCCCTTCCTGCTGCATGCAAGCTCCGCACGACCTCCTGCCTGCGCCGCCACCTTGTGCTAGCAAGCGGCAGCTGGCTGATGGCGCGCGCACCTGCCCCGTGTCAAAGAGGTTGACGAGGTAGAGGTTGAAGTCGCGCTGCAGCCACAGCACGTCGTGGTCGGCGCCGTGCAGCACCTGCCACGGCACGGGCGCAGCGCGCGGCGTGTGGGGGGCGGCGGCAACCTCCCGGCGAGTGCGCGCCTCGGGCGCCCCGGGGGGGGGGCTGCGCAGCGAGCCGTGCGCGCTGACGCCGCAAGTGGGCAGGACAATGGCGGAGGCACTGGCCACCGCGGGCCTGCGGACCTTGACCACGGCGGGGTCGGCCAGCAGGGGCTGCAGCGTCTCTACCTCACACAACCCGAGGACTCTCACCCCAGGGCGCAACGCGCCGCACCGCACCTTGACCACGTTGGGGTCGGCCAGCAGGGGGTGGAGCGCGGGGCCCAGGTGCCGCCGCAGCGCCAGCGTGTCCACCAGCCAGTCCCGCGCGCGCGAGCTGACCTGCATCAGGCACGTGAAGCCCTGGAACGACCTGCGCGGTGGCGGGCGCCCACGTACGAGCAAACAGCAGCATGCACGCGAGCGTCAGGTCTTCACCCAGAGGTGGCCGTAGTGGGCGCGGAGCTCAGCACGCACGCTCGGGCGCACTGCACACTTCGCGCGCGCGCCCTCGAGCCCGCGCACTGCCTGCATCGTCGCCGCTCATGCGGGCAACTGCCCCGGTCCCCAGGGCAGGCCGGCGGAGGCAAAAGCGCAGCAGCAGCCCCCCGTGCGCACCGGAAGCTGTGGTTCTCCAGGTCGATGGCCATGTGCCGGCAGCCCTGAAGCTCCGCCACCATGGCCGCCAGCGCCTCCGGCGTGTCCACCCACAGCGCGCCGCCGCCCTCACCGCAGCCGCTGCTGTCCCAGTCCCTGCGCACACCCGCAAACGTCAGCGCGCAAAGCGAGCGCCCCGCGGCTGTGACGGCGACAGACGTGCGGGGCCGCCCTGCGGCCCAAGTGGGGACGGCCTCATGCACAGGCCGCGACTAAAGCAAGACCAAGCAGAACCAGCTGAATCACGATCAGCGTGATTCTGCGACAACGTGTCGCAGCACAGACGTGTCGCAGTTCAGACATGTCGCACGAGGGGCCCATCGCTGTCCAGAGCTGAACCTAAACACTCACGCCGGCGCGATGGGGTCGGGCGCCTGCAGCTGCCACTCGGCGTACTGCAGCCCCCGCAGCGCCTCCCTCAGCGGGTGCCCCGGCGGCGGCTCCGCCGCGCCGCCGTCCGCCGCCGCCGCCGCCGCGATCGTGCCGCCGCCCCCGGCCCCCTCCCGGCGCTGCTGCTGCGGCAGCACCGGCAGCGGCGGCGGCGCGCCCGCTGCCGTGGCAAGGGGCGGGCTGGCGCCTGCGACTTCCTCCAGGTGCGGCGCCCAGTGTACAAAGGGCAGGTTTGGCGCGTTGTCGACGGGGGGGTTGAACGAGGCCTGCGAGAAAGAGGGGGCTCACGGCGCGCGCACACACGAAGTGCTTTGACGTGCGTTGTGGTGCGTGTGCTTTTGCTCGCGTGCCTTTGCGCTGCGAGACACCTGATACGCCCGGTAGCTGGGCTCCCGCCCCGCTGAGGTGCCCAAACAGATGCAAATCCAACACACACACACACACACGTCGCCACTTGGCAGTGACGCCGCCCTCCCTCCCAGCGAGAGGAGCGCTCCTCAGGCTGCCAAGCGAGACGACGAGGCGGCCCGGCGAGAGCGCCCGCGCACCTGTGGCTTGACGCTCAGCCTGGCGTCCTGCATGTGCTGGCCCTTGCCCTTGGCCCCCGGCTTGCCCTGCCGCCCTGCCCCGCCGCCTGCGCCCACGTCACGCGCGAAATCGCCGGGCCCGCGGATAACGACGATTGCTGCGATCGCCGCTGGTCTGGAGCGTGGGCGCGCAGGCTGCACGGCACGAGGCGCGCGGCCGCTCGCTCGCTCCCTCAACGCACGCAGACGAGCCGCTAGCTGCCCGCCTCCCGCCCCGGGCTATGGACCTCTCCGTGTGCAGGGTAGCCCTGAGGAATGCAAACCTGCCGCGACGGGCGGGATGGCCTGGGCGGGCTCGGCGCCGCCCCTTGCGTGCCTGTCCAGGCTCTGGTCCACCTGCAGCAGCCCTTCGTCCAGCAGGGCTGCCACCCACTCGGAGACGGCGTCGGGGTCAGCCCAGGAGGACAGCGTGCTCAGCGCCAAGGTGCTCGCGCCGCCTCCGCCTGCTCCGCCTCCGCCACGCGCCGCGGAGCTCGGGCCCGGGAACAGCGCCGCCTGCGCGTTGCGAGTTGTGCCGCGCGTCGCTTGGTGGGGCTTGGCGTGCGGCGGCGCGCGAGGCCGCAGGCCCGGGGCGTAGCAAGGCGCTGGCGCGCACCTGGCATTCGAGGATGGTGTCCTGCGCTTGTTGCTGCAGCTGCCTGACCGCGTCCTGGTACTCCTCGCTCGTGCTGGCGTGATACTGCGCACGCATGCGCGGCAGCAGCGGCCCGCACGTCAGAGCCGCACCATGGTGGCGCTGGCACAGAAATAGAATGCTGCGATGGCAACCCGGCTGCGTGCGGCCACGAGCGTGTGGGATGCGCGATGGCGGTGGTGCCGGCGGCACCTCTCTGCAGACGAGTGCCTGCCTTCCCCCAGCGAGCGACGCACATGATGGTCGCGCCCGGTCGGCAGCTGCAGCGCGGCCACCTGCTCCGCTCTCCGCAGCGTCGACGCCACGAGCTCCCGCACGCCGGGAGCCTCCTGCATCGCTCTCTGGTCTGCCCCTCGCAGCGCCTCAGCGGCTCAAGGTGCACTTCAGCGTGAGAACTTGCAGAACTCAGCAGCAACTTCTTCCCTCCACTTCACTTCTCACTTGCACGTTTGTCTTCTGCACCACAGCACGCCGGCCGCCGGACACGAACAACCATCATGCAGCTGTCGAGCAGAGGAAGCAAGCAGCAAACCTGACGCAGATGTTTCCACTTGTTTCCCCCAGGGGAGACGCAGAAGATGCCCATGGCGTCCTTGGCCAACATGCAGCAGAATGCAAAAGGGGAATCGGCAGACGGACGGGCAGCGGATCACCGAGGCTCTCGAAAGGGAACGCGTCCTGATAAGTGGCGGTGGCGTGCAGGGCCTGGCTCCCCAAGCCCTGGTAATACCGGCCATTCATTCCCTCCGTGCGGCAGCACAATGAGCATGAATGAGGCACGCCCGGTGGACGGGGGCGAGGGGTGCGCAGGCCCCGGGGGTGGTGGGAAGCGAGGTTGGGTGCGTGGCATCGAGGGGATCTGGACATGAGGTGCGGAGGACGAGGCCACTAAGGGGAACCTGAAGCTTTGGCCAGAGGGCTGCTCCCGTCCAGGCCACCAGTCAGGGCATGCCCCGCCAACTCAAGCGCGAGGGGGCAACCTCCACCAACCGATCAGCCAGGCATGTCTTGCCAGGCAAAGGGGGAAAGGGGGACAGCGACCAAGAACGTACGTAGCATTTGTCCGTGCAAATGGGGCGCGGCCCGGGAGCGTGTGCTTTTGGCTTTTGAGGCACTAAGGCAAAAAAACGCGGCGCGGCAACCGGGGAGAGAAGGACCACCGACCCAAAGCAAGCCGCACGCAGAGCGCACCGCCGCTCTCTCTGATGGCACAGTTCGTGTTGTGTGGTGGGGTCCAGAGCCTGCCTGAGCATCGTGGTGCACTCGCATGCATGAGCGCGCCGCCGCCGCCGCGCGCTGGGGGCGCGGGCCGAGGCGTGGGCCCCAGCAGGCGCGGCCAAAGAGGCCTCCCGGCGCAACGATT
>VFQP010004857.1_pt1 | contig 12133 bp, 16 predicted proteins | sample 3512351 | NCBI WGS metagenome assembly VFQP01 (sample SAMN10412372, study PRJNA504923) | tailings metagenome | isolation source: Relicate 1 Philex TSF1 revegetated site | place: Philippines: Tuba, Benguet | collected 2017-08-29 | reverse complement strand
GCGGCGTTGCTGCCGCGCAGGGTGGGCAGGGGGCGGATCCGGTGGCGGGGCAGCAGCAGCAGCAGCAGCAGCAGCAGCAGCAGCCCAAGCGGCCGCGGCTGGGCGGCGGCAGAGGCGGGTGAGGCGGGTGGTGGCGGTGCGCTCGGAGGCCATGGAAGGGCCCCCCTCGGTAGTGTGCGGGTGGGGGAGAGAGAGAAGGGCGCGCGTGGGTTGGGTTGGGTGGCGTCACGACACGTGCGAAGGTGGAGGAGGTTTGGGACGAAGTGTGCGGTTTCACGGTCACGCAGACACAAAGCATGTTGATTGTGGGTGCGAGGTTGGGATCTGGAATCACGGGTCACCCGAGCGCGCGGTTTGGCCCACCCGGCCGGCTGGCGCTTGCGCGCTAAGCGCGTGTGGTGCGCCCTGCATCCCGCCCGCGCCGGGTGCGGGTGCACGGCACTTGCTGAACGGCGCCACCGCGTGTGGCCCCCGGACAAAGGCGGGAGCATCATGGGCGGCATGCCTTCCGCCCGCCCGCCAGCCCCGCGATTGGTGCGGGAGAGAGATGGCTCACAGCGGTCAAACAACACCAACCCAGACTCTGACTCGTTTTCCGCGCCCATTCCCGTGCGTGTGTGGGCGCTTTTGCACTTAGCGGCTTGCTGCCGTCGCGACACATGCACCGCCAGAACTGAACCTTTGTCTGTGCCCGAGGTGTTTCTCTGTTCCGTCCCCCCTGCTGCTTGAGACCTGGGGCATACTACAGCCGGCGGGGGGCGTGTGCCCCGTTGATGGATGATGATGATGTGCGAGATGGTGCGCTGCGTTTCATAATCATTTTCGCTCTGGCTGGGAGGGGCTGGCGGCCCTTGGAATCCGACTGCACGTGCTGCTCCCCTGCCATGCCCCTCTCACTACTCCCTTCTTCAAGCTTGACAGCCCGCGCTGAGCGTGCCTCTGTGACTAAGTCCCGTGCTAAGCATGCGCCCTTGGTGGCGGGTTCAGCTGGCGCCTTAGATGTGGGCAAGGCGCCTTGACCCGTGCTGCTGCCTTGCGATCGGGCCTTTGTTGGAACCCAGAACTCGTGCTGGAAGACGAGCGACGCAGGATGAAGGCACACGCGTGCCGCAGACTGATGCTCAAGACATCAGAACGATGCAGCCAACGACGCGCTTGCCGACAGCGCAGAGAGCAGCAAAACACAGAGAAACTCTCAGCCTCCACAGCGCTGCGCTCCAAGTGTCACGCCTCGGGCCATCCACCGTGGCGTATGTGTTGTCAGCGCTCACTTCTTCTTCTTGTCCTGCGCAGCCGCAGGTGTGGCAGGCACAGCGTCGCGTCACGGCTTCAGCGGCCACTCCACGGCCCACACACGCCGTGCAGGCCCAGGTGCACACGCGTGGCAGGCGCACCTGCGCCGAGGCGTGGAAGTTCTTGGCCTTTTCCTTCTTGAGCCGCTCCTTCTCAGCCTGCGGGGTGCCACCCAAACCCACAGCCGCGCGGCGGCACCACCAAGAGTCAAGATACTCAGAGCCTCAGTCTTGACGGCGTTTGACGGCGTCGTGGGCTGCCGCAAGCCCACACGCACGCTCACGATGGCACGCAAAGAGAGGGGCAGTGCCCAGGCAGAACAGCACAGAGCAGCGCGAGCGCAGAGCACAGCGCGTGCGCGTGTTGTGCGGCCCCTCCGACAGTGACAGGCCAGTGGACGAGTTCGCTGGCCAGCACCTATAATGAGACCGCTTCTCTTCGCTGTGGCATGCTGCTTTTGACGGCGGCCCCGCATGAGGCAACAAGGCGGGGCGCCGCTTCGAACAGTGCCTTTTCTCTCCTTGCCCCTCCCCTTCCTTGCCCCCAAACCAAGTGCCCTGCCAAGCGTGCCGGCTGCGCCGCAGCGCCTTTGCGCACGCAAGCGCAAGCGCGTGAATGCGCACCTTGGTCATCTTGCTCTTGGCCTTGATGTTGTCCTTTTCAATCTCGCGCGCCTTCTCCTCCTTGGCCTCCATCTTGGTCGCCTCCGTCTCGTTCTGCGCGCGCCACCAACGCGGCACGCAACCCACCCACCCACCGCTCACTGCCAGCCCGCAAACACCACCCCCCACACCGCCCACGGGATGCAGGCGAGCGGGGCCTGCGCTGACGCCGCGCGGCGTGCGGACTTGCCGGCCTGCGCGCGCCGCGTGGCTGCCAGCCGGCGCCAGGCCACGCCTAGATTGGCACAGGGTGGGGAGGAAGGCGTACCTGCTCGAGGAAGTACTCGTAGTCGCCCTTGAAGTCCAGCAGCTTGCACTTCTCCACCTGCGTGCCAGCCAACGCCACACAGCAGGACGCAGCAGCACACCCTCGGCAACGCCCATCCGCTTGCCACACACGGCGCCCTCAGACGCGAAGCTCAACAGCAGCAGGCGGCGTGGCCGCAGGCCGCGTCAATGAGCAGCGTCAGCCGCTTGCCCGCTCGCGGCGGGGCGCAAGCAAGGGGCGAGGCGGGCGGGGCGGCGGCGCGGCGTGGCCGTCGCACCTGCAGGATGCGCGTGGCGATCTTGCGCAGGAAGTAGCGGTCGTGCGAGACGGCGATGACGGCGCCCTGGAAGGCCTGGATGGCCTCCTCCAGCATCTCCTTGCTGGGGATGTCCAGGTGGTTGGTCGGCTCTGCGCACACACACCCACGCACGCGCGCGCGTGCGCGACGGCCACGTAAAGCGACGGCGACAGAGAGCGGGCCGGCCAGAGCCGCCAGAGCCCCGCCGCGCTGGACATCTCAAGCTGCCCTGCGTGCTGCCAGGAGGGGCGGGACGGCGGAACCACGCTTCTGCGGGCCACCCGCGGCGCCGTGCCGGTCAATGCGTCCATCGGCGGAGGGGGGGAGGCGTGATGCTGGAAGCGGCGCCGGCAGCGAGCTCCGCAGGCCTCCGTTCGTCACGCGCGCGAAACAGGCAGGTGGTGCGCCGGTGCTGCTCACCGTCGAGCACCAGGAGGGTGCCGGGCGTGCACATGAACTTGGCCAGAGCCAGGCGCGCCTTCTCGCCGCCGCTCAGCACGCGCACCTGCGCGCCTCGCCAACGCCGCGGGCAGGCACGTTGTGGACCAGTCAGCGCGAGCGCACGCACGCAGGCGCGCAGCGCGTGCAAGCGGGCCGACGTGTGTGCGCCTTCCTTGACGTGATGACCAGCACGGTTGGTGCAACGAGGCTGCCCGTGGCGACAGAGGGAGGGGAAGAAACGCGCGGTGCAGAGCGCAGAGCGTGCGCGTGTTGTGCGGCCCCTCCGACAGTGACAGGCCAGTGGACGAGTTCGCTGGCCAGCACCTATAATGAGACCGCTTTTCTTCGCTGTGGCATGCTGCTTTTGACGGCGGCCCCGCATGAGGCAACGAGGCGGGGCGCCGCTTCGAACAGTGCCGTTCGTGCTCCGCGTGCTGTGCTCTCTGTGCTGCGCCGCGGTGCCACGCAAGCATCTCCAGCGCCCCCACCATGATGCACACGGGCGGTGAGCCTGGTGCCAGACTGCATCACGACGCACGGCCATCCACGCCCGCACCGCCGTGCCGCCCCGCGCACCTTCTTGTCCACGGCCGTGCCTGTGAAGAGCATGCGCCCGAGCAGGGCCTTGAGGTCAGACAGCTTGGCGTCCGGCGCCGCCTGCGCAACCACCACCACCACAACGGCCACACCTGCTCACCGCCAAGGCTCCAGCACGCAGACATGTGCCCACAGCGCCGCCGCAGGACCCTGCCCTTCGTCCAGAGACCCGTAACTCGCGCCGTGCGCCGTGCTTGCGGTGGCCTTGGTGCCCCCCCCCCCCGCGCCAACATCCCAAGCACATCCAGCCTCTCGCCCCTCCATCCTCCATTCCCCTCCGCCCCCCCCAAACACCGCGCGCACCTGCACCAGCGTCTCAAGCACCGTGAGCTCCAGGTCCAGCGCCTCGGCCTGGTTCTGCTCAAAGTAGTTTGGCGTGATGCCGTGCTCGCCCAGCTGCACGCGCCCCGCCATGGCCGACTCGCGGCCCATCAGCAGCCGCAGCAGCGTGCTCTTGCCTGCAGGGAAGGGGGGCAGGGCGAAGCACAGCAAGCCGGCGTCCGTCAGCAGCCGCAGCCGCGTGCTCTTGCCTGCAGGCGCCGCCGCCGCCGCCGCCACCAAAGCGCCAAGCACACCAACGCGCCACGTCACGCCACCGCCGTGCGCACGCCCGCACGCCCAGCCCAGGGGGGCCCCAACCAGGGCCGCAGTCGCTGCGATGCAGCAACGCTCACCGGCGCCGTTGGGCCCCAGGATGGCCACGCGGTCGCCCTTTTCAATCTCCAGGTTGACGTCCTGGAACAGCATGCGCCCGTGGTAGCCGTGCGTGAGGCCCTCCAGCGTCGCCACCTGCTCACAACGCACACGCAAGCAGCGTGCAAGCAGGCTTGCGGCAGAGAACCTCCCTCCCTGGCTGCGGCTGTGAAACACACGCCTGCACGTGCGCGCCGCTGCTGCCGCTGCGCGGGCACAGAGCGCCCGCACGGCTGGGCGCGGCCCCTGTCCCGTGCAGGCCCCCAGCGTGAGGCAGGCGGCGCGCCCCGCTGCGCACCTTTTGCCCCATCTTGTCGACGGGCGGGAACGTGAAGGAGCGCTTCTTGGGCACAAAGGGCTTCTCGATCAGCCCCTCGGCGCGGATGCGCTCGAGCGCCTTTTCGGCCTGGCTGGCGCGCCCGCTCTGCGCGCCGCCCGACAGCCGCTGGATCAGCTCCTGGTGCTTGGAGATCTCCTTTTGCTGCTTCTCCCACGCCGCCCACTGCAGCGCCTCCCGCTCGCTCTGCGTGCGTGCGCATGCGGGCGGGGCAGCGACTTGTGGCGGGTGAGGGATGAGCAGCGCGGCGGCCTGGCCGATTCTCCGCTTCTTGCGTTGGGCCCCAGCGGAGCGCTGATCCGGGGCGGAGCAGGTGGGGCGATGCGGGGGGGCAACGAGGCCGGCTGAACGGCGGCGCGGCTGAGGGTTGCGGCGGCGACGCACGCGCGCGTGGGGTGGCTGTTGGTGTTGTTGCTCTTGTTGCTGCGCGCGCGCACCTTGGAGTTGACGTACTGGGTGTAGTTGCCCGGGAAGGTGGTGGCCACGCCGCGCTCCGTCTCAACAATCTTGGTGCACACCTTCAGGGAGGGGCACGCGGGAGGTTTGACAGTGACAGCGACAGTCAGGGAGAAGGGCAGGAATGCCGCGACCACGAGGGGCGTCAGCCAACTGCTTGCTTGGCGCTGCTGCCCGCCAAGGGATGCGCTCCCACGGGTGCTCTCCCTGCGCCCCGGACAAGTCCCTGACCTCCGTCGCCGCACTTGCCCGCCCATGCCCCCGAAGGCTGCCAGCCCCAGGGTCCCGCTGCGTGTGCTGCGCTGCATGGCATCTGAGGAGAAGAGCATCGCGCAACGCACGTTGTCGAGGAACTCGCGGTCATGCGAGACCACCACCATGGGCACCTCCTGCCGGCACAGGTACTTTTCCAACCACTCGACCGCGTCAATGTCAAGGTGGTTGGTGGGCTCGTCCAGCAGCAGCACGTCGGGCTCCTGCGCGCGATGAGCACGTCGCAAACACCGCCACCCACACACGCACAAGCTGGCTGAGGTGGCCAGGCGACTGCAGTCCTGCCTCCGCAGCTCTGCGGGAAGGAGAAGCCCTTTGCTCCAACGCGGTGGCGAGGGGCCGCAGAAGAGGCGGTGGGCGTGGTTGCCGCGGCGCGCGCCGCACCTGCAGCAGCAGCTTGCCCAGGCACATGCGCATCTGCCAGCCGCCCGAGAAGGACGCCACCAGCCGGTCGTTGTCCTCGGGCCTGCAGCAGCGCGACACGCGTCGCACGACGCACCGAGCTCATGCGCACACAGGTGCGTATGGGAGCACTGCCGGTCCCACCCACAGCGTGCGAGCGCAGCGCGGCGCTGCCGCCCGCGTGCGCCCCGGTGGGGCTGAGCCCGCCCGCTCACTTGAAGCCCAGCTCGGGCATCATCTGGTCAATCTTCTTGTCCAGCAGCGTCACGTCCAGGTCAATCACCTGCGGCGGCGCCGCAGCAAAAAGCACGCGCCCGTTGCGCGCACAGTGGGCCCTGCGCTGCAGACCAGAGATTGCGCCGCCTCGCCGCGGCAAAGCCACGCGCCTGGCACGCCCCACCCACACGCGGGTGTGTGCGCCTTCCTTTCAGGGCCCCCAAAGTCTCAAGGTAAGGTTACAATCCTCCTCACCTTTGCGTTGAGCTTGTCCAGCTCATCCAGCAGCGCCTGCATGCGCTCCATGTCGCCGCCAGAGCTCTCCAGCTCGCGGCTGATGGCCGCCTGCCGCTGCTGCACCTGCAGGTCCAACCCATCACACCGCCCGGGCAGCACGGTCACGCTCGCATCGACGCTGCGCCGTGCACGAGTCTGTGTGAGAAGGGGCAAGCATGATGCCACAATGCGGGCCGGGCCGCACCTTGATCTGCTGCTGGTAGACGCTGTAGAACTCCTCGCGGACCGTGTGGGTGGGCTCCACGTCAAACTCCTGCGCCAGGTAGGCGATGCGCATGTTGCGCTTGGCCTTGATCACCTCGCCGGCGTCGGGCTCCAGCCGCCCCATGATGATCTGCAGCTGCGTGGTCTTGCCCGCGCCGTTGACGCCTGCAGGCGGCCACGCGTGCGCAGCTCACTGAGAGGCGCCATGCTGCGGGCGCCCGGGCACCTGACTGGGCGCACGCCGATGAGGGCTGGACTCACCGACCAGGCCCACACGCTCGCCCTTCTTGACCTCCCAGCTGCAGTCCTTGAGCACCTGGTGGTTCTTGAACGTCATGGAGACCTGCGGAGGAAGGGTGCGAGCTCGCGAGTTGTGGTACGCACGCGCGGAGGTGGGCCCCTCATGCCGGCGGTCGGCAGAGCGCTGAGGAGTCGCAAGGAGCCTGCCGCTCACGTTTTCAAGACGCAGGCCGGAAGCGATGCCCGAGCCTCCGGAGCCGCGCTTCTCCGAGCTCTGCACCTCGCCCAGCACCTCCAGCGCCGAGTGCAGCGGCGCCTCGCCGCCGTCCAGGCTGAGGGACGAAGCAGGCGTGCCGTTTGCGTCCTCAGCTGCCTGCACTGCTGGCGCTGGTGGGGCGGAGACCTGCGCGCACGGCCGGCTTTTGTGGTGCTTGTGGTGCTGATGCCCCGCCGCGAACGCCGCGCCGCGAATCCGCGCTTCCTCGGCCATCCGATGCGCGAGCAACGCGTTGCGCGCGGAGCCTGCTGCACAGCTCGCGGTTCTGCTGCCCGTCTGGCCCCCTTCAAGAGACGCTGCGCACCTCGGTGGCACGGGGCACCAGCAGAGCGCGGCGAGCGGCCGCTGGTCCGTGCCTGCACCTGCTGCGCGGCACTGGGGCGACGCTGGCGACGTGCGTGTGCCATCCCTGCAGCAGGACGCCGCTGAGATTGAGCTGCTCGGCGGCCACGGGCCCGTGCGCCAGAGCCAGCGCCCTGGGCGGCCGGCGCTGCGCGGCGGAGCGCGCGGGGTTGCCTAGCTGCTGCTGCTGCAGCGCCTGCACCTGCATCCTCGTGTGAGTCCACGGCAGGCGGCTGTTCACGGTGGGGGAGGTCAAGATGCCCCATGCACCACCACCATGCTGTTGATGGTCCTCCGCACAGGTGCTCAACTCTGTGCAAAGGCTCCTGACGGTATGTGCCGCACTGCTGCGCGCCTGGGTGGCGAGCCCCTCCTTGGCTGAGGAGCCCTCATTGCGCTCCTCCCCCGTCACTCCTCCCCAGGGCCATTGTGCGACCACTGACTGGAGCTTGCTCAACCAGCTTGCTGAGCAGCCTGGGGGACCTGCTGCGGGTGCCGATCATCCGCGGCGTCGCAGGACGGCTGGGCACACGCGCTGTCGCCAGGCCAAACGCCACACGCTTTCAGCGTCACTGGACCGGTGGATTGCCTTCAGATTGCCGTCGTGTTGAATGCGTGGCGTGTGAGGTGGGCCGTGATGCAGCCGCCACCGCACGTCCGTCACCCTCTCGTGTCGGAGAGCGCGCATCCCTCATCCTGGCGCGACGACCAGCCCAGGCAGCCACGACGTGTGCGCAGCTCCACCACAATCAGCCCCTCACGTGTGGCGCTGACGCGCGCCTCGCCTGCGGCTCCTCCGCCGTGCTCCTGGACATTGCTGTACAAAACCGCTCCGAGACGCTCGAGCTGCTTTAAGCGTGCAGCGCGCGCCGCCTGCGCACAACCTGCGAACACAGCACACACTCGCCTGCACACACGCTCGCCTGCACCCAGCTCCCGGCCGCCTGCGCAGCGCCCAAGCAGCTCTTGGCTCTCGGCACGCCTCTCGGCTCCCCTCCCTCTGCTCGCCACACCAGGCCCCCAGGACTCTCCAAGCGCCTCGAGAATGGTCGGCGGCTTCAAGATCCCCCTCGACGTGAGTGCTGTGGGGCGCATTGGGGCCGGGGGAGCGGGCGAGCGCGGACAGATCAGCAGGAGCTCTCGGAACGCGCCTGGGGCCTCCAGCACGCCAACACCACAGGGGCAACGTCAGCCTTGACAATGCGCGACGCAAGGCCAGCTGCAACGCCACAGGCAGCCGCGGGCCGCACGTTGCGCAAAGGGGTGTGCTTTGGGGGTGGACGTCGTCAGCGTGGCGACGCGATGCGTGGCGACGCGATGCGACCACGAGCTTGAACCCTGCCGTGTGCCTGTGTGCTGGTGGCTGTGGCTGTGGCTGCAGGCCTACGTGGTGGCGGTGCCCATGGCGTACGCGTGCTGCGCTCTGGCGGGCCTCGTGGTGAGTGAATGGCGTGCATGACCTCCGTGCCGGCCGCAGTCGCGAGCAGCTGCTGCTTGTCCCTACATTGCCTCAGTGAGCCCGCCGCTGACCCTTTGTGCACATCACTCACCTGCGCGCGCCTCTGCAGGTCAAGACGTTGACCGCGGACCCCGAGATGAGCACGCTGAGCTACTATGACAAGCCCGAGGCCGAGGTGGGCAAGGTCGGCCAGCACTACAACGACAGCGTGCGGGACCTGTTTGTCAACCGGATTGCGCGGAGCCGGCTCGGCGTGTTCAACAACAACATTGAGGTGGCGCCCAAGTGATCGCACCGCACCAGTGTGGGCTCTTTGGACGGGCTGCGCTCTCTCTCTCTCTCTCTGGCCGGCTTCTTCCACTGCGGCTTCTCACGCTGCGCTGCGCGTGGACGGCGTTGAGGCGTGCTCTGGCTCGCTGCAGCTGCCCTCCACACCACGCCACCTGACCGCTGGACCGTGCACGCATACGTGACACGCTTTGTCGATAGCCCTTTGTATTTGGACGCCCCCAGCCCCCACCGCTTTTTGTGCTTGTTGACGTCGTCGTTGCCTTCTTTCTGTGCACTAGTGAACCGGGCCTCCCCCTCGCCACGATTCTTTGTGCTTGCGGACGATGCAAGCGAGCTGCCTCAAGATGCCGCTTCTTGGCAGAATGGAGAGCAGACATGGAGAGCCGTCACGATGAAATGAGCCCCTATTGGCCTGCCAGCGCGTGAGAGCGGCTCGCGCGTCAAGCCCCACCCACCCCTTGTGCAGAGAGAGAGAGAGATCAGCTTGAGCTGCAGCAGCCAGCTAGCAGGCATGGACAGCCGGCTGCAGTCCGCAGCGAGTGGAGGACTGGCCTTCCCGCCGCTCTTCTCGCCCGGCGGCGACCACCTGGCCGTGGGAGGTAGCGACGGCGTTGCCTCCGCTCACACGTGTGCTGTGCGGCAGCAATGGTAAACGTTGGCGCAGGCTAGCAGGGACAATGTGCGCTGTGGCAGCCCTCTCTTGCCTGCTGCGCCTTCTGCCTCCTGCGCCATGAGCCGCAGATCCACCAGCAGCCTCTGCCCCTGCAAAGGTGCCGTTTTGGTCTCCGCTGTGCAGCATAAGACCTTGCTGAGATTGAGCTGCTCGGCGGCCACGGGCCCGTGCGCCAGAGCCAGCGCCCTGGGCGGCCGGCGCTGCGCGGCGGAGCGCGCGGGGTTGCCTAGCTGCTGCTGCTGCAGCGCCTGCACCTGCATCCTCGTGTGAGTCCACGGCAGGCGGCTGTTCACGGTGGGGGAGGTCAAGATGCCCCATGCACCACCACCATGCTGTTGATGGTCCTCCGCACAGGTGCTCAACTCTGTGCAAAGGCTCCTGACGGTATGTGCCGCACTGCTGCGCGCCTGGGTGGCGAGCCCCTCCTTGGCTGAGGAGCCCTCATTGCGCTCCTCCCCCGTCACTCCTCCCCAGGGCCATTGTGCGACCACTGACTGGAGCTTGCTCAACCAGCTTGCTGAGCAGCCTGGGGGACCTGCTGCGGGTGCCGATCATCCGCGGCGTCGCAGGACGGCTGGGCACACGCGCTGTCGCCAGGCCAAACGCCACACGCTTTCAGCGTCACTGGACCGGTGGATTGCCTTCAGATTGCCGTCGTGTTGAATGCGTGGCGTGTGAGGTGGGCCGTGATGCAGCCGCCACCGCACGTCCGTCACCCTCTCGTGTCGGAGAGCGCGCATCCCTCATCCTGGCGCGACGACCAGCCCAGGCAGCCACGACGTGTGCGCAGCTCCACCACAATCAGCCCCTCACGTGTGGCGCTGACGCGCGCCTCGCCTGCGGCTCCTCCGCCGTGCTCCTGGACATTGCTGTACAAAACCGCTCCGAGACGCTCGAGCTGCTTTAAGCGTGCAGCGCGCGCCGCCTGCGCACAACCTGCGAACACAGCACACACTCGCCTGCACACACGCTCGCCTGCACCCAGCTCCCGGCCGCCTGCGCAGCGCCCAAGCAGCTCTTGGCTCTCGGCACGCCTCTCGGCTCCCCTCCCTCTGCTCGCCACACCAGGCCCCCAGGACTCTCCAAGCGCCTCGAGAATGGTCGGCGGCTTCAAGATCCCCCTCGACGTGAGTGCTGTGGGGCGCATTGGGGCCGGGGGAGCGGGCGAGCGCGGACAGATCAGCAGGAGCTCTCGGAACGCGCCTGGGGCCTCCAGCACGCCAACACCACAGGGGCAACGTCAGCCTTGACAATGCGCGACGCAAGGCCAGCTGCAACGCCACAGGCAGCCGCGGGCCGCACGTTGCGCAAAGGGGTGTGCTTTGGGGGTGGACGTCGTCAGCGTGGCGACGCGATGCGTGGCGACGCGATGCGACCACGAGCTTGAACCCTGCCGTGTGCCTGTGTGCTGGTGGCTGTGGCTGTGGCTGCAGGCCTACGTGGTGGCGGTGCCCATGGCGTACGCGTGCTGCGCTCTGGCGGGCCTCGTGGTGAGTGAATGGCGTGCATGACCTCCGTGCCGGCCGCAGTCGCGAGCAGCTGCTGCTTGTCCCTACATTGCCTCAGTGAGCCCGCCGCTGACCCTTTGTGCACATCACTCACCTGCGCGCGCCTCTGCAGGTCAAGACGTTGACCGCGGACCCCGAGATGAGCACGCTGAGCTACTATGACAAGCCCGAGGCCGAGGTGGGCAAGGTCGGCCAGCACTACAACGACAGCGTGCGGGACCTGTTTGTCAACCGGATTGCGCGGAGCCGGCTCGGCGTGTTCAACAACAACATTGAGGTGGCGCCCAAGTGATCGCACCGCACCAGTGTGGGCTCTTTGGACGGGCTGCGCTCTCTCTCTCTCTCTCTGGCCGGCTTCTTCCACTGCGGCTTCTCACGCTGCGCTGCGCGTGGACGGCGTTGAGGCGTGCTCTGGCTCGCTGCAGCTGCCCTCCACACCACGCCACCTGACCGCTGGACCGTGCACGCATACGTGACACGCTTTGTCGATAGCCCTTTGTATTTGGACGCCCCCAGCCCCCACCGCTTTTTGTGCTTGTTGACGTCGTCGTTGCCTTCTTTCTGTGCACTAGTGAACCGGGCCTCCCCCTCGCCACGATTCTTTGTGCTTGCGGACGATGCAAGCGAGCTGCCTCAAGATGCCGCTTCTTGGCAGAATGGAGAGCAGACATGGAGAGCCGTCACGATGAAATGAGCCCCTATTGGCCTGCCAGCGCGTGAGAGCGGCTCGCGCGTCAAGCCCCACCCACCCCTTGTGCAGAGAGAGAGAGAGATCAGCTTGAGCTGCAGCAGCCAGCTAGCAGGCATGGACAGCCGGCTGCAGTCCGCAGCGAGTGGAGGACTGGCCTTCCCGCCGCTCTTCTCGCCCGGCGGCGACCACCTGGCCGTGGGAGGTAGCGACGGCGT
>VFQP010004856.1_pt1 | contig 12135 bp, 13 predicted proteins | sample 3512351 | NCBI WGS metagenome assembly VFQP01 (sample SAMN10412372, study PRJNA504923) | tailings metagenome | isolation source: Relicate 1 Philex TSF1 revegetated site | place: Philippines: Tuba, Benguet | collected 2017-08-29 | reverse complement strand
GCGCACGGTTGGCGCGCATGGCGGAGCACGGCAAAAGCTGGAGAAAGCAGGTGGTGGCCAGGTGCTGAGCTCTGCGCGCCTGCGCCCCGGGCCCTCACCTGCATGTTGACCTTGACGACGCCCTTGCCCAGCAGCGTGGCCCCGAAGAACTGCCAAAAGGGCATGCGGAACGCCCCGCAGCACAGACCGCACAGGTCGAACGCGGCGTTTGGCCTGCGCAGCCCACAGGTCGGCGCACGCGGCACGGCGAGCGAGCGTGGGCGGCCATGGTCAACACCGCTGCGTGCACAGCGCACCAGTGTGCTCCCCCCGCACTGGATGCCGTGCCCCCCACCGGGTGGTTTTGCGCACCAGGATGCCAGCACAAAGATGCCGAAAAAGCCGTGGTTCTTGATGAACCTCATCATCCACGCCTCGCTCATGGCGTAGAGGCGCGCCAGCAAGTTGGCCTTGCCGTCAGTCTTGATCTTCTGCAAACGAAAGAGGGGGGGGGGGAGCGACCAGCGCTCAGCGTCCGCCCACGCCCACCTCGTGGTCGTTGCCAGGCACGCGCACAGCATGATGCACCCCACGCCTGGCTGGCCTCAGAGGAGGCGCGTGCTCACACCTCTTCAATCTCGGCCAGCGCGTCGGCCTGCTGCCCGGTGGCCGCCGCGCTGTACGTGATGAGGTACGGGGGGATCTCGCCGATGGCCGTGCCCGCCCCCCAGAGCATGCTGGTCAGGGCCACCTGCAGGGCGCGCGACCGGGGCACGCATGGTAGCTGCAACGGTCTCGGTCAGCCAATCCAATCGCCGAAACAACAGCCTCAAAGGACAGGCGCGCCACGCCTGGCGGTTCTTGCAGGTGTCAACCAGCACAGCGGACGGAGGGCGCTGTGCCTCACCTTGCGGTAGACGTCCCAGAAGCTCGTGTCGCCGGCCGGCAGGTCGCCGCAGTGCAGCGGCTCGCCGTTGTACCACGTGTCGGTGTGCGTGGGGAAGCGCACGTGCCCGCACGTCTCCGCAGCCAGGCTCACCTGCGCGCGGCACCAGGTGCATATAGGTAGGTGAGCGATGGCAGGTGAGCACGGCGGCGCGTGCAGCACTCGCGTGCACAACGCCCGCCACGCGGCACGGCGCACCAACACGCGCGCCTGTGCACGTGCGCACCTTGAGCATGTGCGGGAAGAGGAACAGCACCCCGGAGTGCATGCCTGTCCCCAGTCCTATCGACGAGAGGATGCCGAGGCCGACCCACCACACCACGTACTTGATGGCCTCCTGCGTGACGCCGGGCGCAAGCAATCAGCCTGCAGTCGCCACGGGACGGGAAAAGAGCTCGTGCTCTCCGGCACCCTGCCGGCGCGCTCCGCCGGCTCACCTCGACGTGCCCCACCGCAGCCTCGGCCACCCGGAGCCGCTTGGCCGCGGCGTACGCCAGCAGCGTGGGCAAGAGCAGGTAGATGGTGAGCGGGTGCATGATGAACCAGCGCGCGCCCTGGACCAGCGCGTGGCTCACGAACTTGCCAAAGTACACGAGCGTGCGCCCTGGCTGCCGGAAGAGCGTCAGTCGGCTGCGCCTGGTCGCCGCCGCCAGCTGGTGCTCCCGCGTCTGCGGGCAAGGCAGGTCGTCCACGCTGGCACGCACGGCTTGAGGAGCCAGGAACGGCTGCTGGTGCTCCTCACGCCTGCAGGCGCGACGAGCAATTCACCTGCCACTGGGCCAGGGCCAGCGCCGTGCACCACCGGCCATCACGCGACCAGAGGTGCTCACCTCGTGCGGCTCAGGCTGAGCAGCCACAGGCGGCTCATCCCCCGGGTGGTGCTGCTCTCGCTGCTGCTGCTGCTGCTGCCGCTGCTGCTCCTGCTGGCTCGCTTGCGCCATGAAGCTGCTGCTGATGGCGTGGTCCGCAGGCCGGGTTGCCTCCGCGAGGAGGCCAGACACGGCCAGTGGGCCAGCCAGCGTCGCGGACCGATTGAGAGGCAGGGGTTGATGTGCAGGCGCGAAGAGCTACGCCCCGCTGGTGGCGCCCGCGTGGATTCGCGCCCAGCAGAGCGCGCAGAGGTGGAGGGAGGTGGAAAACGAGAGCGCCAGTAGTAGCGGTGACGCTCGACAAGGCTGCGCGCGGGCTTCAGCGCTGCCCTGGCAGCGGCCTCAACGTGCGCTCGCGGAATCGCAGCTGGGTCCCGAGCGAGAAGTGGGGCTCTTGGGGGAGCGGGCGGTGAGCGCCTCTACAGCGCGCCAGGATGTTTCTGCGCTGCTCTACTGTTGCTGCCCTCGTGCAGTGCTGAAGATCTGCGTGCGCAGGCGTTTAGCGCGGCACCCACGGGGCATCAATCGACCCTCAAGCGGCGGATCCAGGGGGAGCGAGTGCGCCGTGGGGGACCGTGTGGCTGGCGAGGATGTACATGCATGCGTGCACGCGATTGCTGCCGGCTGGGGCGTGCACTTGGTGGCCGCCACCAGTGGCGCGCGTCCCCCCAGCTGGCGTGCGGCCAGGAGGAGCAATCCTGCCGGGCGCGCAATGAAGGCTCAGCCATCTCTCTTGCTTGGCCCCCCAAACCCCCCTTTCTGCTTGTGATTGGGGCTCTTTGCGCCCATTGCGCCCTATAGGCAGCCGCCCGCCTCTGCGCCTCCACGCGCACACGCGGTGGTGAGCAAAGCAGTGGCCATGCGCGGACGTGCGAGAGCTTCGAGCACGTCATAGCGCCAGCTCCAGAGCGGCCGCTTAGGGGCGAGGAGGGACTTGCTCGGCGTTGACGCTCAGCGAACCGCAGAACAGGAGAGCGGCACCGGCCGCAGCGAGCAGCAGGCGCCGCGGTTTCCTGCGCTTCTTCCAGGCAGGCAGGCGCTCTCACGCCGCGCCCCAGGAGGAGGCGCGCGTGCACCGACACTGCGTCGCTGCACTGGACGGATGGCAGCCGTGTGCCGCTCACGGCAGCGGCGAGCAGGGGCGCCCTGCGCGATGCAGGCATGGCTGGGCCTGTGCGCGTTGCTTCTAGCCGCGCGAGGTGAGCACCTGGGCTCTCTGCGGGGCGTCTGTCTTTGGCAACTTCGCCGCAGGCGAGCGGCGCGAGTAGCTACTGGCCCGACGAATAACGCGCGTGCAGGGGCAACCGCGTGGGGCTCGGAGCTGGACTTCCTGGCGCGCACCAGCGTCAGCGACTTCTCCACCGGGCGCAGCCTCTCGGCGTACTTTGAACACAACTTCGGCTCCTCCGTCGCCACGCAGTGCTTCAGGAGCAGCTACCTCTCGCCCTACCGCCTCTACGCGAGGTCGCTCACACCGCAGCAGACCACCGACGACCTGTCGCTGGTGGAGTTTGAGCTCGCCACGGTCGACTGCCTAGTGCCCAACCCCTGCTGCAGCGCCGCGCTCGACCGCCTGGTCATCCGCACAGGTGTGGACGCCAGCAGCAGCAGTGCTCAGGAGCAGGGGGGTCAGCTGGGGTGGCAGCGGCCGTCGCGCCCGGCGCGCACTCACAACACGTGCCGCCGCACGGGCCGCGCATCGATGTACAGGCGATCTCAAGTACAACGTGAGCGGCGTGGACATTGACAACACGCCCTCCACGAGCTGGAACGTGACCGACTATGGCGTGGAGATCAACAGCATGGCCGTGCTGCCCGCCGGCGGCGCCACCCTCAAGGTGCTGCTCAAGCTCAGCGCCAACGGTGAGCGGCGTGCACGCATGGCCAGCCGGACCCCTGTGAGGTTTACGGTTTCCCCTGTCGCGCGCGCGGCGGCAGGAGCAGGAGGAGCGCGCAGCAGACGGTGGGCGGCACGCAGCGCCCGCAAGCAGACAGCGCAGCGGGTCCGCAGCAAGGCGCCCACCTCCATGCCAGCGGGCCCCCGAGTGCGTGGCGTGTGCGTGCGCCGCGCGCAGTCTCGTCGTACTACCAGCTGTGCCCCGAGGGGCGGTTCAACGGCACGTGCGACTACATTGCGTACAACGAGGCCGACACGTGCTGCCTCAACCGCGCCGCGCTGCCCGTCAGCTTCTTCTTCCCGCCGCCCCCCTTCCCCACGGACATTTTCGTGCCGCCGCCGCCCTTTTCCTTCCCGCCGCCGCCGCCGCCCCCGCCGCCGCCGCCTCCCACCGAGATGTGCTGCGTGGACGACATTTACAAGGCGCCGTACCGCCTCAAGTACCTGGGGCGGCACAAGACGGGCTCCGACACGGCGTTTGACTACCAGCTGTGGGTGCAGCCCAGCGGCTCGGCCTGGGACTGGGACGGCAACGAGCCGGGCAACTGCTTCGGCATGACTTTGCGCGACCTGGGCGTGTCAGTGTGTGAGTGCGCGTGGGCGAGCGAGGGAGCGCTGCTGCGCCCGTGTGCGGTTGGTTGATGCAGCGAGGGTCGTGATGCTGCAGGGCAGCGCCGTCACCACCTGTGGCGAGTTGTCCCCTCAGCGCCTCCCTCGCCGGCGAGGCGCCCTGCCTCTGCTCCTGCTGGGGTGCGCCCGCAGACAACCACCTGCAGATCAAGCAGGTGCTGTTCAACCAGACCGACTACGACTGGTCGCTGCTGCAAAACACGCCCAACAGCAACTGGGTGTCCCTCACGCTCTACTACAAGCTGACGGACCTCAACCCGCTCTACCCCGTCGACTTCACCGTCATCGTCCGCGGCAAGGCGAGCGATGCAGCGACCTTGCGGGCGTGGCGGCGGCGGCGCACAGCGGCCCCAGGCGCCCCTGGCAGGCAGGCCGTAGGACGTTCCACCTGCCTTGCCCCTCCACAGGTGGCCCAGGACGCAGACCTTGCCTTGTGTGTGCCGCCTGCCTCTCCCGGGGACGCAGGTGGACGAGCTGTGCCCGGCGACCGAGTTCATGCAGTCCAAGAACGCCTGCGAGTACGTCATCCACGGCCGCGACAACAAGCAGCAGTGCTGCCCGCACGGCATCACGCGCACGGCCGAGCCGGACCACTGCTGCGTGGACGACCTGCAGCGCACGCCGTACCGCCTGCGGTACATCAAGCACGAGCCCAGCGACAAGGCCACCGCCTTTACCTTTGACGTGGTGCGCGTGCCCGCCTACCCCCAGCTGGACTTTGACTTCACCGAGGCGGCCAACTGCGACCGCATGACGCTCGAGTACCTGCAAGTGCAGATCTGTGAGTCAGCGGGCCGGTTGGGTTGGGCGGGGAAGGGCAAGGGGAAAGGGGAACGCTGTGCTCCTGCGGTGGTGCACTTTGGGGTGCGACACATGGTGTGCGTTTGTCGTGCCTGCGCCCTCTCTGTGCGCGCGCGCAGACAACACCATCCAGGTGCAGGAGGTGCGGTGGAACGACCGCATCATGCCGTTCAACACCACGCCGCACACGTCCTTCTCCCAGTGGCTCAACGTCAACCAGCTCTACACCTACTGGCCGGACGTGGACGAGCTCGTGCCCGAGCAGCTCACCGTCATTGTCAAGGCAAGCGTGCACGGCACGACCACGGCATTGGGGGGGCCCGGGGTTGGGGTGCTTGCTGCCTTGACGCCCTGCCCCAGCTGCGCCTGGGCGCCATGAGCGAGGCGCGCCCCTGCGCTGGCCTGCGTCGCCGCGTGGTGCGCGCAGGGCTGGGTCAACGAGCCGTGCCCCGCCCAGTGGCAGTGGCAGGCGGCCTGGCCCACGTGCGAGTACGTGCTGCACGGGCAGCAGTCGGCCTACACGTGCTGCCCGCACGGCGTGACCACGCGCGGGCCCGACCTGGAGACGTGCGGCTGCCGCGACGACGTGACGGAGACGCCCTACCGCCTGGCCTACACCAAGAGCGACACGGACGGCGTGGTGACCAGCTTCACCTTCAACCTGGCCACGGTCGACCCCCTGCTCTCCCAGGTAGGGGGAGGAGGAGGAGGAGGAGCACCTCACCTCTGGGTGTGCGCGGGGCGGTGCCGGCGTGGGCAGGCCACCAAGTCTGGCGTGCCGCGGCCGCGCTTGCGCGTCGTGCGCAGGACTTTGACGGCATGGACTTCAACCTGAACCACGAGGTCAACTGCTCGGGCATGGGCGTCTCTGACATCAAGCTCAACATCTTTTCGTGGTACCAAGTGACGGGCGTCAAGGTCAACAACAACTCGCTGGACTGGCAGCTGACGCCCAACACGCCCTACAGCAGCTGGCTGTGGATCCTGGGCGTCGACTACAGCGTCGGGGACTTTGTGCCCTACACGCCCGTCACAGTGCAGGTGCGCGGCAGAGCCGTTTGGAGGGGGGGGAGGGGCAGCGGGGCGGCACGAGCGCCCAGGCGCACCAACGCCACCTCTCACGCCTGCCCGACGCACGTGCCCCGCAGGTGGAGGTCCTCGGTTCCGTCGGCACCGTGACCGAGCTGTGCCCAGCCAGCGCCTTCTACGGGTCGGCCAGCAGCTGCGAGTACGTCGTGGCCGGCTGGAGCTTGCCAAACCTGGACCAGTGCTGCGCCAAGGGCGTGACCAACTACTACAGCCCAGAGCGGCTCACCGGCCTTGCCGTGGGTGTGCAGTACCGCAAGTGACCGCGTGCGCTTCTCTCTCGTGGCCCTTCCCTGCAACCGGTCGTGCCCTGAGCGCGACATGCGCCCGCACCGTGCCCTTCCACCGTTTTGCCTGTCAGACGCATCAGCCCATCACCAGTCGCTGTGCACAGTCATCCAAGTCGTAGTCAGCTCGCATCTTGGGGTTCCATCTTGTTGCGCACACGGCGGATGCGGCGCAGCCCCGCCAGCCGGCGCAGACCGCACCAGTGAGGCCCAGCTGCCTGGGGGCAGCCGCAAGCAGGAGGGCGTGCACAGCGATCGCAGAGCCGCTGCATTGAGCCTGCGATCCAGCAGAGGTTGAGGAGGCCGGCGAGCTGTCCAGGTCCAGGCACGGCGCACAAGCTCCGTCCAGGCAGGCACCAGGATGGGCGGAGGATTCACGAGCGGGGCTCCCGCTCGCGTGCGCATCAAGGGTGAGCGCTGAGAACTTCTGCTGCTGCGGCGCGCGCGCGCCCAGCTGCTGCGCAGCTTGCCTGCGATGACCCCTGCCGCGCGCGAGGCCTGGGAGCACGAATCTCACGCCCGCACGTCGCGTGCCGATGGCGCACTGCTGTCCTCAGGCCGTGCACCAAGCGTCATTCGCTTCTTCTTCATCGCGGTGGGGCCCGGGCGGAGGCGAGGACAGTCTGTGCGCGCAAGCAGCTGCAGCGAGGCAGAGCGCCAAGAGCGGACCAGGGAGTGCACCTCATCATTCGGAGGGGTGAGTGCCAGCCCCATTGGCCGCCGAGGGCGCGCCTGACCTCCCGCGCAACGTGTGCGCAGGTGGCGTTCCAAATGGCGTGGGTGCTCATCAGCAGCGAGCTGGACTACTACTCCAAGTGGTTCGGCCCACAGATCCTGCTAGAGATGGCGATCGCCTTCAACCTGCCGTCCATCCCCGTGCTCATCATCTCGGGCCAGGTGGGCTGGCGCCAGCGGCCGCCTGAGCAGTGCACAATCAGGGCGCAGAGCATCCCACGGTGACCAGGGTGTGTGCTGTGATGATGGTGGCATGACGGCGGCGCAGGTCGAAAAGGTGCTGGACGCGCAGCTGGGCCCCACGCACTCCATGGCCATCCGCATCGTGTTTGGCCTGGCGGGCTGCACAGCAGTGGCGGCGGCCTTCCCTTTCCTGCCGCACACGCACACGAGCCTGCTGGCGTTTGTCGCCGTGCTGGGCATGGTGAGCTGCTTTCCCAGGGGCCGCCTGTCGCCGTGTGCTGGGCCGCGTGCAGCGGGGCGCCATTGGCGAACGCCAGACGCCACCTGCTTGCTGTCACGCCTGTGCCGTGCCGTGCAGCTCTCGGCCATTGCTTTCTCCACGGCCTACCAGCTGGTGCAGTGGTTCCGCCACGCCGACATCATTGCGCTGGGCCTGGGCGGCGTGGGCACGGGCCCGCTGGTGCTGCTGCTGCAGCTGGCCCTGGGCGTGGGCGCCAACCCCGAGCGTTGGCAGTGGGTGGCCATGTTTGAGACGACGGCGCTCATCATGACGCTCGGCCTCTTTTCGGCGCTCTCGCTCTTTGCCCAGTACTGGCGGGTGCGGCAGGGAGAGAGGGAGGGAGGGAGGGCGCGCCTTGACGGGCTGGGCTGCAGTCGCTTGTCGGTGCTTTGCCACACGGACGGAGGACCCGCTATTGCGCGTTCGCGGGCGTGGCGCGCAGGTCATGACGGGCGAGGAGGAGTGGGTGGACGCGCGCCAGCCGCTGCTGCCCACGGCCGGCGGCGACGGCAGCAGGCACAGCACGGCTGAGGACGAGGCAGCCGAGGCCAAGGAGGTGGCCAACATGCGCCTGGCACGCATGGCCACGGCGGCGCTGGTGCTGCCTCCAGACACCACGGGCATGGGCGTCACGGCGGCGCTGGCGCCCGGTGCGTGAGCGCCGCAGCGTGGTGTCTGCTGCGGACGGCCGGCGGAGCATGAAGGCGAGGGGTGAAGGGATGCCGTGCGCCGTGTGCGCCCGCCGCAGGCGCCATCACGTGGCCGGATGAGGACCTGTACGGCGTGCCTCGCATCCACCGCTCTGCCAGCGACACGAGCGCGGTGGACCTGTCGCACCGGCCCAGGAGCGCGCGCGCGCAGACGGGCAGCTGGAACGCCCGGACGGCCGCGCTGTACCAGCAGCAGCAGCGGCACGCCGCCAGCCAGCCTGGGGACCTCAGGTGAAGCTTGGCTCGGGGGGGCGGAGGTGGCTGGAGGGCACAGTTGCGTGCGGGCCAGCCCCGTCCTCTCGCCCACGCCCACACGCAGGTCTTCGTCCGCCAACGGCAGGCAAGCCGTGGTGCCGCTCACGGCGAGCGGCAGCGCCAGCAACCTCGTCGGCGCTGCTACACCGCCCGAGCCGCTGGCGGGGCCCATCAAGAGCGCCTTTGCCAGCGTGTCGCAGCTGCCCCCTGAGGAGGAGGAGGGGGCGGCGGCGGCCAGCCACAGTGCAGCGCAGCACGAGGGCGCGCCGCGCAGCGCCAGCCCCGTGCAGCCCACCATGACGCTGTGGGAGGAGCACTGCGAAGTGATCCGCGACGCCTGGCCGGTGAGGGCCTGGGAGCTCCAACGCGCCCAGGGTGCCCTTCCCTCGTGTCTGGCGAGCCCACGTCCAAGCGCCTCCTGCCGTCCCGCACGCCCTGTGCGCGCACAGGTGCTCGTCTCCTTCATGACCAGCGTGACCATCATGTACACCGTGTTCCCCTTTTTCACATACGTGCCCTCCTCGGGCCTGTTCCCGGACGAACTGCCAAAGGCGCGTGTGCGCCGCCCGCGCGCACGGGCACACATACGTCTCGAGTTGACGCCCTGACTGACCGCACCAGCGCGAGGGCATGTGAGTGCGCGCAGGTGCTCTTCTTCTCCCGCATCTTTGCCGAGCTGGTGGGCAGGTTTGCCCCGCGCCGCAAGGTCTTTATGCTCAAGTCCCCGCGGGCGCTCGTCACGCTGGCCACCATCAAGGTGCAGCGCCTCTCCCACCTTGCGCCTCTTCCTGACCAGCGGCTCCGCGATGCTAGCAGCACTCACCCCACCAAGTGGCTGCGCCTTGGTACGGTGCGCGCAGATGGCCTTGTGTGTCCTTTTCTTCGTCTACGTCAAGGGCCCACCACGGTTCCACCACGACCTGCTCTCGCTGGCCTTTATCGTGTCCATGTGGCTGCTGGGCGGGTACATCAACACCACGTGAGCGAGCGCGTGCCTGACTCTCTGCCGCGCAGAGGGTCGCACCAGACTCGCCACTCTTTGCCGAGTGCCCTGTGCGGCAACCCGGCGACTCCTCGTGCTGTGCGCCCCTTGGTTTGCGCAGGTCCAACATCATGGCGCCTTCGCTGGTGCACCCGGCGGTGGTGGGGCGCGCGTCAGCCATCCTGGCCCTGATTTTCCAGGTGAGAGCAGGGCGACGGGTGCTGCGGGTGCTGTGGCCAGCGCAAGCTGCCCGTTCGCACTCACGCGTCGCTGGCTTGTTGCTGCTGCTCTTCGCAGTTCGCGCACTTTGCCGGACTCATCATCGCCGTGGTGCTGGCCTTTGTGCTGTTCGGGCACGCCATGCACGAGTAGTGTGTGTGGGCAACCCTGAGCATAGCGCTGCTCAGGGTTGCGTCAGGGTCCGCACCGCGCGAGGTGCCCCCCCGCGCACGCAATAGAATTCTAGCCTGCTGCTGATCGTGCTGCAACTTGTATAGGATCGCACAGCGAGTAGACAAATGGCTGCAGTGCCAGGCCTCCCGAAAAAGCCAGCGGAGCCAGCGGCAGCGCTCGCCCCAGGACAGGAGCCGTATGAGGTGGGGCGCCAGCAGCAGCAGCAACTGGAGCAGGCGCGTTGCAGGAGAAGGCCTTGAAGGCGCCGCCAGCTCATGCCCACGCTGTGCAGGCCTTTTTCCAGCGCGTGGGCGTTCAGCAGGAGACCGAGAGCCAGTTCCTGGGCATGCTGCCGCAGGTGGCCAGCGGCAGCGCGCAGCAGCTGATCGCGGCGGTGGGTGGGGTGCACCATGCGCCTGGGCTTCAGGCACATGCACACGTCGTGGCTGTCGGGCGCCGTCGAACGCACGAACGCCGGGGCACCTGCGCAGGCAAAGGTGGAGGCCATGGCGCAGCCCGAGCAGCAGGCAGCCATCGCGCTCGCTGGCCTCAGCCGCCTGCTGGGCCACGCACCTGCTCCGGCGGACCTGCGCAAGGAGTGGGAGGACGCTCGGGTGCGCGCCGCGGGTGTCGCAAAGGGAAGAGCACGCGCAGGTGTAGAGCAAGCGGCGATCCCACGCAGTGCCGCTCCTGCCTACACTGCCCCGCTCCAGGGCCTGGAGGACGACGACGACGGCGCGCCCTCCACCGAGTCGGGCGACTGGGTCGACGTGGCGCCTGCAGAGGTGCGCTGGCCGCGGCAGCGCCAGGGGGGCCGGCGGCACACATCAGCCACAGCCACATCCACGCCCTCACGCTCACCTGGAATCTTCGTCCGCAGGTGGTGGACGAGCACGGCATGACGGTGGTCCCGCTGCCCAAGGAGCAGGCGGCGCGGTGCATCCTGGACGCTCCGGCGCCCTCTGCCGTCAAGGCGCGTCCTTTGACCTCTCTTGTGCAGACGCGCTCAGGGCTGTGCCTGCAGGGCGTGAGCGAGTCGGCAGCTTTCTGGCCGGTGCACGTGGCCGGGTCCGCAGGTCGACACGCTGACGCCCTCTGCGGAGGAAGCGGACGATGGAGGAGAGCTGGCGGCGCCCAGCGCAGTCCTGCTCAGCCCGGCCGCGCGGCGGCGGCAGCCCGCCAGGCCCGCTCCTCCGGCCGACAACGGCGCCAAGGGAGATGAGCACGCCCTCATGCGCGTCATCTCCACGGGCAGGCAAGGGCAGCAGCACGCCGCCGCCCCCGAGGAGCGGAGAGAGGGCGGCGGCGAGGACGGCGAGGACGAGCAGTCGCATCCGGTGCTGCTGGACTCCAGCGCAGCAAGGCTCAGCGGCGCTGCGCCGGCGCCCGGCGCGCCCCCGGCCGAGTGCGGCAGCGCCTCCGTGCTCGAGGTGCTGCCAGGCGGGTGCCTGCCCGAGGCGGACCCGGCGGCCAGCGCAGACGCGGCGGCGGAGGCGCAGGCCATGCTGGAGCAGCTGGGGCTGGCGGACGCAGCGCCCGCTGCGACGTCTGGCGGCGACGCCGAGCCCGAGGGCGACACTGCCGCGGCTGCAGGTGAGGGAAGAGAGGGCGCACGCCCGACGCAAGTGGGCGGCAGTGTGAACATGCCGTCTGCTGTGCCCGTGGGGTGCCTGCAGGGCAAGGCGATGGCGGCGGCAACAGCGCGGGAGATGGCGAGGCCGACGTTCAGTTTGACGGCGTGGAGGCCTTCAGGTGTGCGGGAAGCAAATGCCTTGGGCGGGTGGACTGAGAGTGATGCCAGCTGTTCACACGCACGTGGCTGTGGGCTGGGCGCACGCGCTGCGCAGCCTGGACCCCTCGTTCGACTACGACAACGTCAAGCTGACGCCCAAGTGGATGCCGACGTCCATGCAGCGGCGCTGACGCTCGCTTGGCGACGCTGCCGCTTGATCACTGACGGTTTCGATCGCGGCTGCGCGCGCGTTGCAAGACATCTGAGAACGAGAAGCAGGTCCTGGGCAAAGCACGATGAAACTGCCAAGGGCACCAAGCGTTTGGGCCACAGGCAGGGCACTCGTCTCATCACGCGCAGCGGGCGCTGC
>VFQP010004855.1_pt1 | contig 12135 bp, 14 predicted proteins | sample 3512351 | NCBI WGS metagenome assembly VFQP01 (sample SAMN10412372, study PRJNA504923) | tailings metagenome | isolation source: Relicate 1 Philex TSF1 revegetated site | place: Philippines: Tuba, Benguet | collected 2017-08-29 | reverse complement strand
CCTCCATGTCCACGTCCGCCCCGCCGCCGCGCCCCGCCGGCGCGCCGCCCTCCTCCTCGTCCTGCTGCTGCTGCTGCTGCTGCTGCTTCTTGCTGGGCAGCTTGGCAAACAGGTCCGTCAGCTTGACCTGAAAGCAAAGGGAAAGCATCGCCGCCCCACAGCAATGGCACGTGTCCGTCTCTGCGCAGCAGTGCGGTCCTGCCTGTCGTTGCCCGCGACCGAAGCGGCTGCCTGGCACGTGCGGGCAGCCTCTCCTCGCACCTGCCGGCCGCTGAGCGACGACAGCTTGCGGTGCAGCCAGTCGGGGTGCTGAACCCTAGGGCAGGGGTTCGCCACGCCCTGCATGCAGGCGGGCGCACGGGCGCGAGCGCAGTGTTGGTGCTTTAGCGCCTGGTTGTGGGACACTAGCGTCGACCCCGCAAGCCCTAAGCCCTCGTGCGCATGCACCTGCATGGCGGCGGGGATGGTGATGATCTTCTGGATGGCGCTGCCGAGGCGCTCCTTGTAGTAGGCCCAGTCCACCATGTCCCGCACGTCCGGCACGCAGTTGGGCGGCGCTGCGGCCACAATTCGGAGCTAGGGCGAGCACCAGGGTTAGGGCCGCGCACGGCGCGCGGATTCAGGTCGCCACCGCGCCTGGCACCGCCCAGCAAGCCACACAAACACCCTTCCTCGCTGCTGATCCTTGCTGCTTTGCCGGGCGGCAGTAAGCCGCCCCGTCCAGCAAGCCACACAAACGCCTACACCGCCACCCCACAAAGGTGCAGGCGGCCAGGCGGCCCTGAGCGCACGCACCCGAGCCGACGTCTCCGCACCACTGGCGCAGGTAGCTGCGCGCCACGGCGGGCTCAGCGCTGAAGATGGAGACGGGGATGGCGCGCTCGCTGGTGGGCTGGTTCTCCGGCCTGCAAAGCACCGCACATGCACACGCAGCGCCCACATTAGCGTCAGAGGCAGCAGGCCTCCGGCCCCGCTGATCGCGCCCAACAGATGCATGCGGTGGTGCCGCTGGAGTCCCGACAAAGCCAGCAGCGCCTGGGCTGGTGTGCGGGCGGTGGCAGGGGCGCCCCGCCAGGCGAGTGGTGAGTGGGTGGGTTGCCAGAGCGCGTGCCCGGCTGGCGCGGGGCGGCGCACCTCCTGGCGATGACGTACTGGCAGTTGAGCCCCTTGTCCTTGATGCGCTCGTCGCCCAGGAACATGCCCAGGCGCTTGGCGCACGTGATGGCGCAGCTCTTGCGGCCTGCACCAGGCCCAAGACGCGACGCAACGCAACGCGGCGTGGCGCGGCAGCGCGAGGTGCTTCTGCAGCCGGTGGGCTGCCAGCGCTTCGGGGCGTGCAAGGATGAGCAGCGCGCACAGCGTGGGGCAGCGCAGCACGCCGCAGCGTGCCGTGCGGCGTGCGAGAGCGGAGGGAGGGGCGGGAGGGGGCGCTCACCCTCGTACTCCTCTAGGCCCTTGCTCATGGTGGTGGCCTCACTGATGTACCCAATCAGCTCCTCGTCCTCCAGGTCGGCGCCCTGCAGAGGCGCACGCCATGGCCAGGGCGCAGCTAGGGCTTACGGCGCCGGCCACCCTTCAGCTCGGCTGTTGCGCAGAGCAGGTGACGCAGCTGCTGCTCTCTCGATTGCGCGCCCAGGAAGCGCAGCTGCGGACCGTCCCAGCGCTGCGGCTTGCTCACCTGCGTGTCGAGCATGTCGAGCCAGCGGTTGGCCACGGCCGCCACCGAGTCGTAGCACTGCTGCAGCGTGGAGCCGCCCAGGAAGCACCCAAACACCTCGGCCTGGAACACCTGCAAGCAAGCCACCGCGCCGCACACGCGGCGCACACCACCAGTGGCGCGGGTCCCTCGGTGCCCAGAGCCCTTTGTCTCCCGCCGCGACGAAAATGCCCCATGGCCACGGCAGGAGCACGCGTGCGACACGTCTGAGTCGCAGAGAATGGAAATGAGCAAGAGCAGGAACCGCTGGCTTGCCTTGATGAGCTTGAGCTCGCCACGCCGCTTCATCTCAAAGCCCTGCAGGCGCCACACAACAGGAAGATGGTGCTGTTGATGCTGATGGTTCCGTTGATGCAGGATGCACACACACCGCTCTGCCCGTCTTGTCCACCAACCGCCAAGAGCGCGGCGCGCACCTTGAGCTCTGCCAGGGAGCCGTCGAGGTTGAACACGGCGTAGCGCTTCTTGATGGACTTGCCCTCCTCCTTGCTGGCCGGCAGCACCATGGCCTGCACGCGGGTGCAGCCGCGCGGGCAAGCGCGCCACAGCGCTCGGGGCAGCGCCCAGGCCCACACTCACTAGCAGCCCTGTCACCAACGCAGACCATGCACGTGGGCAAGGCCCCCGCACGGTAGGGCCCTTTCCCTACCACCCCCAAGGGCCAGCCCCTCACCCGGTAGGGCCCGCCCAGCTCGAAACTCAACGCAAAAAGTCAATGCGCGCCACCAAGCACCCCCAAGGGCCAGCCCCTCACCCGGTAGGGCCCGCCCAGCTCGAAACTCAACGCAAAAAGTCAATGCGCGCCACCAAGCACCCCCAAGGGCCAGCCCCTCACCCGGTAGGGCCCGTCCAGCTCGAACTCAACACGCAACCGAGCCATCAAAGCCACCCGACGTCCGCAAGGGCCAGCCCCTCACCCGGTAGGGCCCGTCCAGCTCGAACTCGATGCTCATCTCGCTGCTGGTGGCGTAGGCGCGCGTGGCGGGGTCCACCAGGGTCTGGTACTGCGGGTTGGTGTTGTGGTCCGCCACCATGGCGTTGAGGATGGTGCACGGGTAGCTCATGCGGAACTTGTCCTCCTGCACGCGCGTAGGCGCGCACAGGGACGTCTCAACGCATGCGCGAGCAGTGCGGGTCCACTACTGCGCAGACGGCCATCCCGCACAGACCCCCACGCAAGCACAGTCGAATCATCGCAGCACAAGCCCCCTGTGGGCGCCTGCGTTGCCTGCTGTGGCGTCCCAGCAACTCACCCTGCACCGTTCGCCTGGTCGGGGAGAAGCCACGTCCCCACCACACGCCTCACCTTGCCCTTGTTCATGACCTTGAACTCGAGCTGGTCGGGGAAGGAGGCCGGCAGCGCGCACCAGATGCCGTCCGTGTCCAGCTCCAGTGGGCGGCCCAGCTGGCTCACCAGCTCGTTGGCGCGCTGCGCTTGGAAACAGCGGGGAGGCGTTCAAGGGCGCCGTCATCTGCCTGACAGCCGCGGGCCGCACGCTGGGTGTGGCGCGCTCAACACGCACGCGCACGCAGGGCGCAGCAGGACAGGCGCAGGCCGGGGCTTGCTTCGATGCAAAGGCATGCCACGCGGCGCACAGAGGTAGGGCGACGCACGCGAGGGCGGTGAGGTGAGCAGCGCGCCTGGATGACGAAGTTGGCGCCTGCCCAACGAGTGAGGTGAGCGGCGCACCTGGATGATGTTGGCGCCCGTGTAGGTGACGACGCCGGCCATCTCCATGCTGTACCAGCGCGCGCCCTTGCGCATGACGTAGCCGTAGAACGAGTTGAGGATGCACTTGTGCGCCAGCTGCAGCGAGTCCATGAGCACCACCATGTCGGAGGCCTCCTGCACCAGCTTGGGGGAGTTGGCGCGCTTGGCCTCGTCCAGCTTGCCCTTCCACACCTGCAACCGCGAGGCGCAAGGCGCAGGGAGCAGGCGGGCAGCAGTTGTGGTCGGACGAGGACCACAGCACATGAGATGCTCTTGCCCGCCCGAAAAGGGAGAGCCACCCAGACCCCGCGGTGGCAAGCAAGCCACGCTGTGCTCGAGGAGTAGGGGAGGGGGCAGCGAGCCGCAAGGTGGCGATCCTCACGCACGCACCTTGGTGCCCTGCTTGTACTCGTAGCGGCGGTCGCGGAACTGGCGCACGGTGTCCACGTAGAAGTCGTTCTCGCGCTGGCACACGCCCGCCAGCCGCTTCTCCATCACGGGCTTGTCCAGCACGCGCTTGTACACCTGCGCGCCAGCGGAGCGGGAGGGGCACGAGCGCGCAGCAAGAGGAGTCGCCCGCCGTGTCGCGTTGCGACGTGGATGCGCGGGATCGAGGGCGCGCGAGGTTTGGCCGCAAGGACGATTCGTCGTCGCACCTTTTGCGTGTACTTTTTGAGGCGCTCCTTGAGCAGCTTGTCGCGCTCCTCCTGCGTGAGCTCGTCCCAGGTGCGCGGCCCCGGCGGCGGGAGCACCTCGCCGCGCTGCCGCGCCGCGGCCAGCGCTGCGGGCGCGTGCGGCGCCGGCGCAAACGTCTCGGACTGCAGCTGGTTCTTGATGCTCAGGTACTCGCTGCGGGTCGAGGCAAAGTGCTCGCCGCGCCAGACCTGCGCACAACGCGCGCGCACACGACCCGCGCTTTGGCTCGCTCACGCCTCCGCAGCAGGTGCGCGACGCAGCCCGTCCGCAAGCTCAGTCGCTCACCCACTCCATCTCGCGCAGGCACGTCTTGCCGGGCTGGTTGAAGTCGCAGGCGGCGCAGTCCTCGTCGTTGACGATGGCCGAGGGCTGCAGGCGGTTGGTCAGGATGATGTTGGGGTACATCGCCGCCACGTCCATGTGGTAGATCAAGGGCAGCTCGTCCCTGCGCCCAAGTCGATGTCGCGCGCATCCCCACTCGCTTGCGAGTCAGGACGAGGAGCAGGGTGGGCACGCTGGGCCACGAAGAAACAGCGCGCGGAGGCTTGCCTGGTGGGCGCGTCGCGCATGGCCGCCAGCTGCGCCGCCACGGCGTCGCGCACCTCCTCGTAGTTGAGCACGTCCTCCTTCTGCAGACAAGGCCGCAGCAAACAGGTCCCCCAGCAGCTGGCCACAGGAGCAGCATCGCGCTGCGAGAGTTCCCGCTGCTGCACCCCGCTGCGTTTGGGCGGGGCCATCGCAAGAGCAAGTGCCCGCGCGCCGGGGAGGTGACGCGTCTGCTCTTCTGCTCGCCTTTTTGTTGGAGTGGTGCAGCTCGTACATGAGGTCCTTGTCCAGGCGGTCGATCAGGTACTGGTACGCCGACGCCTGGCACCTGAGGCCAAGAGCATGGCAAGCCCAAAGATGTACGCACAACACCTCAAGGGCCCCCTACGCCGCTCTGCCTGAGGAATCCACGCCTGATCTCTGCTGCGGACCCCGGCGCCCTGCCTGCGGCGGTGGGCTGTGTCGCAGTGTTTGTAGCGCGAGCACGGAGGCTGCGGCGGCAGCATCCGGCCTCACTTGAAGCGCATGGGCAGGTCGCTGCGGAAGACGCCCGCCTCGATGGCCTCCACCTTGCCGCCGATGTACGTCTCGCTGTCCAGCAGGTGGCCCTGCGTGTGGGGGCGGGCAAGCGCGGGAGGCGCAGCGTCAGGGGCAGGCAAGTGCGAGCGCCAGCGCTAGCCACAGGGCACAGCACAGCACGCTTCGCGCCGCGTTTCTTTGCGCGGCTGGCGACAGCAAGGCCACGAGGCAAACTGCGCTTCCGCTGCGCGCGCACCTTGTGGAAGGTCTCGTGCTGCGACACGTGCTTGTTGGGGCAAACGATGCCCTTGTTGAAGGCCTGCACCATGAGCAGCTGCTCGCACAACGTGCCGCTGCCCTTGCGCAGCACCTGCATTGCCGCCACGCACACGCGCGCGCGCCCCAAACGCACCACGTGCCCGTGCAGCTGGGCAGAGGTGGCAACGGCACCGACGCTCCGCGGCCGCCGGCACCCTGCCGCACGCCCCGCCCCGGCGTGCTTGCGCTTGGTGCGGTTGGGCTCCTACACGCAATGTCCGCGATGGCGATCTTTCCTTCCTGCCTCACCTCGTCGGGCGGCATGGGGATGATGGTGGCCAGCGAGAAGATGAAGGGGTGAATGTACCTGCGACACCGCACATGGAGCCACACACCGACCCACGTTCTTCCCTTCCCTGGGCGCGAGCAAAGTAAGCGGGTGCGCCAGGGCGCGCTGGATGCTGGAAGGAGCAGGGCTAGGGTCAGGGCTAGGGTTTGCTCACGTCATGTAGAGGTAGTAGGTGGAGACGGCGTCGGAGACCGAGTAGGAGGCCATGGCCTGTGGCTGCTCGGCGGCCATGCGCAGCATGTCCTCGGGGTCCACTTCGACGGGGTCGTAGCCTAGTTTGGCCTTGGTCACGGCCTGCAGAGGCGCACGAGAGCGGCGCGGCAGGAAGAACGCTCGAGCCCGGCTCGACTCGTGCGCACCTGCAGCCGTGGCGCTGAGGACGCTGGGGTGAGTGTGGCAGAGTCCCCCTGACGGTGTGTCGCTGGCGGGCAAGGTGAGGTCGCGGGGCGCCTCGCCCTGAGCGCTCACGCACACAGGCCGCTGAAGGAAAGGGTGCACGGTGAGGGCCTGCGAGCCTGCACGACACGCTGACGTGGCGGGCGGGGCGAGGAGGGCGGAGAGGGGAGGAGGGGAGGACAGGAGGGAAGGGGAAGGCGGGACGGGAGGGGACAGGTGTGCGCGCGCGCCCTCACCTTGAGCCTGCATGGCCGGCCCATCACCCTGACAGGAGTGGAGCGGAGAGAGGGGACCAGACGTCACCCTACCCCAACTGCTGCTCCTCACCTTGAGACCGCGTGAGCCCTGGGGCAGGTACGAGTCGCGGTTGACCCAGTGCAGGCAGTCCATGTGCACGGCGTGGCGCGCCAGCACCTCGCCGCTCATCGTCGTCCTGCACACACGCGCGGCGCCAGGTGCTCTCTCCACACTGGCATACGGCACTGCGCTGCCTCCGCAGCAGCCCACCACAGCGTGGCTGGGCACCGACAACACTCGGCGCTGCGGGAACCCGTCGTGCCAGAAGAAGACAAAGCGTGCATGGGGCTCACCTGAAGCCGAGCTCGTGGTGGATGTCCATGCCGTACACGGCCGCCCTCTTCTCGACAAAGGGGAAGTCGAAGAAGTCGCCGTTGTACGTCACGTAGATGGCCGGCTTGGTCTGCACGTGCAGCCACGCGGCGCAGACAGGTGCAACACACACCACAGGTGCAGTTCTTCAGAGCACGCCAAGCTCTTTGGAGCACGCCAAAGCGGGGCACAGAGGCACGCCGTTGCCGCCCGCCAGCACGCCCATGGGACCACAAGGCGGGTGGAGAGAGGGAGGGAGGGAGGGAGGGAGGGAGGCAGGCGCCCCGCCCCTCACCTCGCGCATGTGGGAGAAGAAGCGCCGGAGCAGCGCCTCCTCGTTGGGCTCGTTCATGATCCTGAACGGCCCCTCGAACTCGGGCTTGGGCGTGAACTCAAAGTCGCTGATGTCGCCGCCCACCACCTGCGTGCGCAGCAACCGCCGCGCACGGGCGCCGCGGGCATGGCTTCGCCTGACCCCTAGGGAAGCTTCCAGCCTCCTGCAGCTCAGCCTGGGTGTGCGGCGCACGCGGTCAGCGCGTGGGCTCGGCGCGCTTGGCGCGTGAGCTGCTGGGCGGCAGGCTGGGCGGCAGGACTCGACATGTCCGCGCGCGTGCCCCTCTTGCACCTGCAGCGCACCTCGCGGTTGGTGATGAGGTAGCCCTGCTTGTCAATCATGTACGAGATCATGAAGACCTGCACACATGTGGCGGGCACGTGGGGAGGCGATACAGGCGCAGGGAGGCGCGCGGCGCGTTGCACCCATGTCCCCAGCGCCGGCGTGACACACGCCAAGGGACACAACGTGCCGCGCAGGGAGGCACGCGACGTTCCGCCGCGGTCCCGGCATGCAGAAACACTGGCTGAGCGTGGTGCAGCAGGAAGAGTTCCAGCTGCTCTGGCTCCCCAAGCAGCTGCCCAGAAGCTGGGCTCCATGTGTGTGTGTGTAGGGGGAGGGGGTTTCACCTGGTCGTACTCGGCGTTGGGGAACTGCAGCGGCAGCTTGGTCGTCTCAATGTCCCACGCGCAGATGCGCGGCTCGCCGCGCAGCTTCATCTCCTCCTGGTGCGCCATGGTGGTCACGCCGTCCTGCAGCGAGCGTGGGTGGGGCGGGAGAGCCCACACGCACACACATGGTCGCTAGCGTGCGGCTGTGCCGCGCGCGGCAGGGCGGGCTGCGCTGCTTGATGGTGGGCATGCTGGATTGGTGGCAAAGGTGCTCCTTGCTCGGCCTCAGCGCTGAGCGGGTGGGGCGTTGCACAAGGGCGGCCTCTGCGCGCGCGCGCCTCACCTTGCACTTGACCCTGAACCAGTGCCCGCAGCGCACGCCCGTGTCAATGGCGAAGCGCACGTGGTAGGGCACGTCGTACTCGCGCATGTCCACCAGGCAGTCCAGGGGGTCCTGTGCGCACGCAACACACGCACCCAACAAGCGCACGCCACACAGTTGCAGGCGGGTGAGGCTTGCTCTGGCCTGGGCTCGTGCCTAATCTGCCTCGCTGCTGATCCTTCTGCTTGACGCGGGCGCTGGTCCGTTCCGTTGGTGCAAGATGCAGAACGCACACCAAGCAGCCTTCCCCGCCCGCCCTGCAGCAGGCCGCGTTCTGCGTGCCAGGGGGCAAGCATCAGCCCGTGCCAAAGGGTCTGCTGGCTTGCACCTGTGCGGCCCTGAGATGCGGACCCAAGCCCTCACCTGCTGCTGCTGCTGTTGCTGTTGCTGTTGCTGCAGCAGCGCCAGGTCCACGTACGCCTGCGTCGTCTTGGCCTTGGCCTTGTTGCGCGCGATGGCCGGCTGCAGCTCCTTGCGCACCTGCTCGCCCGCTCAGCACGCACAGCACGCACAGCGAGCGCGTCGTGCCGCCGCCGCGTGACAGAACAACGCCCGCACGGCGAATCCGCAAGATGCCGATGACGACAGCAACGTGCCGCGCAGAGCGTGGAGCGTGTACGCGCTCATTGGGGGGGGCTTGTCGAGTCGGGCCGAGCCGGGTGCGCCCATGGCGCGGCGCGAGCGCAAAAAGGGCGCAGCGCGGCGCGCGGCGCACCTCGACGAGCTGGCCCACGTTCCAGAAGCTGAGCTTGAGCAGCTTGCGCTGCAGCCCCGACAGGTGGTTCTTCTGCGCACGTCCACGCGGCGCAAGGGGCAAAAGGGGCGCAACGCCGAGCCTTTGGGCTGGCGGTAGCCCACACCGTGCACCCGGACGGGCTGCCACCCAGCCCCCAAGTCCAGGTCCTGCGCCCGTTGGTGGGTGTGGCGTGCGGTGCTGGTCCCTCCCATACGCCAACCAGGTCCTCACGCCGCACTGCGCGCTCGACGTGACGCCCCCCCGTCCGTCGTCCCTCCCCAAGCTCGGAACCAGCTGCCCTCCACCCACCCACGTGCACCAAGTCCAGGTCCTCACCCCACGGCACGTCCACCTGCTTCAGGTGACGCCTCCCTCCTTCCTTTTCCCCACCGCACCCGCCCATGCGCCCCCTACACCCGTCCACGCACCAGGTCCAGGTCCTCGCGCTGCACCCCCTCCTTCCTTTCCTCCCCCACAACCAACCCCATCCACGCACCAGGTCCAGGTCCTCGCGCTGCACCACGTCCACCTGCTTGACGTGCCCTTCGAAGCGCTTGCGCAGCATGCCCTCCACGTCCGCCTCGGAGCCCTCGGTCACCTGCAGCGCAGCCCACGCCCACGCCCACCCCACGCACAGTCCACAGCCCATCTGCCGCTCGGTCGATGCCACGCTGACCTGTTGGCTGCCCCCTCCCAGAGGCGGCCAGCCGCTGCCGCTGCGCCGTCCGCTGTCGACCGCCAGAGCTGCCGTGTGGGGCCAAGAACCACCAAAAGAGCAGGAAGCAGCCCATCTCCTGGTGCGGCACGCTGAGGAAGGGGGAAAGGGGAACACGCCCACGCACTTGCAGGTAGAAGTAGGGCGCGTACGGCTGCCGGGCCTTGAACATGGAGCCGTCCTGCGGAGGGCCGGCGCGCCAGGGCCCACGGGCTCGCAGCCAGCTGCGCAGTGCTGCGCGCGGTGCTTCCCTGCTTGCTCTGCACGGGAGCCCCGCCGCCCCCCCGCACCTGGCACATGAAGTAGCAGTCCACGGCGCTGACCACCTGCCCGGAGTCCTTGTCCTCCATGTTGGACTGCGGAAGGCATTGCGCGCACGCATATGCAAACAGCACGAGTGCGTGCTGTTTGGGAGCATGCGGTTGGCCCGCGCACAAACGTGCGCCGCGACCCCGCAGCCGCCCTGACAGCTGGACCGCCATTGCTGCAGTGAGCGGCGGCCATCGCGGCTGCTTGGGATGCTGGCGTTGCGATGAAGAGGCCGCTCACGCTCTGCATGTTCATGAGCCAGCCCAGGCGGTCGTCGCCCGATGTGAAGAGCGCAAAGCCGAACGAGGCGTCCAGGGCGTCGTCCGCCCTGGCCTGGAGCAGCTGCACGCGTGCATCAGGTGCGCGCAAGCAGGCTCCTGTGCTTTGGGGGTCCCCAGGAGCCGGTGGACGGGCGCAGCGTGTGCTCGGCGGCACCTTGGTGTTGCTCTCGTCCCTGGCGCCCTGTCCCGCGTCCCTGTTGCCAGACATGAAGTTGGCGTTGAGCGGGCGCTTGCCGCGGCCTCCCCTGCCGCCCCTGCCGCCCCTGCCTCCTCCTGGGGCCGCATCTCGAGCCTGCAGCGACGTGGGCCGGCCTGAGCCGCGCCCGCTGAACGCGGGCCCGCGCCCTCCTCCTCTGCCCGACATTTCTCTCTCTCTCCTTGCTCGCGCGGTCGCGTTCCTCGCTTGCTGGTGGGGGGGGAGGCAGCTCAATTTGAAATTCAAATGGGGGCACGCTCGTTGACAGATGAGATCGCAGGAGAGGACAGATCCTGGAGGGAGAGAGCAAGAGGGATGAATCGTGCATTTCGGGGTGAGCGTCAAGCGCACGCTCGGTCGCACGCAACGCTTGCGATGCGCGCGCTGTGGCAGAGGCCACATATGAACCCGAACCAATCGTCGGCAGAGGCCGCAGTGCCGTCTGTACAGGAGGCCAGGGTGGTGCATATGCAGGAGGTCTCGGTGGCCGCCTCAGTGAAGAGGCACCTTGCAGATGAACCCCCAGGTGGAGGAGCACTTGTCCAGGTCGTACACCACGCCGTCGCGCGTCATGGGGCACAGCGGGGAGCCCGGCGGGTCGTACTGGATCCAGCACCCGCCCGCGCAGTGCACCTGGAACGCCTCCCTGGCGTCTGGCGACGTCTGGGAGTCAATCAGGCTCAGCAGCGCGCCGCCGTGGCTGCCGCAAATGTCGAGCGCGCTGTAGTAGCCCGTGCCGTAGCCCGAGGTGAAGACCAGGTACGAGACCGCCTCTGCGTTTGCGAGCGCATGCCGTGTATGTGTGTGTGTGTGTGTCGATCCGTGGGCGAGCACGTGCCGTGCGCAAGAGGCGCAGCGGTCCGCATTCAAGGTCGCGCGCGGCGGCTGCAGGCGTGGGTCCGCACCTGGCGAAGGCGGCGGCGGCGGGGATGGCCGCGGGGGCGGCGACGGCGACGGGGGCGGGCTGGGCGGCTGCTGCAGGCCCGGCGTGGGGATGTTGTTGCCTGCGCGACGCAACGAACGAATGTGGGAAAGCAGCGAGCGCGTTGGAGGCCCGCCGCCCGCACTGCCTCGCTGCGTCACCCCGGTGACCGAACAGGTCGCAGCCAGGACTCACGCTTGCGGCACACAAAGGGCAGGCGGTCGTAGCATGAGGTGAAGTTGTAGCTGCTGTGCTCCACCAGCGGGCAGTAGACGTCGCCGGGCAGCGGCAGGGGCGTGCCCACCCAGCAGCGGCCCTCTGGGTCAGGCTGCGGCTTGTTGGAGGGGCTGCACAGGATGTCCACCGCCACGCGTGCGTTGGCGTCGAGGCTGTAGGGCGCCATCTCGCCCTCCAGCATCTGCGTCATCGGGTGAGAAGAAGAGCACGGCGCAGCAGTGAGTCTAGGGCTGGGTGCGCAGGCCCCACAGCCGCCCCTGTGTGCTGCCCATGCGTCGGCTCACCAGGCAGCCATTGAGCGCCTCGGACCAGGTGAGCGGGGTGCGGAAGAGATAGTAGAAGAAGCCCGCCAGGTCCAGGCTCTGGATGTCTGCACGCGAAGCAGCACACCGACCAGGCCAGGTGCTGAGCATGTTGCGCACGCCCTCTTCATCAAGCAAGAAGGGTCTTGCCTTGCGGTGCTGTGTGAGAGAACGAGGCGCACCGGTCTCTGGTGGCGGAGGAGAGGGCGGCGAGGGCGGAGAGGGTGGGCTGGGCGGCGGGCTGGGCGGGCTGGGCGGGCTGGGAGGAGGGCTGGGCGAAGGTGGGGGCGAGGGAGGGCTGGGAGGCGG
>VFQP010004854.1_pt1 | contig 12137 bp, 10 predicted proteins | sample 3512351 | NCBI WGS metagenome assembly VFQP01 (sample SAMN10412372, study PRJNA504923) | tailings metagenome | isolation source: Relicate 1 Philex TSF1 revegetated site | place: Philippines: Tuba, Benguet | collected 2017-08-29 | reverse complement strand
TTCGGTCAGGCCCGACGCCGGCACGATGACGGAGTCGGCGCCGGGCAATGCCTGTACCAGGGGCAGGTCCGCGCCGTAATAGCGATCCGGTGAGCCCGTATTGGCGGCCGACAGGCCGGCTGGCATGCCGGTGGCCCCATGCAGCGGCAGATCAGCCGTGCGGCACGGTGCGGCACGCAGCAACTGGCGCTGGATGGCGGTCTCGATCACGTCCTCGGCCATCTTGCGATAGGTGGTCCACTTGCCGCCGGTAACGGTGATCAGGCCAGCCTTCGAGACCACGATTGTATGTTCGCGCGACAGCGATGCTGTTGACGATTCCCCCGTGGCCTTGACCAGCGGGCGCAGGCCGGCCCAGACGCTCGTGACATCGGCGCGCGATGGGTCGCGCGCCAGATAGCGCGCAGCGGTTTCCAGGATGAAGTCGATGTCGTCGGCGGTGGCGCGCGGCTCAAGCGGCAGGTCCTTGCGTGGAGTATCGGTGGTGCCGACGATCACGTGGCCGTTCCAGGGCACGAGGAACAGCACGCGGCCGTCGTCGGTCTTGGGGATCAGGACCGCGCGGTCGCCGGGCAGGAAGCTGCGCGGGATCGTCAGGTGCACGCCCTGGCTCGGCGCCACCATGGTGCGGGCCTGGCCGTCTTCCATCTGGCGTACCGCATCGACCCACACGCCCGTGGCGTTGATCACGCAATCGGCACGCAACTGGAATGTGGCATCGCCCAGCGCATCCTGCGCCGTGACGCCGGTCACGACGCCATTGCTCTGTGTCAGGCCGGTCACGCGCATATAGTTGACCGCGGTACCGCCTACGTCGAACAGCGTGCGCATCAGCGCCATGGCCAGGCGGGCATCGTCGAACTGGCCGTCGAAGTACAGGTTGCCGCCGCGCAAGGGCCGGCCGCCCACGTGCTCGGCCAGCGTCGGGGCGGCCTGCAGCGTTTCGCGGTGATTGAGCCAGCGGCTGCCCGACAGGTTCAAGCCGCCGGCCAGCATGTCGTAGACCTTCAGGCCGATGCCATAGAACGGCTGGTCGAACATCTGGTAAGCGGGCACCACGAAGCCGAGCGGCCACACCACGTGAGGCGCGTTGCGTGCAAGCAGGCCGCGTTCGTGCAGCGCCTCGCGCACCAGGCTGATATTGCCCTGGGCCAGATAGCGCACGCCGCCGTGTACCAGTTTCGTGGCCTTGCTCGAAGTGCCCTTGGCGAAGTCGGCGGCTTCCAGCAGTAATGTGCGATAGCCGCGAGCGGCCGCGTCGAGTGCGGTGCCGAGTCCCGTGGCACCGCCGCCGATGACGATGACATCCCATCGTGCGGTGCGCGATAGCGTATCGAGCAGTTCGCTACGCGTGGGTGGCTGGACCGGAGGTACGGAGATTGGCATGGATTCTTCGGCAGTCGGTTCAGGGTGCGGCACCGTTGTCCTCGCGCGCCCAGTCCCGGGCGCGGTCGACGGCACGATGCCAGCGGGCGATGCGATGCGCGCGTTCGTCGGCCGACAGCTTCGGCTCGAAACGCTGTTCCACCTGCCACTGGCGCGTGATTTCCCCGGGGTCGGTCCAATAGCCGGTGGCCAGGCCCGCCAGGTAAGCGGCGCCCAGCGCCGTGGTTTCGGTGACGCGCGGACGCACGACCGGTGTACCCAGCAGGTCGGCCTGCATCTGCATCAGCAGGTCGCTGCGCGATGCGCCACCGTCGACACGCAATTCGTCCAGCGAGATGCCGGCATCCTTCTGCATCGCATCGAGTACATCCACGCTTTGCAGCGCGATCGATTCCAGCGCGGCGCGGGCAATATGCGCGCCGCCGGTGCCGCGCGTGATGCCGACCAGCGTGCCGCGGGCAAACGGGTCCCAGTGTGGCGCGCCGAGCCCCGCAAATGCCGGCACGAAGACCACGCCACCGGTATCCTCGCATTGGCGCGCGAGCGGGTCGACCTCGGGCGCACTGTGGATCAGCTTGAGCCCATCGCGCAGCCACTGGATCGTGGCGCCACCCATGAACACGCCTCCCTCGAGGCAGTACTGCGTGTCCTGCCCGATCTGCCAGCCGATGGTGGTGATCAGCCTGTTGCGGGATGTCACGGGCTGGTTGCCTGTATTCATCAGGATGAAGCAACCGGTGCCATAGGTGTTCTTGGCCATGCCCGAGCGCAGGCAGGCCTGGCCGAAGGTGGCGGCCTGCTGGTCGCCGGCGATGCCGGCAATCGGCACGTCTACACCGAACAGCCGGGTGGACGTGCGCGCGACCTCGCCACTCGATGGCACCACCTCGGGCAACAGGCTGCGCGGGATGTCGAGGATGCCGAGCAGTTCATCGTCCCAGCGGAATTCGTGGATATTGAACAGCAGCGTGCGCGAGGCGTTGGAGACATCGGTGACGTGCCGCGCGCCATCGGTCAGTTGCCAGATCAGCCAGCTGTCGACGGTGCCGAAGGCCAGTTCACCACGTTCGGCGCGTGCGCGCGCGCCATCGTAGTGATCCAGCATCCAGCGCAGCTTGGTACCCGAGAAATATGCATCGATCAGCAGGCCCGTCTTGCGCTGGAACGTGTCGCCATGACCGGCGGCCTGCAGGTCTTCGCACATCGACGCGGTGCGGCGGTCCTGCCAGACCAGCGCGCGGCCCACGGGCTCGCCGGTTTTGCGGTCCCACAGCACGGTGGTTTCGCGCTGGTTGGTGATGCCGATCGCGCTCAGTTGTGACCCGCTGACATTGGCATCGCCGAGCACCTCGTGCGCAACAGCCAGCTGCGATTGCCAGATTTCATAGGGGTCGTGCTCGACGTGTCCGGGATGTGGATAATATTGCCGGAATTCGCGCTGGGCGATGCGCACCACATTGCCGCCATGATCGAACAGGATGGCGCGCGAACTGCTGGTGCCCTGGTCCAGGGCCAGCACGTAGCGCGGCTGCGAAGCGTGCGTGGATATCATGCGGTCCATCCTTCCTGGAGATTCTGAATAGTCATGTCCGATATCGTCACCAAGATCCTGGCCGGCGTTGCATCGCGTAGTCCATTTGACCGTTCAACCCACCTGCGGCTGATGGTCGAAGGCGTGCAGGTGGGTTGGCTGCCGCGCCGGCACGCGAAGATCCTCGCGGGGTTTGGCAACGACGTGATTGGCGAAGTGGTGGGCAACGAGGACGGGCAGGGCGCGGTGGCGCTGTTGCCCGCCTGCGGCACGGTGCATGCGCGCGACGCGGCACTGGCCACGCTTGCCCGGCAGCTTGCCGACGCCGGCCATGTGCGCGGCTGGCGCAACGAGTTGTTCGCGGTCACGCCCGCGCTCGATGCAACGCCATTCGGCGTCATCGAACGCGCGGCGGCCCGCTTCCTTGGGCTGCTGACATTCGCTTCACACATGAATGGCATCGTGGCGGGGCAGCGCACGCTGTGGATTTCGCGGCGCAGCGCGGCCAAGGCGGTCGATCCCGGCATGTGGGACAACCTCGTGGCTGGCGGCATGCCGGCCGGCAGCGATCCGCTGGAAACCCTGGTGCGCGAATGCGACGAGGAGTCGGGTATTCCACCTGCGCTGGCTGGCGAGGCCCAGTCACATGGCGTGATCGAAGTCCTGCGCGAGATCCCCGAAGGCGTGCAATGGGAACACGTATATATATATGACCTCTTGCTGCCGCCAGACTTCGTACCGTGCAACCGCGATGGCGAGGTGGCCGAGCACCGCATTATCGACCCGGCCGCATTGCTTGCTATCATGGCGGACCGCGCGATGACCGTAGATGCCACGCTGGTGACGCTGGATGCCCTCGTTCGGCGCGGCTGGACCGCTATCCAGCCCTGATCGCCAAGCATCACGGTACCTGCCTGCCTAACCCCGAATTGCCGAAGATGAGCACCACCGGATTTATCCTGACCCTTTCCTGCCCGGACCAGCCGGGCATCGTGCATGCCGTGTCCGGCCTGCTGTTCCAGCACGGCTGCAATATCGTCGATTCCGACCAGTACGGCGATGCGTTCACTGGCCGCTTTTTCATGCGCGTGCATTTCAGCACGGCCGCGGGCGGTCCGGACCTCGGTGAGCTGCGCGCCGCGTTTGCGCCCGTGGGCGATCAGTTCGGCATGCAGTGGGATGTGTTCGACGCCACCGTGAAGCCGCGCGTGATGATCATGGTGTCGAAGATCGGCCATTGCCTGAACGATCTGCTGTTCCGTGCCAAGGCCGGTGGCCTGCCGGTAGAAATTGCCGCGATCGTGTCGAACCATCGCGATTTCTATCAGCTGGCCGCGTCGTACGACGTGCCGTTTTTCCACCTGCCGCTGATGAATGCATCGGCCGAGCAGAAGGCCGCGCAGGAAGCGCGCGTGTTCGAGGTGGTACGCGACCAGAACATCGATCTGGTCGTGCTGGCGCGTTACATGCAGGTGCTGTCCGACGACCTGTGCCGCAAGCTGCAAGGCCGTGCGATCAATATCCACCATTCGTTCCTGCCTAGCTTCAAGGGTGCCAAGCCCTACTACCAGGCGCACGATCGCTGTGTGAAGCTGATTGGCGCAACGGCCCACTATGTGACCGCCGACCTTGACGAAGGTCCGATCATCGAGCAGGAGATCGAGCGCGTGGATCACAGCATGGACCCCGAACAGCTGACCGCCGTCGGCCGCGACGTGGAATGCGTGGCGCTGGCGCGTGCCGTCAAATGGCACGCCGAACACCGCATCCTGGTGAACGGCCACAAGACGGTGGTGTTCAAGTAAGCGACGGTTTTTCCCCCTCTCCCGCGAGCGGGAGAGGGTAGCAAGGCGCGCAACGCGGCGTCACTCCTTTCCCGCGACCACACATTTCACTCCGCTTTCTGTCAGCATGCTCTCGAACGGCGTGCGTAGCGGCTCGTCCGTGAACAGCCGGTCGATGCTGGACAGCGGCGCCAGTTCCACCATGGCCTGGCGGTTGAATTTGCTGGCGTCGGCGGCCAGCCAGATCTCGCGCGAATGTTCCATGATTGCGCGCGCCACCTTCACCTCCCGGAAGTCGTAGTCACGCAATGTGCCATCGGCCTCGATGCCCGAGATGCCGATCAGGCCGATGTCGACCTTGAACTGGCGGATAAACTCCACCGTGGCCTCGCCGATGATGCCGCGGTCGCGGGAGCGCAGCACGCCGCCCGCCACGATCACTTCGCAGTCGGGGTTGTCGGCCAGGATATTGGCCACGTGCAGGTTGTTCGTGATCACACGCAGGCCGCGATGGTGAATCAACGCGCGTGCTACCTCTTCCACTGTGGTGCCAATGTTCAGGATCAGCGAGCACCCTTCAGGTACCGCCGCCGCCACCGCCCGCGCAATGCGTGCCTTGCCTTCGGCATTCAACACCTGCCGCTGCCGATACGTAATGTTCTCGGTGGTCGATCCTTCCATGCGCACCCCGCCATGAAAACGGGCCAGCATGCCGTTCTCTGCAAGCAGGTTGACATCGCGCCTGACAGTTTGCAGGGTCACGCCGAACTTGCGCGAGAGTTCGTCGATGGAGGCAAAGCCCTGGGTGCGGACTTCCTCGAGCAGGGCGGTCTGGCGGGGATTAAGCGTCATGTCCGGCATTCTAGTTCAAACAGAAACGAAAACAAATGATGCGCCGCAGTATTGTTTTATGTTCGTTTTTGCACTAAAACGAGCAGGACGAGTGAAAAAGTGCGCCTTGGCCGCAGTTTTCAGTGTGGCTGAACAAGCACAGGAACATTGGAGACTGGATGCAGCTGAGCCTGGAAGGCGTTGCGCAGCAAGTGGGGTCGCAAGCCTATCTCTACCCGATGTCGCTGGCCCCCGTGCCAGGCGCCGTTACCATCCTGTTGGGGGCGACCCAGGCCGGCAAGACATCGCTGATGCGGATCATGGCCGGGCTCGACAGGCCCACCGCCGGCCGCGTGCGCGTGGACGGCGTCGACGTGACCGGCGTGCCGGTGCGCGACCGCAACGTGTCGATGGTCTACCAGCAGTTCATCAATTACCCGTCGCTGACTGTCTTCGACAACATTGCCTCGCCGCTCCGGCTGCGGCGCGACAGCCGCGACGACATCGCAACGCGGGTGCGTGCACTGGCGGACCGCCTCCATATCGGGCAATTCCTGGAGCGCTATCCGTCGGAACTGTCGGGTGGCCAGCAGCAACGCGTCGCACTGGCCCGTGCGTTGGCCAAGAACGCGCCATTGATGTTGCTGGACGAACCGTTGGTCAACCTGGACTACAAGCTGCGCGAGGAACTGCGTGAAGAGCTCACGCATCTGTTTGCACAGGGCGATGCCACGGTGATTTACGCCACCACGGAGCCCGCCGAGGCGCTGCTGCTGGGCGGTTATACAGCCGTGCTCGATGCTGGCGAACTGCTGCAATACGGGCCTACCCCTGAAGTGTTCCATTATCCGGTGTCGCTGCGTGTGGCGCGCGCATTCAGCGATCCGCCGATGAATCTGATGGCGGGCATGCTGGCGGGGGGCAGCGTGTCCTTACCCGGCAATATCGTGATGCGGTTGCCCGAGGTGACTGCGCCTGACGGCCCCGTCACCGTGGGCGTGCGCGCCGCGGCATTGCGGCTGCAGGCCGTGTCGGGCAGCGTCGAGATACCGGGCAAGGTTGGCCTGGCGGAACTGTCGGGGTCCGATACTTTCGCGCACGTCGATACGCCTGCCGGCAACCTCGTGGCGCAGTTCGCAGGCGTGCTGGACCTGCAACTGGGCGCGCCGCTATCGCTCCATATCGAGCCGGGGCAGCTCTACCTGTTCAACGCGGCGGGCGAACGTATCCACGCACCGCGCCGCCCGGGGGCACTGGCAGATGTGGTCAGCGCACCGGTCACCGAGCCGGGAGCCTGACATGGCGCGTATCGACCTGGACCTCGCTCATTCCTACGTTGCCCACCCGCAGAACGATGAAGACTACGCGCTGCTGCCATTGAATTTCACTTTCGAGGACGGCGGCGCCTATGCGTTGCTGGGGCCGTCGGGCTGCGGCAAGACCACGCTGCTGAACTGCATTTCCGGATTGTTGCGCCCGTCGCAGGGCACCATCCGTTTCGATGGCAACGATGTCACCGATGCATCGCCGCAGGCCCGCAATATCGCGCAGGTGTTCCAGTTTCCAGTGATCTACGACACCATGACCGTGGGCGAGAACCTGGCCTTTCCGCTGCGCAACCGGGGCGTGCCGGCCGCGCAGGTCAGGCAGCGTGTGGGGCGTGTGGCGGAAATGCTCGACCTTTCGGCGTCGCTCGATCGCCGCGCGAGCGGGCTGGCCGCCGATGCCAAGCAGAAGATCTCGCTGGGCCGCGGGCTGGTGCGGCAGGATGTCTCGGCAATCCTGTTCGACGAACCGCTGACCGTGATCGACCCGCACCTGAAATGGCAGTTGCGGCGCAAGCTCAAGGAAATCCATCACGAGTTCAGGTTGACGCTGATCTACGTGACGCACGACCAGACCGAAGCGCTGACGTTTGCCGACCAAGTCGTGGTGATGTCGCGCGGCAAGGCCGTGCAGGTGGGACCCGCCGACGCGCTGTTCGAGCGGCCCGCGCATACCTTCGTGGGCCATTTCATCGGATCGCCGGGCATGAACTTCCTGCCGGGGCAGTGGCGCGATGGCGCGATCGAAGTGGCGGGGCGGCGCTATCTGCCGCCGTTGCCCGCGCAGACCGAGGCCGCGCTGCAGGCAGCCGGCAGTTTCAGGATTGGCGTGCGGCCGGAGTACCTGCGGCTGGCCCCCGCCGATGATCCGCAGGCCATGCCGGTGCGCGTGGAGCGCGCGCAGGACATCGGCACCTACTGGCTGATGACGGCCACGGTGAACCACGGCGAAGCCGCCACCATCCGTGCGCGGCTGGGCACCGAGGCCGCGGCATTGAGGCCCGGCGACACCGCCTGGCTGTCGGTGTTCAACCGGCACACCTGCTTCTACATCAACGAGGAACTGGTCCCATGAAGCCCGTCAACCAGAAAGCCTGGCTGCTGGTATTGCCGGTGGTGCTGTGCGTGGCGTTCTCGGCCATCCTGCCGCTGATGACCATCGTCAACTACTCGGTGCAGGACATCATCTCGCCAGAGCGCCGCGTCTTCGTCGGCACCGAATGGTTTGCCACGGTGCTGCGCGATGGCGAACTCCACGATGCGCTGCTGCGCCAGCTGGGATTCTCGCTGGCCGTGCTATGCGTGGAGATTCCGTTGGGAATCCTGCTTGCGCTGGCGATGCCGGCAAGCGGATGGAAGGCATCGGCGGTGCTGGTGATCATTGCGCTTTCGCTGCTGATTCCGTGGAACGTCGTCGGCACGATCTGGCAGATATTTGGGCGCACCGATATCGGGTTGCTTGGCGCCGCACTCGATGGCATGGGAATGGACTATAACTACACCGGTAGTGCGGTCGATGCGTGGGTCACGGTGCTGGTGATGGATGTGTGGCACTGGACGCCGCTGGTGGCATTGCTGTGCTATGCCGGCTTGCGCGCGATTCCCGATGCCTACTACCAGGCTGCGCAGATCGATGGCGCGTCGCGCCTTGCGGTGTTCCGCTTCATCCAGTTGCCCAAGCTGCGCGGCGTGCTGATGATTGCCGTGCTGCTGCGCTTCATGGACAGCTTCATGATCTATACCGAGCCGTTCGTGCTGACCGGCGGCGGGCCCGGCAATGCCACCACGTTCCTGTCGCAATACCTGACGCAGAAGGCCGTGGGGCAGTTCGACCTGGGGCCGGCCGCGGCGTTTTCGATCGTCTACTTCCTGATCATCCTGCTGACCTGCTTCGTGCTTTACAACTGGATGCAGCGCGCCGGCACGGCTGGCGCCGAGGAGATGCCCAATGGCTGAACGCAACCTTCCCGGCCAGCGTCCCGGCTGGTGGCGGCCGGTCTTCCTGGCGCTCTACCTGCTGTTCGCCATCGTGCCGATCTACTGGATGGTGAACATGTCGTTCAAGACCAACGAGGAGATCGTTTCCACGTTGTCGCTCTGGCCGGCCACATTCACGCTTGAACACTACGTGACAATCTTTACCGATGCGTCGTGGTACTCGGGCTATATCAACTCGATGATCTATGTGGCGATGAACACGGTGATCTCGATCGGCGTGGCATTGCCCGCTGCGTACGCGTTCTCGCGCTACCAGTTCATTGGCGACAAGCACGTGTTCTTCTGGCTGCTGACCAATCGCATGACACCACCCGCGGTGTTCCTGCTGCCGTTCTTCCAGCTCTACACGACGATCGGCCTGATGGATACGCACCTGGGCGTGGCGCTGGCCCACCTGGTATTCAACGTGCCGCTTGCGGTGTGGATCCTGGAAGGCTTCATGTCCGGCGTGCCGCGCGAGATCGACGAGACGGCCTACGTCGACGGTTATTCGTTCCCGCGCTTCTTCCTGACGATCTTCCTGCCGCTGATCAAGGCCGGTGTCGGTGTGGCCGCGTTCTTCTGCTTCATGTTCAGCTGGGTGGAACTGCTGCTGGCGCGCACGCTGACGTCGGTGAACGCCAAGCCGATCGTGGCCACGATGACGCGCACGGTGTCGGCGTCGGGCATGGACTGGGGTGTGCTGGCCGCGGCAGGTGTGCTGACCATCGTGCCGGGCGCCATCGTGATCTGGTTTGTACGGCACTACATTGCGAAGGGCTTCGCAATGGGCCGTGTGTAGTTTCGGCAGGAGCAAGCGATGCTGAGCTGGATGGTCTGGACCACGCCCGTGGCGGTGTTCTTCGGGCTGGTGGTGGTGATGCTGGTCGGCATGACGATCTGGGAAGTCAGGTCGCCAACGGTGGAGCGCAAGGGCTTCCTGCCCATTGCCACCACACGCGGTGACCGGCTGTTCATTGGCCTGATGTGCGCGGCCTGGATCAACCTGGCGTGGGTAGGGCTGGGCGAGAAGATCCAGGGTTGGCTGCAGCTGGCGGAAACGCCGTCGATCTGGATCAGCGTGGCAATCTCCGCCGTGGTGCTGCTGCTGGTCATGCGTAACGGCTGAAGCATCCGGAATGGTCGTATTTGCTGTCATGGGCTGCGCGATCTTGATCCCTTCCCCGGGGCCGCAACCCAGCACAGAACCGGGGAAGGGATCCTGAGGAGACACTGATGAAAGAGCGCGTGAAGTTGGGGATGTCGGCCCTGGCCTTTGCGGCCGCGCTGACATGCGGACATGCCGCCTTCGCCGATGAGGCCGCGGCGAAGAAGTGGGTCGATAACGAATTCCAGCCATCGTCACTGGCCAAGGACAAGCAGATGGCGGAGATGAAGTGGTTCATCGATGCCGCGGCCAAGCTCAAGGCCAAGGGCGTCACGCAGGTCAACGTGGTATCGGAAACCATTACCACGCACGAATACGAGTCGAAGACGCTGGCCAAGGCCTTCGAGGAAATTACCGGCATCAAGGTCAACCACGACATCATCCAGGAAGGCGATGTGGTGGAAAAACTCCAGACCTCGATGCAGTCGGGCAAATCGATCTATGACGGATGGATTTCAGATTCCGACCTGATCGGCACGCACTACCGCTACGGCGCTATCCTGCCATTGTCGGATTACATGAACGGCGCCGGCAAGGAGTTCACGAACCCGGGCATCGACATCAAGGACTTCATCGGCACCAAGTTCACCACGGCGCCAGATGGCAAGCTGTACCAATTGCCCGACCAGCAGTTTGCCAACCTGTACTGGTTCCGGGCCGACTGGTTCGCGCGCAAGGACTTGCAGGACAAGTTCAAGGCCAAGTATGGCTATGACCTGGGCGTGCCGACCAACTGGTCTGCCTACGAGGACATCGCCAACTTCTTTACCAACGATGTGAAGGAACTCGACGGCAAGAAGGTCTTCGGCCATATGGACTACGGCAAGAAGGACCCATCGCTGGGCTGGCGCTTTACCGATGCATGGCTGTCGATGGCCGGTTCCGCCGACAAGGGGCTGCCCAACGGCATGCCGGTGGACGAATGGGGCATCCGCGTGGCAGACGACAAGTGCACGCCGGTGGGAGCCTCGGTCTCGCGCGGCGGCGCCACCAACAGCCCGGCCGCGGTCTATGCGTTGACCAAGTACATCGACTGGATGAAGAAGTTTGCGCCACCGCAGGCCATGGGCATGACCTTCTCCGAAGCGGGGCCGGTGCCGGCACAGGGACAGATCGCGCAGCAGATCTTCTGGTACACGGCGTTCACGGCCGACATGACCAAGAAGGGCCTGCCGGTGGTCAATGCCGATGGCTCGCCGAAGTGGCGCATGGCGCCGTCCCCATACGGCCCGTACTGGAAGCAGGGCATGCAGAACGGCTATCAGGACGTGGGTTCGTGGACGTTCTTCAAGAACACCGATCCTAATCGCCTGGCCGCGGCGTGGCTGTACGCGCAGTTCGTGACGTCGAAGACGGTGTCGCTGAAGAAGTCGTTGACCGGACTGACCTTTATCCGCGACAGCGACATCCACCACGACTACCTGACCAAGAACGCGGCCAAGTATGGTGGCCTGATCGAGTTCTATCGCAGCCCGGCCCGCGTGGCCTGGACGCCGACCGGCAACAACGTGCCCGACTATCCGAAGCTGGCCCAGCTCTGGTGGAAGAACGTGGCCACGGCCGTCACGGGCGAGAAGACACCGCAGGCAGCCATGGACAACCTGGCCGAGGAGATGGACCAGGTGATGGGCCGTCTGCAACGCGCCGGCATGGCGCAATGTGCGCCGAAGCTCAACCCGAAGAGCGATCCGTCGAAGTGGCTGTCGTCCGAGCACGCACCGTGGAAGAAGCTCGATAACGAGAAGCCGAAGGGCGAGACCATTGCCTACGACAAATTGCTGCAGGCGTGGAAGGAAGGGCGCGTACGCTGATGCTTCCCTGAACGAGATGCCTGCCTTGCAGTGCGGAGCGGTGGCGCGTGTTGCGCCACCGCTTCATTTTTTTGTGGATGTGTGAACAATTGGAATATTGCTGTTGCAGTCGCGGTTTGGTAATGCGTTCGCACACGCGGCTCCTTAGAATCGTTGTCGCTTGGCTAACGACAAGAGGCAACCGTGGAAACGACGAACATCTACAGGCGCAAGGGACTGGCCGACGAACTGGCGGAGTTGTTGGCGGCCAGGGAGAGCGCCGGTACTGCCAGGTCAGGCCTGATGCTGACCGCGCCACGAGGCACCGGAAAATCGGTGTTCCTG
>VFQP010004852.1_pt1 | contig 12139 bp, 16 predicted proteins | sample 3512351 | NCBI WGS metagenome assembly VFQP01 (sample SAMN10412372, study PRJNA504923) | tailings metagenome | isolation source: Relicate 1 Philex TSF1 revegetated site | place: Philippines: Tuba, Benguet | collected 2017-08-29 | reverse complement strand
GAGGAGAACACCCCGGCAGGTAAGTATGAAGAGGGGGGGGCCCGGCCGGGGGCCAGGCCGCCCCTTGCGCCCCGAGGCCACCAGAGACGCGATGGTGGGTCGGAGGCAGCCACCCAGGGCCCCCACCGCCGCGGCGAAGGATCCGCGCGCCGTCAGCGCAGCCTTGTGCTGCGATCGGGCGTCTGCGCGTGGTCCTGGCGCGCGATCGTCCCTTTGCTGCCAGGTGCCAGGGGCTGATCCTCAAGATCTTCAAGGGGTGGCGGCTCACCCCGGAGGTGTGCTCTCTGGCCGATCATTGCAATGCACAGGGTCATGAGGAAGCACGCACACTCCTATCTTGAACCCCGATCACTCGTCGGCGAGCACCACCAGGCGGTCACGGGGCCGCAGCACGACCTTGGTGCTCAGCGGCAGGCCCAGGTGCGCGGCGCCGTCCGTGGACAGGCTCACCAGGCCCACGGCCAGCTCGTTCTGGGCCCGCACCACCTCGGTCACCTCGCTCCACGCCAGCTCCTTGCCGATGGGCAGCCCAAAGCGCTCGGGCGGCCGCGTGTAAATCTCCGCGCCCGCCTGCGACAGCAATTCCTCGAACACGCCCTGCATCTGAGGCTCGAGCGTCACCTGCACCCACGGCACACACAGCACACGACACACAGCACGCCGACGACAGGTCACTCGCTCCCCCCGCTCCATCCCTCCGGGAGCACACAGAACCAAGCAAAGCGGCCCACCTGCCCCAGCAGCCCGCTCATGATCTTGTCCTGCAGCAGCAGCTCGGGCATCACGGCGTAGTTGCCGCCCTCGCTGGCCAGGTTGCCCGCCGTCACGCTCTCCAGCACCTGCGCGCACCACACACACACGCACCGGGTGCGCGGCTGCATTCCGCCAAGCCCAGTGGAGCCAGCCGCTGCCACCGCACACGCGCGCCCACCCACCCGCCCCGACGCCCACCTGCCGCGTGCTCTCCTCCCGGATGCTGGCCACCAGGCGCAGCGGCTCCTCCCGCACATGCGCCGCGTGGCCGCCACCACCGCCGGGCGCCGGGCAGTCCGCGCTGGCCGTCGCGCCCGCGGCCGCCTCGCCGCCGCCACCCGCCGCCGGCGAGGCCCGCACCTGCTGGTGCTGCCGGTGCAGCACCTCCACCAGCCGCAGCGTGTGCGCCAGCACCTGCGCCGCAACCACGCGCACGCAGTCAAGTGCACGCCGCCACCGGCACGCTTGGCTGGCGGGCAAGCCTTCACCCCTTGCCCACCGCGATGCTGAGCGATCGCCTAGTGGGCAGGCCGTGGCAAAGGGGCTCACCTGCGCGTCGACGTCCTGCGTGCCGTCGTCGCCGGGCGGGCCGGGCGCCACCACCACGGCCTGCGCGCCGGCCACGCCGGCGCTGAGCAGCGTGGACAGGTGCGCCGCGTCGCCCCGCACCCAGCTGGCGGCGCAGCGCGAGGCGCCGAGGCGGCGCGCGCGCGCCAGCGCCTGCTCCACCTCGTACGTCAGCAGCCCGTCGGGGTCGCGCTGCGGGGGCGCCGCCCTGCGGCGGCAGCCGCAGCAGCAGCAGCAACAGTAGCGCAAAGCAGCACAACCTGCCACCTTCCTGCTCCCCGCACCCACGGCTGCTGCAAGCAAAGCTCGCCCGCCCGCCATGCGAGCCGCCCGGCTCACAGAGCCGTCGTCACGCGCGCTCACTTGCCGACCAGCGTGATGCGCAGGTTGGTCAGGTGCTGCCCGGCCTCTGCCATGCTGTTGAGCAGCTGCACCACCTCGCGGTTGGCCTCGTTCATCACCACCACCACGTGCTGCTGCCGGTGCGGGTTGCTGCTCGGCGTCGTGTTCAGGCTCATGCTGTTGGCGCGGAGCAGCCGCTGCTGCTGCTGGAACTGCTGAGCGTCGCCGGCCCGGCGCCGCCGCAGCAGGCCACGCACGCCGCCGCCGTTGCCGTCGGAGGAGGCGGCCGCCGCCGCGGCGATCGCCGAGGCCTCCTCGTCCGCGGCGCGCTGCTCCTCCCTGGACAGGGACACCTGCGAGGCATGACGCGTTCGCCGCAGGGCGGCGCTTAGCGTCGGTGAGGGCGAGCACAGCGGTACTGCGCACATGCTGCAGGACGCTGCTCCGCACGCTGCCCAGCCCCCGGCTCTGCTCCCGCCCTCAGCAGGCAAGCACTTTTCGCCGCAGCCGCACTGCGCAATCTGCGGGTGCGTCCTCAGAAGCAAGCAGACGTCCTCAGGATCCCTGCAGGTCGGCCCACCTGCATGCTGGCGGTCCTGGCGTCGGCCGAGAGCAGCACCAACCGGTCGTGGGGCTTGAGGCGGTACCCGTCAGAGGCGTTGAGCCGGCACACGCCCGTACGCGCATCCACCGTGCCGCACACCACCGCCTCGTGGAAGCGCCGCCGCAGCTCCAGGATGGACCGGCCTGCAGCACACAAAGGAAAGGGCGGCGTCGGCAGACGCACGGGTGAGGGCGTGAGCACGCAGGCGAAGCAGCACGGCGGGGCCGGCGCGCGCCGCAGCACGCGCGGAGTGCCGGCACCGCACCTGCCAGGTCGTCCCCCGGGTGGATGTAGAACTCTCCCGATGTCTCCGAGTGCACGCACACCTGCGCCCCGCCGGCAGCAGCAAGGCACACGCGCGGGAGCTCTGGAGCTTGCGGTGCAGAGTGCCCCATCCGACCCTCCTGGGTTGGACTCCCAGCAAGTGCGCGGGAGGTTGCGTGCCGACGCAACGCCCGTCCCGACGCGCTCACGTCCTCAAACACGGCCGCCAGGCCCGGGTTGAACACGGTCAGCGCCAGCACTGCGCGCACAGGGCCCGGCGCACCAAGGCGGCACCACACTGTGCGCCCGCGCATCCGCAGCGAACTCGCTCCCCCTCACACACACATGCAGCCGCTGGGGCCCTGCCACCCACACCCACAAAGGAGCTCCCCCATGCACTCACTGTCCGCCAGCTCCTTGAGCGCCGTCACCGTGGTGAGCTGCCTGGACCGCCCCGCCAGCAGCCGCGCCGCCGCCTGCACCGCCACGTCGCCCGACGCGCCCTCCGCTGCCGCCGCCGCCGCCGCCCGCGCGTCTCCGTTGCCGCCGCCGCCGGTGGGCGGCAGATCCAGCACGTCCTGGTCCAAGATGACGGACTGGGAGGTGCCCGGCTCGCTCACGCTGTGCAGCGCCGCCAGGCACGCCAGCAGCCGCGTGGTGCCCGCCTGCTCCACGCTGTCAGACCCAGCGCCGCCGCCCGCACCGCCCTCCTGCGCCACCACTCGAGCAGCAGCAGCGCCGCGTCAACGGCAACAACAGAAAGGCGCCTCGCTGCGATGCACTGTCCGGGCGGCGCCAGCCACGCGGCATCGGCTCGCACCGCTCCGCTGCCGAGCGCCGCCGCCGCGTCCGCCGCTCCGCCGCTGCCCCCCCAGGTGCGCGGGCCCGTGATGATGACGGTGGCCGCCTGCCCCGCCGACACGCGCTCCAGGTCCTCGGCGCGCTGGGGAGAGCCCACGCGCGTCACCACGGCCTGCAGCCACCCCGCACACACACACATGCACACAAGGCGGCAGCAGCCACACCTGACTCTGACGGCCAGTTGTGACTCCGACGGAGGCACACACCGCGGAAAGACATCATCCGCACACAGGCTGGCGCTGAGGGGCGGTCAAGGTGGATGGCATCCTCCATCCAAGGAGGTGGCCAGTGCGGCGTCTACCCGGCCGCACCCTGCCGAGTTGGTGCCCCAGCATCTCCTCGAGCAGCGCGTCCACGCTCTCCTTGCGTGAGTGCGCCGGGTCCAGCAGCACCACAAAGGGCGTGCGCACGCGCCCCGGCCCGCGCTCCGCCTCGCCCACCAGCAGCTGCGCGCAGACGGGCGAGCAGCGCGCGCACAAAAGCTCTGCTTGCCAAAAGATGGCTCCACCACATGAAAAGCTCAACACACACGGGCCATGCTTGCGGTGGGTGCAGGGGACGCGTGTGCGCCGCGAGGGGAGCGGGCGCCCCCGCGTGCCTGCCCCCCGCGCCGCACGGTTCCACAGCAGCGCTGCGCGTGCGTGGAGGACCCGGAGCGGAAGGCGGGAGGGCGCCTCACCTGCTGCAGCAGCAGCGGCGTGCGGCGGTCGTCCCAGCCCAGAAGCACCGTGTGGCCGCTCTCTGGCACCTTGTGGTTGCCGGCGCGCACCTGCTCCACCGCCGTGCTGATCTCCTCCGACACCACGCCCACCAGCGTGGCAAAGGTGAAGAGGCTGGCCAGGTGCACCAGGTTGAGCACAAACACCGCGCGCTTGCTGCACGAGGGGGGAGGGGGCAGGCAAAGGCGGACGGCAGGGGGCGCACGTGTGACAGCGGCGCAAGCGGTGTGGGTCGCTCCCTCTTGCTGCGGGGCGCGCCCGTGAGGCGCCACTCGCCTGGCCTCTGCCGAGACGTCGATGCCGGGCACGGCCATGAGCAAGTAGTAGACCTTGAGCAGGCTCTCGCCCCAGTCGGTGCCCGTTACGCGGCGGTAGACGACGGCACCCCCCACCAACAGCGGCACGCCCACCAGGAAGAGCGTGGCCACCTGCGCACAGCAGCACGCAGCCCCGCCGAGGCGCCAACAAGCTTGATGCTCGCGCCTTGGTGGCTCGCGTGCCTGCTGCGATGCCAGGCGCCAACTGGCCCGCACACAGCAACACAGGTGCGCACGAGGAAGTCGTGACGGCTCGCATGCCTGCTGCGCCAGCCCGCAGAAGCAACACAGGTGCGCACTCCTCGCCTTGCCGTAGGTGGGCAGGGCGAGGACCTGCAGGGTGCGGTAGTGCAGCTTGTAGAGCGCCTCGCGCACGGGGCCCGTGGCGGGCACGATGGAGGCGGTGGGTGCGGGCGCGCTGTGCTGCATGGTCGTGGCGGCCATGATGGAGGCCAGGGCCAGGCTGGGCAGCGCGGCGCTGGCCCCCGCGGCGCCTGGGGGGCACTCGTCGCCCTGGGGGTTGTCCGCGCGCGCCGCCGCTTGTGACGCAGGGGTGGCCTGGCCCCGCGACCGGCGCCCTTGCGCCCTCCTGCACTGCTGCTCGGTGGCTACAGGAGCTGCCTCTGCTGCTGGGTTGGGCTGCGGCGTCCCGCCGGGCGCGGGCGCCACGCCAGCGATCGCCAGGAGCCCGCCCGCGACGGCCATGGCCATGGCGCCCCCGGTGATGGCAGCAGGGAAGTGCGGCAGCAGGGAACTTGCCACTGGCGGCCGCGCAGAGGCCCGCCGATCGTGCGCAAGCGCAATGATCGCCCGCCGGCAAGAAAGAGGGGATGGAGCGAGCCTTTGAGCGCCAGTGCTTGCGGCGGCGCCATGGCCACGCGTGAGCGAGCGAGCGCGCATCGTCGACGATGTTGGCGGCGGTGAATGTGGGCCGACGCAGCGTTGCCCCCCAAAAGGTGGAGAACTGAACCGCAGGGAAAGACGACGCCGCGGCAGCAGCAGCTGTGTGTTGACAGTGCCTGTCAATGGTGGTGCCAGCTGCAGCCCCCAGCTGGCCTGCACGCCAGTTCTCCCGCCTGCTGCCGCGCGCGCGCAAACCGACGACGGGTAGACTGTTGCGCAGCAAGCGTGGGCTGCGCCTGTCCCAGCAGTGTGGGACGTGTGTGAGCAAGGGATGGGGGCGCGTCCTCCTGCTCTCTTCCTCCCGCTTCTGGGCGGCCCCGGATGAGGCTCATGTACAACAGCATCATGGAGCGCGACCAGGAGCGCGACGACCACAGAGGCGATGAAGCGATGGTGCTGACCGCCAAGGCATCGCCGGCGCGCTAACGCGCCCTCGCTATAGGGCCGGCTGCGCGCTCGCTTGCTCGGCGCTCAGCAGGCGCATCAGCGGCATCACGACACATCTCGCGCCATCAGGGAGGAAAAAGAAAAATGGCGACCTTGCAGTCGCAAAAGAGCATGGCGCTGCACGCCAGCATGCCTCAGAACCAGCAGGAGAGCACCACGCCCATGCAGCTGACGATGGACGAGATCAAGGCCGAGGCCAAGCGCATCGTGCCGCCGCTGACGCCCGACTCGTGGAAGGGCAACCAGGGCAAGGTCGGCATCCTCGGGGGGTGCAAGGAGTACACTGGAGCCCCCTTCTTTGTGGCCATGGCGGCGCTCAAGGTGATTCAGGGAGGGGCGCACGAGGTGGCGCGCACGACTCTCGGTGCTCGAGATGCTCGTCACGGTCGTCCCTTATGCATGAGCGTGTACAACACGACCACACACCCGACATCTGGCACGTGTGCAGGTGGGCGCCGACCTGGCGCACGTCTTCACCAGCAAGGGCGCCGCGCCGACCGTCAAGGCGTACTCGCCCGAAATCATCGTGCACCCCTACTTTTCAGAGAGCACCGACTTCAAGCCCGGCGAGGTGCGCCTGGTTGTTGTGATGCTGAGCTCGAGGTTGGCGGTGCGTGCGCTTTGGCGGTCGTTTAGGGAGAGCATGCGTGTTGCGTGCGCCCACCCGCCACCCGCAACTCCGCACGCAGCTCACCGCCGTCCAGAGCGCCCAGGTCATTCGCGAGGGCGTGGCCGAGGTGGAGGCCTGGTTCTCCCGCCTGGACTGCCTGGTGGTCGGCCCGGGGCTGGGCCGGGACCCGCTGCTGCTGGAGGTGGCGCGCGCATGCATCGCGCGGGCCAGGGTGGCGGGCCTCCCACTGCTGCTGGACGGGGACGCGCTCTTCCTGGTGGCCAGGGAGCCAGAGCTCGTGCGCGGTGCGTTTCTCTGCCGCAGGGTTCACGGGCCACGCGATGGGGGTCCTGCGCGTGCAAACCAAACGCACACGTGCGTCGCTGCGCAGGCTACACGGCGTGCATCCTGACGCCCAACCTGAACGAGTTCCGCCGGCTGGCCACCACTCTGGGCATCCCGCTGCACGGACCGCAGAACGACCGCATCAAAAAGCTGGGCGACATGGCGCAGAAGCTGGCCGGCCCCGTGGTGGTCAGCAAGGGGCCCAGCGACGCGCTGCATGACGGCTACATGGCGGTGGTGTGCTCGGCCATGTCAGGCATGCGGCGGTGCGGAGGCCAGGGCGACATCCTCTCGGGCGCCATCGCCACGTTCGTGTCGTGGGTGCTGTCCTTCCTCGAGCGGCAAAAGGCGGCGGGGGAGAATGCCAACACCTTGGAGATCAACCCGCTCATCCTGGCGTCCTTTGGAGGCTGCCTCACAACAAGGTGCGCGCGGTGCTGGTTGTGCGCCTCGGCGTCCCCAGATGCCGCCGTCAGGCTGAGGTGTGAGAAGTGGCAGTGAGCCCCACGCGTGCCCGCTGCGCAGGACGGCGTGCGCCATCGCCTTCAGCAAGAAGCGCCGGGCCATGCTGTCGTGCGACATCCTGGAGCAGCTGGGCACCAGCGTGGACGAGCTCTTTGACCACCACCAAGGGAGCGGCGGCACGACGGCCGACGGGTTCAAGGCGGGCAACGCCGTGAGCCTTCCCTGACGCTGGCCCCACGCTCACTGCACTGGAAACAATGTGGGATGCACCGCGCACTTCGCCCGCACGCACTTGATGCCGCTCCACACTTTGGGGGGGGGGAGATGAGAGCTTGTGCTTGAGCGCTGTGGGTCTGCTGTGGGTCGTACTCTCTCACTTGGCACCGCTTGGCACCGCTTCCTTCTCTCTCTTAGTCGACATCTGACATCTCTGCCCCGGTCAAAGACCTCATCTTGACCAGAGCAGAAGGTGGGAAAGGCCCGAAGGCCACTCCGGGTGGAAGAATGCTGGAGCCCGTGAGCGAGGACCCGCTCGTGCGGGCGGGCAGCCCGGGCACGCAGCTGCGGGCGATGAAGACCACGCTGGACGCCTCGCTGCAGGACCCCGACACGCGCAGCATCAACCCCAAGACAAGCAAGCCGCTGAGAAAGGTGATGGCGGATCCCAGCCACGCGCTCAATCGATTGCTGCTGTGGAGCCGCTCAGGGTCGCTCAGGGTCGCAATCTCGAAGCCAGACCGCCGCACCACAGTGCACTCGACAGTTGAACCAGCACTGACATGCTGAGCAGCTCATGCCCCTGAAGACGACGAATGCTTCCCCTCGCTGGTCCGCAGGCCGAGGTGTTGGGGTGGGAGACGCGCAATGTGTCCAAGACGTGGCTGCAGCCGGTGCAGCTGCACACGCGCTCGCGCGACAGGCAGCACACGGCGACGACGCAAGAGCTGATGGCCGGGCAGCTGCAGCTGCACCCCACGTACGGGCCGGGCCAGAACTCGCCCTCGGACCTCGCGGCGCTGCGCGCCACGCGCATGATCAACACGCTGGGGCGCACGGCCATCTACTCCAACAGCCCCTACGTCGAGAACGTGTTCGAGACGCTGGTGCAGCACGGCTCGGTGCCGTACGTCGCAGTCGCCGCGCCCGCCGGCGGGTCACAGCAGCAGCAGCAGGGGGGCCAGACGGGGAGCACCGCAGGCGGCAGCACCGGCGCGGAGCCGCGGAGGGTGCAGGGCCGCGTCCCGCGGCTGGGCTCCAAGGCCGCCGCCGTGCGGCGCGCCAAGCGGCTGCTCTCCCAGGTCACGCCCTTCCGGCCCGAGGTGCCCTTTGCCGACGCCGTGCGCGTGGCGGCGCTGCAGCACGACCGCACGGCGGTGCCGGCGCTGCTGGACGCCTACATCCTCAGCAAGCCCAAGCTGTCGGGCGCGCAGCTCGAGTTCTACAGCCAGGTGCTGGCGCAGCAGTCGGCCGCCACGCAGCTGCAGGCGGTGGCGCTGCTGGTGCAGCAGGGCTACTACATGACGGCGGTCAAGGTGGTGTACGCCGACCCCGAGCTGCTCAAGGCCACGCTCGAGGAGATGAGGCTCATCGTCGGCGCGCACATGGACGAGGAGCAGTGGCAGGCGGCCGAACTGGCCTGGAACTGGCAGGTGCGCGCCGCTTGGGTCATTGGTTGCCCCAGGTGCTGGGCCCGAGATGGTGGAGTGAATGGGCCAGGCCGCAGATCGCGCCGCCGGTGCTGCCGGTGTCGAGGAGCTCTGCCGCGCCGCGCCCACCTGTGCTCGCAGGAGGCGGACAAGGAGCTCTTCATCGCGCAGTTCAAGGAGCTCAACATCATCACCTACTACGTGGACGTGCGGCGGCACCTGCGGGCGCTGCGCCAGCAGGGCGTCGCCTCGCTGGTGCGCGTGGAGCGCGAGATGCTGCTAAAGGTCATCAGCGACTTCCAGGCGCAGGTGGAGGAGCAGCTGGCCGCCGCCGCCGCCGCCGGCCAGGCGGCCGCCGCCGCGGGCGGCGAGCCGCTGCCGCTGGGCGTGGTGCCCAGCAACTCGTCGCTGCGCCACGAGAGCAGCGCGGCGACGGCGTCGGCCAAGCAGCGCCGCAGCGCCGAGGCCGAGGCGCGCATCCAGGCGGAGCAGGAGCGCAAGGCGGCCGCCCGGCAAAAGATCAAGGAGGAGCGGGAGCGGCGCGAGGCCGCCGCCGCCGAGGCGCGCGCCAAGGCAAAGGCCGACCTGGACGCCAAGCGCGCCGAGCGCGCCGCCAACTCGGCGGCCTACGCGGCGGCGCAGCAGGAGCAGCAGGAGCAGCAGGCGGCGCTCAAGCAGCAGCTGGCGGCGCAGAAGCAGGCGGACAAGGAGGCAGCAGCGGCCGAGCGGAGAGCAGCGGCCGAGGCGGCGGCGCAGGCAGCCGCAGCCGCCAAGGCCGCCAAGGCCGCCGCCATGGCCGCCGCCAAGGCGCACGACGCCTCTGCGGCGTCGTCAGTCTCGGGCAGCAAGCCGGCCGCCGGGCTCAGCTCCGCGGCAACCTCGCCGCAGCCACCGCAGCAGCAGAGCCACCCGCCAGGCGGCGCGCCCAACCAGGCGGCAGGCGTGAGGAGCGAGCCGAGCGTGGGGTTCACCGCAGGCGCGCAGCAGCCTGAGCTGGCGACCAAGCATTCGTCCGCTTCCGCAGGCGAAGCCAGTGCGCAAGCTGCTGCGCCCGAGGGCGTCCCTGTCGAGGAGCCGCCGCAGCAGCCGGACGTGCAGGGAGAAGGCGTCGCCGCAGAGGCGCCCGCGCCCGCCCAGCAAGAAGAGGCGGGCCCTCAGGCTGCAGAGGCAGAGGAAGAGAGGGCCAGCGCGGCCGCCGGGCCACAGCCGCACGAGCACCAGCCAGGCGAGGACGCAGCAGCGGCTGCGCCTCCACAGGCGGAGCAGGAGCCTGGAGCCCCTGGCGCTGAGGACGCGCCACGCGCGGACGCGGACGCCGAGGCGGCAGCAGCACCAGCAGCGGAGGAGGCGGCCGAGCCCCAAGCATCGGACGTGCCCGCGCCCGACCCTGACTCGCAGGCGCCGGCCGCCGCAGAGGCAGCTGACGCAGAGGCCGCCGGCGCGCACAGCAGCGCCAGGGCCACGCCGGTGCAGCTGGGCCTGGCCGTCAGCCCGGGCGGCAGCTTTGTGCGCGCCACTCTGTCGTCCATCAAGCGGCGTGAGCTCCAAGAGGCGGCGGAGGGCGGCGCGGCGCAGGCGCCCGAGCAGGGCGCCGGCGAGCCCCAAGGGAGCGAGCCGCAGGGCGAGCTGTCCCTCCTGCAGCTAGCAGCGGGAGAGGCTCCCGTGCCTACGGCTGGTTCGCCCAAGGCGTCCGCGCCGCCTTCGCCCAAGGGCTCGGCGCCCGTCTCTCCCAAGGGCTCGGCGCCCGCCTCGCCAAAGGGCTCAGCGCCCGCCTCGCCCAAGGCAGCAGCGTCACCTCGGGCCGGGTCGCCGCTCGCGGCGGGCTCGCCCCGCGCCGGAGGCTCCAAGCCGCCGTCGCGCCTGGGGTCCCTCTCCGTCGCCGCGGACGCGCCTGCGCCCCTGCAGCCGCTGGACAGCCCCACCGGCTCGCAGCGCCGCACGCCGCCATCGCGGTCCTTGTCGTCACGTGAGTGTGTGCTGTGCCGCTGCGTCGCAGAGCACGCCCTGCCTCGCCATTTGCGAGCGGGCGCGGCATGAGAGCCGTGCTGTGGTTCGCCCCTGTCCGTTGGTGGTGCGCAGTGTCGCAGCAGCAGGGCGGCACGGCGCCGGGCGACGCCGAGCGCGCCTCGTCGCGCGCCGGCGTGGAGGAGGGCCTCGCCGACCTCAAGCGGGCTGGCCTGGCCGCGCGGGAGAGCGCGCAGCAGGCCATCGTGGCGGCGCACAGCGGCAAGGTCAGCCTGGCAGGCTCGCGGCAGTCCACGCCCGTCAGCGCCCGCCGCTCGGTGCAGGAGCTGGTGGCGTCCATGGAGCAGGCGAGCGCCCAGGCCAAGGCGGCCGAAAAGGCCGAGATCGCCGCCGTGCTCGGCGACACCTCCGCCGCCGCCGACTTTGAGGCGCAGCGCGCCAAGCTGGCCGCCGAGATGTCCGAGGAGCAGCACACGCTGGAGAAGCAGGTGCGGGAGGGGGTTGCGGGAGGGCGGCCACTGCAACGCGCGCGCTCGTGCCATGTGGACTGTCCTGCGTCCCGGGCAGTGGGGGCACCTGGCGCGTTGCGCATGCGTTGACACGGGTGGCTGCAGGTGGCTGAAAAGGCGGCCAAGATTGCGGCGCTGGAGATGGCGCGGCAGCAGCTCCACAGCGCGCGCAGCTCCGAGCTGGGCGCCACGCCGCGCGACCGCCCGCTGACGCCCCAGGAGCAGAAGCAGGCGGCCGTGGTGGACGCGCAGCTGGCCAGCGTGGAGGAGAAGCTCCGCCTGGAGAAGCAGGCGCTCGAGGTGCTCGAGACGCAGAAGCGCAGGTGCGCGCGTGCACCCGCCGCGTGCACGTGGGCGGTGTGGATGCCCTGGCGGCTGCAGCCAGCGCTCCTGCCTGCATTGCCTGTGCGCGCTGCCGCAGGCACGAGGAGGAGAAGCGCGAGCTGAACGACCAGCTGGCGCGCACCATGAAGCTGTTCCAGGAGCAGCTCGCGCACACCATCAAGATGGCCGCCATGCTGCAGGCGCAGCGCATCATGACGGGCGCGCCCGCCGAGGCGGCGCCGCAGCTCCCGCAGGTGCCCCTGCCGCAAGAGGTGGACGAGCCGCCCACAGAGGAGGAGATCAAGGACTATGCGAGGTGAGGGCAGGCGGGCTGACGCCGGGCTGGCGCCGTCGAGGGCGCCGGCAAGAAGTGGTTTGCGCAACATTGGCAGGTCTCCCCCACACACAACTGCGTGCCGTTGCTCTCTGCGTGTGCGCCTGCCCAGGTACCTGGGCATGGACGTGGAGCACGACGCGGACCTGCTGTACATTGCCGAG
>VFQP010004851.1_pt1 | contig 12144 bp, 14 predicted proteins | sample 3512351 | NCBI WGS metagenome assembly VFQP01 (sample SAMN10412372, study PRJNA504923) | tailings metagenome | isolation source: Relicate 1 Philex TSF1 revegetated site | place: Philippines: Tuba, Benguet | collected 2017-08-29 | reverse complement strand
CGCGTGCATACGTTGACGGGCAGCGCGCCGCCCAGCGTGTAGTGCACGCGCACGCCGCCGATGAGCTGGGTGCACGTGTAGTTGTAGGGCGACGCCACGCAGCTGGCATTGCTCTGCGCGGCAGCAGCACGCGCCACCGCGCACACACACACGCACACACGATTCATGCATGAGGAAAGGGAGAGCCGTGCACAGAGGAGCCGGCGTGTTGTCCTGTCTAGTGAGGTGCAGAGGATGAAAACAGGTGTGGGCCGTACCCCGGCGTCGGTGATGGCGGCGACGGGCGGCGACGGCGACGGCGCGGGCGGGCTGGGCGACGGCGACGGCGGCGGCGGCGGCGAGGGGCTGGGCGGCGATGGCGCCGGCGGCGAGGGGCTGGGCGGCGGCGGGCTCGGCGCGGGGGGGCGCGGCGGCGGCGAGGGGTTGACGTTGGGCGGGGAGGGTGGCGGGTTGGGAGGGCGCGGCGGGGGCGGCGAGGGCGACAGCCTGCGGTGCGCGCACACCACCCCAGCCATCCCCGTTGCTTGTGCCGCAAATGCAAGCATCGTGTGCGCCCCGCTGTCCGCTCAGGCTGCCTGCGTGACTCACGGCGGCGAGGGCGGGCGGGGGCACGAGGCCGCCGCGCAGGTGGGGTCCACCGTCAGGGAGGTGGTGGCCGTGAGGAAGGTGCTGGGCGGCGACTGCGCCGTCGTGATCTTGAGCTGGTAGTTGCCTGCACAGGCAGCACGCCGGCCACACATGTGCAAGTGTCTCTTGAGGCGCTCTTGACACTCGGACGTGCGGGTCAGCTTTGACCCAGCGCAAGGCTGGCTGCGCGCTCATCCCCCTCTGCCATGAGCCTCCTAGGTGTGTGCTCATCCCAGAGCGCTGCCTCGCGGCCGCGGCCGTCGCTGCCGCTCCCCTCCCTGTTGGCTGCACGCTGGCTCTTCCCTCAATGCTGAATCTCGCTGCAGCAGCGGCGGCACCTGCTCATCCTGGGGCTGGAAACAACAAGGCTGAGACCCACAAGCCACCTGCAAGCTCCGCGCGCGCCGTGTACTGTATGTGGGTCGTTACCTGTGGTGGCATTGCAGGGGATGGTGAGCTGGCTGGAAAAGTCCGTCTCGGCGCCAATGGCCACCAGCCGGTTGTCGCTGCACGCACCAAACAGCCAGCCAGGGCGGCAGCGTGAGCGATGCGCTCCCCCAGCAGCGTGGGTGCTGCGTGGCGCTGTCTGTTGGAGGGGGGCACGCTGGTCCTGGCTGCCTGGTGAGCGCCCTCGCTGCGCACAGGACACCCTGAGGCCGCCTGCCTGCTCGACCTCCCAGTGGCCAGCCCGGCGACGCACCAGTTCAGCGCAGGCGTCGCCGAGTAGTAAAATGCCGGCAGCTGGTTGGTGGCTGCGCTGAAGACGCTGCCGTAGGGCGCTGTGATGACAAAGCCTCGCTGCGGGCTGCCCCACGTCACCTACGTCGCGCGCCCAGGCAGCAGGGCAAGGCGCTGGGTGAGACACTCATACAAGGAGGGCACCAGCTGTAGCTGCTGAGGAGGCCTGCAGGGCGCTCGCTCACCCTGACGGCGTAGGTGCCGCCCGGGCAGACGGTGTTGCTGGCCGAGCTGCCTGCTGCGGTGCTGGTAAAGGTGAAGGTGATGGCGCTGTCCACGGAGGGCGCGGCATGGCGGCCTGCGTTGAGCAGGGTGAGGGAGGGCAGCCAGCAACCCGCAGCCGCACTCGCCAGGGCGGCCAGCCCACCGCAAGCAGCGCCGGCGGCGCACGTCCGCCGACCACCCAGGATCGCGTGCCATTGGCACCGGAGACACGTTCCACGCCTGGCAGAAAACGAATGGTGCTGCGTGCAGGCGGCAAACAGATGACTAGCTCCCAGGGGCAGGTGGACCGCAGGTGGACGAGTCCGACGAGGTGAGAAGCGCACCGAACGCTGACGCTGGGTGGTCGACGCAAGACGGGTTGGCTCGGCCCAGGCCGTTCTCGTCTGGGTAGGCCCTGCGCGCGATCGAGCCGGGGGCGAGTGGCGAGCGAAAGATTGAGAAGTCTGCGCCCGTCGTTGCTGGTGGCCAGGTAGGGAGGTGGCAATCCGAGGCGACGGCCTATTTGAGGAGCCCTGCAGAGTAGCAGCCGCACCAGTAAAAGGGGTAGGCCCAGGCGCCGGGCTGCAGCAGGCCGAGCAACAGAAGTGTTTGAGTCGCGAGGAGCAGGACTCGCGCCCGCGAGCAGGAGGAGGAGCGCTGCTGCAGCGCCGACATCGTCCTGTGCGTGAGTGAGCAGAGGAGCAAGTGCGCTACCAGAGCCGCTCGCTCCAAAAGCACGTCCCGGGCGCCCTAAGTTCGCCCGGACTCGCATGGCTGCCACAGCACCCCGCCGTTGCCTGCAGGCGCGCTCGAACGCTGTGCTCAATCCGTATCAGCCTGCTGCGCAGCCTGAAGCAGCTGCCCGACAGGAGGAGAGCAGGAGGAGGGCAGGTCATCGACGACGAGACCGCTGCATCAGGAAGATGGGCCGGATGCAGAAGCGCGTGAGCACTTGCTGAGGATGAAGATGACGCTGCTGTGGGCGTGCGGGCGGCGCTGTGCGCTTCGCGGACTGTGGAAGGGGCAAGCGCGAGCCGACGGCGCAGGAGCCGACGGCGCCCTGGCGGCAATTTGGCGCGATGCTGCTGCTGCTCGTGCGCAGGGCAAGGCGGGCAACGCGGTGCAGTACCTGACGCGCACCAAGGCGATTCGCAAGCTTCAGCTGCGCCTCAGCGAGTTCAGGTGCCGCCTTGGGGCCGCAGGAGGGGGCGAGCAAGCAGGACGCCACACGGGAGCGCAGGAGCACACGAGCAACACGGCAAAGAGGAGGTGGCGGTGCTGGCGTTGGTGGGCCCTTGGCGGCTGCGCAGGCGGCTCTGCATCCTCAAGGGCATCCACCCGCGCGAGCCCAAGAAAAAGGTCCATGGCGCCAACAAGACGTACTACCACGTCAAGGACATCAACTGGCTCATGCACGAGCCGCTGCTGCAGATCTTCAGGTGCCCGCCCGCACTCGATGAGCGGGGGCGGCGGGGCGTTCAGCGCACGGCGCAGCACGAAGCGAGCAGCGGTCCCTCCTCTGCGTGCGCGTGCGAGCAGGAACATGAAGGCCCACGAGCGCAAGGTGCGCAAGGCCAAGGCCAAGTTTAACCCAGAGCTGGCGGCCCGGCTCAAGCAGCTCACGCCCACCTATCGCCTCGACCACCTGGTGCGCCCCCACCCGCCCCGGCCCCCCTCCCGCGCCCCATTCCACGCACGCCGCCAGCAGTAAGGCCATCACCGCCGACTGCGTGCCTCACTGTACAACCTGCCGCAGGTCAAGGAGAGGTACCCGGCGTTTGTGGACGCGCTGCGAGACCTGGACGACGCGCTCACCATGGTGCACCTCTTTGCCACGCTGCCGGGGGAGAAGCGGCTGGGCATCCCCGTCAAGGTGCGCTGCGCCACCCGCTCCACGCGCTCCAGCCCGCCCGCGCCGCCCTCGCGCACCTAGCACAGCGAGCCAGCCGCGCGTCCAGCGTGCGCGTCGCCCAGGCGGCGGCGGGGGCGTTGTGCGGGAGCAGCCGAGGCGGGGGCGACGACACGCTGTGCTGCGCCCGTGCTGCGCCCGTTCCCCGCCGCCTGCAGGTGGTGGAGACGGCGCACCGTCTGGCGCTCGAGTGGAGCGCCTGGGTGGTGCGCAGCTCGGCGCTGAGGAAGGTCTTTGTGAGCGTCAAGGGCATCTACTTCCAGGTCAGTCGCGCAGCGCGGCAGTGGAGCTGCGGACGCCAGGGGAGCAGGCTTCAAGGCAGCTTGTGCGGCGTCCCACAGGAGCGGCGGTGTGCGCGTGCGCGGCGTCCGCAGGCGGACGTGATGGGCCAGGCGGTGACGTGGCTGGTGCCGCACCAGCTGGCGCAAGTGCTGCCGCTTGACGTGGACTACAAGGTGCGCGCGATGCGCGGGCTGCCGTGGAGGCCCTCATTCCCCCCCCTCTCCTTCCCTTTGTGCAGCGCGGCCATCGACAGCACCCGCAGCGCCCAGCACCAACAGCAGCGCCGCCCTCTTGCTGCTGCTTCAAAACCGTGTGTCCTGGCGCGCAGGTGATGATCACGTTCCTCGAGTTTTACGAGACGCTGCTGCAGTTTGTCAACTTCAAGCTCTACCACACACTCGGGGTGCGTGCGGCCCCTCCCCTTGCTGTGCTCAACCCGCCACCACCAGCAGGCCCGCGGCGTGCGCCGCGGGCGCGCGCCCAGCGCGGGCTGTGGTGGCCGCCCGCGGCTCGCGCTGGCCAGCGCGCCGCGTTTGCGGAGGCGGTGCGCATGATGCGGACGCCCCACGCGCGCGCACGGATGTGGTGTGTGTGCGCGTGGACGTGCGCAGCTCAAGTACCCGCCGGTGCTGCAGCCGGGGCAGCTGGAGAAGGAGGCGCTGGCGCTGGCCGCCGTCATGCGGCAGCTGGCGGGCGTGCACCAGGAGGACCTGCAGCAGGCAGACGCCGCCGTGCAGGTGCGCTTCAAGTGCCGTGAGCCCAAGGCATCCGTAGTGCAGGAGGCGCCTTGCCGCCTGCGCGGCCGGTCCAAACCGGGGGCGCCGCCGAGACGCCGACAGGAGCGCTCAAAACGCGCACCGCGCGGCGTTTGCAGGCGCTCCAGCAGTCTGACAAGGACGCCGCCGCCGCCAAGGGCAAGGCGGGCAAGACGGGCGCCAACGGCAACCCCCAGGTGCGACACGGGTGGGGGACTGTCGCCGCCGCATGCCGCCTCGGGGGCCGCTCCAACCACACCCTCGTTCCTGCGAAGCGCCTGCGAAACACCAGGCGTGTGGTGTGCCCGTATCACCCTGCATCGCGCGCAGGTGACGGCGCGGCTGCAGGGCCTGGACGCTGCCAAGATCGCGCAGCTGGCGGGCGAGGTGGACGGCGGGCGCGCCGGCGAGGAGGAGGGCGACGACAACGACGAGGAACAGGACAGCGAGGCGGGCCTGGACAGCGACGACGACGACGACGACGCGCTGCCCGAGATTGACTCACAGGGCTCTGACGACGACGATGACGACGACGACGAGGAGGAGGAGGACGGCAAGGAGGAGGAGGAGGACGGGGAGCAGCAGCTCGGGGAGCGGCGGCGCAGCGGGCTGCTGGCGGGCCCGTCGAACGGCGACGCCATGGAGGAGGACGGCGACGAGGAGGACGGTGCGTGCAGGCGCCTGCCACGAGATGAGATCGGCGTGGCTTTGCGGTGGGAGCACGAGGAAGCGCGGGCTCATCGGAGCGAGCGTGTGCCGGCGCCGCTGACGTCGCGTGTGTGCGCAGGCGAGAAGGTGGCTGGCGGCGCGCTGGGCCACGCCGTGCCGGTGGACGACGACGCTGCCGTGTGCGCCTCGCTGTTCAGGGGGCTGGTGTTCTTCCTGGCGCGCGAGGTGCCCAGGGAGCCGCTGGCGCTCGTCATCAGGTGGGGTCACGTGCGTGCTTGAGATGGGCGCGGTGCGGGACGCGCGCGCTGCCACGTGTGGATGCGGGGCCGGGCGTAGGCCCGCAGCGGGGGGAACTTGGGCGTGGGTGTGAAGCGGGAAGCATGGCATGGCGGTGGCTAAGAAGCCTCAGCTGGGCATGTTCTTGGCCTGGGCGCGCCCTCTTGACAGGGGCGCGCCCGCGTGGCCTCGCGACTATATCACAGCTGAGCACAAGGGAAGGCGCCGCGCCACGCCGCAGGCTCGCCTGCGCCCCGGCTTGGGCGGCCCGCCCGCGCGCCGGGGACGTGGCGCGGCGCCGCACATTTGCCCTCCTCCTGCACCGCATCCTGCATTTGATCGATCAGCGACCGTGCCCACGCCAGGAGTGCAACGGCTGGCGGTGGTGGCGCTATGGAGGAATGCGCTCACGTCTCGCCCGCGTGTGCGTTGCGCCTGCAGGTCGTTTGGCGGCGTGGCGGCGTGGGACGGCGAGGGCTCGCCGCACACCTCGACGGACGAGGCCATCACTCACCACGTGGTGGACCGGCCCACGCAGGGGCACAAGTTCCTCTCCAGGCAGTACATCCAGCCGCAGGTGACTATGCTGCCACGGCAACCTCGTTTTTGCGCTTGCGTTTCCGCGGCTCGCGTGCTGAGCGGCTGACGCGACGGCAAAGCGTGGCTCGCCACCCCCGTGCGCTTGTCGCCACCGCAGTGGGTGTTTGACAGCGCCAACTTCCGCGTGCTGATGCCGGCCTCGCTCTACGCGCCGGGCAAGGCGCCGCCGCCGCACCTGTCGCCGTTCGTCAACGACGACGAGGAGGGCTACACGCCCGACTTTGCGCTGCAGGTCAAGAAGCTGCAGGTGAGCGCCGCGTGCCCTCTCGCTCGCGCGCGCGTGCACGCTCGAGGCGGCCGCTGCCGCTCGCTTTGGTGCCGCGGCGCTCACGCCGCCGGTGCCCTCCTCGTCGGCCGCTGCGTGCCCTCCCTCTCTCATTTTGCTTTGCGGCGCACGCTCTGCACGACAAGCTGGCGGTGCGGCCCTCTCGCGCATGCGTACTGTCGCAGGAGGCGGCCAAGGCGGCGCGCGCCCGCGCGTCTGGCGTGGTGGCCGAGGGCTTTGCCGAGGAGGCGGAGCAGGCCGCCGAGGCGGCGCGGGAGGCGCTGGCGCTGGCGGCCGCCGGCGGCGACGCGGCGGCGGCCGACGTGCATGAGGCGGAGCTGGCGCACCAGCGCGACCTAGCCAAGGAGCTGCAGGCGGCGGCAAACGGCGAGGAGCAGGAGGGCGACGGCGACGGCGGCAAGCAGCAGAAAGACAGCAAGCGGCGGCGCGGCGCCGTGCCCGACGAGGAGGAAGAGGAGGGCAGCGAGGACGAGGAGGAGGAGGAGGAGGGCAGCGAGGAGGAGGAGGAGGAGGCGGCCGAGGGCGGCGCGGCGGCGCTCAAGAAGCAGCGCGAGGCGGCTCGGCAGCGCGCGGCGCAGGACAAGGCGGACGAGGCGCTGCTCAAGGACGTGATGATGACACGGCGCAACCGCAAGCTGTACGAGCGCATCAACCGCGCGATCGACGGCAAGCGCGAGCGCGTGCAGGTGCTGGAGGACCGCAAGGCGGCGCTGCAGAAGCAGCAGCAGCACAAGCAGCAGCCCGCGGCGGGCAAGAAGCAGCAGGCGGCGGCGGCCGCGGCTGGGCGCCCGGCCAAGCGCGCCAAGTGATTCAGTTGAGGTGCTCTTCCCTCTCCTCCCTGCGCCGTCAGGCTTGCAAAGCGTGACGGGAGGAAGACACGACGTGATCAAGGTCTGAGCACGCGGACTCGCTGCAGCCATGGCCATGCCCGCGCCATCCACAGCTCCATGACTCCTCGCGTCACCTCGTGACCAGCCCAGTCTTCGGCGGAGCGGCACAGCACAGTCAGCTGCTTGACGTGCTGCAGAAGCGCCTTGGCGGCGGCGCTGCGCACAGAGGCGTCCAGCTGCTCTGCCACAGAAGCGCCCGACTCGCCTGACCAGACCAGCACCACGTGCTGCACCGAGTCCGGCAGCACCTCGGTAGATGCAGCTGCGCCCGCCTCGGCGCCGCCTGGCAAGAGGCCGAGCCCGCGCAGGTCCAGCACGAGTGTGTGCACCGAGGGGCACTGCCGCAGCGGCCCGAACAGCGCTGGGACGTGCACGCACTCGCGCGAGGTGGAGCGCACGAGCAGCACCGTCGCCGGCGGCTGCGAGCGCTCCAGCATCCAGCCCACCAGCCCGCCCAACTCAGCGGTGTCGTCCACGGCGCACTCGAAGCTCAAAACCTGTGCAGCATTGCGTGGGATGCGTTGGAGCGGGAGGCGCCGGAGCCACCACGCAGCGGCAAACTCTGGCAGGAGGAACGTCGCACACCTGCTCGCGTTGTGCCAGGCGCAGCCACTCCGGCGGCGGGGCCGGCCGCACCTCCACCCGGCCCTGGTTGGCCAGCAGCACTTGCAGCGCCTCTGCGTTGGTGAAGTGCGCGCTCGTCGTCGTCGTGCCCGCCAGCACCGCCACGCGCCTGGGGTTGCCCCAAGCGCCACCCGCCTGGCCTCCCTCCTTGCTCAGCGGCGGAAGAACCTCGGGGAGGAGCACCTGGGGGATCACCTCGCCGTCCAGCACCACGTGCTGCCACTCCACGCCGTGCAGCAAGCCGGCTCCCTCTTCGCCGCCGTCAGACATGCTGGCCTCGAAGACCGCGTTGGTAAAGTCCGTCAGCGTCACGCGTGGCACGCGGGCGAGGCGAGGGTTCTGCAGCAGGGCCTCGAGCAGCTCGCCGCCGCCGTCGTCGTCGCCCATGCGCGGGTGCGCCTGCGGGCGCAGCGGAGGCAAACGCTCCAAACATCTGGGCGAAGCGTCCAGGCAGCGCTGCTGGTAGATGCAGAGGCATGGCAGCGCTCAGGCCACCCTGAGCCTCGTCTCCTTGCTTCCCACAGCCCCTTGCTGCGCTTGCCATTGCGGCCCCTGACCGACCCACCTGCACACGCAAGTGCCGGAGCTGCGGCGCCCAGTCGTCCGGCAGGCTGCGCAGCAACTCGGCGACGGCGTCCGAGTCCTCCGACGCGTCCACCTCGAGCTCCTCCAGCGCCGGGCCTGACGCCAGCTGCACCACGTACCTGCGCCGGCACAGGGCACACAGCGGGTGGAGTGCGTGCTCAATCCACCAAGGGCCGCCGGCCGCACCAAAACAGGCCGGCAGGCCGGCCGGCCGAACGAGCAGGCCAGTGGCAAACGCGCGACTCACGGGAGCAGGTGCAGCGCGTCGTCCATGCCGCAGGGCGCAAAGCGCAGCCAGCGCAGCGCCGCCGCGGGGGCGACGTCCTCTGGCCGTGGCGGCTCGGCGGCGTCGTCGCCGTCGCCGCCGCTGACAATGCCGTGCTCTTCGTCGCCGAGGAGGGCGTTGTCGAGGTGCAGCCGCTGCAGCCCCGGCAGAGCTGCGTGCATCCCCGCCAGCGCCTCCACCGGCACCACCATGCTGCTTACGCGCAGCGAGCGCACGCGCGAGGCCAGCGCGTGGTGGGGGGGCGGGCCGGCGGGCATGGCGACGTCGTTGATGATGCAGCCCTCTCCAGGCGTGAGGACCAGTTGGAGGTCAGCTGGCAGGTGCGCGGCCAGGAGGTCCAGCGAGCGCGTGGGCAGCACGCCGACGGGCCAGTCGGAGGGAGGAGGGCTGTCCGCGCCTCCTCCTCCTCTCTGGATGATGCACTGCAGCCGGCGGAGGGGCGCGTGCGCCGCCACCATGCACGCCAGGGCGCGGCAGGTGCGGAAGAGGGTGGCGCGGCGGCGGGCGCCACGGCCGCCGTCGTCGTCGTCGTCGTTGTCGGGGGCGGTGATGAGCTTGCTCAGCCATGCGCTTGGCAGGCCTGCGGTGCAGGTGCAGGTGAGTGGTGAAGCGGCGACGCGGCGGTCCCAAGCGCGCCAAGAGGAGCACGGCATGCCATGATGAGAAGATGCTCACTGGCGCAGCAATGGCGTGCAGTGTGCAGGGACTCACGATCAAGGCGCGGCAGGGCAGGCTGCGCGTCCTGTTGTTCCGCCATCCGGTGATCGCACACCGCTCGGCCCAAAGGGATCGCCTTCGACGAAGAAGCGGCTGCTCGCACGGCTTACGCTCTTCGGCGCTCTCCTTTCGCGTGCACTCGAGGCTCGCGTGCTCTGGAATCGCTTGCACCGGCACAACGAAAAGTCAAACCAAGCAACAGGTGTGCTCAGCTCTCTCCTTTCCACCCCAGGACTCCAGCGCGCTCTTCACGGCTTGTAGTACCCGTTGCTGGACGCAAACGACGCGGTCGCCGTCGCCGTTGCCTCCTTGGCACCGCTGTCCGCTGACCCCGCCGCCGCCGCACTGCTGCTCCCCCCGTACGTGTCCCGCCGCTGCTGCAGCGTGGCCAGGAGGCCCGACGCGATGCTCGACGCCTGCCCGATCCACTCGGTCGCCACAGACAGCCGCTGCCCGTTGGTCGGCTGGCGGTAGAGGTAGGCGGCGCGGCGCAGCACGGCCGCCAGCGGGCCCTCGAGCGTCACGCCGCCGTCCTCACCTGCGCGCAAACAACACGCCCCAAAGCAAGCAAGCATTGAATCAGAGGCCTCTCCACCACCTGCTGAGCTGGCGAGCGTTGGCAATGCAGCGTGCGCCCGCACCTGGGGCGCCAAACTTGACGCCCAGCGTGTTGTAGATGGGGCGCAGCGGCGAGGCCTGCAGTAGCTGCGTGAGCGCGCCGGGCACCGCCACGGGCAGGTCCACCGCCGCGTTGAAGGCGCCCAGCGACATCATGCTGCCCAGGTGCTGGTACCTGAGCACAGGCCGCGGCAACACGCGGCGCGCAAGCGAGAACACCGTGACCGTGCCGCCCCGCAGACGATGAGAAGTCAAGGCGCGTGCGTGTGTGTCAGCCAGGCGCGCTCACCGGAAGGGCAGGAGCGTGCGGCCCACCACTGCCGCCCACAGGTTCCACGCCGCGTAGTCGGCCTGCTGGAACGCCACCTGCGCGGCAGCAGGTTGCACACACAGCAACCGTGCGCGTGCGCGCTTCTAAGGTTGGCACAGGTGAGGAGGCAGTTGCCAGCACAAGAGAGGGGGGGGGGGTGAGGGTTTGCGCCGGGCGGACCTGTGCGGTGGCGGGAAAGGAGGTGCCCTGGTGCTGCGGCGTCGCAGAGAGGCCCGCCTCGCCGTCCTCTGACCCCCGCAGCTCCGCGTCGTCCTGCGCGCCCGCACCACAGACCAAAGAGGGCGCTGTGTTGCGTTCAGCGCCCGCTCCAGAACTCTCTGCCGAGGGCCCAAGGAGAGCCACCCTCCCTTGGTCTCAAGCAGCGCACCTGCACGTAGCCCTGGTCCGCCACGCTCACGTCGCCCAGCGCAAAGACGCGCGCGTGGGACAGCACGCGCAGCGCCGCGTCCTGAGCGGTGCGCGTTAGTCGCACACGGCAAAGGGAGGACCGACTTGAGGCGAGCCGGATTGAGCGCAAGCAGGCGCCCCTCGTGCACCGACCCGTGCGGCGAATCCCCGAATCGCCTGCCTGCCTGTCCTCAGGTGCCAGGATCCTTAGGACAGCCGAGAGCAAGGGTGGATGCGCGTGGGCCACGCACCGTCTTGATCGAGCCGCGCGCGGTGGTCGGGAACGGAAAGCCCTGCCTCGCCGCCTTGGTGGCAGGGCTGCTGCCCGCCGTCCACACCACCAGGTCCGCCGCCAGCCGCCACTCGCCCCGCAGCTTCCGCCCAGCTTCCTGCCCCGCCTCCGGCTCCTCCGGCTGCTGCGCCGCGCCGCCAGCGGCGGCGTCCACCGACTTGGTCGCCGCCGCCGCCGCCGTGCCAGACGAGAAGGAGCCGGCCGTGCCGGGCTTGTCGTCGCGGCGCAGCGCAGAGGCGGCGGCGCTGGCGGCTGTCGCCACGTTGGAGGCGGCGGCGGCGGCGGCGTCCGCCACGCCGGCGGCGGCCTCGGCCACGTTGGCGGCGGCCTGGCGCAGGCCATCGTCGAAGCTGGGGCGGTCGTCCAGCGTGACGACGGCGGCGGTGGGCAGCGCGTCGCCGGGCGCGCCGCCGGGCGCCGACAGGCGCCGCACGCGGGTGCCTGCGCGTGTGTGCGTGGGCCCCCGCGTTCCCGTCCGCCCCTCTGGCACAGCTTTCGGCGCATCACGGAATGACGGCAGTGCCCGCGCCGCACCTGTGACGACGGAGACGCCGTAGTTGGCGAGCACCTGCTCGGACGCCTCGCGCTGGCCCGCAGGGGAGCCCTCCAGCACGCCGTTTCCAGGCGTCACCAGGCTCACCTGCGTCACACACACGGGCAACGTGTGTGGGCAGCGTGACGCTCCACTGCACGTCCCGCGTGCCGTGCCCCGCACTGGAGGTCCAGAGGCCGTGCACACACCTGCACTTGGCTGCTGTCGAGCCCAGCGGCGCGCAGACGCTCAGCCACCACGCAGGCCAGCTCCACGCCCGCGTAGCCCGCGCCCACCACCACCACGTTGCGCGGCTCGCCGCCGCCCCGCGCCAGCTGCTCCACGCCCGTCAGCGCGTCGCGCACCTGCACACGCAGAGATGCGAGGCGCCTTTGCTCACACCTGGGAGCCCACAGCCCACAACCGCGCGTCGCGAGCGGCGGTGGCGGTGGCTGAGGAGACAAGCAGCGTGCACGACGGGCGGGTACGCGGGTCAGGCCGGAGGGAAGCAGCGCTGGCGGGCGCGCACCTTGACG
>VFQP010004849.1_pt1 | contig 12151 bp, 13 predicted proteins | sample 3512351 | NCBI WGS metagenome assembly VFQP01 (sample SAMN10412372, study PRJNA504923) | tailings metagenome | isolation source: Relicate 1 Philex TSF1 revegetated site | place: Philippines: Tuba, Benguet | collected 2017-08-29 | reverse complement strand
CCGCAGCAGCGCCGGCTCCGGCCCCGACGGCGGGAGGTTGCCGCGCGGGTCAAGGCCCTGCGCCTCCATGAGCCGCTTGAGCGTCTCGGTCACTCCTGCGCCCAAAAGCACCCCACAATCACCACCGTACAGTATGCAGTTGCACCTCAGGGACCAGCAGCTTCTTCCCACACCCGCAGCGCTCAGTGAGGACCGCCTCGCCAATCATGCCGGGGGCAGGCGGGCGAAGAAACGAGGGTGCGCGCCACGGCGGTAGCAGGCGCCTGTCATGGGCCGAAGGAAGTGAAAAAGGTGCAGCGTCTCCCGTCAAGGGCTAGCTCACCTGGCCAGGTGGGGATGATGTAGTCAAAGTGGAACTGGAGGCCGGGCGCGTCGGTGTGTGCGTTGGGCGCCTGCAGGGAAGCGTTTGGGGGTTTCGTGTGCGGTGCTAGCCTGCGGCGGCTCTGTGTTGGTTCCGCTGCAGACTGCTGCTGGAGAGGAAAAGCGAGGCCACGGGGCGCGTTCCCCCTGCGGCGGCTCCATCACCACAAGACCTCTCCCTGCCAGGGGCCTACCAGGGGCGGCGTGCGCTGCAGCGGCCCACCTGCAGCGGCTCCGTCCCCCCTGGACCTCTGTGGACCAAAGGCGACAGAGGCGAAAAGGCCAGAGGGCGGAGGCGCTCACCTGCAGCGGCTTCATCCACACGTAGTCGCACTCGAGCAGGAAGACCCAGTCGCCCTGCAGCAGGCTGGGGTCCTTGGCCACGGCGTCAATCCTGCAGCCAGGGACGCGCGCACGCGATCACGTGGGTCAGGGGACAGACTGACGGGTCGGCGTCTGGCACACGCCAGGTCATGGGAGGGGCCGGCGTGGAAGGCGGGCGCGCGGAGAGCCCGCAGGGAGGAGGCGGGAGGGAGGGGGGAGGCGAGCGCGCCGTTTACACCAGGCGGCCGGCCTCGTGGTTTCGCCCTGCGGCGGGCCGCCCTGACGCAGCTGGCCGGACACCTCCACGCCCTCCCTCCTTCTCTGTGCCTGCTTCTCCCGTTGCTAAGCCCGGCCCTGCTGCACGGCGTTGGGCCGCCCTGGCGCCCCTGCACCCTCCCTCTCTGCTCCTGGCTTCCCGCCCAGCACGCCTCCGCCGCAACGCGCACCACTGCTGCACGGCGTTGGGGCGGTCGGCCACGGGGAAGTCGCAGTAGGTGTCGCACTCGGGGTGCAGCGGCTTGGCGCGGAACGTGGGGATCTGCGGCGCACGTTTCCACAGGGACCGAAACACACGCACGCGCGCTCGCCCACCTGCCGCCGCACAGCCCTCATGCTCCCACCGCCAGCTGCTCCTGCTGCGGTAACGGGGGTGCAGCGACGCCAGGCGTGCCATGCGGGGGGCAAAGCGCACCCCCTGGCTCCCCCACGCGAAGAGGAGAGGCGGCATGTCCGAAACTCGCGGCTGCTAGGCTCGCCCCACTCCCGCACCTCCTGGGAGATGCCGTCGTCCTTCATGCGGTGGAGGATGCGCGTGAAGCCCGTGAGCTTCTCGCCGCCTGGCATCTTCTGAACCAGCTTGTAGGTGCCGTACCTGCGAGGCCAATTACCCAGGTTCGAAAAAAACATCAGGGAAATGCGACGACGGGTCCTACGTCCGTGCAGGCTTGCCCGTGCTCGCTGGCACATGCTGCCGGATGCCCTGTGCGACCGCGAGAGTACCCCCTCCCGTGCAGCGCCCCCCGGCGGTTGGTGGGTGGGCTCACATGATGCGGCCCTGGAAGTTCTGGTACTGCGGTGGACAGCGCGGGGCCCAGCGGTGCGTGCGCGCGGGCAGAGTGAGCACAACGCGTCACGGCGCAGGCCATGCCGTGTGGCCAGCATTGGCAGGCACAGTGTGTGTGCAGCTGGCTGGCTGCGTCAACAGAACTCACAGGTGACCCGTTGCTGGTGAGCAGGCTGTGGATGGTGTCGCCGGGCGTCTGCTTCTTGGGCGGCGGCGACTCGGCGCTGCTCTGACTCTGCTGCTGCTGCTGCTGCCTGTGTTGCTGCTGCTCCTGCTGCTGGTGGTGCTGCTCGTGCGCCTGCTGCCTGCTCTGGTCCGCTACGTAGCTGCTGCCTGAGGTGTCCAGCCGCACGCCGCGCTCGGCGCCCGTGGTGAACATCACGTCCGCTGTCTCCATGATGACCTGCGCCACAGTCGCGCCATCGTCACGCAGCTGCTGTTGAGCGCATCCCGTGCTCCTGTTCTCCGTCCTGGGGCCACCTCTTGCGCTCAGGCTCACCATGCCCAGGATGTAGCCCGCTACGAGGCCGACCCCCAAGACGATGTAGAGCTGCCGCTGCGACGACGACGCATCAGCAGCTGACGCCCGCCCGCTCGTGCTGGAGCGGCCGCGCGAGGAGTACATGGCTCCTCAAACAGCAAGGTGGCGGACGAGGTGGACGGCGCCAATTGAACGTGTGGGGCGAGTTGCTGATGATGAGCTGCAGGTGCTGATGCTGCTGGCTGCCTCGCGTTCTCTTCTGCGTGTCGCCTGCGCACCGAAGTGATCTGCCCAGAGCTCGCCTCCAGGACTATGAGCCCGCTCTGCGATTGTGCTGCTGCGCACCGAGTTCGCACGCACACTCTGCGGATGGGCGCTGCGCTTGCTGCTTCGTCGTGCGAGCTCGGAGGGCTTGGCGACTCGCACATGCGCAGCGCTGCAGCACACCCAGACAGCAGCAGGACCACCACGACGTACTAGAGCTCACCTTGGTGCTCTTACAACCTCTCTCGCACCCTCTCGACTGCCACGGCATACGCTCGTACCCTGATTTCAGGGGGCCGCGCTCAGCAGCGGGAGCAGCAGGAGCCAGCAGGAGCACAGCGAGCAGCACACCCGCACTGTCATGCTCGGCGTCGCAAGCGCTGCGGCATAAGGGGCGCTCGCGCGGCCGCTGGCGCGACATTCACGACACATCTGAGCTCGCAGCAGGACCAGGAGCAGCAGGATGCCGGTCAGCTTGGAGCGGCTCATCGCCGAGATTGAGCCCAATGTCATCACCGAGCAGCTCACCCGGGAATGCATCCAGGTGCGCTTTCGGCCCCCCCCCCCGTTTGGCAGCGTGTGCCCGGCAGAAAGGAGAGCTCAGCAAGCGCTGAATTCACGTCATGCGTGCGTGCAGATCCCCGGGAGCGACCCGGACACGGTGGAGGACAAGAAGCGCAACATCCCGTTCCGCAAGGTCGAGTGCCTGGCCTTCAGCTTCAAGAGCATCGCCAAGATCGACAACCTCAAGGGACTCGAGGGGCTTACCAAGCTTCAGCTGGACAACAACAGCATCACCAAGATCGAGAAGCTCTCGCACCTGGTGAGCGCCATCGCCGCATGTCGTGGTCAGCGTGCACGTCCCCCGCCCTCGCGCCCTGCCGCTTGGCGCACACAGCTGCAGGCCTTTCGCCCCAGCTCTGCATGCGTGGGCTGGGGTGGGGTGGGGTGCAGCTTTAAGCACCTGTCAGCACGCAGGTGTGGGCCGTCCGCCAGCACTGTGCTGCCCATGTGGCGCTCATGCGCGCAGACCAACTTGACGTGGCTGGACCTCAGCTTCAACAAGATCACCAAGATTGAGGGGCTCGAGGCCTTGACCAAGCTGGTGGACCTGTCCCTGTTCAACAACCAGATTGCCGAGATTGAGAACCTGGAGAAGCTCACCGAGCTCAACGTGCTCTCGCTCGGTGAGGGCGCGTGGCTGGCAGAGGGTGGCGGCCGGGGGAATTGCGGTGACTGCATGGACGAGGCAAGCGACCTGGGCTCAGCGTGCTCGTGCTCGGTGCGGCTCCTGGTCAGCATGTGGGCGGCAGGGCCTCACCCCTTGAGCACTCCCTGGGTGGCAGGTGGGCGGTTATGGCGGCCCCTGGCACGCCTTGAGCACCGGCGCGCCTGCGTGCTGGACACCTGTGTCCTGCGCAGGCAACAACCAGCTCAAGCGGTTGGACAACGTCATGTACCTGCGCCAGTTCCGCAACCTCCGGCTGGTGAACCTGGCGGGCAACCCCTTTTGCAAGGAGCACGACTACCGGTCCTACGTGCTGAGCCACATCAAGGACCTGACCTACCTCGACTACAGGAGGGTGGTGCACACGGACGTGCAGCAGGCCATGGAGCAGCACCAGGTGCGTTGGGTGGAGGGGCGTGGTGAGTGGAGCGGGGCACCAGGGGCGTGCGGCAGGCCATGGAGCAGCACCACGTGGGGCGGGGGCGAGTTTCCGGCATGATGGCAGAAGCCGCAACAAGGCGGTTGGCGCGCGCAGTGGCAGTGGCAGGGAGCAGCGCTCGGGCCAAGCAGGCGGCAACACGGGGAAGGATGCCGCACATGGCCGCCGCGTGGCCGCCACAACTCTAGCCCTGCTCAGCGCGCGACGCCGTTTGAGGGGGGGCGTAGAGGACGCCTCGCCGGACAGTCCGGGCAGGCAGGCTGGCGGTTGCCAACCAGAGTGCCCCCACGGCTGTGTCCCGCACCTGCAGGACGAGATGATTGAGCTGCAGGAGCGCGAGGAGCAGGCGGCGGCCGAGGAGAAGGCCAACGCCGAAAAGTCCGTGCACGACAAGCTCATGCGGGAGGCCAACCTGGACGGCGTGGAGAGCCTGATTGAGGACATGGTGAGGCACCTGCTCTGGGAATGCGGGCGCTGCGCCACGACGTTGCTCATGATTGGTGCTGTGCGGCGCGAGCCTGCCTGCTGTGACGTGGCACGGCCCGAGTGCTGGTGCTCGCAGTGATGCTACTCACAAGGCCACCCTGCATTCTCACCTCCAGCATGTCACTGCCCCAGCGCCTGCACTGCCACGTCGCACCGCATGCAGATCCGCGAGGACCCCGAGTGGAAGCGCTTCACCCAGGTGCCGGGCCTGACGGACGCGTGGAACGACGTGAGGGACAAGTTCAACGTGGCGACTGAGGACTTCCGGACGCTGCTGCTGGAGCAGCACGAGAAGAAGAAGACGGAGCACGCCGAGTGGCAGGCCGTGGTGGACGGCTTCCTGGCGGAGAAGGACGCCGAGGCCAAGGTGAGGAGGTGGGGTGTGTGTGCGTGGTGACGGAGTAGCATTGCTTGGGTGTCGTGGGGCCGAGTGCCAGGCCTTGGTAACCACCAGGGTGAGGAGTCGGGCGAGGGTGCAGCAGAGAGAGGGCGTGGCTCGTTTGGTCGTGGTGACGCCTGCGAACCGCCTGCCTGCCATACCATGCCCGGCTGACAGCGAGCTGGTGCCTCATTGGAGCCTGGTGTGTGCGCGCGTGCGGCGCGGTGCGGTGCGTGCCACGCAGGCGCTGGTGACTGACTACGAGAAGCTGAAGAAAAAGACGCTGCGGATCGTGCAGGCCAACCCCTCGGACGCCGAGACGCAGATCCTGGCACCCAAGGTGCGGGCACCACCAACCATTCGCGCGATGGCGGTGCGGCTTGCACCATGTGCTTCGCGCGCACGGACGGAACGGGAGCGGTGGGCGCATGGTTCCGCTGCCAGGGGAGGCGTTCAGCTGCAAGCAGAGCGCTGCTGCAGTGGCCTGCAGCACCGTGGCACCACCATGGCGTGCGACGACGGCCTTGCGGCGCCCTCGTGAAGCCGGCTGCGATGTCACGTCCATCTAGGAGTGCAGTGTGTCACCCTCTCTTCCTTGTGCGCAGGTCCGCCTCATGGCGCTCAAGGACGAGCTCATGGAGATTGAGCAGGGCGTGGTCGAGGTGCTGGGCGAGCTCATTCAGGAGTTTGACCGCAACTACAGCGAGCTGTCAGAGGCCAACAAGGCGCACTACAACGCCTACTTCACCCAGGTGCGGGGCAAGGGGCGCCTTGCGGCAGACCTGTCTGTCCGCGTGAGGGCGTGCGCTGCGGGCGCGCTGTCGCGGCGGCAAGGATGAACCGCCCTACGCCTCAGACCTCAACGCATGATGCCAACCGCCAAGTGCCGCTGCCTGCCCGCCGCAGGTCCGGGACCTGCAAAACACCTTTTTCAGCCAGCTCACGCAGACGGCCATGGCGATCTTCGAAAAGTACAACCAGGTGCGTGTGCTCCTCACCCGATATCTGGGCGCGCCCCGCCCCCGTGCAAAAACAGGCAGCGGCGCCCTCGAGTCTCAGCCTGCCGCGCCCCACGCACACGGCTGCAAGAAAAGACACAGTCTGCCGCTTCGCTGCGTGAAGGCCAGGGCGTCACGTGAGCCTAGCCTTGTTGCCGCGCTGCCCACCCGCCCTGCGTGGCCCTTGCAGGAGAACAGCGACATTGAGAGCCTGCCCGAGGAGGCGCGGCTGCTGCTCCAGGACAAAGACGCGCTGGTCAACGCGCTGCAGGCCTCGCACGACGCGCACACCATCAGGATCGACACGCTCGAGGACCGTCTCATCAGCACCGAGCTGCGCAGCGCCAACGAGCTCGCCTCTGGGGTGAGCGAATGAGCTACGAAACCTGTGGGACGCCTGGGCGGGGGGGCACGAGGGCGCTCCAGCGCTGTGGAGTGGCGTTGGGGTCGCGAACCGTCGATCATCACGTGATGGCGCCGCCCGCGTTGCGTGCGTGCGTGCGTGTGTGCATGCAGAACGCGCTGTGGTCGGCCAAGCGCAACCGCGACCGCATCAGCGAGATCATCAACTACCTGGAGCGCAACATGCTCGAGCTGGACGAGGCGGCGGGCGAGGAGGACGCCGGAGAGGCGTGAACCTTGCAGTAACCTGTCGCTGTGCTGCATGTGTTGCGTGCTGAAAGCATCGAGCAGGCATGCTTGTGCCCAGCGCGCTCTTCGCGACGGTGGACGTCAGGGTATGCTGCCCCACACAGCGTGCAGCTGCATGCTTGCTGCGGCGCAGCAGCACAGACAGCGAATAAGACACATTAAATTCAGCGCTCCTGCAGCCGTTGAGCGCAGCGGCAAGAGCTGGAGGCACCAGCAACCGGAAAGATCCTCACCCGGGGGAGGCGGGAGGCGAGCAGCGCGGAGTGCGCAGCGAGGCGCGGCTGAGGATGCCGATCCAGAATGCGAACCAAGTAGGTGCTGCTCGCGCACCAGTTGCTTGCCCGCCGAGCTCGTCGAGGTGTCCAGCTGCTGCCCCGGGCGAGCAGCGGCGCTTGGGCTGCATCCTCAACAGCATGGGCTCCAGAGGAGGCAGCATTATGCGATGGCAGCTGCGCAGCGCATGGGGGCGATGGCCTCGTGCCCCAGGCGCACGAGCGCACGCACCCGCGCAACCAGCGTCAGCTCTCGCCAGCGTCAGCGCAGCTCTGCTTTCCCAGAGCCTCTGCACCAAGCACTGCCTCTCCTTCAGGGAGCACAATCCCAGCGAGCGCGGGAAGAGGGAAGCTTCCACCCCCGCCGCTCCCGCCATGCAGGTGGGGACAGGCTTCCGGTCCTGGTACGAGAGCTTACCTCCCATCACGCGGACCCTCGCCACCGCCATGGTGATCGGCACGCTGGGCGCGCGGTTCGGGTTGCTCAACCCCGTCCACTTTGCCTTCTTCACAAAGCCCCTCATCGCAAAGTTCGAGGTGCGGGCTCATCACCAGCTGCCTCGGTGCAGCTGGCAGCAGGAACTCATCTGTAGGACCCAGGGCGGAGGCGGGGCGGGGTGGCGTCCGGCGCGGCGGGGCGGGGCCGCAGCAAGGAGGTCCAGGACCGCAGCAAAGCCCACGTGCTGGGCAGTCCCTCTGGGCGTCCGTGCTGCCGGCGGCGGCCTCCTGTTGGTGGCCGCGCGCAACACGGGCTGTGTGGGCTGCTGGCCTCGCCCCGTCGCCGCACCTGAGCCCCGCAGGTCTGGCGGCTAGTGACCAACTTTTTCTTCTTCAAGCTCGGCATCAACTTCCTCATCCGCATCCTTTGGGTCGTGCAGTACGGGGGGCAGCTCGAGAGCCAGACGTACCAGGTGCGCGCGTGCGTATGTGCGGGCGCCGTCCTCGGGGGCCACGGTCGGCCTTGGGCGGGGCAGTTCTCCTTGGCTGCCGGGCGGCGCCGCGTTCGCTCCTCCTTGCTGCGGCGGAGCTCGCGCGCCCGCTCTGCTCTGCCGGTTGCCGCCGCACCGCCGCGCCCGCGCCACGGCTCGCTTTGCCGCCGGCGCACGCCGTGCGCGCGCAGTTCGAGCCCGCTGACTACGCGTACTTCCTCACCTTTGCCGCCGGCGCCTGCCTGGTGGCCGGCGCCGTCCTGGGCATCCCCCTTCTGGGCACGCCGCTCATCATGAGCGTCATTTACGTCTGGTCGCGCAACTTCCCCGACCAGCACATCATGCTGTACGGGCTGGTCAAGATCCAGAGCTTTTACCTGCCCTTTGCCTTCCTGGCCATCAGCGTGCTGCTGGGGCAGGACCTGACGCCCGACCTGATTGGCATTGTGGTCGGGCACCTGTACTGGTACCTGCATGACGTCATGCCGGGGCAGGTGAGGCGGTACGGGGTGGGATGTACGGTGCTTGGCGGTGGGGAGCGGCCGGCGTGGAGCAGAGCCTGAGGTGGTGATTCCTGGGGCAGGTGCGGCAGCCTGGGTGGGTATGGTGGCGTGCCGTGATGCTTGCCGCCGAACCCGCACCACACCGCTTGTCGTTGTTCCCGCGTTTGGGAGCACGCTTCTCACGATGCCAAGGCGCCCGCCCGCTCTCCGTATCATGCGCTGCGTGGCCGCAGACGGGCCGGCACTTGCTGGCGACGCCCGACTTCCTCAAGCGGTGGCTGGCGGACGCGGGGCTGCGGGGAGTCACGCCGCCGGCAGCGCAGGCAGCGGGCGCACCCCAGGGGTTCCAGGCATTCCGTGGCACGGGCAGGCGCCTGGCCGACTGACACACGGCGGCAGCTGCGGCGCGCTCTGTGCTTGTTGCTGGTGGCGGCTGTGCCGCCCTGCCTGCTCCGCTCTTCGCGCCCGATTTTTGCAACTGGACCGCGGGCGCTGACGGGGCTGGCCGGGCGGTTGACAGCACCGGCCGGCTGATGCTGCTCATCGTCTGGGAGACCGGTCGACCCATCAACTCAGTGGCTTTTGCAGGCCGAAGACAGCCACCGGCGCGCCCCAACGGCGCACACGCGCGCAAGAGAGCAGGAGAGCCTGCTGCCAAAAAGCTGTTCCAGAGAGGTGGTTCGTTGTCCGTTCCAAAGCAGCGCTCAGAAGTAGCGCACCTGCGCACACACGGTTCAGGGGTGGCTCTGCTCGGACCACGCAGCAGCGTGTGGCCTTGCCACCGTCCCCATGCCCACGCTGGCCTCTGCTCGCTTGCTGCTCCGTTTCGCTGTGCCGTCTGAGAAGAGGCACGTGGGCCCCCAGCCACGCCCGCACCTTAAAGACCGCAATGCTGAAGATGTTGCCGACGATGATGAGCGCCGCCACGATGAGAAAGAGGTCCGAGATGGTGGCCTTGGGGTTGACCCGGTCCCTGCACACAGCAACAGTCGCGCGCGCATTCGGGCCCCGGCCAATGCTGGGCTGTGCACGTGGACGACCCCCTTGGCGAGCTTGCGGGCCCCATCTTGCCGGCTTGCCTGTAGATGTAGAAGATGGTGTAAATGAGGATGGGCGCGATGAGGATGACCGCCTCGGAGGACGAGAAGATGCCGAGGAACTTGGGGGGCTCGGGGACCGCCGCGGCCGCCACCTCGTCCGCCCACGCCGCCGCCGGCGCCACTGCGTGCGCACATGAGGGCCGCAGCACGGTGGCGGCGCAGACGCACGTTCGGGGTTCGCTTCTGTTCGTGCCTGCTCGGCCTGTTCAGTGTGGCTGCTTGGCAACGCCCCCTCGGAGACGCAGACGCAGCACGCAAGGCGTGGGCGTGGCTGCTCCCGCCCCAGCCGCACAGCGGTCCACCGCGCGCTGCTTGCTGATTGGACCGCGCCAGCTGCTCCCTCCTGTGCCCAGGAGAGCTCTGGCAGCGTGCGGCAAGCACGCACCTGCGCTCAGCAAGGAGGTCGCCGCGGCGAGGAACGGCGCCGATGCTTGAAGATCCGGCTGCGCAGGCGCCTGCTCGCTGGACACGGACACGCGCTGCTGCGCCGCTGGCCGGAGCGCGGCCGAGGGCGCCAGCACGCGCCTGCTCGCCCTGGAGGCGGGCGCGGCAGAGAAGGCGCGAGGCGAGCGAACAGAGAGCTGCATCCTGTGTGTATCGGTGAGGTGTCGTGCGTGCCGGAGCGACGCAGCTGCTTCGCACGCACAGGATGAAATCGAGGGCTTGAAGTCGCCAGACATGCAGACAGATCTGGGTCAGGGACAACGCATTCGTGGAGCAGTCGTGCTTCTGCGATGCGGAATTTCCTGCTGCTGCCGCCCGCTCAAGCCCCAGGGGCCGCCGCGTGGCCCCCGCCCGAGCGCTGCGCCGGGCACGGGCGCAGGCGCGCCGTGCTGGCCGCAGGTGCGTAGGACGCAAGGGAAAGCCAGCCTCCCTCACGAGATCGGCCCCACCCCTCACGCGTGCTCTCCTCTGCGCGCTTGCAGCTGGCGGCAGGGCCAGCAAGGGCGGCGCCTACTTTGAGAAGTGGCAGGCCAACCGCGCGTGGCACGCCGGTGTGCTGCTGCCGCCGCCCACGCCGGAAGACCCCCTCGCGCCCTCGATCAACCAGGAAGCGCTGCGCAGCTACCTCAAGCGGGTGCGGGTCGGAACCTGTCTTCGCCCGCGTGCGTCCCCGCCTGCAGTGATCAATCTGGACCTGTCTGTGTAGGGCAGCAGACCGAAAAGCCTTGCAATTTCCTTTCGGGCCTCCTTTTTCCAGGAGCTGTGGGCCTACACGTTCGGCGAGCCCTCACCGCACGCCGACCCGCCCGCGCAAGACGACGGCGAAGCCTGGGCGGACGAAACGCCGCCGGCTGTCGCGCAAGGGGCGGCGGCGGCGCCGGAGCAGGTGCCGCTGGGGCAGGGCCTGGTGATCCCCCCGCCGCCGCAAAGTGAGCGATTGTGACCCGGCTTGCAGCCTGGGCTCTTGCGCGACGTCCAGGGGGAATGCAGTGGCCCAAACAAACGGAACGCCAGCCACGCCGGAACGCGCCGCTTAGCTCTCCTCCTTGCCTGCCTCACACGCACACTGTCGCATGAGCGTGCAGGCGCGCTGCACCTGCCGCCGCCCGCCCCGCCCATGCTGCCCGTGCCCTACGACCCCGCCACCGCCCAGGTGCGTGCGCGTGGCCCGCACCTCCAAAGGGGCAATACCACGCCACGCTCACACGCGCCCACCCCACAGGCAGCTCCACAGCCTCCGCCTCGTCGCGACCGCTCCATCCGCCGCCGCCGCCGCCGCCATGCACATCGCCCATGGCAAGCCAGCCATCCCCTTTGTTGCCCCGAAGCGAGCAACAGCGCCCAGGGTGCGACGCCCCCCCCCCCCCCCCCTACAGGTGCACGTGTTTTGGGACGTGGCGGCCAAGCACCCATCCGCCGCTGACCCCCGCGTGGTGGCCGAGCGCCTCCGCCGCCTCGCCTCCAGGTGCGATGCGGGCCCTGCCCATCCGTCAGTCCTGAAACCGCCACGCACGCACTTCGCCAGTGAGCCTCACTGCTTGCCCACAACGTGAAGCTCGTGCCGTGGATGGCCCGCTGATGATGGGCACGCTGGACGGAGCGCGTGTCCACTGGGGCGCAGGTATGGCCGGGTGGCGGGGCTGTACGCCTACGCCTTGCGCAAGGACTGGAACTGGGTGCCCGAGGCCTTCTTCATTCCCGGCACCACCACCACCAACAACAGCAACAGCAACAGCAGCAGCCACAGCGACGCGGATGCATCCTCCGCAGCGCAGCAGCAGCTGCAGCAATCGTCGCCACAAGGAGGCGAGCTCGCCTTTGCTCTTCCGGAGCAGCGCGAGGACGGGCGCTTCGTCTGCCCCGTGTGCGGCACCTCGCGGCGCTCGCTCGCCGACCTCCGCGTGCACGTGGACGCGCTGCACGGCGCGCGGGTCGCCGCGCCTCGGCCGGCGGCAGCGGCGGGAGGTGGAGGGGCGGCAGCGAGCGCGCTGGTGTCGACGCGCAACACGTCGCGGCGCACGCTGGGCAAGGTGGCGAGGTACCACACGGCGCTGGGCCAGGCGAGGGTGCCGCCGCGAGGGCACCAGCTCAGCCTCAAGTACTGCCTGTCGTCGGAAGGCTGGCAGGTGAGGTGCGACGCCGGGGGGCCGCGCCAAGGGAGCGATGCCGACCGCGCGACCTCACCACGGCTCGCGCGTGCTTGTGTGCTTCGTCCGCCGCGTTGCCGCAG
>VFQP010004848.1_pt1 | contig 12152 bp, 11 predicted proteins | sample 3512351 | NCBI WGS metagenome assembly VFQP01 (sample SAMN10412372, study PRJNA504923) | tailings metagenome | isolation source: Relicate 1 Philex TSF1 revegetated site | place: Philippines: Tuba, Benguet | collected 2017-08-29 | reverse complement strand
GCTTCGGACGACGACATGGCCGTGGGCGTGCAGAAAGCGATCGAACAGGCCAAGCGCACCGACGTGAAGCTGGTGCTGGGCGGCGCAGGCTCCAAGGACTACATCAAGAAGGTGATGGATGGTGACAAGGTCGTCACCGCCGACGTGACGTACTCGCCCAGCATGATCGCCGACGCCATGAAGCTCACGGCCGACGCGCGCGTGAAGGGCGCCAAGATGCCCGCCACCACCACGATTCCCTCGGTGCTGATCACCAAGGAAAACGCCGCGAAGTACTACTTCCCGGACTCGCCGTTCTAAGCAGGTCCTGACCCCGCCACCCGCATCGCGAGTTGCCACAGCGCAACCCGGTGCGCGGCGGCCAGGGCGTCGGGCGAGGCATCGCCCAGCTCGACCGAAAAGTCGGCAGAGCCCAGCGCCGGCGCAGCGTTGGAGGCTGCTCTGGCATCGGTCCACCACCAGCGGGCCTGCACACGCAGCGTGCGCTGCGCGGCGTCGGCCAGCAGCGTCACGATTTCCACACGCAGCCGCCGCCCCACGGTGGCCCCGGCGGGCGCGGGTGCACGCCACACCAGGCCTTCGCCGCGCAGCAGCGCGAGATCGGACACCAGCAGTCGCGGAATGCTCTCGCGAAGGGGCTCGGCCCAACGGTGGCCAACGAGCGGCTGCAGGCCGGCTGCGCCACTGGCCACCATCAGGGTGTCGCGGTCCAGCGCACCCGGCATGGCGACCACGCCGGACACTTCCCACACCGTTCCGTCACCCGGCCTGGGCGCAGGGCGTGGCCCGGGGGGTTCGCTGCGCAGTTCGTACCAGCGGGTGGAAGGGGCCGGATTGCCTGCGCAGGCGGCGAGCAAAAGGGTCGAAGCGCATGCGCTTCCCAGGATCAGACGGCGCTTCATTCGGGAACCCTCCGCCCGCGCAGCAAGGCGTCGGGTTGTTGTTCAAGTGCTTCGGCCAGATCGCGCAGGGCGCGCGCGGCTTTGGAAAGATCGCTCAGGGCCTGGTCGGCGCCGGTCATGAGTCTGGAGTCGCCCGAGGTGGTCTCGCGCAGCGTGCTGGCGGTGCGCGCCACTTCGTCGGCGGCGCGTTGGAGGTTGGTCACCAGCGGTGCGTTGGGTGCCAGCAGATCGGACACCTCCTTCGACGTGCGTCCCACCCCCTCGGCGGTGTTGTTCACCGACTGCGCGGCCTGCCCCATGCCGTCCATGGCCTTGCGCGTGGACACCAGCGAACGCTGCAGCTCGTCGGCCAGCGGATCGATGCGCTTGTCCAGCCGCTGCGAGATGCGGTTGAACGTGGCCGTGATCTGGGCCAGATCGTCCATGGCCTGCTTGAGCTGCGGGCCACCGACCACGGCGCGCGCGGACGAGGCGATGGCCGAGATGTCGTCGGCGATGCGGCGGAAGTCCATGCCGTCGAACTGGTCGCGCAGGTTCTGGATGGCGGTGGCGGTGGTGGGGATCTCGATCGCATCACGTCGCGTCCCGCGCAGTTTGGGTTCGAGCTTCGGACGCAGGTCCAGGTCCACATAGAGTTGCCCGGTGAGCAGGCTCTGCATGGAGAGCTGGGCGCTCAGGCCCCGCTCCACCAGCGCCGGCAGCGCCGGGCCTTGCTCGGCGTCGCGCTGGCCCTCCAGGCCGCTCACCGCATTGCTGTCGAGCACCGCCATCACGGGAATGGCGTAGCTGTCGTTCTTGCGGTCGTAGAAGATGTCGATGGACTCCACGCTGCCCACGCGCACGCCGCGGAACACCACCGGTGCGCCGACCTGCAGGCCATAGACCGATCCACTGAAATACATGACGGTGCGCTCCTTCGGCGTGAACAGGTTGTTGCCCGCGAGGGCGATGATGGCGACGGCGATCAGGGCGATGCCCGCCACCACGAAGGTTCCGATCAGCGTCGCGCTGGCCTTGCGTTTCATGAAGTGCTCTCCCGGGAAGTGATGGCGCCGCGCCGCAGGAAGGTCTGCACGCCTTCGGGGCCGTGCCTGCGCAGTTCTTTTGGCGGGCCCAGCGCGGTCATGGTCTTGGTCTCGGCGTCCAGGAACAGCAGGCGATCGGCCACCGTGAAAATGCTTTCGAGCTCGTGGCTGACCATCACCACGGTGGTGTGCAGGTCGTTGCGCAGGTGCAGGATGAGCTCGTCCAGGTGGGCGGACGCCAGGGGGTCGAGGCCCGCCGAGGGTTCGTCGAGGAACACCAGCGGTGGGTTCAGCGCCAGCGCGCGCGCGATCGCCGCGCGTTTCTTCATGCCGCCGCTGAGCGTGGCGGGTTCGGCATCGAAGCTGCCCCCCAGGCCCACCAGCGCGAGCTTGAAGCGCGCTTCCTGCTCGCATTGCGCGGGGCTCATTTCCGTGAAGAGCTGCATCGGCAGCATCACGTTTTCCCCCACGGTCATGCTGCTCCAGAGCGCACCGGCCTGGAAGGTGACGCCGAAGGTCTGCATGAGCTGGCGCTGCTCGGCCGCATCGGCGGCGTACAGGTCGCGGTCGCCATAGAGCACCTGCCCGGCCGCCGGCACCTGCAGGCCGATGAGGTGGCGCAGCAGCGTGCTCTTGCCGCATCCGCTGCCCCCGGCGATGGCGAGCACCTCGCCCGGGTGGATCTCGAAATCGAGGTCGCGCTGGATGACCTTGCTGCCGAACGCCATGGTGAGGTTGCGCACGCTCACCAGCGGATCCGCAGGCGTCGACGCGGCCGCAGTCGAGGGTTCTTGAAGCGTGTCCATCTAGAAGTCCAGCCTTTGAAACACCACCGTGAGCACCGAGGCAGCCACCACGATCCACACGATGGCCTGCACCACCGACGCGGTGGTGGCATCGCCCACGGCCTGCGCGCTGCGGCCTGCCGACAAACCCTGCAGGCACCCGGCCAGTGCCACCAGCACAGCGTACACCGTGCCCTTGATCAACCCGACCAGGACGTGCGGCAGCGTCAGGGTCTGCGCGCTGGAATACACGTACTCCAGCGGCGACACCCCGTAGATGCCCACCGCCACCAGCCAGCCCACCGCCATGCCGACCAGGGCACCGAAGGTGGTGAGCAGTGGGCCGACGATCAGCAACGCCAGCACGCGCGGCAACACCAGGAAGTCGACCGGATTCACGCCCAAGGTGGCCAGGGCATCCACTTCCTCGTTGGCGCGCATGCTGCCGATCTGCGCCGCGAAGGCCGCCCCCACGCGGCCGGCCAGCACGATGCCCACCAGCAGCGCCGCCACCTCGCGCACCACGCCCACGGTGACGAGGTCGGCAATGTAGGTCTGCGCGCCGAAGCGCTGCAACTGCGCCGCCCCCATGTAGGCCACGATGAGGCCGACGAGGAAACTCACCAGGGCCACGATCGGCAGGCTGCGCGGCCCGGTCTGTTCGATCTGCCACATCAGGTCGGCCACGCGCATGTCGCTCGCGCCGCGCAGCCAGCGGCCGACGGAGAGCAGAACCTCGCCGAAGAAGGTGAGCGTCTTGCGCTGGACCGCCCACCAGGCGGCCGTGCGGGCACCCACGCGGGCCACGCGGCTCGGCGGGCTGGCCGGCGGCGCAGCCACCACCGGCGGCATGCCGTTCAGCGCGAGCGAGACGATCTCCCGAAGCCCTTCCGGCAGTCCATCCAGGTCCACCGCCACGTCGCGTTGCGCAAAGGGGGCGAGCTGCATCCACAGATGCGAGGCGAGCGCGGCATCCCACTCGCCCAACGCGGTGGCGTCGATGCGCACGGGGCGCTCATCGGGGGGTGGAGGTTCGGGGAAGGTGCCGACGCCGTCGACCCAGTCGCCGGCCAGGCGAAGCGTCCACGCGTCGCCGTGCGAATCCCAGTGTGCCTCGGGGGCGTGCGCTGCGTCACGCGCCTCCATGACGGGTGTGGAGGCATTTCCAACAGGGGCATGGTGCACGGAGGATTCCATTCATGCTCGGAGTGTGGATTCTATCGACGGGTCCGTCTGTAGGACATCGCGCACAAGGAACCCGGCCTGCGCCTACGCCGCACGGGCACGACGGCGAATAAGCTGAAAGCATGAAATCCGCCCCGTGGCGGCATTGCCTGTGACCATGACCAGCTCCCAGAGACGCCTCAGGCCCCGACACATCGTGATCGGTGCGCTGGCCGCGCTCGTGGCCGGCGTGGCCGTCATGGAAGTGGCTGGCTGGCCCTTCCTTCGACAACCGATCGAGCGCGCCATCACACGCGCCACGTCGGCGCCGACCACGCTGCAGGCCCCTTTCAAACTGCACCTGCTGTGGCGACCGAGGCTGGAAGTCGGACATCTGAGCGTGGCATCCGATCCGCGCTACGAAGTGCCTCACCTGCTCGATGCGCGCGACGTGCTGTTGGCGTGGCGCTGGCGTGACGTGTGGCGCTGGCGCCAGGGCGACCCGCTGCGCGTGCAGACCTTGCAGGCGCAAACGCTCGACGCCCATCTTTTGCGCCAGGCCGATGGCCACGCCAACTGGCAACTGGGCGACCCGAACAAACCGAAGGATCCCGGCGCCGATCCCCTCGGCAGCTTGCCCACGTTCGGCACGCTGCTCGTGGGGCGCGGCGACATCGCATGGCGCGACGCCGTGCAGGACGTGGACCTGAAGATCGGCGTGCGCGGCAGCGAGGGCGAGGCCGTGAGCCAGGGCGGCGCGGGCTACGAGGCGCTGATCAACGGACGCTTCCGCGCCCTGCCCATGAAGCTGAAAGTGACCGCCGGTGGCACCTTGCCCCTGCTGAAGGATGCCAGCGCCGACGCGCCATGGGTTCCCGTGCGCGTGGAAGGCAGCGTGGCGTCCTCACGCCTGCTGTTCGATGGCGAAGCCGCCGCGTTGATCGGCACGCCCAGGATGCGCGGTGCGCTGGAGTTCCAGGGGCCTTCGCTCGCGGCCGTGGGTGAACCGCTCGGCATCACGCTGCCCGCGACCCCGCCTTTCGATCTGCGCGGCCGCTTGCAGCACGAAGCCGGCCAGTGGCGGCTGCAGGCCACGCGCGCCACCATCGGCACCAGTCGCCTGGCGGGCGAGTTGTTGTACGACCAGCAGGTCAGCCCGCCCCGCCTGAGCGGTGAACTGCATGGACCCCGGCTGGCGTTTGCCGATCTCGGGCCGGCCATTGGCGCCGATGGGGCGGGCGACAAGCCTGCCGAGCGCCAGCCCGATGGCCGCGTGCTGCCGCAACGCCGGTTCGACCTGCCCTCTCTCAAGGCCATGGACGCCAACGTGCAGATGAAGTTCGACGAACTGGACTTCGGCACCACGGCCATGGCGCCGCTGCGCCAGTTGCAGACGCGCGTGCGCCTGGACGGGGGCGTGCTGCGCCTCGAATCCCTGCAGACGGTGGTGGCCGGCGGCTCGCTCAAGGGCAACACCCAGCTCGATGCCAACGCCAACCCGGCGAAATGGGAAACCAACCTGGATTTCGCCAACATCGATGTGGCCGGCTGGTTGCGCGGCGTGCAGAAGGGCGACGCCGCCGAGGCCGCGCCCCCCGCCACCGCGACAAAAGCTCTGCAGCGCGAGCGCAAGCAGGCCCGCCAGGGGGGCGACCAGCCGGCGCAGGCCTATCTCACGGGGGCGCTGTCGGGCAGCGTGAAGGTCAAAGGCGCCGGCAATTCCACCGCCGACATCCTGGGCAGCCTGAACGGCCCGGTGCAGATCAACCTGCGCGACGGCACCATCTCGTACCTCATCACCGAAGCGCTGGGGCTGGACGTGGCGCAGGCGCTGGGGGTGGTGATCACGGGCGACAAACCGCTCCCGCTGCGATGTGCGCGTTTCGACCTGATGGCGAACAACGGCGTGATCAACCCCAAGCTGGCGGTGGCCGACAACCAGGACAGCACCATCTGGATCACCGGACCCGTCAACCTGAAGGACGAATCCCTGGACCTGCGCGTCGTCACCCGCCCCAAGGACTGGTCGCCGCTGTCGCTGCGCACGCCCATCACCGTGGGCGGCACGCTGGGCAACCCCGACGTGGGCATCGAAGCCAAGGGCCTGGTGGGGCGCGTGGTCGGCGCACTGGCACTGGGCGCCACCGCAGGCCCCCTGGCCGCCGTGATTCCCCTCATCGAGATGGGCACCAAGGAAGGCGCCGACCCCTGCAACCCGGTGCTGGCTGCAGCCCCCGCGAAAAAACCCTGAGGGCTCGATCAGTGCACCGCTTGGGGCGGCGCGTGGCGGTTGCGCCGCCAGGTCGCGGGCGGCACACCATACTCGCGCCGGAACGCACGGATGAAGGCGGTGTCGGTCTGGTAGCCCACGTCCTGTGCAATGCGCGCGAGCGGTGTCCGGCTGCCGCACAGCAGGTTGGCTGCCAGCATCATGCGCCACTGCGTCAGGTAGTGCATGGGCGAACTGCCCACCAACAGCTGAAAGCGTTCGGCCAGCACCGAGCGTGACGTGCCGGCCTCCCGCGCGAGCTCGTCCAGTGTCCAGGCATGCGCGGGGCGCTGGTGCAGTGCATTGAGCGCGCCGCCCACGATCCGGTCGCCCAGGCCGGCCAGCCAGCCTGTGCGGCCCGCGCTCTGCTCATGGATGTAGAGCCGGAGCACTTCGATGAAAAGCACCTCGGCCAGCTTGGCCAGCACGCCCGCGCCACCAGGGCGCGGTGACCGCGCCTCGGCCAGCGCATAGCGCACCGAGGCTTCGAGCCATACGCCTGCGTTCGATCCGCGCACGTTGACACGCATCAGCGGTGGCAGGCCGGCCAGCAGCAGCCGGGCCAGCCGCGCATCGCAGGCGAGGTAGCCGCAGAGCAGGCGCGTGGCGGCTCCACCGCCGCCGTAGTTCAACTGACGCGGGCGGCGCAGCAGCAGTTCCTTCAGCGGCGTGCCCGGCGCCGGCACGAGACCGGGGGCCGACCCCATCCGGTGGGCGTCGCCCTGAGAGAACACGATCACATCACCGGCCGACAAGCGCATCGGCGTCTGCCCTTCGAGTTCCACGAAACATTCGCCTTCGGTGATCAGGTGGAAGATCACCACGCGTTCGGCACCGGGTTCGAGCAGCGGCGCCGCGGCGTCGGCCGGGGGCGACTGGTAGCACCAGGGGGCGGTGAACCGCCCCTGGAGAAAGATCGCGCCCGCCAGTTGCACCACACGCAGAGTTTCAGACAGGGCGTCCATGGCGGTTCAGGCCGTCTCGATGTGCAACGCCAGTGCCGTGAGCGTGCGCACCGCGGCGGGAATGGGGGAACAGCTCACCCCGTGTTCGACCAGTTCGCGCAGCCGTTCCGATGCCACACCCTGGGCCTCGATGCGCACGTCCAGCGTCACATCGCCCGGGCCGGCGTGCACGGTGTGACCATCGGAATCCGTCATGCCGAGCAGGCCGCGCGTGTCGGACCGGCTGCTCGCCTTGACCTCCAGCCGCGTGAGTTCGATGCCCTGGGACGCCGCCGCCATCGTGATGGATGTGGCCGCGCAAGACGCCAGCCCCGCGCGAAACAGCCAGCCCGGCGTGACCTGGTCGCCGGTGCCGCCGAGCTCGGCGGGCATGTCGGTGGGCACCACCGTGCCGTTGGCGTGGCTGGCGAGCATGCGCGTGCCACCGGTCCAGCGCACCGAAGCGGGCGCGTCGTCGTGCAGGCCCGTTTCGGGCCGGCGTTCGAGCACGGCCTGGACACGTCTGAGGGCATGGGCGAGTTGATCCTGCGACACGGTGTTGCTCCTGTTGCGTTGCCTGCTGCGGATTATGGGCGGGTGCCGCGCTGCGTGGCGCATGGTCGGACGCAGGGTCAACTTTCCCGGACGCCGCGCCAGGCCCGGCGGGACCTGGCTGCGCCTGCGGACGATCGGTCAGGCTTGCCGTCCGCGCGGGAAGGACAGCGCAGGCCCTGCGGCGTTCCACTGGCGTCCGGTTGACCCGCAGCCGCACCGCCATCCGAAACCCCGGAAAAAACCACCAGGAGAGAACACCATGAATGCATCCAACGACCTCATCGCCATCAAGGCGCGCCAGCAGACCGCCTGGGCCAGCGGCGACTACGCCGTGGTCGGCACCACCTTGCAGATCGTCGGCGAATCGCTCGCCGAGGCCTGCGACCTGCGCTGGGACGAGCGTGTGCTCGACGTGGCGGCCGGCAACGGCAACGCCACCCTGGCCGCCGCCCGCCGGGGCTGCCAGGTCACGTCCACCGACTACGTGGGCAGCCTGCTCGAACGCGGCGCTGAACGCGCCCGTGCCGAACGTTTCGACGTGCACTTCCAGGAGGCCGACGTGGAAGACCTGCCGTTCAAGGACGCCAGCTTCGATGCGGTGCTCTCCACCTTCGGCGTGATGTTCGCGCCGGACCACGCACGCTCGGCGGCCGAAATGGCGCGCGTGTGCCGCCCGGGCGGGCGCATCGGCATGGCCAACTGGACGCCTGAAGGCTTCATCGGCCAACTCTTCAAGACGCTGGGCCGCAACCTGCCCCCGCCCGCCGGCCTGCAAGCGCCGTCGCTCTGGGGCGTGGAGTCGCACCTGCGCGAACTGTTCGGGAAGGAAGCCGCGAAGATCGCCATCACGCCGCGCATCTTCAACTTCCGCTACCGCTCGGCGGCACACTTCATCGAGGTGTTCCGCACCTGGTACGGCCCGGTGCACAAGGCCTTCGCGGCCCTGCCCGTTGACAAGGCCCAGGCGCTGGAAGCCGACCTCACCGCGCTGCTGGAGCGGCTCGACCAGGGCGGATCGAGTTCGCTGGTGGTGCCCAGCGAGTACCTGGAAATCGTCGTCACACGGCGCTGAGCCGCCCCATGGAACCCCGCCTGCAACGCCGCGTGCAGCGCTACGGCTGGGACCTGGCCGCCGACGACTACGAGCCACTGTGGCAGGCGCAACTGGCGCCGGCACAGGCAGAGCTGCTGGCGCGGGCCTTGCCGGCACCTGGCGAACGCGTGCTCGATGTGGCCTGCGGCACCGGTCTCATCGCCGTGCCAGCCGCACGCGCCGTGGGACCCCGCGGCAGGGTGATGGGCGTGGACATCTCCGAGCGCATGGTGCAGGCCACGCTGCAATGCGCACAAGCACGGCAATTGCATCACGTCAGCGCGGCGCGCATGGACGCCGAGCAGCTGCGTCTGCCCGACGCGGCGTTCGACGTCGCGCTGTGTGCCTTCGGCCTGATGTACCTGCCCGAACCCGAGCAGGCCCTGCGCGAACTGCGGCGCGTGCTGCGCCCGGGCGGCCGCCTGGGCCTGGCGGTGTGGGGGGAGCGTGCGCGCTGCGGCTGGTCGGCGCTGTTTCCCATTGTCGATGCCGAAGTGGCCAGCGAGGTCTGCCCCCTGTTTTTCCGCCTGGGTCAGGACGAGGCGCTCGCGCAGGTGTGTGGTGCCGCCGGTTTCACCGAGGTGCAAATCCATCGCATGCGCACCGTCCTGCACTACCCCAGCGGCGACCAGGCCTGCCGAGCCGCCTTCGTGGGCGGGCCGGTGGCGCTGGCCTGGTCCCGCATGGGGGAAGCTGCCCGCCAGCGCGTCTGCGCGGCTTACCTGCAGGCCATCGAGCCCTGGCGCAGCGGGGCCACCTACGCGGTGCCGGCCGAGTTCCTCATCTCCACCGCCACTTCGCCCTCCTGACGCTGGCGCGGCAGGAACTCAGGGTATTCGCGCTGGATGAAATCGATGAGCTGCTCCCGCACATGGCAGCGCAGATCCCACGCCGCAGGAGCCGACGCCGCGGTGACCAGACAGCGCAACTGCATGGATTGCTCACCAGCCTCGGTCACCTGCAGAAGTGCAAAGCGCTTGTCCCAGTGGGGGCTGCTCTGCACGGCCTGTTGCAAAGCTTCGCGCAGGGGTGCCAGCGGCATGCGGTAGTCCACCCAGAGAAACACCGTGCCGATGAGTTCGGAGGTCTGGCGCGTCCAGTTCTGAAACGGCTTCTCGATCCAGTACTGCAGCGGCACCACGAGTCGCCGCTGGTCCCAGATGCGCACCACCACGTAGGTGCCGGTGATCTCCTCGATCACGCCCCATTCGTTCTCGACGATCACCACGTCGTCGATGCGGATGGGCTGGCTCAGGCCAATCTGCAGCCCGGCGATGAGGTTGCCCAGCACCGGGCGGGCCGCGAAGCCAGCCACGATGCCCACCACCCCCGCCGAGGCCAGCAAGCTGGCACCCACCTGGCGCACCGCCGGAAACGTCATGAGCATGAGCGCCATGCCGATCAGCACCACGATGCCCTGCACGGTGCGCGAGAGCACCAGGGTCTGCGTCTGGATGCGGCGGGCCATGAGGTTGTCGGCCACCGCCAGCGGGTTGGCGTGTGCCACACCTCGGGCCACGCCCTGCACCGCGCGAGCCAGCAGCCACGTGACCACGCCGATCAGCAGCAGGCTGGTGAGTCGCTCGGCCCAGGTGAGCCAAGCCAGGCCCGGCGGAGACTGCTGCCACGCGATGTTCAGCGCCAGCAACTGCAGCAGCAGGTGGGCTGGCGCTTCAATGGCCTGGCCCACGGCAATGATCATGGGGGAGTCGCGCCCGGCACGCTGCACGACGCGACGGCCGAAGCGGAAGGCCAGTTCGGCCAGCAGCACCAGCAGAACGGCCACCAGCAAGGTGGGCAGCCACTCGATCAGGAAAGGCGGGAAGTCAGAGGGAAGCCAGCGGGTCGGGTCCATGCGCCATGGTAGCCAGAACCATGCCACGCTCGCACAGCACACCCCATCCTCTGTACAGTCAAGGGCTGCATGACAGGAGGATCCACACCTTGAAAACACGCATCGTGATCGTCGGTGGCGGCGCAGGCGGCCTGGAACTGGCCTGCAAGTTGGGGCGCCAGCTGGGTGCCGAACAGGTGACGCTGGTCGACCAGCAGCTGTTCCACATCTGGAAACCTTCCCTGCACGAGGTGGCGGCCGGCACGCTGGACATCCACCAGGAGGGCCTGTCGTACGAGATGCTGGCGCACGACAACCGCTTCAGCTTCTGCTTCGGCGCCATGACCGGCCTGGATCTCGCGGCGCAAGCCGTGCACGTGGCGCCCGTGCTCGACGAACAAGGCGAGGAACTGGTGCCTTCGCGCGCCCTGCCCTACGACCAGCTCGTCATTGCCGTGGGCAGCACCGCCAACCACTTCAACGTGCCGGGCGCGGCCGAACACACGCTTTCGCTCAACCGCCCGGCCGACGCCGAACAATTCCGCCTGCGCATGCTCAAGCTGCTCACGGCCGCCGAACTGCGCAAGAGCGCCGGCAACGAAGGCCAGGTGCGCATCGTCATCATCGGCGGCGGCGCCACCGGCGTGGAGCTCGCCGCGGAACTGCGCGAAGCCAGCGTGGTGCATTCGCGCTACGGCTTTCGCCGGCTTGACCCACAGCGCGACGTGCAGCTCACCCTGCTCGAAGGCGCCGACCGCATCCTCGCCCCGCTGCCGGAAAAGGTGTCGAGCGCGGCCGCGAAGCTGCTGCGCGAACGGCACGTGACCATCGAGACCCATTGCCGTGTGGCCAGCATCACGCCGCAGGCGGTGGCCGACAACACCGGCCGTGTGTTCCAGGCCGACCTGGTGGTGTGGGCCGCCGGCATCAAGGCCCCCGACGTGCTGGGCACGCTCGGCCTGCCCACCAACCGCTCGGGGCAGCTGGAGGTGGACGACCGCCTGCTGGTCAAAGGCCAGACGAACATCCATGCCCTGGGCGACTGCGCCGCCTGCCCCACCGCCGAGGGCGGCTGGGTGCCCCCGCGCGCGCAGGCCGCGCACCAGCAGGCCAGCTACCTGCATGACCTGCTGCTGCGCCGCGCCATGGACAAGCCCGCGCCGCGGCACGCCTATGTCTACAAGGACCACGGCTCGCTGGTCTCGCTGGGCACGCAGACCTCGGTGGGCAGCCTCATGGGCAACCTGTTCAAGTCCACCTGGTACGTGCAGGGCCTGCTGGCGCGCACCATGTACGTGAGCCTGCACCTGATGCACCACCAGGCGGTGCTGGGCAGCCTGCGCACCGCCGTGCTGGCGGTGGCGCGCTTCCTGGTGAAACGGGCGACGCCGCTGGTGAAGCTGCATTGACCACGCAAGAACGAAGGAGACGCGATGACCCAATACTGGCTGATGAAATCCGAGCCCGAGGAATGCTCGATCGACGACGCGCTCGCCGCGCCCAAACACACCGTGCCCTGGACCGGCGTGCGCAACTACCAGGCCCGCAACTTCATGCGCGACGGCATGCAGGTCGGCGACG
>VFQP010004847.1_pt1 | contig 12153 bp, 10 predicted proteins | sample 3512351 | NCBI WGS metagenome assembly VFQP01 (sample SAMN10412372, study PRJNA504923) | tailings metagenome | isolation source: Relicate 1 Philex TSF1 revegetated site | place: Philippines: Tuba, Benguet | collected 2017-08-29 | reverse complement strand
CAAGGCCATGGTCGACAGATTGACGAACGTCATCGTGTAGCCATCGGCTGCCGCACGCGCACCGGCAACGGTGCCGATATTGCCGGCGGCACCGGGGCGGTTGTCGATGATGATCGACTGCCCCAGCAGTTCCTGCGCCTTTCCCTGAATGGTGCGGCACAACAGGTCCGCGCCGCCGCCAGCAGCCTGCGGGACGATAAAGGTAATTGGCTTCGACGGGAACGTGCCTTGTGCCCACGCCAGACGCGGCGAAAGCAGGGCAGTCAGCGGGGCCGCGAGGATGCTTTGCACGATTGCGCGCCGGCGCATGTCGGTGGTGGTTTTCATTCCAGGTCTCCTGTTCTGTAGGTCTTGTTTGCGTATAGCTTTTTATGATCATAGAATGCAATAACGGTGACGACAACAGATTTGCTTGAGAGAGTCAGGAAATGTGTGGTTTTGCGCTCAATATATGGAAAAAACTAGGGTAAACATCGGTGAGTATCGATGCGGAGTGAGGGTCGGATGGCGCCGGTAGGCGTAGCGCATAAATTGCGTTTGTAGATTCCCAAGTGCAGTGAATGCGCTGGCTTGCCGAACATGAGAACAGGAGGGGACATGCCAACAATCGCTTATACAGGCTGCCGTACTACGGCGATGCGCAAGGCAAGGGGGCGTGGCATCGAAGTCTTTGCCGTGGGTGACGGCGGGGAATGGAGCCACACGCAAAGCATTGGCGGGCTGGTCAATCCGTCGTACCTGTTGGTCGATCAGCAAAGATTGCTGCTGTTCTGTGTCCACGGTGATCAGGAGCAGGTCAGCTCATTTCGCATTGATGCGCGCGATGGCACGTTGACCGCGCTGAACACCCAGACCACGGGAGGGAAGAATCCAGTGCATCTTGCCCTTACACAGCATGGCGACTGTCTCGTGGTGGCCAACTATGCAAGCGGGACCGTGGTGGCCCTTCCGGTCAAGCGCGACGGGAGCCTCGGCGCCTGGTCCGACGCACTGACATTTGTTGCCAGCCCGGGCCCGCATGCAAGCGAGCAGCGCGGCCCACACCCCCATCAGGTGTTGCGTATCCCGGGGACGGACCGTTTCATCTTTCCGGACAAGGGGGCGGATGCCATATGGTTCGCCGAATTCGACAGCGCGCGCCTGGCCTGGAACCGCGAATCGTTGTGGCGGGTCAGCGCCCGGCCCGGCGCCGGACCACGCCATGGGGTGCTGCACCCCACCATGCCGCTGCTGTACATCGTGAACGAACTCGACTCAACGCTAGCCACCTACCGTCTCGATGGTGCCGGGTATTGCGAGCTTCAGGGCATGGCCGGGCTGTTGCCGGCAGGCTATGCGGGGGCCAACCAGTCCGCCGGCATTGTGCTTGACCAGAAAACCCAGCGGCTATTCGTAAGCAACCGCGGTCACGACACGTTGTCGGTCCTGGATTTCGATGCGGGAAACGGCTTGCCGAATTTGACAGGCTGGGTGCCGAGTGGAGGCGCGACACCGCGATTCATCGCGAGTGACCCGGCGCAACGCAACCTGATCGTGGCCAACGAGGGCTCCGACACGATCACGATGTTTGCGATACACGGCAAGGAAAAGCGCGAGGCCCTTGGTGCGCCACGATGCGCGGTAGCTACCGGCAGCCCGACGTGCGTGGCGTTCTTTGAGGTGTAGTTCGCTCCTCTGCCGCGTGCGGGAGAGGAGCGACAACCTATAGCATTACAAAAACATTCAAGCCTTCAACACTTGCCCGATCGCATGGGCCACCACGCCCACGTTGCGTTCGTTCAGACCCGCCACGCACATGCGGCCCGAGCGCAGCACATACACGCCGTGTTCGTTCTTCAGGCGGTCGACCTGGTCGGCCGTCAGGCCCGTGTACGTGAACATGCCGCGTTGCGTAATGTAGCGCGACAGCTTCTCGCCGCTGACATGCGCGCGCAGCTGGTCATGGATGGCCTGGCGCATGCTTGCGATGCGCTGGCACATGGCAGCCAGTTCCGCTTCCCAGCTCTTGCGCAGTTCCGGCGTGGTCAGCACGCGTGCCACCACGCGGGCGCCGTGCGTGGGCGGGTTGCTGTAGTTGGCGCGCACGGCGCCGGTCAGCTGGCCCAGTACGCGGCTGGCTTCGTCGGCGCTCTGGCAGACCACGCTCAGTCCGCCGCAACGTTCGCCATACAGCGAGAAGTTCTTCGAGAACGAGTTGGCCACCAGGCACGGCACGTTCTGACGCGCCAGTTCGCGTACCGCGAACGCATCGTCGTCGAGGCCAGAACCGAAGCCTTGGTAAGCCATGTCGACGAACGGCAGCAGCTTGCGAGCCTTCAGCACGCCAATGACCTGACGCCACTGGTCTACATTGAGGTCCACGCCGGTCGGGTTGTGGCAGCAAGCGTGCAGCAGCACGATGCCGCCTTGCGGAATGGCTTCGATGGCGGCGAGCATCGCGTCGAATTTCAGGCCACCGGTCTCGGCGTCGTAGTACGGATAGCTGTTGACCTTGAAGCCGGCACGCTCGAACACCACACGGTGGTTTTCCCAGCTCGGATCGCTGATCCACATTTCCGCGGTAGGGAAGTAGCGCTTCAGGAAGTCGGCACCCACGCGCAGGGCACCGGAGCCGCCCAGCGTCTGCAGCGTGGCGATGCGGCCCTCGGCGCGCGCGGCGCAGTCTTCGCCGAACACCAGCGCCTGCACGGCCTGGCGATAGGCGGCGATACCGGCCATCGGCAGGTAGGGGCGCGGGCCCATGTCTGACAGCAGGGCGGCCTCGGCCTGCTCCACGGCCTGCATCACCGGCAGACGGCCTTCTTCGTCAAAGTAGATGCCGATGCTCAGGTTGACCTTGCTGGTGCGCGGGTCTTGCTGGAAGTCCTCGTTGAGCGAGAGGATCGGGTCGCCGGGAAAGGCTTCGATGTGTTCGAACATGGGATGCGTCTGGCTTCTGGTTCAGGGGCGGCGGCCCTGGTCGGGGCCGCACAGGACGATCGGATTACTGGATCTGGGCACTGGCGGCCGGCAGGGCCGAACCGGCATTTTTTTGCCGGAGGCGATAGCTTACGCCAAGAACGGCAAGCCAGACCGGAATCAGGTACACCGACAGGCGCAGGCCCGGCGTCAGGAACATCACCACCAGGATGCCGCCCAGGAATGCCAGCGTCAGGTAATTGGTCAGCGGGTAGCCAAGGCTGCGGAACGTAGTGGTCTGGCCTGCCTGGCGCTTGGCGCGGCGGAACATCAGGTGAATGATGCTGATCATCGCCCAGTTGATGATCAATGCGGACACCACCAGTCCCATCAGCAGTTCAAAGGCCTCGCCGGGCATGAAGTAGTTGACCAGCACGCAGATACCGGTGGCAACCGCCGAAACGGCCAGCGCGGCCAGCGGAATGCCGCGGCGGTTCACTTTCATCAGTGCACGCGGGGCGTTACCTTGCTGGGCCAGGCCCAGCAGCATGCGGCTGTTGCAGTAGACGCCGCTGTTGTAGACCGACAGCGCGGCGGTCAGCACCACGATGTTGAGCACGGTAGCAACCAGATCGCTGTTCATCGCATGGAAGATCAGCACGAACGGGCTGCCGCCGGTGACCACGTTCTGCCACGGATACAGCGACAGCAGTACGGCCAGCGCGCCAACGTAGAAAATCAGGATACGGTAGATCACCTGGTTGGTGGCCTTGGGAATGCTCTTGCCGGGATTGTCGGCTTCCGCCGCGGTAATTCCCACCAGTTCCAGCCCGCCGAACGAGAACATGATTACGGCCATTGCCATCACCAGTCCGCCAAAGCCGTTCGGGAAGAAGCCGCCGTGCTGCCACAGGTTGGCCACGCTGGCTTCGGGGCCGGCGTTGCCGGAGATCAGCAGGTAGCCGCCAAAGCCGATCATGCCGACGATGGCCACGACCTTGATGATCGAGAACCAGAACTCCATCTCGCCAAACGACTTCACGCTGGCCAGGTTGATGGCGTTGATGATCAGGAAGAAGGCCAGCGCGGAGATCCACGTCGGGATGCCGGGCCACCAGTACTGGACGTAGATGCCCACGGCCGACAGTTCGGCCATGCTCACCAGGATGTAAAGCACCCAGTAGTTCCAGCCGGACATGAAGCCGGCAAAGTGGCCGCAGTATTTATTGGCGAAGTAGCTGAACGAGCCGGCAACCGGTTCATCGACCACCATCTCGCCGAGCTGGCGCATGATGAAGAATGCGACGATGCCGGCGAGCGCGTAGCCGAGCAATACGGAAGGGCCGGCAAGCTTGATGGTCTGGGCAATGCCCAGGAACAGGCCGGTGCCGATGGCGCCACCCAGCGCAATGAGCTGGATGTGACGATTCTTCAGGCCACGCTGGAGCGTGCCTTGGCTATCAGGAGCGTGCATGGATTTGTCTTTCCTCTACCCATTCTTGTGGAATGGCATCGCGCCTCTATCGGACGGGCGCGTTCAAAAAATGCGCCGGCGCGGGTAGCGCCGGCCGCAGGGTTTGCGCCGGCAACCCGCAAGGATACCGGCACAGGCTTGGAAAAGCAGGGGATTGGTGATGGCCTGGATCAAATCCAGGCCTTTGCGTCACACCTTCAGCGTGCCACGCTCGATCTGGTCGCGTTCGAGTGATTCGAACAGCGCCTTGAAGTTGCCTTCGCCGAAGCCATCGTCACCGGCGCGCTGGATGAATTCAAAGAACACCGGGCCAAACGTGGTCTTCGAGAAGATCTGCAGCAGCAGGCGCGGACGGCCGCCTTCGGTGGTGCCATCCAACAGAATGCCACGCGCCTTGAGCTGGTCAACAGGCTGGCCATGGCCGGGCAGGCGGGTGTCCAGCGCTTCGTAGTAGTAGTCGTTTGGCGCGGTCATCAGGTCCACACCAGCCATCTGCAGGTTGTCGATGACTTCGAGCAGGTTATCCACGGAGAACGCAATGTGCTGGATGCCTTCGCCATTGAACGCCATCAGGAATTCCTCGATCTGGCCTGCGCCCTTCGACGACTCCTCGTTCAGCGGAATGCGGATCTTGCCGTCGGGTGCGGGCATGGCCTTCGAGGTCAGGCCTGTGTATTCGCCCTGGATGTCGAAGTAGCGGATTTCGCGGAAGTTGAACAGGCGTTCGTAGAAGTTCGCCCAGTAAGCCATGCGGCCACGGTAAACGTTGTGCGTCAGGTGGTCGATCAGCTTGAGGCCGTGGCCCTTGGGGTGGCGGTCCACGCCTTCGATGTATTCGAAGTCGATGTCATAGATCGACTTGCCGTCTTCGAAGCGGTCGATCAGGTACAGCGGCGCGCCGCCGATGCCCTTGATGGCGGGCAGGCGCAGTTCCATCGGGCCGGTGCCGATCTCGATCGGCTGGGCGCCCAGCATCAGCGCGCGGTTGTAGGCCTTGTGTGAATCCTTGACACGGAATGCCATGCCGCACGCGCTCGGGCCATGTTCGGCAGCGAAATAGGCGGCTTCGCTGTGCGGCTCGTTGTTGACGATGAAATTGATGTCGCCCTGGCGATACAGCACCACATCTTTCGAACGGTGGCGAGCTACCAGCGTGAAGCCCATTTTCTCGAACATCGGCTCAAGAACGTTGGGCGTGGGCGAGGCAAATTCAACAAACTCGAAGCCCATCAGTTGCATCGGGTTTTCAAAGAGATCGGCCATGGTCAGTGCGCGCGGGGGCGTAAGTGGGGGTAAGCGGATGGAAATAATATTTCGGCGAAGCCGCAGCGCAGGAGCTTTTGGGGGCGCTTCAGGTGCTGCTCAACATGGGGAAATTGTAGATGGCACCCGGCTAAATAGGATTTCGTAAAGGACGCAGGGAAACCCTGAAATATGAGATAAGATTTCGTCATAACGCTGTTTCAGGAAACCAAAGTGCACAAAGACGACCTTGATCGCACCGATCGGCGCTTGCTGGGGGTGCTGCAGGAAAACGGGCGCGCGTCGAATCTGGAGCTGGCCGAGGCGATCAGCCTGTCGCCGGCTCAGACATTGCGCCGCCACCGCCGTCTGGAGGAGGGCGGCATCATCAAGCGCTACGAGGCGCGGCTCGACAGCACGGCGCTTGGGTTTGGCGTGACCGCGTTTATCCACGTGACCATGGAGCGCGGGCATATCCGCGACTTGTCGAAATTCAAGGGGCTGGTGGCCGAGCTGGCGCAGATCCAGGAGTGTTTCTCCGTGACCGGCGATATCGACTACGTGCTGAAGGTGGTGGCCCGGGACCTGAAGTCGTTGTCGGACTTCCTGCTCGATACGCTGATGCGTATTCCGGGCGTGAGCGGCGTGAAGTCGAGCGTGTGCCTTGACGAGATCAAGTGCACCAGCGCCATGCCGCTGGAGCCATAGGAATAGATGTCAGCGGTCGACGGGCTGGGTGTCGATCTGCGTCATCGCGTCGGCAATTTCGCGCGCGCTGCCCGGCCGCACCAGTCGTGCCACTTCCTGGCCGTCGCGCAGGAACACCAGCGTCGGCCACAGTTTGACGCGGAATGAACGGCCCAATGGCCGGCCGCTCCCGTCTTCCACCTTAATATGCGCAAGGTCGGGATGCTCGTCGAACGCCGCTTCGATCAACGGTTGCGCGCGCTGGCAGAAGCCACACCATGGCGTGCCGAATTCAAGCACGGTGGCGCCGCGCAAGGCATCGATCTCGGCACGCGATGGCTCGGTGGTGGCAAAGGTATGGGTCATGCTCATGGTGTGGGGCTCCGGGTGGCTACTGTTCCGACACACCCGCACACGCAAGTTCCGCGCCGCGCATCTTGCCGTCAGTCGAGTAGCCGTCAGTCAGGTAGCCGTCATTCTGCCAGCACGATCGATCACGTGCAGCGAGGCGGCACGTGAAGCCTGCACCTGCTGCTCGCGGAAACTCGGCGGCTACATGTTCAGCGCCCGCTTCTGCACCGCCAGCGCGGCTTCGCGCATGACCTCGGACAACGACGGGTGTGGGTGGCTGATGATGCCGATATCTTCCGACGCTGCCTTGAACTCCAGTGCCGCCACGCCTTCGGCAATCAGGTCCGAGGCGTTGGCCGAGATGATATGCACGCCCAGCAGTTCATCGGTCTTCGCGTCGGCAATCATCTTGATAAAGCCGTCGGGGCGGCCCAGGCCAAGTGCGCGGCCATTGGCCATCATCGGGAACTGGCCGGTGCGATAGGCACGGCCTTCTGCCTTGAGTTGCGCCTCGGTCTTGCCTACCCAGGCAATCTCCGGTTCGGTGTAAATGACCCAGGGGATGCAGTTGTAGTCGATATGGGGCTTCTGGCCGTCGATGACTTCGGCCGCCATTACACCTTCATCCTCGGCCTTGTGGGCCAGCATCGGGCCGCGTACCACATCGCCAATCGCGTAGATGCCGGCTACGGCGGTGCGGCACTGGTCATCCACGGGAATGAAGCCGCGCGCATCGGCCGACAGGCCCACGGCGTCGAGCCCCAGATTGTCGGTGTTCGGCACGCGCCCGATGGAAACGATCAGGCGGTCTGCATCGAGCTTCTGGTCGGCGCCGGCCTGGTCCTTGTAGGCAATGCTCACGCCTTTGGCCGTAGCCTTCACTTCGCCGATATTCACGCCCAGATGGATGGTCAGCCCCTGTTTCTTGAACAGCTTGGCCGCTTCTTTGGCAATGGCTTCATCGACGGCGCCAAGGAATGCCGGCAGCGCTTCGAGAATCGTCACTTCGGCACCGAGCCGGCGCCAGACTGAACCGAGCTCCAGGCCGATCACGCCCGCGCCGATGACAGCGAGCTTTTTCGGTACCGAATCGAACGACAATGCGCCTTCGTTGTCGGACACGATCTTGTTGTCGACGGGCACATTGGGCAGGTGACGCGCCTTGGAACCGGTGGCTACGATCACATTGCGCGCGGTGTACGACTTGCTGTCGGCGCCTTCGATGGCGTCGACGGTGACCACGCCATCCGCGGCACGACCCTTGAACTTGCCGTGCCCCTTGATCCAGGTGACCTTGTTCTTGCGGAACAGGAATTCCACGCCGCCTGTGAACTTGTCGACAATGGCTGCCTTGCGCTTGATCATTTGCGGCCGGTCCAGCGAGACGCCCTTGACCTGAACACCATGCTCGGACATGCCGTGCAGCGCGTGTTCAAAGTTTTCCGATGAGGCGAGCAGTGCCTTGCTGGGGATGCAGCCAACGTTGAGACAGGTGCCGCCAAGGCGCGGCTTGCCGGCTTCGTCCTTCCATTCCTCGATGCAGGCAACGGTCTTGCCGAGTTGCGCCGCGCGTATGGCGGCGATATAGCCGCCGGGCCCGGAGCCAATCACGATGACGTCGAAATCAGCTTTGGCGGAGGCTGCGGCACCACCACCGGCCGCTGTCACTGCCGCCGCGGCTGGTGCTGGCGTGGGCGTTGGTGCGGCAGCAGGTGCGGAAACTGGCACTGCAGCAGGCGCCGCTGCAGTTGCCTTGCCTTCGGTATCCACCACGGCGATCACTTCATCGGCATGTACCGTTGCGCCATCGGGCTGCACGATTTTCGCCAGCACCCCATCATCGGGGCAAGGTACTTCCAGTGTGACCTTGTCCGTTTCCAGTTCCACCAGGATCTCGTCGCGCTTGACTGCTTCACCGGCTTTCTTCTTCCACTGGAGCAGCGTCGCTTCCGAAACGGATTCGGAAAGCTGGGGCACCTTCACTTCGATCGCGGCCATGGGTTGTCCTTTGGGTTTCCGTGTGGCGAAAGCTTCCAGTCTAGGAGAGCACGCCAGAGCCTACCTTACGGAAACCCTAGGGTTTACCCTTTATCGGATCTCAGTGGCCCGCGCTCTGGCCACCGTCGACGTGCAGGATTTCACCGGTGACGAACGGCGCCGATTCCAGGAACAGCACTGCTTCGGCGATATCGCTCATCTCGCCCATATGGCCCATCGGGTGCAGCGCGCCCAGCGCCGCGTGGGTTTCCGGTGCGTGCATCGGCGACTTGATGATGCCGGGCGACACGGCGTTCACGCGGATACCGCGCTTGGCGTACTCGATGGCCAGCGACTTGGTTGCGGCATTGATCCCGCCCTTGGTCAGCGAGGCCAGCACCGACGGCACGCCGTCGACTGCATGATCGACGAGGCTGGTGGTAATGCTAACCACATGGCCGCTGCGTTGCTTCTCCATCTCGGCGATGGCCAGTTGCGTGATGAAGAAGAAACCGGACAGGTTCACGCCAGTCTTGGTGGCGAAGTCTTCAGCGGTATAGCTCGTGAACGGCTTGGCGATGAAGATGCCGGCGTTGTTGACCAATGCGTCGACGCGGCCAAATTTTTCGACCGCTTGCGCCACCACGCGGCGCGCGGTTTCGGGGTCGGCGATATCGCCCGGCACGGCCAGGATGTCGGCGTCATCGGTCTGCTGGATGCTGCGGGCGGTAGCGACCACGCGATAGCCGCGTTGACGATATGCCTTGACCAATTCGGCGCCGATACCTTGCGATGCGCCCGTGATGATGGCGACCTTCTGCGTGGCTTGGGTGGTTTGCGTTGTGCTCATGATTAACCTTTATGTATTGGGATTGACCTGGCGTCTTGCCAATCGAACCGACGTGGTCGATGGATGGAAATTTAGGTGACGGCCCGCGATTGATGAACGGCTGCGGCGCACTAACACTTGTGCGTGCCGGTAACAAGTGCGCAAGCAGAGACCCTGGCCCAATGCGGAAACCCATGCGGATCGCATGGCGGGGACAAACACGAAGGGGGAATTCAATGCTCGGGTCGGCACGGTGGCGCGCGCCGATGGGCGGCGCAAGGCTGCCAAAAGGGGAGGTATGCGTGATGACGGCCTGCGGCAACGGATGTTGCGGCAGGCCCGTGCGCAAACGTGCAGGAAGCCGGGTCAGGCCCGGCAGCAGGTCAACGCAATGCTGTCTGCAAGCTGGCGAGCTGCCCGATCGTCTCGTGCAACTCCGCCTGCAACGCATGCATCAGTTCAGCCGCAGGCAGCGCGCGTGACAGCGGTACTGCCTGGCCGGCCCATTGCGCGGCGAATGCTGCCGAACCCTTGGCCTTGGCCGCGGCGTGCAGTGCCTTGCCGGCATCGTAGGTGATCGGGTAGTCGGGTACCGCCGGCGCACCGGCGGCGGTGCCGAGCGCTGTAAACCGGTTGGTAAAGCCGCGCGCGGCACGGCCAGAAATCGCCTGCGTCAATGTGGTGGGCGGGGTTTGGCCTGAGGTGAGGGTAGTGCGATACGCGGCATCGGCGGCAGTCTCCGGACATGCCACGAAGGCCGTGCCCAGTTGCGCGGCATGTGCCCCTAGCGCCAATGCGGCAGCAATGCCGGCACCGTCCATGATGCCGCCGGCAGCAATCACCGGCAGCGTGGTCTGGCGGGCCAGTAAGCGCACCAGGGCCATGGTGCCGAGCCCTTCGTCGGGTTGCTTTGGATCGAACACGCCACGATGCCCGCCCGCTTCGATGCCTTGCGCCACGATGGCATCGATGCCGGCGGCTTCGATCTGACGCGCTTCCGCAAGCGACGTCGCCGATGCCAACAGATAGATGCCGGCGTCATGCAGTGCCTGGATCTTGCGCGCATCGGGCAGTCCGAAATGGAAGCTCACCACTGCCGGCTTTTCCTCGATGAGCATCTCCAGCATGGCCTCATCGGTCTGGAACGACTGGTAGATCTCGCGCAGCGAGGCCGGTGGGGTGGCGCCAAACTCCGCGAACACTGACGCCAGATAATCAAGCCAGGCCGATTCGCGTTCGCTGTCGGCTTGCGCCGGCACATGGCAGAACAGGTTCACATTGAGCGGGCCGCGGCTCAACGCACGCGTGTCCTGAATTGCCTTGCGTGCCGCTGCGGCGTCCATCGCCCCGACGCCAAGCGACCCAAGGCCTCCTGCATCGCTGACAGCAGCGGCCAGCGCAGGCGTACTGACGCCAGCCATTGGCGCCTGGATGATGGGCGTGGTCATGCCCACGCGATTCAGGAATGACTGGACTGACGTACTCATTTTGCTTTCTCCGGCGAGCATCAAGGCAACGTGGGTGCACTTCAACGTTTCAAGTGTTGAAATTGCAAGATGGATTTCATCTCAAAAAGAGATGATTATTAATAATTCAATCTCTATTTCGGAATGATATGCCAAGCCAGTTGTTTTGACTTGTTCCGCGGTGTATCAAGTCTTATATCGCCGCGCGCGACATCCAGGGACACAACATAGCCATGACCATACCCACTGACGCAAGCGCACTGATCATCGAGCATCTTGCCGATGCGCTGATCTATGCCGGCACGGACGGCCTGATTGCAGGCTGGAACAAGGCAGCAACAGAGCTCTATGGATACGGTGCCGACGAGACAGTAGGGCAGAGCCTCGACATCATCATTCCCGAGCGTTTGCGGGCGGCCCACTGGAAGGGGTTTGACGCTGCGATTGAAACGGGCAAGACCCGTCTGTCGGGCAAGCCGACGGTGACGAAAGCCATCCACAAGGATGGTCACGCGATATATGTGGAGATGACGTTTGCGCTGGTGCTCGATGCCGATGGCAAGGCCATGGGATCGGTGGCGGTCGCGCGCGACGTTACCGAGCGGGTGGAGCGTGAGCGTAGCGCCCGCGCACAGCCGGGCGGCCAGTAGCTGCAGGTGCGCGTGTCTGCGAGGTCCGGGCGGTTTTTGGGAGCGGCCTCAGGGCGCGCTCCCAACTTCGCTATGACTTTGCTTAGCGCTCGAGGAAGAGTCGCAGCTTGTCGGCGCGACTCGGATGCAGCAGCTTGCGCATGGCCTTGCTCTCGATCTGACGGATCCGCTCGCGGGTCACGTCGAACTGCTTGCCCACTTCTTCGAGCGTGTGATCCGAGGCCATGTCGAGCCCGAAACGCATCCGCAGGACCTTGGCTTCGCGTGGCGACAAGCCGTCGAGTGCCTCGTTGATCGCGGCACGCAGGTTCGCCTGAATGGCGGCCTCGGCCGGTGAACTCGCCGAGACGTCCTCGATCATGTCGCCGAGCGTCGCGTCCGCATCATCACCCACCGGGGTTTCAAGCGAGACCGGCTGCTTGGCGATCTTGAGGATATCCCGCACCTTCTGTTCGGACATCTCCATGCGCTCGGCCAGCACGGCCGGATGGGCTTCCTGCCCCGTCTGTTGCAGGATCTCGCGCGAAATCCGGTTCAGCTTGTTGATCGTCTCGATCATGTGCACCGGCACGCGGATGG
>VFQP010004846.1_pt1 | contig 12155 bp, 21 predicted proteins | sample 3512351 | NCBI WGS metagenome assembly VFQP01 (sample SAMN10412372, study PRJNA504923) | tailings metagenome | isolation source: Relicate 1 Philex TSF1 revegetated site | place: Philippines: Tuba, Benguet | collected 2017-08-29 | reverse complement strand
TGCTATCAATGAACCCATCCTTACCATTCACAATCACAATCACGCCCAACCCACACACAGGATGCGTGTATACAAACGTACTGGGCATCGTGTGTTTATTAAAAAAATGCGCATCGGTACAAAAGTGCAGGAAATGGGTGGCTCTAAATTGGCAGGGGACATTATTGTGCGGCCGAGTTGGATTGGGTTGAGTGTGTTGCAGGTATGTTGATGGGGTGCCTTGTATGCTGGCTGTGGGGGATGATGTGTGTGGAGCGTATGTGTGTGGAGCGTATGTGTGTGGTGTACGTGTTGTTGTGCACGGCGCTGTGCTTGTGAAACACAGAGAACACCATCAATGTGTGGTTCACCTCCCACACCACCAAAAAACACCATTACCAAAAACACATAACTACCAAAACCACGCCCTCCAAATACCCCACCCTCACCTACCACCCCACAGAAAACATACACCAACTCTATGACAGACCACCGCATGATAGCCTATGCCACCGCCTTTGCAGCAGTCATCGCAGCCCAATTCGACCCCAATAAAGCCCTCGATGATGGGCATGCTGGTGCGCAACGTCTATTATGCACCCCCGTCGCATGTGTGCTGCTGCAGGACCTCCTGGCAACCCTGGTGGAGGAAAGCAGGGGCCCCCAGGGGGGGGACAAGGCTACGATGGTCAACGGGGGTGATGAAGGGCCCCACCATGATGGGGATGTGATGGTGGGCATTGGGGATATGGCTGGTGGGGGTATGGGGTCGGGGGATGTGGAACAGGGGATGGGTGGGGGCGGTGCGAAAGAAGAGGAGGTGGACGAGGTGTCGGCAACACAAGCAGAGGTGCAGTTGTTGCGGTGGCTGTCGAGGGTGGCTGTGCATGGGTCAAAGAGACATGACGATGTGGATTTGGAGTACCCCCCTCCTCAAGAGGGGGGTTGAGGGCACATGGCGTGTTGTGATTCCGTGCAGCATATCACCAATATTTTGTTATCGTGTTTGTTTATATCGCGTTTGTTTATATCGTATATGTATTTGATTATACTTACCTCTATGACGTGTATGTGTTCCTTACATATATGTATTCCTGTGTACTAGTTGTGCTTTTATATACTGAATGGTGGTAAATATTTATATATTGAATGGTGGTGTTACAAGAGCAACATAATGTGATGATATACACATGTGCTCATTCATGATTGCACACACATTATACACACGTGATGGTTGTAACACACTATGTGTGTGTACGAGAAACAAAAGCGCGACAATGTACAAACACGGACGTGTTGGTTGCTCCCCTCTCTTTCCACTCTTTCCCGAAAACACAATGCATCTCTTTCTCCCTCTGCCACAAAAACGAAATGCATACAAGCATTATACACACATGTGGGCTATTGTACACACACATACAACAGACGCAATCAAACAACAAAAGCAACAACACAAACAGCTTTGCCAAGAAAAACGTTCACATTACCATGCACACCCCACCACAGCACCAAGACAAAGCCATACACACCCACTCTCTTGGTGTTGTTGGTGTAGCATGCAGATACACATGCTCCACATACATACATACACCAGGAGGCTCATTAACACACCACAGGCGCCCCCACCATCCCCCCCGCTGTTTGCCTGCATGCTGTGTATCGTTGACTTGTGTGCAACACCAGCTTGTGTAGCATGGTGCGTTGCTGGGTATCCAGTTGAGGTGCTCCTGTGAACAACGACAGCTCTGTACACAAAAAGTAAAACAACGTGCCTGCCTGTGTTTTGTTTTGGGGGGGGGGGCCGCAGGTGCATTGGTGTGGTGTATTGGAGATTACCACACAAACACAGGCACCTGTTGAAACATCCACCCTTACAGACACACCCCAACACACCTCATCAACACCCCCTCACCAACACCCCCTCACCAACACCCCCTATCATCACCCCGCCCCCCAAAACACACCTTGGCATAGGCATGCAGCGCCCCATCATGATTCCCCAACAACTCCTCCACCGCACCCCCCCTTCCCATGTGCAACGCACACATATACACCACATCCACCACATCCGGCAGTGTCCCCGTCCACCCCTGCCGCTCCAACTGACCTGCTGTGAGGTGTGCTGATGCTGCTAACTTACCAAGCGCCTGATGTATAATGGATCCTCCTTGTTGGGGGATGGGGGCCTCTTCAGGTTGTTGGGGGTGTTTTTGTTGCTGCTGCTGCGGCTGGGTGGTGGTTTCTTGAGGTTGTTGTACAGCCTCTTGTTGTGTGGTGTGTGTGGTGGTGGTGTGTGTGGTGTGCAGCACTGTTGTTGCAGCACCAATACCATCAACACATGCATCAGCATCGACACATGTAGTAGTAGTGGTAGTATTGTGAGCACCAGTAGGGTTGTCATCACCAGCATGCATTGTGGTAGGTACTTGCTGTGCTTGCTGCTGCTCCTGCTGTTGTTGTTGTGGTGGTGGTTGCTGTAATGCTGCTGGTGGTTGTTGGGATGGTAATGGCTGTCCTTCCATTTGCTGTGGCTGTGCATCCATGAGAGCCACTAGTATGTCAATTGCTAGGAGTTGTAGGGGGAGGGCTTCATCAAGACGACCATTCTGTGTGGCGTGTGTTTGTGGTGTGTGTGTATACAATGCAGTGCGTGTGAGCAAGCATGTGTATGCATGTCTGTGTGTGCATGTGCAATTGTGTATGTGTAAGGGTGTCATGCACGTGCCATCCTCCCCCCATGTGTCATCATCATCCTCCCCCCCTTCCCCACCCACCACCCACCGCACCTCATGCTGACAACATGCCAGGTAATCGAGTGTACGCGCAACCTCCCACATCACCTCCTGCTCGGTGGGCTGCATGGGAAACACACAGGGCTCCCCCGTTCCAAGGGGGTCCCCCCCAATCAAGCCCCCACCTCCCATGAGCCCCTCCTCCTCGGCAAAGGGGTCAGGGGGGTGGATGAAGGGGCCCCTGGTGTCTGTATGTCCATGATCCATGGTCAACGATGTTTGACCGGGGGCACTTGCTTGTTGTGGGGGTATGTCGCCACCATGTATGGCAGCACCACCATGTATGCCAGTGACCGCAACATCAACAGGAACAGCAGCACCGTGCATTTCACCACGTACACCACCACCGCCACCCCCCCCACCACCCATAAGGGGGGGTGCCAGGCGCCCCGCATCTGCATGATGCACAGCACCACCACCATGCACCCCAGCACGGCTCCCAAAGGGACAGCTGTCCACCATGACGTACTCATCCTCATCCAGAGATGCCTCGATGGGGGGCCCTGCTGTTGCAGGGCCCCCATCCGGTGCTGCTCCGCCACCAGATGCAACAGGCACAGCAATGCCCAGGGTAGGGGCATGTGCCGAGGTGGTGGTGGTGTTGTGGATGGGTGGTGTATGAGGGGCCTGTATGAGGGGGGCCTGCACAGGAACCATGTTGCCCAGGGCCCCTGCAAGGGCCCCTGCTGTGGTGGTGGTGTGGGACCCTTGTGCATTTCCAAACACACCCTGCTGCTGATTGCCCTCACCATGATGAAGGTGATGGTACTCCTGCGGCTGCTGTTGCTGCATCACCCCCTGCACTTTTTGCACGTGAGGTTGTGTTGCATGATGGGGCAAGGCATTCATCATTGGTCCGACTTGAAATGCAGTCTGTCTTGTGGTGGTTGTTAATCCTGTTGTTGTTATTCCTATTGTTGCTGCTGTTCTCCCCCCTACAGCTGTTCCTGATGATGTGTTGTTGTTGCTAGTATTGGTGGTGGTTGTGTTGGGGTGGTGTGTGGTGTGTCTTGAAGGGGTGGGATCAAGGAATGGGTGAGTAAAGAGCTCTTCAAAGGAGATGCGCTCTACAGGTTTTCTCTTCAGAAGTGCAGTGATGAGATCTCGACATGTTGCTGTTGGGGGGTGTGGTGTGGCGTGGCGTGTGTGGGGTTGTGTATGGTGTGGTGTTGGTGAAGCATATATTCATAGTATACATCAATAGCATACATCAATAGACATCAATATACAACCAACCACAACATGTGTGAGAATGCATGTATGCACACACATGTTGACATCACTTGCAAAACACAAAACACACACATAACACAAAACCATACACACAAACACCCCCCCCACACACCACCATCATGCATTCACACTCTAATACACCCCAACATACACCAATACACTACAACATACGTGAGAGGGTTGCTTCAATAGCAGGGGGGATGCGAGCCTCACTGCGTTCAATAGCACGTAACAACTGCACATGATTGGCGCCAGTAAAAGGGGGTTTGCCTACCACCAGCTCGTACAGGATGGCGCCCACAGACCATAGATCTGCCTTACTATCATACTTGTGAAACTGTGTTGTGCGTGTGTTGGTGCGACAATGTGTGTTTTGGTGTGTGAGGGTGTGATGTACGAGGTACAGCATGCGTGAACAAGGTGCATGTGGTGGTGTGCATGTGGTAGTGTGTTGTGTGTGTGTAAGTACAGGATTGATGTGCAGCACATGAACACATGCATCGTACTCTCCATACAATATACATACCCACACACACACACCTCCCTCACACACACACCTGCAGTATCTCGGGCGCCATGTACAAGGGGGATCCACACAGCGTCTCTGCCAAATTATGCGGCTGCAACGCCCGTGCAAACCCAAAATCTGCAATCTTGAGCACGGCATTGTTGCTGGTGTCAGACAAGAGCAGGTTTTGTGGTTTGAGGTCGCGATGCACAAGATGATGAGACCACATGGCCCGCAACCCCGCTGCGAGCTGCTGTAACAACGCACATGCTGTTGCTTCTGAAACACGTTTGCTCTTGCGTATATAGGCTGAGAGATCGCCTCCTGCGCAGTATTCCATCACCAAAAACATCTTGTCTCCATCCTGTGTGTTGTGACCAAGGGATGGTGTTGCTCGGGGTGTTGCCCTATCGTACGCCCTATGGTGCGCCCACACACACACCTCAATCACATGGTGGAGCTTGACAATGTTGGTGTGGCTGATGCGTCGAAGGATAGACACCTCACCCTCGAGGCTTGACTTGAGCTTGCGACTGAGCTTGGCTGTGTTGATTTCCTTGATGGCCACTGTGTCGCCCGTGGTTTTGTTTTCCGCCTTCCATACAACTGCAAAGGAACCCTGGCCAATTTGGTGTCCCAGCACATAGTCGTTGCCAACGACAGTGCCAGGGGTCGCTGGGTAGGTGTGCATGGTGTTGCGTTGTGTGGGTGTTTAGCTACTTGGAGTGGTGTTTTTGTGCTGTACTGCACCACATGTCCTGTACGCAAGTTGCGTGCGGATTACATGCGACGCAAGGTCCTCTGTACTCAGTATCATGCAACAATGAATGTGTTTTGGTTGTGTACACTAACACTCGCAGTGTGGGTTGTTGCAGTGTGGGTTGTGACGTGGTTGTTGTTGTGTGCGTAGGAATGTAATGTATTGTATATAAATTAGTGGCCATATACAATTATATCACGAGGTCCACACAAACGTTATCAACCATATGCTTGCTATGATCTCATTACTATGATGGCATAAGCTCATGTGTGGCATGACCAAGCAAAGCACACGTTCATATATAAGCCCACGTTTGACACATCATCTTGCATCAACATCCTTCACATATAATCCGTGCATATCATGGCAGATTTGCCACCCCCAAGCAGTGGACAGTTTTTAGAGATTGTCTTTAGACGATTACTAGACAAATGTGAGCACACAGCAGCTGGAGAGGGTGCACATGCCTGGCAATCATCACCATTGTTTCATCACGTATGTGTGTTTGGGATAGTTTTCAATCAACAGCCAAGTATACCATATACACACATACAGAATGTGGAGACGTTGCAGGAGCAGTTGGCCGATCTTACCAGCACACGACGGTACGCATGGTGACAATGAATCCACCACACATCCTCAACATTACACACACAACACAGGGTGGATGATGCATTGCTCGAAGCCTATCGTCAGCGAGTCGCAGACCTTGCATCACAGCTCCTCCCAATAGCCACCCCGGCCTTTTGTCTCCCTCCAACTGAAAAGGCACAAGCACTTGCAGATTTACAGGATGCACTTGCACGACAACGGTCCACACAGCTTCAATTGCTTCCCTCTCAAGTATCAGGGTGTGTCGTTGGTTTGGGTTGGTGGTTTGTACCATGATGATGTACCATACATGCACACATACATCCACATTGTGAGCATATGTTAAGGCAATGTTCTGCATATCCTCTTGTATCCGTTTGTACACACCCCCGCTCTAGTCACCACCCACCACCCCACCACCCCACCCTCTCCCCTCCACAAATAGTACCACCCACCCCGGGGGTGCTCCTGCCACGGAAGACCCCTCCCACGCTGGGCGTGCTGTGCTCACCGAAGCCACCCAGGCCCGATTAACCACCCACACAATCCTCCAAGACTCCCTCACGGACGAGTTGGTGGGGTTGGCTCAACAATTAAAGCACCATGCACGTGCCTATGAGGGGGCCCTCAAGGTGAGAGATGGTTTGGTGGATCAGGCGGAAAACCTGGTGATGGGGAATGTGGCGCGTACACAACGGGCAACAACAGAGGCGAATAAAGTACACCGCAAGTATGATGATGGTGTTTTTTTTTGGAGGGGTGGGTACATGACCACTTTTGGCATGCCTACAGCAACAAGCCCCTCTCCACACACCACACACCAAAACCCACAAACACCACACAGAAACAAGGTCAATTTTTGCACCACATGTCTAGTGCTCATCCTGGTGGGTATGATGTTTGCTGGCATGTACATGTTTATCAAGGTCACCAGCTTTGCTGGGTTTTCTGCTGCCAAAACACGGATCAGAGCAGCGGCGCGACAAGCTGCGCAGAAGCAACGGCAGGCAGGGCATGTGGATTTGTAAAAGAGAGGGGGAAATGAGAGAGGAAACGAGAGGGGAAACGAGAGGGGAGCATGTGAAAGTGAAAAATGAGGGGGAAATTGAGAAATGGGAGAGGAACTGAAAAAGGAGAGGGGAATTGAAGAGGGCTGGTTTTGGTTGTGTGCACCTGTTGACGAATTGTTTGCAACATGTATTTCTCATTTAATTGTTGACCAAAATGTATTGACCATTAGTCATCATGCAGCATGCATGTCAGTGTGTGTACGTGTAAGAAATTGTATACACCAACAAGCCATTGTGTTGTCATCTCTCATATTCTCTCTTTCTCGTACTTGTATCTCTTCTCATAGTTGTATCTCTTCTCATACTTGGACGAAAACAAAACGCGACTTGCTAGACATGCACCACACACATCCAGCGCACACCATGTAGACCAACACATGCAACCACGTGGAATACACAGAAATCTCACAGCAAAAATTCACAGCTCCATGCAACCTAGCTGTGCTTGTTCCACCATTCCCAACCACCACAATCTCACCATTCCTACCGACCAAGGCTGCTGCATCAGTCACATGCATCTCATCATGCACATTGGTCAACCCTAACTGCTGCATCAGTCACATGTGTCTCATCACTCAAATTGGTCAAACCTGGTTGCGACCATCGATGGGTGGTTTCAATCATGCGCATGGTGCCACTCTGTGAGCGCATGACTATGGAATGTGTTGACGCACCCCCACTGTGGTATCTCACCCCTCGCAGCAGGTCCCCGTCAGATACACCAGTGGCGGCAAAGAATACCTGCTTGCCATTGCACAAATCCTTGGTATGCAAAATCTGTGGGTGTTGGGTGGGGTGGGGGTGGTATGTTTATTGTTGATGTACTAGTTTTATTTTGATGGTACCGCTGCGATGCTGTATATACATATATACATATGAATATATATGCCATACTGTAACTGTACATATATACTATGCAATTTCTGTACATGCCCACCCCATTACCCTCGTTACCTACCCCCCCCCCTCCCACACCTTGTCCACATCATATCCCTTCTCCTCCGTCATCTTCCGCTCCTCCTCATTCCTCGGCCACAACCGCCCCTGAATCGCCCCCCCCATACACGTCAATGCAGCCGCAGCAATGATGCCCTCTGGTGTGCCCCCTATGCCCATCATCACATCAACCTCAGAGCCCAGCTTGGCAACATCAATGGCACCTGCAATGTCCCCATCTGCTATGAGGCGGATCCGGGAACCGGCATCACGGCATTGTTGGATGATGTCAGCATGACGGGGGCGGTCGAGGATACACACAGTGATGTCACTGTGTTGGGGTGGTGTGTGTGTGGGTGGGTGGGTGGGTGCATGGGGGGGGGTTACATGGGGGTGTTGGTGGGAAGTGCAAACGGTGGTGTGTGCAAGACAATGTGTGTGTTGGCCACAGTAATGTGTATAGATAAGGTACAAGGAATGCATAAGAGCAACAACCCACAGTATTGATGCACATGTCAATCACATACAAATACGCACACAAATACACGTACAATTACACTTCAAAACACCCAACCACAACATATGCACACACACCTAATGGATTTGGACAGCCCATGTGCCACTGCTATGAGGTTATCTCTCACTGAGTAGTCAAGTGATACGGTTGATGGATCCACACCGGGGGGGGTCACAAGCTTTTCCTGTATGATAATGTATGGCAGCATACAAATATATACATGCATGTACTTTTATCATTGATGTATACAAATGCATGTGCATTCATCATTATTGGTACACATACCAGGCATATACGAGCACACATACAATACACCATGCATCACACCTACAAAACCTCCATGAGACGCACACACCCGCACCAGCACTCAACACCCCCTCATATACATACCATGTACACGCAAGCCCCTGGATCAAAAAGGGCCCCCTTTTCAGCCACTGCAATCACACATATGGCACCATTGCGCCCCTGAGACACCAATGTGGTGCCATCAAGGGGGTCCACTGCGACATCTACAGCAAGGGCCCCCTTGGAGCAGTCCCCCACACGTTCTCCAATGTACAGCATGGGTGCCTCATCCTTTTCACCCTCGCCGATGATGACCACCCCATCCATGGCGCAGCAGTTGAGCACTTTCCGCATGGCCTGTACAGCAGCATCATCTGCTGCCTCCTTGTCGCCCTTGCCAAACCATCGGCCGGCGGCAAGGGCAGCTGCCTCGGTGACACGCACGAGCTCGAGGGCCAGGTTGCGCTGGAGCTTTGTGTAGTCTGGTCCTGGGGCTGTGGGACGCGAGGTGGGACGCGAGGCATGTCGCACAGCGTGATGAATGTGCTGACTTGGCACTGGATTGCGGAATACTTTTTGTGTGACTGCTGATGGTCGTGTGGTGCGGATCGTCATGATGTAGAGGCTCCTCAGGGGAGTAAGAGGGCAGGAGCACTGTCGGAGATGATTGCGATAGATCGTGGCTATAATCAACAGGTGCGCCCTAGTGCGTGTCCATCTTGTATCACGTTGGAATGGAGGTTGGGGAGCTGAGCTAATATATAGACTTGTGTTTGAGTGTAGACAAGTTTCTCCAAGCAACACAATTTTTGCCCAACACAAGGGCAGCACATAGGCACATTGTCATCCCATACAACATAAAACAACAACACAGTATTGCCACAAAAGGGAGCACCAATCTAGAGCAAACACACAACAGCAGCCCACACATTGTGGGCACACATCTTCACCCTGTTGGTATCTATTCACAGTAAACAGTAACACAAACTACAACACACAGCCACCATGAGGATCCTTATCAAGGGTGGCGTGTGGAAAAACACCGAGGTCAGTACATTCGCATGGCACAACAGCTTGCACATCACGTTGCACCAAGTCATTGCAATGATTCAAAATACCACAATCAAATTTCTACAACACAGGATGAGATCCTCAAAGCAGCTGTGATGAAGTATGGCCTCAACCAATGGGCACGCATCAGTTCACTGCTTGTGCGCAAGTCTGCCAAGCAGTGCAAAGCTCGCTGGTATGAGTGGCTCGACCCCTCTATCAAAAAGACAGAATGGACCAAAGAGGAGGACGAAAAATTGCTGCACCTGGCAAAATTGATGCCAACACAATGGCGTACCATTGCTCCGATCGTCGGGCGCACTCCCACCCAGTGCCTGGAGCGCTATGAGAAATTGCTGTATGTGTGGGGTGGTGCGTGAGGTGGTCAATGTTCTGTTGCTTGATGTACTGTGTACTGTATAGGTGGTGCCATCCCTTGACATCATGTCATGTCAACACATGTATACTCACACAACCTCCTTCCTCCCAGTGATATGGTGGCCAACAAGGACGCAGACTACGACCCAACAGATGATCCACGGCGTTTGCGACCGGGTGAGATCGACCCCAATCCCGAATCCAAACCTGCTCGCCCTGATCCCATCGACATGGATGAAGATGAAAAGGAGATGCTCTCAGAGGCTCGTGCTAGGCTTGCCAACACAAAGTATGTTGTGTGTAGTTGAGGATGGTGTGATGGGAAAGACACATAATGCTGGGGGTGTCATCACACACACATGATCATCAACACACCATCATCACACCGGACCATCACACCACCCAACACAACTCCAGGGGTAAAAAAGCCAAACGCAAAGCACGTGAAAAACAATTGGAAGAAGCAAAACGCCTCGCCCATTTACAAAAGAAACGCGAGCTCAAAGCAGCAGGCATTGAACTCCGACAGCGTTTCCACAGGCGCAAGGGGATCAACTACAGCAAGGAGGTTGCGTTTGAGATGAAGCCTGCTGCTGGGTTTTATGATACTGGTGCGGATGAGGTGCGCACACAATTGGTGCAAAAGGAGTTTAGGCCGGTGACATTGGAGGAGCTTGAGGGGAAACGACACAAGGTGAGGTTTTTTGGGGGATGGGTGGGTGAGTGGGTATGTGTGGTTGGGTGGGTTGCTATGCACATGGCTACAAGTTGTTGTCTTTTGGCATGGTTGTTTATTTGCTGTTGTATAACCATGTACAGTTGTCTACATGTTGTATTCCCCCTTTCCCAACCTCCACCATGCACCTCGCCACACCTCACCACTCACCACCACACACCTGACCACACCTCACCACTCACCACCACACATCTCACCATCACCCCAGGATATCGAAGCAGAAAAACGAAAACAAGATATAGCCCGAGACAAACTCATCGCCCGCCAAAACCAACCCGCCATGCTTGCTCGCATACAAGCAGCCACAGACGCCACCTACACACGCCAGAGGGGCAAGATGATGCTGCCAGCCCCTCAGGTCTCCGAGGCTGAGTTGGCGGCCATAGCTCGTGCAGGAGAGGGGGTGGATATGGAGGACGAGTTGGGAGAGGGGGCGGGGGGGGCCGCGACGCGGACGCTGCTGGGGGAGTATCATGCGAGTGCACGGTAGGGTTTTGCGTGTGTGGAGTGTGTGTGTGTGGTGGGGGGAGGTTTGCATGCATGTGTCGTTGCAGGGTGCTAGTGTACCATACATTTCCAAGCATATTGCACGTACAATACATATACACAATACACAGACACAACACACATACACAATACACATACAATCACCCACATAACCCCATCCCCTCTCCCACACACCCCCACACAGATTACCCACTGATCTACGTACCCCTCGCACTGCTGGTGCCAGTGGGCAGGACACCATCATGGCGCAGGTGGAAAACCTTGCGCGCCTCACTGCTGCTCAAACACCATTGGTGGGGGGGGATAACCCAGTGCTACACCCGACTGACTTTGGTGGGATCAAGCCAACGGTGCGTGTTTGTGTTTGTGAATGGGTTTGTGTTTGTGTTTGTGAATGGGTTTGTGAGTGGGTTTGTGAGTGGGTTTGTGAATGGGTTTGTGAATGGGTTTGTGAATGGGTTTGTGAGTGGGTTTCTGTGGGTTTGTGTGATAGTACATGGTTGTGTTTGTTGTCCTGTTGTGTTTCCCCTTGATGTTATTGTCTGTGGAAACGTATGTGTTGTGAAATCGTGTGCATTGTGGAAATGTATGTGTTACGGAATTGTATGTACACACAAACACTCTTCATAGTGTGCACAACAACAAGTCCACTCACAACCCCATCCCCTCTTCTGTACACTCCCCTCCCTCCCCCCCCCCTCAGGCTGCTGTTGTGCAAACACCCAACCCCCTTGCACAACTCACTCCTGCACATGGTGGTGGTGGTAGTGGCAGTGGGGGTGGCATGCTGAGTACTAGGTCCATTGCTGG
>VFQP010004845.1_pt1 | contig 12158 bp, 16 predicted proteins | sample 3512351 | NCBI WGS metagenome assembly VFQP01 (sample SAMN10412372, study PRJNA504923) | tailings metagenome | isolation source: Relicate 1 Philex TSF1 revegetated site | place: Philippines: Tuba, Benguet | collected 2017-08-29 | reverse complement strand
GGGGGGGGGGGGGGGGGTGCCCGGGTGTTGGCACGGGGCCTGGAACAGCAAGGCCCAGCACGCTGTGCACGCTGTGTGGAGTAGAGGCGGCGACGGTGTGTGTCAGTGCGGGAGCGCTGCTCCTTGCCGCACCGTCGCTCTCATGCCGCCCGCTCGCTCGCTGCGTGTGCCGCTTTGCGCGCGCAGCGCACCCGTCCACCTTCTCACCTCTAGCCCTGGCTGATGCTTTGATCGACTGCCGCGTTGCCGCAGGCCACGGCCGAGGCGGTGGCGCGGCAGGTGGGGGCGCTGAGCCCCGCCGCCGCGCTGGCGCCCACCTCGTCCCTGACGGGCGTGGAGTTTGACGGCCTGGGGGGCCTGGGCCAGGCGCAGGCGGCAGGCGGGCTGGCGGTGCTGAGCCGCGTGGAGCCGCTGCACAAGCTCAAGTTGGTGGAGCTGCTGCAGGCACAGGTGAGGGGAGGCAAAGCAGCGAGGGAGGTGGTTGGGTTGGGGGGGGGCGACAGGGACAGGCTCAGGCAAAGATGTTGGGGGGTCGCGGTGCCGGACTGCGTAGAGCCGCCGCACTGCGTGACCATGCGAGGGCTTCAGCCCTGCCCTCATGCCGCCGGCCTGACAACCGTCTGCTTCGAGGCAGCTGCTTTGTCGATCGAACTCTTGTGGCGCGATATGCCCTGTGCCGGCCCCCCGCAGGGTCACGTGGTGGCCATGACGGGCGACGGCGTGAACGACGCGCCGGCGCTGATGCGGTCGGACATTGGCGTGGCCATGGGCAGCGGCACGGCGGTGGCCAAGAGCGCGGCGGACATGGTGCTGGCCGACGACAACTTTGCCACCATTGTTTTTGCGGGTGAGGTAGGGAGGGGTGGTGGTGATGCCTGCCTGGGGGTGGAGCGCCGTGCGGGCGACAGAGTCGCGCGCGGCGCTGTCCGGATTTGAGTGGCTAGGTCTCTGATGCGCCGACCGCATCCACACGCACGTGTGTGCACCACGGCCCCTGGCCTCTGCCCCTACACTTGCTGTCCCCTTCGCGTGTTTGCCCCCCGCCCCACCCCGCAGTGGCCGAGGGCCGCGCCATCTACAACAACACCAAGCAGTTCATCCGCTACATGATCAGCTCCAACATCGGAGAGGTGGTGGCCATCTTCGTCGCCGCGCTGCTCGGCATGCCAGAGGTGCGCGCGCCTACAGTACCCGCCTCTCACCCGTTGCATCGCCCGGCGCATAACCGCGTCGCAGCACGCCCCCGCGGTTGGAGCACTGCGTGTGACGCCCTCCCCATGCGGCAAGCCCTCATGCAGGTCTTGACGCCGGTGCAGCTGCTGTGGGTCAACCTGGTGACGGACGGGCTGCCCGCCACGGCGCTGGGGCTCAACAAGCCAGACAGGGACCTCATGTCGCAGCCGCCACGACGGTGAGGGCTTTGGGTTAGGGCTTGCGGAACCACCGGCCTCTCGTTGCCCTCGTCGCGCAAGGAGTGTGCGCGCGGCGGCATGCGTGGCAGCACATGGGGCTCATGAGTTGAGGAAGCATAAGTGGGGCCGCCAGCATCAGCGGCGAGGCAGGCATGCGTGTGGTCCCGTCCGCACCCGCGCGTGCTTGATGAGATGTGCGCTTGCTTGGACACCTCAGCGTGGACACCCGGTGCCCCACGACCGGACGTGTCAGATGTCGCAGAGGGCAACCAACCACACCGTGCATGTGCACGCGTGTGCGCCGTCACGTCAGCGTGCACATGCACGGTCGTGTGTGCGCCAGCAGGTTGAACGAGCCCATTGTCAACGGGTGGCTCTTTGTGCGCTACCTGGTGGTGGGCACCTACGTGGGCCTCGTCACGGTGGGCGGCTTCGTGTGGTGGTACGTCGCCTTTGCAGAGGTGCGGAGGAGGAGGTTCCGACCGCTGCTGCCGGGGCACTGCGCAGCGCGCCGGGACAACGTGGGCAGCAGAGGCTTGTTGTGGCTGCTGCCAGGGCGCTTTGCGTCGCCTGCCCGGCGTGAGCGCAATCGGGAGGTGGGTAGAGTCGCCAGGCACCTGCGCCGTCTGACTGTCGCGTTTGCGTGTGTCCGTGGGCCCGCAGGGCGGCAACATCACCTGGCAGCACCTGACGCACTTTCAAAAGTGCGACAAGCTCCCCGGGGGCAAGAAGGTGCGTAGGCCCTCAAGGGCGCGCTTCCACCACCTCGCAGGCGGGCAGACGGTGCATTCTGGGGCCGGGGCGCGGCCGGCGGACGCAAGGGGGCTGCTTCACTCGCCCATGCCTGCCTCGCGCGGCAGCGCCTGCACTGAACGTGGCGCTCGGCCGTCGCGCGCGCGCCGCGAGGGGCGAAGCGCTGTGCGCGTTCGCCCCCCGCTGGCGCCAGAGCAGCAGCAGAAGCAGCAGCAGCAAGATGTCCCGCCTGCGCCCTAAACTGGGGCTTTGGCGCTTGCTTTTGAGGCGCAGAACTGCGACGTGTTCCTGAACAAGCACCCGAGCACCATCAGCATGAGCGTGCTGGTGGTGGTGGAGATGTTCAACGCGCTCAACAACCTGAGCGAGGACGCCAGCCTGCTGCGGGTGAGGAGGCCTCGAGGATTTCACAGGGAGCGCAGCTTTTGGGACTGCCTGCTTGGAAGCAAGCCTTGAAGACATGGCGAGAACGCAGTGTGTGATTGGAAGACTGAGGCGGGCATTCGTGCATCTGGGGGGGCCTTGCGCTGAGACTCTGTGGCTGCTTGGGACGACCGTGCCGCGAGCACTTCACCAGTGCGCGCTTGCGCCCTCCGCCCGACCTGTCCTCGCCCCCCCAGGTGCCTCCCTGGGACAACCAGTGGCTGCTGGGCGCCATCGGCACCAGCATGGCGCTGCACTTCCTCATCCTCTACGTGCCCTGGCTGGCGGCCGTGTTTGGCGTCACGCCCCTCTCGTGGCCCGAGTGGCAGGCGGTGCTGGTGCTGTCGGCGCCCGTGGTGCTGGTGGACGAGGTGCTCAAGTGGATGTCGCGCAGGTGAGGTGGCCGCAATGTCGTGTTTGCCATGCCAAGGGAGGGCCGGGGGTGCGGTGGGCGCCGCGGCGCCGCTTGTCGCGGTGGCCCAGCGAGGGGACGGCAAGGCAAGGCATGTGGTGTACGCGGTGCGTGTGTGGCGCTAACATGTACGTTGCGTGTGTGGCGCAGGCGGCGCGTGGGGCGGGCGGCGGGCGGGCCCGTCGTGCTGGGCTTGTCGGCCGTCGTGTCGGGCGACCTCAAGCTAGCGGCGGACGGGGGTGCCGCGTACAGCAAGCTGCGCTGAGCTCCCGATATGCCGGAGCGTCCTGCCGAAGCTGTCGTTTTTGAAGTTCGAAGATCTTCGGATTGTTGTCGAGAGGGCAATGCGTTGCCCTCTCCTCCTAGAGTCCGTGAGGAAGCGAAGCAGCAGCATCGCCACCAGCCGCACCAGCTCAGCGAGTCCGCACGAGTCGTCGAGCTTCTCGAACCTGTTCCCTACCATGATGCTCAGCCGGAGCGCCCAGGTCCAGCAGCAGAGGCAGCAGCTCCAGCGCGGGAGGACCTGCGCGGCGGTGCAACCCTTCACGCCAGTGCTGCGGGTGCGCAGGGAGGCTGCTCACGCTCCCTGAGAGCCCGAGCACGTGAACGAGTGGCCACGGGGGCTCCCGACCCTCTCGCCCTCTTTTCCTGATCAAGAGCAGCACCAGCTTTGCCTCTGATCACCACCGACGCGTGCCTCGCTGGTCACCTCGATGCCTATTCGTTCAGGTGGCGCGCCCGGCTCGGGGCACCTCGGTGCGCGTCGCCGCCGAGTTCAACAACCCCGTGCGCCAGGCGATTGGCTCCGTCGTCTCCACCATCTACAAGGTGCATTCATAGATGAGGCAGCAACTAATGCTCTGGCCAGAGGGCTGCAGCAGCTCGCGACCTCGTTCCACCTGTGCCACGCGCCCTGGGAGGCACAGGGAACACTTGCTGACTTGTCCTCACCTGCATCGTGCATTGCGCATCACGTGGCGCGCCTGCTGCGCTTCCCAGGCGTCGGCGTCGCTGCAGCCGCCCGCCGCGGGCCTCAGCCCGCTCTGGAGCGCCGTCAAGCGCCTGGACGGCAACGGCGTCAAGTGCGTGACCCTTGGGAGCAGGGGAAAGGCGGCGTGCGTACGCCTGTGTGGGGGCTGGTGTCCAGAGGCTTTCTCACAGAGCGTGCGGCCGCTGTGGGCATGGGTGCGCGTGGCTGCCCCGGCCTGACGCTCGCAATGGCTCTGGGCCACTGTGCGGTGGCTGCACGGTGTGACTAGTACTGTCTGCGGGGCTGCCCCACGACCTGCGCACGCGGCGCAGGTCGGCGGTCACGCAGGGCGCCGACCTGAATGAGCGCAGCGCCGAGGGCGACACGCCGCTGCTCTTCATCGCCAGGGGTGCGCGGGCGCCTCGGGGGGGGCGAGGCGCGCGCGGCGGCACACGCCCTGCTGCGCTGGGTTGGGCGCGTGGGGGGTTGGCGGTTCGGTGCGGCCAGGGGGGTCCCGACTGCCCCCGCCGGGTGTGCTGAGCTCGACGTCTGGTGCAGTCGTCGGCAGCAGATGATGATGTCGCAAGTCGCTGTTGGTGGTGGCAGGTGGCGGCAGCGTCACTTGCCCACTGCGTGGCGCGCTCATCCCGTGTGCCTTTGCTCTTTGCTTGGCGCGTGTGTTCTTCCCCGTGCTCCATCCATCGGGACGTGCAGAGGGGCACTACAAGTTCCCTCCCAGCGACATCCCGCAGGCGCTGCTGCAGGCGGGCGCGGACAAGGAGGCCAAGGACAAGAGCGGCCTCACAGCGCTGCAGGTGCGTGGTTGGGCGTGCGCGTGGGCCGTTTGGGGGGTTGGGGTGAAGTTTGCGTCGAGGGAGGGGGGCGACAGAGGGGGACGGCGAGGGGAAGAACAGGAACGCAGGTGGGCGGGCAGCAGGGACACGGGCACGCCTTTGGTGGGCGGGAGCGGGGGATCAGCGCATCAGCAGTGCGTGTGCCGCACGCGCGCCGGCACCCCACCTGGGGCGCGTCGTCGTGATCCATCGGGCCTGCAGCGGTGAGCGGCTCACGAATCCCGTATGCACCGCCTCGCTTGGGGGCCGCAGGTGTCTTTGCTGTCGGGGTGGCAGAACATTGCCGAGGCCCTGATCAAGGCGGGCGCCGACACGAGCGGCGTGGCCGCCATCAAGCCGCAACTCACGTGCCCAGACTGCAAGGCGTTGGTGGCCAAGTATAACCTCTAGAGCGGACCGGGTACAACCTCTAGAGCGGAGAAAGGAAGCAAGGGGGAAAGCTGGGACGTGACCCCGCTGGCTTTTGCGTTGGCGGACCTTTTGATGTCGCTGTGGTGCTGGTGGGCTGATGCGTTCGGGGGCTCTCGGAGCTTGTTCGGCAGCAGCATTTTTCATCATTGCAAAAGAGAAAGAGTCGTGGGCTCACGTGCGGCTGCGTTTGCACTCTTCTCTCCTCTCTGGTCCCATGTCCGCGTGTGCGTCATCACGTCATGGCGGACTCGCAGCGAGCGAGACAGGCTGCCCCGAACACAAAGAAGAAGAAGAAGGGGGCCAAGGGATACGGCGCTGGGAAAAGCAGGCCCTTGACTGGAGGCGTGCGATGCGCACGTGCCCGCACTGTCCGCGGCGGACGATTGCGTCAGCCCCGGCTCCCTCACCCCAGTTGGGGTCCCGGCCAGTCACGTGCTGTGCACGACAGCTTCGGCTCTCCGCGAAGCAAATATAGAGCGTGTGCCACCCTCTATAGGGCCCAGGGCAAACAGCAGGCGCCACGCTGGTGCGCGTCGTCGCCACGCTGCGTCTGAATGGCTGTCAAGGAGGAAAAGCGTGTCCTCGCCAGCGGCGCCGTACCCTGACACGTGGTTGGCGCTCGCTGGCTCTTGAATGCGGTCGCTCACAGCTGCTGTCCGGCGGCCCCGGCGATCCAACGGCAGTCCAGGGCACGCAACCCTAGAGCCGCGAGCGCATCAGCAGCGGCGCCGCCGCCGACGCCGACAGCGCCGCCACACTCCACACCTGCTGCTGCTGCTGCTGTTGCTGCTGCTGCTGGGCAGCGGCAGCACTGAGCTCCGCGCCGAGCGCCGGCAGCCCATGCCCGCGCCCTGGGAGGGCTTGCGCGACGGCGTGGGCAGCAGGGGAGGAGGGCGTCGCCGCCAGGCCCAGCTCCTGGGCGTTGGCCAGGTAGGTGGCGGCGCGCGGCGCGTGCGTGGCGCGCCACTCGGCGTCCTCCCGGGCCGCCAGCTCGGCGCGCACGGCGGGCGTCAGCTCCACATCCAACGCGTGCCTGCACCAGCACCAGCACCCACCAGCACCAGGCGCAACCGCGCGCAACCCATCGCACCACTGGTCTTCAGGTCACGTGTGGAAGCTGGGCTCTGGCCGCGCAGAGGCGTGCCCACGCATGCAAACTGCAACACGCACGGTCCACGGGGACGCTCTGCAAGACCTTGCTTTTCCCAGCCCCCCAAGCCCGGTGCGTCGCGCACCGGAGCGCCGCCACCAGCTCGTCCACGTCCCGCTCGTCAAAGACCAGCGGCGGCTTCATCTTGATCACGTTGTCGTACGGGCCGTCCGTCGACACGAGCACGTGCTGCGCCTGCGCCCGCCAGCACAACCAGGAATGGGGTGGCGCCACGCACGCTCAGCGCAAGCACGTGCCAAGCGAAGCATGTGAGACAGCGCAGCGCCGCCCCCAGGAACACGCCAAGCCCGCATGCTTTTGAGCTGCTGGCACGGCGCTGAGCGCCGCACGACGCCTCGCCCTCACCTTGCAGCGCTCCTTGATCCACCGCGCCGTGGCGGGCGCGTGCGCCTTGCCGCCGCCGCCGCCGCGCACAATGTCCATGCCCACCATGAGGCCGAGGCCCCGCACGTCGCCCACCACGTCCGGGTGTGTGCGCTGAAGCTCGCGCAGGCGCCCCATCAAGTACTGACCCACCTGCGCAGCAGGAGGCAAGAAGCAGCGGTGGCGGCGGCGGCGGCGGCAAGGAGGTCAGCAGCACGTGACGGAAGGACCCAGGCGCCGGCGCCGGCGTGCTTGTTGCCGCATGAGCCGGGATGCTGGCGCGGCAGGGCGCACCCCCGGCCAGGCGCTGAACGCGCGTGCCTGCCGCGAGATCTCCCTTCTCCCCACGTGTTGCGGCGCTCACCCGCTGCGCGTGCTGCTGCCTGCGCTCCTCCAGGATGCACCGCAGCGTGCTCAGCGCCGCCACCGCCGACGCCGTGTTGCCGCCAAACCTGCGCGCCGGGTCCCAGCGCCGCAGCGTGGGCCACGCAGCTGCGTCGCTTTGGCGTTTGGTGGCCATTTCCCCGCGCACAGCACGACCGTCCGCGTCGTGAAGCACTCCATTCCTTCCCTCAGATCTTCCCCTTCCTCCTCGTCCACCCTGCTCCTCACGTGTTGAAGTACTCCATCCCGTTGGCAAAGGCGTCGGCCAGTGCGCGCGTGGTCACCAGCCCCGACACGGGGAAGCCGTTGCCTGCACGCACGACACGACACGACACGACACGACATGCACACGCGTGGTGGGGTGAGGCGGCGCCACCCAGGGCATACACCGCCAGGGCTGGCGGCCCCCCTCACTCCCTCCCCCCAGGGCCTGAGCATTCCTCCGCCCTCCATGGCGCAAGCCCTAAGGGTGTGGCTCGTGCACGACGCACCCATGGGCTTGCCCAGCGTGACGATGTCGGGCCGCACGCGCTGCGTCTCGAAGCCCCAGAACGCCTCGCCCACGCGGCCAAAGCCGCACTGCACCTCGTCCGCCACGCACACGGCGCCCTCGGCCCTCATCACCTCGTACACGCCCTGCACGCATGGACCCAGGGCTAGGGTTGACCTTAGGGTTGGACGAGCGCAAGGGCAGGAAGCGCCGACCACCCAGGGCGCAGCCGTCGTTGGAACGTGCAGATCCCACTCAGCGTCGGGCAGGCGGGAGAGGGCGCTGGCCGGACCCTGACCCACCTGGAGGTATCCCGGCGGCATGACGATCTGCCCGCCGCATGAGAGCACGCTCTCGGCGAAGAACGCGGCCACCCGCCCACCCGCCGCGTGCGCCTGCGCCACGGCCGCCCGCGCCGCCGCGCGACCGTCCAGGTACTCGCCCCTGCGGCAGCAACACACACACGATGATGGTAGCGTGGCCCGCACAGGGTGGGTGTGGGAGCGGCCGGCGCTGCAGCCTCGGGCACGCCTGGCTGCAGTGCGCCGTTGTGCTGATCATCCTGGCCCCGGGGAATCGCCGTTGCTCCCACCAGATGCGCAGGCGAGCGAGCGGGTGGCGCCCAGGGGGCGCGCCACTCACGCTGCACGCCGCACGCGTCTGCACGCTCACCGGTAGGGGTCGGGGCAGGGGATCACGTGCACGTGCGGCTTGCGGCCCTGCCCGCCGGAGCCCCAGAACTTGTACGGCGACAGGTCGATCAAAGTGCCTGCGCGCACCACGTCGCGGCACCGCTCGGTCCCTCAGCACAACTCAGTCCCAGTCCCAGTCTGTGGTGCACGGCACACTCGCGACGGCCATCCTGTGCGCGGCCGCATGACGACCCGCGCCGCCCCGCAACGACACTCCCGGAGACAGAGCCGGGGTCCCCTTGAGAGCGCGCGCTGCCGCGACTCCCACCCGCTCTGGACCACGCCACGAGCAACCATCGGCCACAGCAGCATATCCCCGCACGCTGCCGCGACCGTTCCGCCCCGCCTCCAAGCCCCAGGGCAACGAATCCACCCTTGCCCGCATCTCGCCACAGCAGGGTAAGTCGCATCCGTGTGCCCGTGGCAGGCGACACCTCCACAGGCCCCACCCTCCCCTCCTCCCTCACTCCCTCTGCCCTCAGGAGCAGGGCCCAGAGGCGCACCCGTGTGCCCGTGGTAGGCGCCGCCCATGACCACCACGTGCGTGGCGCCGGGCCGCGCCGCCGTGGCGATGCGCAGCGCCAGGTCGTTCGCCTCGCTGCCGCTGTTCACCATGTACAGCACCTGCGGCATGTCATCACGCACGCACACACGTTTGCCGGCTGCAGCCCCGCGGCATCCTTCAGCGTGACAGCTCAACTGCTGGCTTCTCTGGCCGCACCAGGGGCGACACGAGGACCGCCGCCAGCCATTCTTACCTCGAGTTCCTTGGGCATAGTGCCCAGCAGCAGCTCAGTGTACTCGACCAGCGCGTGGTGCAGGTACCTGACAGGTTAGGGGTGTGGAGAGCAGGTGCAGTGCAGGGCGGCGATGGGACACGTGTGGGGAGCAGCGGCGCCAACCAAGCGCAGCACCTCACGGCGCGCGGGTGCGCAGCCCCTTGGGTGCAAGAGCGCGAGAGGGCCCTCAGCCAGGGACGAGCGTCTCACCGGCTGTTGGTGTTGAGCGTGCTGAGCTGCTGGGAGATGGCGGCGGCCACCTGCGCTTGCGACGCGAGGGACGGCGGGGTGAAGAGGTGCGTGTGCCGGTTGGCGTGCATTGGCTGGGCCAGCCTCAAAAGGGAACGGCTGGCGCGCTCACCTTGGGGTGTGCGTGTCCCAGGTGCGCCACGTTGTTCACGCAGTCCAGGTACGCGCCGCCCTCGGCGTCGTAGAGGCGGGCGCCCTCGCCGCGCACGATGAGCAGTGCGTCCCTGCCGTAGTGCAGCGCCGCGTTGCGCCCGTAGTGCTGCTGGCGCTGCCGCAGCAGCCGCTCACGCCTCTGTGCTGGTGCTTCTGCCGGTGCTGGATGACCAGCGCTGCTCGTCATCTGCATCGGTCATCGAGTGGAACGCCACGCGTGGAGCCAGCGCGCTGCAGCCTGCAAGAGAGTGCCGCTCGCCGAGCGTCACCTTGAATTCGAGGAGGTGAGCTCCGCTGCGTGGCGTCGAGCTCGCTGAGCGACCAGGGCTTCCTCTCGCGTGCGTGCGGGCAATGCGATTGCGCACAGGTGGGACGGCGCGCTGCTTGTGCGAGTGCGCTCTGCCTTTGCGCCGCTCTCAAGTCTCAAAGCGTTGATGCCGATGCTGCGGCATCAGGCCGCAGACTGGCCACCACGAAGAAGACAGGCAAGAGGCACGCAGCGTGCTGCAGAGCAGTGCCCTATAGGCAAAGGCAATTGAAGCCGTGCAGAGCCTGGTTGGAGAGGGACCCCCCGCGCGCGGCATCACCGTCCCCCGCCACTCCCCCGCCATTTGGCCGCACGCATGGCCGTGATCCACCGGTGCCACCCCACCTGCTGCCCTGGTGGCCCTGTGGCGCTTTGCGCTGTGTGGCCCTGATCGAGGGCACATCAGAATACGGGAGCGGCGCAGAGCTCTCCAGACGCGCGCTGAGCACGGCGCGAGAATGAGGCGGAGACCCCGCCTCCTGGTGTTGCTCTTGCTGGCCCTCGCGGCGGCGAGGGCTGCGCGGGCGCAGTCGCGAACGACCATCACGACCAGCGCCGAGCTCGTCGAGGCCGTGCGGGAGTTCGGCACCAGCAATCGCGATGCCGTCCTGCAGATGCCGCCGTTCGTGTCGCTGGCGCGCAGCGACGTGCTGTTCGGGTGGGTGTGTGGTCGTGTAGCACCACCAGCCGGGAAGCCTGATGGCGGCCACAGCAGCCGGCAGAAGCATGGCGCGAGTATTGTGTGGCCAATGGCTGGAGCAGCTTGGATTCCTTGTGGGCAACGGCCGCGGCGCAACCGCTTTTGGCGCCACGGGGACGCACCGCCCCCCACTTGGACTGCGGAGGCTGATCATCGCGCGCCCTGCGCGGTTGCGCAGGTGGGCGAATGACTCCACGGCTGCGCGGGCCTACAGCAACGGCACGCTCACGCTGCTTGGCGCCACCGACGCGGCCACCGGGGAGAGCAGCGTGCTGGACGCGGGCATGAGGGTCGGCCTCACGCCGTCCATGCGCAACACCGCGCAGGTTGTGCTGAGAGGCACTGCTGCGGGCAGGGCGGTTGCGGGCGCAGCTCAACCGCTTTGGGCGCGAGGCTCTCGTACTTCCTTCCCAGTTCAATAGCAGGGCGGCGCCTCTGAGGATGACGTCCAGCGGGGCACGGGTGCAGCAGCAGCAGCAGCGGGAGGGCGACGCGGCCAGGAGGGGCGTTCCGCGCATGCTCACCGCGCGGCCGCCTCGCCCTGCGCGCGACGTCTCTTCAGGTGCGGCTGGAGAACGTGACCATCGTCAACGCCTGCGTCAACGCCGCGGCGGTGCTGGGCTACAGCGTGTTCAGCACGCCGACGCTGCAGCTCTTCAGCGCGCCCTACACCTCCCAGACGCTCGTGTACGCAAACGCCACCATCTACTCGCCAGAGTTCGAGTTCCGCATCTCGCTCTACGTGCTGGGCATGCAGCGCTCCACCTGGCCCGCCGGTGAGCCAATTGCAGGGGGTTGCAAGGCGCGGGAGGCAGGGCGCGTGAGATGGGGCGTGAGGCGGGCGCCCTGGCCGGCGGATTGTGGGGCGGGTCAGGGAGGGGCATGCAGCGCTCCACCTGGCCCGTCGGTAGGCCGGTTGCAGGGGGCGTGTGGGCCGGGTGAGCATGGGTGTGCGGCGCGTGCACTGAACACGCGGCGATGCGATGCGATGCGATGCGCGCGTGCGGTGGGTGGGTGTGGAGGGCGGGCGAGGCGCGGCGTGCCTCGCGCGGGGTGAGCCAGAGGCGTGCAAGCGGCGCCGCCGCCATCCACAGCTGCGGGTGCCAACGGTGGGCGGGCCAGCCATTGCCTCTCTCGGTGCAGAGCTTTCGCAGAAAGGATGTGCGGAGCGGAGAGCAGACCATGCGCCGCAGTCACTGCTTGCTCCCACCCTCCTGACCTGCCTTACCCACGCAGTGCGCGCCACGTTCCCCGTGCTGGCCTTCTGGCCCGACTTTGGCGCGCGCGTCGAGTTCACCAGCAAGTACAAGGTCATTGCTCAGCGCGTGTTCGCCGGGTCCTACCTGGGCCTCCGCATCGAGCAGAGGGTGCGCGGCTCCTGGATCCCTTCCGGGGGGCGCGCAACGGGGGGGCTTCAGCCGCAGCTGCTTGTGTTGCGGAAGGGCTGGGCACCAGGGCGGAGGGCCGCGCATGTGGGCCTTGAGCTGTTCCTCCTCCTCGTGGGCGTTGGTGGGCGTTGGTGGGCGTCCTGTGCAGGCGCTGGGCAACCCGGCGGACGCGCTGCTGTCGCGGCTTCAGCGGGAGGGTGTGGTGATGGCGCAGCGCTACTGCAACGGCTCGCTGCTGCCCGCCGAC
>VFQP010004844.1_pt1 | contig 12159 bp, 11 predicted proteins | sample 3512351 | NCBI WGS metagenome assembly VFQP01 (sample SAMN10412372, study PRJNA504923) | tailings metagenome | isolation source: Relicate 1 Philex TSF1 revegetated site | place: Philippines: Tuba, Benguet | collected 2017-08-29 | reverse complement strand
GATCTCGAGCAATTCCTCGATGGTCACGCACGCCTCCCCATCCATGGCTTCCCCACGGACAGAGTGTTAGATCGATCGACCAATTTCAATGGCTATGTGGCGACTCAGGAGCCGGCGAGCTCGCGGAACCCGGCGCCAAAGAAACGTACCATGCGCTCCAGCACCGGCGACAGGTCGGCGGCGTCGAACGCGCCTTGGGAGACGCGCGCGGCGAGCGTGCTCTGGACCAGCAAGTTCGAGAACGCGGCTTCGAGGAACACGATCGACCAGAAGACGTCGTCGCGCCGGGCATCGGGGAACAGCAGCAGGAACTCGTCGGTGTACCGGTCCATGGTCGGCTGGTAGGCCTCGACGAAAGGCGCGATGAAGTTGGCGTCCTGATGCTGGTGCGAGGCCCGCGACAGGAGCTGGATGTAGTCGCGCCATCCGTCGCCGCCATTCATGTAGCGCTCGAGGATGGGCGTCAGGAGGGCCCTGATCACGTCCTCGACCGCGATCGGGCGCTGTTCCCGCGCATCGAGGAGTGCCTGCAACGAGGCGGCGATCGCGGATGCGTGCTCATCGGCCCGGCGCGCGATCACCTGGCGGAACAGGTCTTCCTTGGGGCCGAAATGATAATTCACCAGGCTCATCTGGACGCTCGCCTGCTTGGCGATGTCGCGCAGCGACGCGCCGTAGAATCCGCGCCTGGAGAAGAGATGCTCGGCCGCGTCGAGAATCCGGTCGGGTGATGATTGCTGCTGTTTGCGGGGCGCCATGATGACCAACGTGGATCCGGCCTCGATCAGGGAGGCAGGCAAGGCTCCTTGTAGCAGTTTGGCCGCGGCAGTCCGCAAATATTTGCCGCATGCGAGACCTGCCGCCGATCGGCCGTTGCGCCGCCGCACTTGCGTGACTAGCATTGTACAGATGAACTATGCATGTACTTATAATGAGAGGGCTGGATGGGGCGCTTGAACGGAAAAGTCGCGATCGTCATCGGTGCGGCGGGCACCGGCAACATGGGCCAGTCGATCGCGCGGCGCTTTCGCGACGAGGGCGCCGAGGTGGTGGTCACCAGCCGTCGCGGCGCCGAACTCGAGGCGTTCGCCAAGGAAATCGGCGGCGTCTCGACCGTGTGCGACCTGACGAAGAAGGCCGATGTATTCGCCCTCGCGAAGTTCACCAAGGACAGGTTCGGCAAGGTCGATGTCGCGATCAATTCCACCGGCATCGCCGTCGGCGGTCCGTTCGAGGAGTTCAGCGAGGAGGATCTCGACAAGCTGATCGCGCTGCAGTTCAAGGGCTCGTTCTTCTTCCTCCAGGCGATGGTCGGCGTCATGGGAGAGGGCGGATCGATCATCCAGATCAGTTCGGCGACGGCCCAGCGCACCGGCACGGTGCGCGGCTACGAAGCCTATGTGGGCACCAAGGCCGGCATCGACCACGTGGTGCGGGCGGTCGCCAATTTCTATGGCCACAAGGGTATCCGGGTGAACACGATCTCGGCCGGTCATACCGACACGCCGATGCAGAAGGTGCCGCTGCAGGACTGGCGCAAGGCGGCCTATGCCGACGCGACGCCGCTGGGCCGCTACGGCACCTGTGACGACGTCGCCGCGGCGGCCGTCTGGCTGGCGAGCGACGAATGCTTCATGACCGGCGAGGCGCTGCAGGTGAACGGTGGCCTCACCCTGCGCCGCAATCCGCTCCCCGAGGATATCGACCGTTACGAACGGGAATGGGGCAAATCGATTCCGATCCGCCGGATGCCATAAAATCGCCACGACTTTTTGTTGACCATTCTGTCAATCCAGCATTGACGCCCGATATTGGTAAGTGCATCATTAGGACGGGCGAACAATAAATAAAACGTCTCCTCCGAACCCGGGAGGAACAAGGGGAGCCAGATCTCTGGCATGGCTGGAACAGGCGCAGGCGCAACCCGCGAAGACGGGGCGTCCGGCGCCGCATTAAACGGGGAGGAGGAACCTCATGGGATGGTTCACTGATCGCACGGCGTCGCGGCGCGTCGCCCGCCGTGCATTGCAGGGCGTTGCTGCCCTCGCGCTCGCGAGCTTGCCGCTCGCCGCGCACGCGCAGATCGAGGAAGTCCGCGTCGAGGCGCGCGGCGAGGAAGAATCGGTTCGCGACATTCCGGTCGCGATCACGGCAGTCGATGAAAAGACGCTGCAGCAATACTCGATGCAGACCCTGAGCGACGTGGCGGCACAGACGCCGTCACTGGAAATCCTCCGCATCCTCAGCGGCACCGGCACATCGATCAGCATCCGCGGCGTGTCGTCGTCGGCCGGCTCGCTTGGCATCGAGCAATCGGTTTCGGTGATCATCGACGGCGTCTACTTTCCGCAGGGCCGCGTGATCAACGAAGGCCTGTTCGATACCAGCCAGGTCGCCATCCTGAAGGGCCCGCAGGCGCTGTATTTCGGCAAGAACGCGACGGCGGGCGTGGTCTCCATCACCACCAACGACCCGGGCAGCGAATTCGAGGCCATGGCGCGGGCCGGCTATGAAGTTCGGGCCGACCAGCTCGACGGCGAGGCGATGATCTCGGTCCCGGTCAACGACAAGTGGGGCTTCCGCATCGCCGCCGCCGGCACCAAGATGTGGGGCGGTTACTTCGAGAACACCGCCGGCGACACGGTTTACACGACCCGCGATGCCGCCAACGGCTTCGCGGCGACCAATCACTTCAATCCGGCGCCGACCGACAAGAAACTGCCGGGCGAGGAATCCTGGAAAACCCGCCTGACCCTCAAGGCGACACCGACCGACAACCTGACCCTGCGTCTCAAGACGTCCTACGCGGACGTGCTGACCAACGCGCCGGGCCTGTTCGAGCTGGTTTCGTGTCCGACCCTGAACGGCGTGCCGCACCGTGTTACCGGCGTCGCGCCGAACCAGGTTCCCGTGCCCGCCGGCACCGGCGAGTGCAACAAGGACTGGAAAACCGGCTTCAACAACGAGCCGCCGGATATCGCCGCGACGGGCGGCGGCCCGAACCCCGACAGCCCCGGCCTCAACCGGTTCGGCAATGGCCAGCTCGGCGAGATGTACAAGTCGTTCATCGTCTCCGGCGACGTCGACTGGGATCTGAACTGGGCGGACCTCAAGCTGGTGCTGAACTACCACCGGCAGAAGAACGCCTGGGTCGGTGACAACGATGGCGGCGCCGACACATCGGTTTTCGCCCAGGAATTCAATACCTTCAGCAACTATTCCGCCGAAGCGCGCATGGCGACCAAGTTCGATGGTCCCGTGAACGCGGTGTTCGGCTTCTACTACCAGCAGACCCATCGCTACTTCGAGCAGAGCGTCCACTTCGCCGGCGCCGAAAACTCCGCCGCGGCGCCTTATGAACGCTACACCGCGTACGACAAGTACTCGGAGACCGACGGCGAGACCGTCTCGCCCTACGCCGAACTGAAATGGGCGATCACCGACCAGTGGACCCTGACGGGCGGCGCCCGCTACATCTGGGAAACCAAGGATTCCTACTTCATCCAGCCTTATGTGAATCCGGCGTTCGCGGGGCTGTTCGTCGAGGACCGGACGCTCGCCGTGAAGCAGAAGTTCGACGACATCATCCCGGAAGCGACGTTGACATGGCAGCCCAACAGCGACCTGACCGTCTTCGTCGCCTACAAGCAGGGCTACAAGTCGGGCGGCTTCGATAACGGCACCATCGACAGCACGCTGAACACGAAGCCGCTGGACGACATCACCTTCGATCCGGAAAGCGTGGAAGGCTTCGAAGGCGGCATCAAGACGCTCCTCGCGGGCGGTACGGTCAGCCTCGAGCTCGACGCCTTCATGTACAAGTACAACGACCTGCAGCTGAACTTCTTCAACGCGCCGATCTTCGCCTACCAGACGCTGAACGGCGACATGCGCACGACGGGTGCCGAATTGCAGGCCACCTGGGCGCCCGAAAGCGTCGAGGGTCTGACCCTGAACGCGGCTCTCGCCTATAACGACTCCCACTACACGCGCTTCCTGGCGCCGTGCTCGGGCGGTCAGTCGATCGACGAAGGCTGCAATGTCGACCTGAACCTTCCGCTCAAGAAGCAGGACCTCGCGGGCGCGCCCCGTAACCTGGCGCCTAAGTGGGCCGGCAATGTGGGCTTCAATTACGACATGCCCTTCGGCAACGGCTTCGTCTGGGGCCTGTCGGGTAACGTGAAGTTCAAGTCGAAATACTCGCTCAGCGAGTTCATTCCCGACGCCACCCAGAAGGGCTATGCCCAGCTCGACGCGGCGTTCCGCATCGGCACCGAGGATGGCCGCTGGACCTTCGCGGTCATCGGCAAGAACCTCACCAACGAGTATGTCCTGGTCGGCGTTCGCGACGCGGCGAGCACCGGCGGCAACACCGGCACGAACAATGCGTTCCGTTCGGATCTGACCGGTTACTCGCTGCCGCCGCGCACCGTGAAGTTCGAGCTGACCTACCGCTACTAGCCGGTTCGCGGCCCGCGCTGCGGCGCGGGCCGCCCCGGCCGGGGTTTCGTCCCTATCAACTCCCCGGGACGGTCTCACGGCGCCGGCGGCTGCCAGCCTCCGGCGCCACTTTTTTACGCGATTGGATGGTCATGGGCCGTAGAAGGACGGATGCCTCGGACGAGGCCGCGACCACGAGAGGCCGGATTCTCGACGCCGCCGAACAATTGTTCGCCGTCGGTGGTTTCGCCGCCACCACGACCCGCGAGATCGCTCGCGAGGCCGACGTTCCGCTGGGTCTCATGAGCTACCATTTCGGCACCAAGGACGATCTTTATGCCGAGGTGATCGGCCGCCGCGCCGAGCAGCACGTGGCCGACATCATGGCCGCGATGGCGGTGGCGGCGCAGCGCGCCGACGGCGGAGACATCGATCTGAGGGCGCTGATCGAAGCATTTTTCCGGCCCATCGCCGACAAGGCGCTGAACGGCGGACCCGGCTGGCGCGCCTACATCCGGCTGCTGTCGCGCAGCGCCAACGAATCGCCGTCGCACCCGCATGTCGCCGCGTTCCGGAAGATCTACAATCCGGTGCCGCTGGAGTTCATACGGCTGCTGAAGGACCGATTTCCCCACGCACGCCCCGAAAACATCTACTGGGCGCACTACGTGATGACCTCCTCGATCATCCACATGCTGGTGCCGACCGAGACGCTGTCGCAATTGTCGGATGGCTTGTGCAGCGCCGCCGACCTCGACACCGTCGTCGGCAAAATGGCCCTGCTGTTCGAGGCCGGAATAACCCGGCTGGCGGAACTCCAGGCACCGTAGCGGAGGATTTCCGTTGCATTGGTCGATCGTACAATTAAACTGACGGCGTTCTGGAACGGGGAATGTGAGGATCTTATGTCGACGACGCTTAACCGGGAGATTTCAGGCGGCGCCAACCGCATCGAGCCGGAAGAGGTTCGCATCACCGGCGACCGCTATACCTCGCGCGAGTTCATGGAGCTGGAGCTGGATTACATGTGGGCGCGGGTCTGGAATATCGGCGGCCGGTCCATGGAAATCCCGGAAGCGGGCGACTACGTCGTTCATCAGCTGGGCCGCGATTCCATCCTGATGGTGCGCCAGGACGATGGATCGATCCGCGCCTTCCACAATGTTTGCCCCCATCGCGGCAACCGCCTCGTCAACAACCGCGAGGGCGCGGTGGACGCCTTCGTCTGCTCCTATCACGGCTGGACCTTCGCCCATGACGGCACCCTCGTCGTGGTGCAGGACGAGGAGGATTTTCCCAAGGGCAATCCGTGCGGCAAGCTCGCCCTGTCGCAGATCCCGTGCGAGGACTATGCCGGGTTCATCTGGTACAACATGGACGAGCACGCGCCGTCGCTGGAAAGCTTCCTCGGCCCGATCAAGGCCTATTTCGACACGCACCAGCTGGAGAACATGACCCGCACCTTCTACCGGGTCACCGAAGTGGCGTTCAACTGGAAGGCGTTGCACGATAATTTCTGCGAGTCCTACCACCTGCCGACCGCGCATCCGCAGCTGGCGGACTATTATGACGACGACTACCAGAACACCACCTTCGAGCTGTTCGACGGCCATCACAGTCTGATGAAGATGAAGGGCTGCATGCCCTCGGTCCGCGGCAGCGATCCGGCGGTGATCAATGATACGTTGCGCGCCGAGATGGAGCTGTGGGGCCTCGATCCCAAGGAGTTCGAGGGCCGCGCGCAGGACGTTCGCGAGGCCATGCAGCGGCACAAGCGCCAGATCGCGGACGAACGCGGCTTCGAGCACTGGAAGCGGGTCGAGGACAGCTGGCTGACCGACGCCTACCACTTCAACCTGTTTCCGGGCACCTCGATCACGGTGTCGTCCATCGGCGCCTCGATGCAGCGCTGCGAGCCGCATCCCTGGGATCCGAACAAGAGCATCTACGAGCACTGGCACATGACCATCAAGCCGCTCAAGGACGGTATGGTCACGAGCCCCGATGGCTGGGTGCCGTTCCGGCAGGCCGAGCGGGACGAATTTCCCTACGGCGCCAAGAGCGTCGGCTTCACCGCCGACCAGGACCTGCAGGTGGCGACCGGCCAGCAGCTGGGCTTCCAGTCGCGCGGCTTCAAGGGGGCGTATCTGTCGGGCCAGGAGAACCGCATCCAGCAGTTCCACAATGGCATCGACCGCACCATCGCCGAGGGGAAGGCGCAGAAGGGCCGCTAGGCATCTTCGGACTTTCAGCGAACACAACGCGGCCGGCTCCGAGAGGAGCCGGCGCCAGCGCCTGCTGCGCGATGAACGGGGAGGAATGCATGTCCGATGATCGCCGCGAGCGCGGCCTCACGCGCCTGCGTGAGTTGCTCGGGCCGGATGCCAGGCCGAATATGGACGACCCGCTGATCGCCATGGCGGTCGACCATGTCTTCGCCGACGTCTGGACGCGTCCCGGACTTGAGCTCCGCGAGCGCGCGCTCGTCACCTGCGCCGCGCTGGTCGCGCTGGGGAAGGAGAACGAGCTCCGGCTGCATCTGCGCGGTGCGCTGCATGTCGGCGTCAGCCCCGAGGCCATCGAGGAAATGATGATCCATCTGGCCCACTATTCGGGCTGGCCCACCGGCGTCACCGGCCTGCGCGTCGCCCGCGAGGTGATCGCCGATTTCGGCAAGGCCGGATGAGCAGCCTGCCCTATCCGCGCTCGGGCTACGCTTGGTTCGTCGTCGGCGTGCTGGTGCTCGCCTCGCTGGTCAGCTATGTCGACCGGCAGGTCATCGCCTTGCTGGTGACGCCGATGAAGGCGGATCTCGGTATTTCCGATACGCAGGTAGGCGCGCTGTCGTCGGCTTTCGCGTTGTTCTACGCCGTCGCAGGCCTGCCGCTCGCCTGGATGGCCGACCGGATCAACCGCCGCATGCTGATATCGGTGGGCATCTTCCTCTGGAGCGTCATGACCTGCTGGTGCGGCCTTGCGCGCGGGTTCTGGACGCTGCTCCTCGCGCGTATCGGCGTCGGCGTCGGCGAGGCGACGCTGACCCCGGCCGCCCATTCGCTGATCGGCGATTATTTCCCGCGCGAGAAGATCCCGCTGGCCGTCGCCGTGTTCCAGCTCAGCGGCACGCTGGGCACCGGCATCGCCTTCACCGTCGGTGGTCTGATCGTTGCCTATATCGGGACGCTGCCGCCGGTCGATGCCGGCATGTTCGGCGTCCTCAAGCCGTGGCAGATGGTGTTCATCGCCGTCGGCGCACCGGGCGCGCTGGTCATGCTGCTGATGCTGGTGGTGCGCGAGCCGCAGCGGCGCAGCGCGGTGAAGACCTATGCCGGCTCGGGCGGCGGCGCCGCGCCGTTGCTGGCGTTCTACCGCCGGAACTGGCGCACCTTGCTGGCGCATCATATCGGCTTCGGCGCGGTCGCCCTGGCAGGCTTCTCCTTCGTTTTCTGGACGCCGACCTTCTTCCACCGCATCCACGGGGTGCCGCTGGGCCAGGCGGGCATCTGGTACGGCCTCTACTTCCTGAGCTTCGCCACCGCGGGCACCTATTTCGGCGCGTGGATCGGCGGCCGGCTTTACCGGAACGGGCGCAAGGACTGGCCCATGATCGGCTCGCTGGTGTGGGCCTGGCCGATGATCCCGCTGGGGCTGGCCGCGCCCATGATGCCGTGGGAGTGGCTGGCGTGGCTGCTCTATGCGCCGCTGATGTTCTTCATCAACGTGCCGTTCGGCATGTCCTATGGCGCGTTGCCGGTCATCGTTCCCAACCGCCTGCGGGCGCAGGTGTCGGCCGTCTACCTGATGATGGGCTCGGCCATCGGCACCGGCCTCGGCCCGGTCCTGACCGGCGCGGTCAGCGACAATCTCTTTCCGCAGGCGGACGGCGTGCGCTACTCGCTGATGCTGATGATGGCGGCCTGTGCCCCGGTCTGGCTGGGCCTGCTGTGGTACGCCCGGCCGCACTACGCGCGGAATTTGCGCGAGGCCGAGGAACTGGAACTGAACGCGGCGGCCGTGAACTAGCTGGCCCACGTTCGCCGCGCGCAAGGCCGGCTCCCACAAATGAGTGCGCCGGCGGGACGGCGGGCTGCTAGTATCGCCGCGTTTTTCCCGTTGGTCACGCCAGGACCCGACCCTTGCCCAAGAAGTCCAGAGCCAGCCAGTCGGCCGATCCCCAGGCCACCACGCACAGCACCAAGGACCGCATCATCGATGCCGCCGAAATGCTCTTTTCCCAACAGGGCTACGAGGGCACCACGACGCGTGCCATCGCCATGAAGGCCGACGTGCCGCTGGGGTTGATGAGCTACTATTTCGGCACCAAGAGCGATCTCTATTCCGAGGTCATCACCCGCAGATCGGCCGAGCACGCGGCCGATATCGAGGCCTCGCTGAAGGCGGTCGCCGAACGCGGCGACTTCACCATCGCCGAACTGATCGAGGCGTTCGTGATGCCGCCGATCCGCCGCGCGCTCGATGGAGGGCCGGGCTGGGCGGCCTATATCAAGCTGCTGTCGCTGGCCGCCAACACGCCGGACTCGGAGCCGCACACCAAAACCTTCGCCCGCCAATACGCCAAGGTCGTCGACGATTTCGTCGTCATGCTGCGCCGGAAAATGCCGGGCGCGTCCGAGGAAGACGTCTATTGGGCGTATTACATCCTCAATTCGGCGTTCATCCACGTGCTGGTGGAGAACGCGTCCATCGACAAGCTGTCCGGCGGCCGCTGCAAGGCGTCGGACCTGGAAACCGTCGCCGCCAAGATGGCGATGATCTTCGACGCGGGGATTTCCCGCCTCGCGGCGCGCTGACCTGACCCAACCGGCCAATCGAGCGCCCCTGATCCCCAAGCGGTAAGGAACCACCGGGTTCCGCAGGCATTAACGAGGGATAAGCGCCGCGAAGGGGGAAAGATGGGTATCGTGAGTTTCATTGCCGCCAGCCGGATCGCGTTGGCGGCTTTTCGCGAGGCGAAGCCCGTCGCACGTCGGCTGTCGTTCCGGCTGATGGTGCTGTTCGCGTCCGCCTGCTTCACCATCGGCGCCATCGCCTCGCTGTTCTGGGCGCTTCACGAGGTGCTTTACCAGTTCCTCGGACCAGGCTGGAGCGCCGTCGCCACCTCCCTCATCCTGTGGCTCTTCGCCTGGGGTATGTGGGAGCTCGCGTGGCGCATGCCGCTCAGGCCGCGTCCCCGGCCGCGCCGTCCGCTTCGGCGGGCGCCACGCCGGCATGCTGCTCGATCTCGGCATTGAGCTCGCCGCCGGCGATCACCACCGCGATCGACATCCACATCCAGGTCATGAAGCCGATCAGGGCGCCGAGCGAGCCGTAGGTCTTGTCGTAGGAGCCGAAATTGGCGGTGTACCACGAGAAGCCTACCGACAGCAGCGACACCAGCACGATGCTGGCGATCGTGCCCGGCGCAACCCAGCGTAGACTGGCGGGGCGCCTGCTGGGTCCCCAGCGGTAAAGTGCGGTGACCGCCAGCGCGATCATCAGCAGCGCGCCGATGTTGGCGAGGGCGGCCAGCAGCCAGATGATCGGTCCATCGAACCCCAGGCCGCCGATGATAGCCGGCACGGCGACGATCGCGGCAACGGACACCAGCAGGACCAGGATGCCGGCGGCGGTGAAGCCCAGGGTGACGAAGGTCAGACGAAAGAAGCCGCGCTTCTCGGGCCGGTCATAGGCGATGTTCATGGCCTCGAACATGGCCTTCATGCCCGCATTGGCGCTCCAGAGCGCGAACAGCAGCGAGATCACGAAGGCCGTGCCCAGTTTCCCGGCGGTCTCTCCCGCAAGACGGATCACCTGGTCGTGGACGATCTGGATAGCGCCGCCAGGGACGAAATAGTCGAGGTGCTTGAGATGCTCGGCCGCGCTCGCGGTGTCGAAGAACAGGCCGTATATCGAGACCAGCGCCGACAGGGCGGGCACCAGCGCGAGGATCGAATAATAGGTGACGCCCGCGGCGGCCAGCAGCACGCGGTCGTCCTGCAATTCCGACCACAGCCGCAGCAGGATCGACTTCCAGCCTTTCAGCGGGATGTCGGCCGGTGTTCCAACGCCGTCTCCGGCCTTGCTCTTGTCCATGACGATCCGTGGAAAACGCCGCCGGACGGCGGCTTCTCCCACTGAACATTCGCTGCCCGCGGGTGGTTCCGCCCGGTCAGGCGAATGCGGGCTCGGCCTGACGCGCCGCGAGGTGCCCGCTCACCACCGCGCCGTCCCGGATCACCGCGACGAGGCGCTCGGGCCGCGACAACAGGGTGATATCGGCCGACGGGTCACCATCGATGACCAAAAGATCGGCGATGTTGCCCGGCGCGATCGTGCCGAGCCCGGGGACGCCGGTCATGGCGCCGCCATTGCGCGTTGCCCAGCGAATGACCTCCAGCGGATCGATCCCGGCATAATCCACGTAGCAGGCGAGTTCCCGGGCATACGACCCGTGCGGCAGCTCCGCCGCCCCATAGTCGTCGCCCGGCACGAGCTTCACGCCCGCCGCGATGGCGCGCGGCAGCATGGCGCAGCTGTGGTCGAGGCTTTCCTGGTCGAACAGGCCGGCCCCGCCCTTTCCGCCGTTCCGAACCGCCACGTAGGGCAGGTAGATGCTGGGCAGCAGGAAGCAGCCGCGTTCGGCGATGGCGTCGATGCAGGCGTCGTCGAGACCATCGGCATGGTCGAGGATGTCGACGCCGGCCCGCGCGCAGGCCAGCACGTTGTCGCGGCCCGCCACATGCGCGCGGACCCGGGCGCCTTTTTCGTGAGCGGCATCGACGGCGGCGCGGAGTTCGGCCTCGGTCATGTCGCGGCCCACGAACTGGCCGTGACCCTCGCCGGCGAAGATCTTCACCACCTTCGCGCCGCGCTCGATCTCGTGCAGCGCCCCGCGCCGGAACGCGTCGGGTCCGTCGCATTGCAGGACGTGCGAGATGATCTGGCCGCTGTCGTCCTTGACCGTCGGCGACAGGGCGCGGCTTGCCGGAATGAAGCGCGGCCCGATCACGTCGCCGCCGTCGATGCTGGCGGCGAGGACGGCGTCGATATTGTCGAAGGTGGCGGCGCCGACCACGCTGGTGACGCCGGCGCGCAGCGCCACCTGGGCATTGCCGAGCGCCCAGTAGGCGTGCTGGACCGGATCGGCGCCGCGCACATAGCCGGGCTTGCCGCCCGGCCGGCCATAGACGGCGTGATAATGGCCCGACACCATCCCCGGCATCAGCGTGCGGCCGCCGAGGTCGATCACCTGGTCGCCCTCTCGTGGCGGCACCGGCGAGGTCGCGGCGACGCGGCCGTTCTCGATAACGACGCTCGCCCCCTTGCGCGCGGCATGCTCGCCGTCGAGCAAGGTGGCGTTGATGAAGATGCTCCGGGTCATCGAGTGTCTCCCGTATGCGGCCAGCGAGGACATTTTATGCATGCATGCTAGTTTTATTCGGTCGAGCGTGCAATCGGGCCGACCGCCACGAGCCTGTTTACCGGCTGGTACAAAACGCTATGGTGCGGCCAGACTCATCTCCAAGGGACCGACCATGAAAATCACGAATGAAACCGCGGCCGTCATCACCGGCGGGGCTTCCGGCCTGGGCTATGCGACGGCGAAGGCGCTGATCGAGCAGGGCGCCAAGGTCGCCATCTTCGACATCAACGCCGAAAACGGCGTCAAGGCAGCCAAGGAGCTGGGCGCGGTGTTCTGCGAGGTCGACGTCACCTCCG
>VFQP010004843.1_pt1 | contig 12159 bp, 9 predicted proteins | sample 3512351 | NCBI WGS metagenome assembly VFQP01 (sample SAMN10412372, study PRJNA504923) | tailings metagenome | isolation source: Relicate 1 Philex TSF1 revegetated site | place: Philippines: Tuba, Benguet | collected 2017-08-29 | reverse complement strand
CACCATTATCCTGCGCGGTGCTACAGAACTGATTGACCAACAGCATCCGGTATTGTATTTCGAATACAACCGAAGTAATATGGATGCAATTGGAGAAGATGGCTTATCTACCCTGCTTTCGCTCTCCCGTTTTGGCTATCGTTCTGTTGTGTTCTTTGATAACAAAGGTCGATACCTGCTCACAGCCCCCATAGAACAAACGGCGCTTATTGGTGAATTACACCGGTATGCAAAAGAAAAAGATAGCTGTATTGCCTATTATGATATCTGTTTATTCCATGAGAGCGATAGTGATCTGGCACATACTTTCATACAACAGGAAACCCAACTCCATCCCTAATCCAAGCGCATGAGTGAGTTCAAGAAATTACTGATCAGCATTAAAGGATACTTCAAGAAGCGTACCCCCACACAACGCCTCATGAATCGTATTCATACACAGGAAATACTCGGTAATATATTCCGATGGGGCTTCTCATATAATGGCCCGTTTTACAGAGCTTATTTACCCGATTCGCATTATGCTTTTCAGGCGCATCCTGAATTTAAAGAATTACAGCAACGATTTACCGCCCACAATCGCCGCAATAATGGGGGTGATACGGCCAGGCTCTGGAGTTTCATATTAAACTGCAAACAAGTATTAGGAGAAAACGTAAGCGGCGACTTTGCAGAATTGGGTGTTTGGCGCGGCAATACCGCCTCCATACTTGCCTACTATGCCGCGCAACACAACAGGAAGGTTTTCCTATTCGATACTTATGAAGGTTTCAGTAAAGATGACCTTACGGGTATTGATGCACAAAAGGAAATGGACTTCAACAACACGTCAATTGAACTCGTAAAATCCGTGATTGGTCCAAATGCTGCCCAATGCAGTTTTGTGAAGGGCTTTTTCCCTGATACAATCACTGCCGAACATGAGAACCGCCAATATGCCATTGTGAGTCTTGACTGCGACCTCTATGCACCCACCAAAGCGGGTCTTGAATTCTTTTATGCACGCATGCCGAAAGGTGGTTTATTCCTCTTACATGATTATTCCAGTTTACACTGGGATGGATCGAAGAAAGCCATCGATGAATTCTGCGCCATTACAGGAGAATGTGTGATCCTGATGCCAGACAAAAGCGGTAGCGCCTTCCTCCGAAAAACCCACTAACCTTCGTGTTTCCCTTTGTGTACTTCGTGTCCTTTGTGGTTAAATATCTCTTAACGTTTTGCAGGTCTGCAGATAATGCAAGCATGTATGAAACCACAAAGGACACGAAGTACACAAAGGGAAACACGAAGGGATTTAGAAGATTACTTTTCTGGGATGCCCCGTTTTGTGATACAGGAAGTATCGGGGTGGCTCGTAATGATGTGCTGCGGTGAAAGGACCAGTGAAATGGCCTTCCATCACATCTTCACGAACGAAATAAGCATTAACGCCAGCAAAGCAACAACCTACCAGTTTATAGCCCTTGGTAGCAGCTAATCTGCAAAAGGCATCCAAACTGGCGCCGGTATTGGAACTACCATCCCACATGGCACTGGCATCATAAGGAACAACAAAATCACAGCCGGGACGGAAAACCGCATTATATTCCACGATCACCACTCTCGGACGATATTGTTGGATAGCTTCCCACACATAATAATCGTTCCTATCAATATCGATACTCAGCATATCGGGTTCTGAAGGAATATTTGCCTGCTGAAATATTTGCTCAATATTCTCTGCAGTAATAAAAGAACGGATGGCCTGCAGACGATTACTCCGGATTAGCGAGCCAAAGTTTTCGTGGATATGTTGAATATTCTCCTCACTCCCATCTATCCATAAACCATTCCATCCCTTGTACAGCAAATAGGTACTATTGGTTTCAGTACCATTCTCCACCCCAAATTCAACGAAGTATTGATTGGTTGTACCAATACGTTTGAATATTTCTTCAATGATACCATCATCACCTACCTGAGAAAAGGCCTGGAATTCGTACTTGTTTAATTTATCCGGCCCCTGGTATTTAGGATTATCGTACAGATGCTCTTTCAGGTACTGTTCGATCTGTAGGGTATTCATACGCTCCAGCCTGTCATCGATCTGTTCCAGGTTGAGGGTACGACGCATCTTGGTATATAACTTATCCTTGAAACTTGCCATGGGTATGGAGAATTGAGCGCTAAAAATACGTTACTAATCCCGAAAAACATCTTTCGCCATGAGCCAGCTACTTTCAGCCAAATGAACCTACTATTTCAACTACTCAAAACCCAACAATCAACAAGAGCAGTTAGCCATGCTGAGGGTAAGCGGGTTTGGTTAAAAGCAGTACATTTGATTTTAACATGAACAGGATCAAGGGGATCATATACCATTGCATAGGCTTACTGGCTACATTCACCGCCGTAAAAAAGCGAGGGGTGAAGCGATTACTGATCATTCGTATTGACGAGATCGGCGACTATATGTTATGGAGAAATTTTTTGTCTGAATTGATCCATGCCCCCCGCTTCAGTGAATACAGCATCGACTTTTGCGGTAATCAAAGCTGGCGTTCATTGTTCCAGCAACTGGATGCCACCGATCGGATCAGTCAGCAGTGGTGGCTCGATAAGGTTCGTTTCAAAAAAGACATGATCTATCGCTATCGTTTCCTCCAAAACATCGCTGCACAGGGATATGAAGTTGTTATCAATCCCACCTACTCACGTGATAAAAGGTATGACGATAGTATTGTAAGTGTTACCCATGCGGCAGAACGTTGGGGTATGGTGGCCAATCTGGAAAGTATACAGGCATATGAAGAAGGATATGACCGAGGCCTGTACAACCACCTCTTCGATCATAAAGAGAAACCAGTCTTTGAATTGTATCGCAACCAATATTTTACAGCATTTGTAACAGGACAGGCATCTGCCGTTAACCATACCCGTATTAACCTGCAGGCATTACCAACTTTCAGCCAAATGCCAACCGAACGCTTCTTTGTAGTATTTCCCGGCTCACGAAGTGCAGCAAGGATCTGGCCAACAGCACATTTTGTTGCTGTATCAAATTATCTGTATGAGCAATACCAGCTTACGGCAGTGGTATGTGGTGCAGGAGGAGACCGTCCCTATACTGCTGCCTTCTGTGAAAGCTATCAGCATCCGGTAATTGATATGACTGGCAAAACCAGTTTACCGGAGATGCTCACCCTGCTTCATCACGCTTCACTATTGATATCAGTCGACACCGGTTCCGTTCATCTGGCAACAGCGGTAGATTGTCCGGTATACGGTATCTTCAATGGCTCACAATACCAACGTTTTGCACCATATCCAACCAGTATGGCCCCGAAGTTTCATGCGATCTATCCTGAAGAGATCAGACAGGAATTACAAGACCCTTCTATCGTAAGAGCAAAGTATGAATTCGTGGTAAATATTCCCTATGCTTCCGTTTCCCCGAACGATGTTATTGAAGTACTGCAACAACATTTCTCTCTGTAGCTTATCAGTTCTTTTTTCCATGTTTTATAAGTAATAGCCGTTAAAACTTTATCGTGTAAAAAACACCGGCAACTCCTACTACATACCGTTGAAACTACTGTTATTTTCCGCAATTATCTTTTGTAAAGCCTTGTCAATACTACACTCCGCCTTACCCGAACTGTTGGCTTGTTTAGCTACTATAATTTGGTCGAAAACAAGTTGTATGAACAAAATAACAGACGCAGAGATCAAGTTACTCATTGCTTCCTTACCCTTACCGTTGATGGCTACCCATAACCGGATCAGTGTTCCGATTGTAAACCGGATATATCACAAAATGAAACTGGGGTTACTGTTTCCGCCTATCAAAATCAATAATAACCGTATTTGTGATGGACATCACCGATACCTTGCTGCGCAGCTGGCTAATTATCCGATCGAACCTATTAACTGGTGTATGAGCAGCAATGTGCAAACCAGCCAATGGAATGAAATCATGCTAGACACAGCAGACTGGGACAGTCCCGCAGTGGTTCGTACATTGAATAAAAAAGATGCTTTGTACAATGGATTATTGCTGGAAGACTTGTTACTTCTCTTGAATAAAAATTAGTTTTGCGTATGAATTTTTTGTTACTGGATATAGATGGTGTGATGGTGCCGGCACAAAGCTGGAAAGCACCTACATTATTGAATGATGGCTTCCCCGCATTCAGTAGCAAAGCTACGCATGTACTGCAACAACTGCTAAATACGCATACCGCTATTGTGCTTACCACATCACATAAAAGTAATTACAGTATTGATGAATGGAAACAAATATTCCAGAGAAGAGGCATTGCCATCAACCAGCTCTCTACACTACCTCCCAATACAGAACATTTAAACAGAAGGCAGGAAATTGAGCGTTGGTATGCCACCAATACCAACACCAGGTCATTCCTCATCATCGACGATGACCCATCCCTCTCCCACCTCCCCCCACAACTCTCCCCCCACCTCCTCAAAACCCAATCCAGCATTGGCCTTACGGAGGAGATGTTGGAGGAGGGGTTGAGGATTTTGGGAATTTAAAAATTTGAAAATTTGAAAATTTGGAAATTTGGAAATGGGAGGAATGTAGTGAGTGTAGAGGGGCTGATTGATTGCAATAACCCTTGTTTGTGAATTTGAAAATGTGCTAATTTGAAAATTTGAAAATGGGAGGAATTTAATAACTGCACAGCAATCTATTGCCCTCAACAACCCTCATTTCCAAATTTTCAAATTTTCAAATTTTCAAATTAAACCCTACCAATTCTCCAACCCCACCCCCTTCTTCACTGCGTAGAGTGTTTTGCCTAGGGGGCTGTTGAGGAGGGAGTGGAGGAGTTTGAGGCGGGATTGCCAGAGTATGAGTTTGGGGGAGCGGCCGAAATAGGATTCGTAAACTGTTCTTGTTTCCTGAAGTGCTTTGAGGTATTGTTGGGTACTGATGCCGGTATCATCAAAACGAACCATGGTCTTGGGGAGATAAAGATAGGGCTCCTTACCAATGCGGCACATGAGATCGTAATCCATGGCAATGCGGTACTGGCTATTAAAGCCCCCTATCCTGCCATATACTTCCTTTTTAACAAACCAGGTGGGGTGCAGAACACTGCGCATACCCCGGTACAGCTTGCTGGCATCAAATGGCTTACCAACAATAACGGATTGTCCGCCGCGGGTAAGTTCAATATTTCCGCTAATCCATTGAACCGCGGGATGCGCTTCGAAACAGGCAGCTACTGCACTCAGTACATCATCCGATGCATACACATCGCCGGAATTGAGGAGGTGGGTAATGGATTGCGTTGCCCTTTCAATGCCCTTATTGAAGGCATCGGCAATACCCTTATCACGCTCATTGATCCATTTACGCCAGGCCGGCTGCGGTGTTTCGGCAAGCCAGTTGGCAATATCGGGCTCTGTTGAACCATTGATAATCCAGTGTTCTTCAGGAGGCCTGGTTTGGGCATCAACTGTTGCGCAGGTGCGTTGAACATCAGCCAGATTATTGAAACAAATAGTAATAACAGATATGCCAATCATGGATCAGGTTTAAGAAAGGGCTTTCAATTTGTCAAGGAAAAGGGCTAAACCCTTGCGCTTTTCTTCATCTAAGGTATAACTGATATGCTCAGTATAATACTTTTTCAGGTCATAATGCTCGAATTCAATCGACGACACTACCTCATCAATATGCTTGAGACCATAGGCATTGGCCTTGTCGAAGGCATCGATAAAACCCTCCTCCAACGGCTTATTAGCAACCCAGGCAGCAAATACAAATGGAAGTCCGGTGTGAGCTTTCCAGGCCAGACTAAGGTCATAATAATACCGGGAATGATGCCTTTGCTGCAGAGCCCGGTCGCCGATTACCACGGCAGCAGTTCTCCCGGCAATATGATCTCTGAAATCGGCGCTGGCAGACTGAAAAACCGGATTTAACTGCCAGTATTCCTGCATCAAAACCCTGGCCAGGTTCACAGAAGTGCGGCTCTGGTAGTCGAGCAAGAGGGTTTCTACCTCTTCCAGAGGCACTTCACTGAAAATACCCACCGATGCCACTTCACCCACAGCACCAATACAATGGCTGGTAATGATCTCCGCATGGGTGAGCTTGGGAATGATGGCTACAGGCACCAGTCCTATATCGATTTCATCATTCAACAGCTGACTGGCAATATTCGCCGGATAATCCTCCCGAACATCAGCATATTGCAATAAACCGGAACGTTGAATACCGTACATCAATGGACGGGTATTCAAATAACTAACAGCACCTATCCTTATTCTCTTGTTCAATTGAACTAAATTTGCCGCAAAGAAAATCAATAATCGACTAATAACCTTCAAATCCGCCATGGAACTCACCCCACTTACCGCTGTTACCCCAATTGATGGCCGCTACCGCAAGCAGGTTAGCCATCTGAATGACTATTTCTCAGAATATGCCCTCATTAAGTACAGGGTATTGGTGGAAATCGAATATTTTTTCTTCCTGGCCGACCAGCGCTTCTTCAAACTACCCGCCAAAGCCAAGGCCGCCCTGCAGGATGTGATGGAGCAATTCAGCCTGGAAAATGCCCAGCAGATCAAACAGATCGAATCTGTGACCAACCACGATGTAAAGGCAGTGGAATATTTTCTGAAGGAACAACTGGATAAAGCAGGAATCGGCAACCTGAAAGAATGGATCCATTTCGGACTCACTTCTCAAGATATCAATAATACCGCTATCCCGCTTAGCTGGAAACATTGCATGGAGAATGACTACCTGCCAGCACTCATCAACTTACAGGCAGCTGTTTACCAACTGGCCAACCAATGGAAAGATATTTCCATGCTGGCCCGCACCCATGGCCAGCCAGCATCACCCACCAAACTAGGTAAGGAACTCATGGTATTCGTTGAAAGACTGAATAACCAGATCGAGATGTTCTCCTTTATTCCCTATGCGGCAAAATTTGGCGGTGCCACCGGTAACTTCAATGCCCACCATGTAGCTTTCCCAAAGAAAAACTGGCCTGAACTGGCAAATAGCTTTGTAGATGATGTACTGGGTTTACAACGCATGCAGTTCACCACGCAGATCGAACACTATGATTCACTGGCGGCACATTTCGATGTACTGAAACGCATCAACAATATCCTGATTGATCTTTGCCGTGATATCTGGACCTATATCAGCATGGATTATTTCAAGCAGAAGACTAAGAAAGGTGAAGTAGGTTCATCGGCTATGCCACATAAAGTGAACCCGATCGATTTTGAAAATGCAGAAGGCAACCTGGGCCTCGCCAATGCACTGCTGGAACATCTGGCTGGCAAATTACCTATCAGTCGTTTACAACGCGACCTCACCGATTCAACCGTTTTACGCAATATCGGATCACCGGTAGCACATATGACCATTGCCCTTCGTTCAATTGAAAAAGGATTGGGTAAACTCGTATTGAATGAAGTCAAACTCAAGCAGGATCTCGAAGACAACTGGGCAGTAGTAGCAGAAGCTATTCAAACCATACTCCGCCGTGAAAATTATCCCAACCCATATGAGGCCCTGAAAGACCTCACACGTGGTAACCATAAAATTGATAAAAAGGCAATTCAGCAATTCATCACCGGCTTAAAAGTAAGTGCTGCTGTGAAGAAAGAACTGAGGAGCATTACACCGGCCAACTACACCGGCATCTGCCCCCAATTCTAACCCCTTTGTGTTTCCCTTTGTGTCCTTAGTGTCCTTTGTGGTTTCAAATCTTCTCGCATAATCTGCAGGCTTGCGGAAAGCGCAAGAAAATTCAAACCACAAAGGACACTAAGGACACAAAGGATGACACGAAGGGTTACCATTTGAGGGTGGCGTAGCCTTTGAGTTGGTAGGTGGTGATGGTGGTGAGTGCCGAAGTGGCGATGCCCACTCCCGGCGCCAGTGCCGCCGGATCAATACCACGTTTTTTAAGTGTTTGTCCGCATACAACAATCTTCACCCCCGCATCTACCAATGCTTTAATCATAGGCAGGTTGGGATTATCGGTTTTGTAGCGCGCCTTATAGGCTTCATTATTCATTACCGTGTACCCTGCTGCGTTATGCACTGCCATCACCATATTCAAATTTTTCTTGGGCACACCTCCCACACCGTGCAGGTTCAACAATGTAATAGCGGCTTCAATACCCAGGTTAATGGTATCCGGACGTGCACTGGCCATGATCAGATCAACCAGTAAATTATACTTCATCTTAGGATCAGGCTTTTCTACTGCATCGGGTATTTCATACACGGGACCAAAATCTTTGATGATGGGATTCACCTTCTCTTGCGCGGTTGCGACATGTGCCATCATAACTAACAATACAATACTTACTATTCGATTCATAAATTAAATTTTTATCTCCCTTTGTGTCCCCTTTGTGTCCTTAGTGTCCTTTGTGGTTTCAAATCTGCTTATGCTATCTGCAGGCTCGCTAAACGTGAAAGAATTATGAAACCACAAAGGACACTAAGGACACAAAGGATAGCACAAAGGTTATTGTTTGATGCCTGTGTTATTGGTAGGCGCTTGTTTGGTCCAGATACTGGCATCCATTTTACGTGCAGTTGGGTAAATCTCATCGAGGGTATTGCCATCGTAGAGTCGGCCGTTCTTGATCACGTAACGAATGGTATTACTGTTGCGGATATTAGTGAGTGGATTACCATCCATGATCACCAAATCAGCCAGTTTCCCACCTTCAATACTACCCAGTTCCTTATCCAGTCCGAGTGCTGTTGCACCCAGTATAGTGGCTGTGCGCAAAGCATTCAGCGGACTCATACCACCACTCGCCATATTCCACAGTTCCCAATGATAACCAAGGCCCTGTAACTGACCATGACTACCCACACCTGCCAATCCGCCCTGTTCAACCAGGCTCTTCATGCCTTGTGCATGCTTCTGGAATACATGGTCTTCAGGAGTGAACCAGCCACCCAGTGAGCCGGTACGACGGCGTGACTTGGCACTTAATTCTTCATAGGGCGTGAAATAATTGAGCTTAGGATCTTTCACCGGACTTTCAGTTGTATAATAATAGTTCTCTGCCCAGGGACCACCATAAGCAACAAGCAGGGTTGGCGTAACAGCCATCTTACTTTCTGCAATAGAACGGGTCACGTCTTTGAATAAAGGGAAAATAGGAATGGAGTGTTCCATACCCGGATAGCCATCCAGTAAATGCGTCATATTGAGCTTATAATCCAATCCTCCTTCTGTGGTTGGCATCAATTGCTGCTCTTTCGCTGCCATGATGATCCACTGGCGTTGCTGGCGGGTACCGGTAAGGTACATTTTGATATATTGTGTTTTATAGTACTTGCTATACTGCTCCAACACTTTACGGGTTTGATCCAGATCGCGGAGATTGTAGGTCCAGTAACCTACACCAGGACCTGTACTATAAATCCTTGGGCCAGGCATGGTGCCGGCTTCAACCATATCACTGTAAGTCAGTACATCTGTTGTAGCTGTTTGCGGATCACGGGTGGTGGTAACGCCATAAGCCAGGTTCGCCGCATAAATCCAGATGGTGCTCTTATGCAAACCCCAGAAAGGCCACATATGTGAGTGGGTATCAATGAACCCTGGCGTGATGGTCTTACCCGAACAATCAACCACTTTCGCACCAGCAGGTGCTGCAAGCCCCTTGCCTACTTTCTGAATCCTGTTGTTCACAATCAGTATATCACCCTTCTCTATCACTTCCTCTCCTTTCATGGTGATGATACGGGCATTCTTCAGCAATATGGTACCATTGGGTAAATCCTTCTCATAAAATACTTTCACCTGATGTTCAGCTGGTGTGTATTGCTCTTTCTTCTTTTTATCAGCTTTGGCTGTACTATCGGCCTTGGCGAGTGCAGGATTGGCTTTGAAAGCAGCTGCCAGCGAATCCGTTCTCTTCTTCGCAAGAGAGTCTGCCAGTTTTTTGGCTTCTGGTCCGGCAGCAGTCAACGCACGAATACTATCAGCCGAACGTTTGGCATCGAGGCGTTTGGTTTCTTTCACGGCATCTTCCAGATTTTTAGCCGCTTCTATATCGTACACCCAATGGCCATTACCCAGGCTCCAGTGTACACGTTTACCATTGCCCTCCCAGGCAGGAAACTCACCACCTATCTCCGTAAGCTGACGCGCAGGAAAAATGCTTGAAGAAGCATCGGCAACAGAAATATTGGGCGTTTTACCGGTTTCAGGAATGGTCACCACATAGATATTGTTATTCACCTGTGCAATAGCCTGATTACCCACAGGTGCCATCAGGATAATACCTGCCGATGATGGCATGGTTACTGATTCCCTATTGCCTGATGATTGCGGTAACATACAATTATTAACAGGATCGGTAACGGGCATAAAACGTCCCATGACGTATTCCTTACCCGTACTGGCTACACCCTGTTCCTGACTATGATCATGCGAATCGGCATCTGCGATAGTACCAAAAGTGGTAATACCACTTACACGGGCATGCGTTTTCATATCGGTACCATCCCAGCGAATAGACATGAGCGAACCGCCACCACCATTCAGGTAAATACGATCGGTATCTTTTGTGAAATGCAGGTTGCCACGATTATTGGCCATATCCACAACTTTGATTTCGCCGCCCCCTGCAGGCATCCAAACGATCTGCGCTTCGGCACCACTAAAGAATGGATCTTCAGCATCTTTAAAAGAACGGTTAGGTGCACGGAAGAAGGCAATTCGATCATGATAACTCCAGGCAGGCTGTGAATAGAAAGCTGCTTCACTGGTTAAACGGGTAGTTTGATTACTACTGATATTCACTTTATACAAATGACCACCAGCCTTATCATCCCAGGTCACAAAAACAATCTGCTGACCATCGGGACTCCAGGCAGGCATGGCTTCTGTAAAATTGTGGGTTGTTACCCGGCGTGGGCTACCATTGGGATAATCCATCACATACAAACGATTCAATACCGTGAAGGCCAGTTGCTTACCATCCGGACTGGGCACGGCATCGCGGATCTGACCGGCAAGGGCATGGCTGGTATCTTTAATGGGATAATTGAAATACAATCTGGGTCCAATCTCCAATTGCAGATCAGCTTCAAAAGGAATTTCCACCGGTGCGCCATTTTCTACCGGAATCTTCCAGATCTTACCGCCATAACTGGCAATCAGATAACGGCTATCGGGTGTAAACGACATACCCGGCAAAACACCCTGTGGCGCAATGCTCTCCTGTTCATCGCGCTGAACGGGATAAGCCAGCCAGCGTTCATCACCGGTTTTGATATTACGAAGTACGAGGCCTGTTTTATCTTCATAGCGGCTGCCATATACCATCCACTTACCATCCTTACTCAAGGTAGGCGTAAAAGCAGAACCATAGCGGGATGTAATGGTATTGAAGGTTCCCTTCTCCCGGTCATATACACCTAATTGATACTGGGGCAATAGTGCATTATAATTCCAGGAGCCACTGCGCTGACTATAATACACCTGTTTACCATCAGCACTCAAATACGGATCAATGGTTTTAAGAGAACCAGGCTGATCATTCAGTTGAATACCTCCGCCACCATCGGCATGGAACATCCATAAACGAGGCAGGCGTCGACCGCGGCTGGCGATTACATACTGACCATCGGGTGTCCAAACGGCATTCACATAATCATCTACACGGCTCTTGGTGAGTTGGAAAGTATCCTGCTTCTCACGATCTATGATCCAGATATTATCACTACCACTACGATCGCTGGTGAATAATAATTTCTTGCCATCGGGACTGAAACGGGGATGCGTTTCATAGGCAAAGCCCTTGGTAACACGGCTTGCCTTTCCCCCGCTAATGGGCATCATGTAAATATCACCCATAAGGTCAAATGTGATGGATTGTCCGTCGGGACTCACATCCACACTCATCCAGGTACCTTCTTTGGTGTTAAAGTTAATTTGCCTGGCCGCTTTAAGTGGCAGGTCTTTGAAACTGGTATACGGGGTATCTTTTTTGGTAGAATCGGCTATAGGAAGCCAGTAATTACCAGTGTTTCCGCGTATCAAATGCTGAGTGGCCATAGAAGCCCCGGCCACCATCAGGCCGGCGAAAAAAAGCTTTCTCATTGGTTGGGTTTTGGATTGAGGGGAGAAGGTAGGGAATTTT
>VFQP010004842.1_pt1 | contig 12165 bp, 10 predicted proteins | sample 3512351 | NCBI WGS metagenome assembly VFQP01 (sample SAMN10412372, study PRJNA504923) | tailings metagenome | isolation source: Relicate 1 Philex TSF1 revegetated site | place: Philippines: Tuba, Benguet | collected 2017-08-29 | reverse complement strand
GCCTGATCCTGCTGTCGTGCGGCACCTACTACAACGTCATCCGCTTCCTGATGCCCGTCACCATCCCGGACGCGCAGCTGGAAAAAGGCATCGCCATCGTCGCCGAGTGCTTCGACGAACTGGCCTGAGCCCGATAGCGGGCACGCCGCCCTGGCGTGTCCGCACTGTTCTCCTGCACGGCCAGCTACGCGTAGCTGGCCGTGTCTCGTTCTGCAGCCGCGCTGGCTGTCCTTTCCTCGTCATCTCTGCCTAGGTCTACTGGCGCTCGTCTTTCGTTTGGGTCGCGTACGCACTTTCAGCTGTGATGTGCGGCCGATCTCACCTGTCGTGGAACCGCAGGCGGCTGATCGCCACTCAGCGGCAACAGGCTACCCAGCGAAGGATTACGACGATGCGTGTTTCAGGTTTCTCGAATTCGATTCCTCCCGCGCTCGACGGCCGTGAGCCATCCCGTGAGTGTGCAAAGCCCCAGGCACCGGCGAACCCGCGGCAATCTGCCTGTGGTGGCGGTGGCGTTTCTTGGGCGCCGCAAGGCCAGAGTCAGACCACGCCGAGTCATTCCGCTGCCGCCGGCGATACCCTGCGCGGTCAGGGGCTGGCGGCATTGAGAGAGGCGGTGCTGAGGCTGTTTGCGCCGAGCGCCACTGAAGTCCAGTCGGCCTCGCAACCGGCCACCCAGCGCAATATGGCGGCGGAGGCGGCAAAGGAGAGCAGCGATGAGATGCCCTTCGAGGAAGTGGTCTCGGTCCTTGGGCGCAACGAGAACCTGCTAAAGAAGCCGCGTGATCGCGAAGGCCTGGAAAAGCTGCGTGACGACCCCAACACGCCGACGGATGCGAAAAAGGCACTGGATGCGGTGCTGAAGAACCCCGCCTATTACGAGGCTCTGGATCAGGCGAAGACCGGAAGCACGGACGGCAAGATCAGCGCCAAGGACGTGCAGAAACTGCAGCAGCACCCGTTGATCAGGCAGTACGCCGACGCCAAGGCGGAAACCTACACCCACAACTACGTGCCTTCCGACGCTGCGCCCGGTTCTGCCGCGCGGGAGATGACCGAGAACGATGCAATGCGCGAGCTGTATCTGTACTCGGAAAGCCTGCCCAAGAAACTCAATCTGGAGACCCTCGGCAAGATCGCCGATGGTTCCCAGTCGATGGGCAAGTGCCCGCCGCAGGTCGCGGCCGCGGCGAAGTTCTTTGTCCAGAACCCGGACAAATGGCAGCAATTCAGCGGCAAGGATGATCCCTCGGCGAAGATCTCCCGTGATCGCCTGTGCGACCTGGCCACCGAGAACGTCAAGCTCTCACCCCAGGAGAGCAAGGCGCTGGAGACGCTCAAGAACAACCAGGACATCTTCTTCAAGGGCGGCGGCATCAAGCCGGACAAACTGGCCAAGATCGCCAACGACCCGCAACACAGCCAGGAGGTTCGCGATGCCGCCAACCTGCTGAGCCAGCCCAATTCGATGCTGTTCTCCATGCTCGACAACGCCAAGCATGGTGCCGGCGGCAATTTCTTCAACAAGGCCAATGACCGCAACATCAGCAAGGGCGACCTGAATGCCTTCCTGCAGAAAGGCAGTAACGAGGTCGCGGGCCCACCGCAGCTCGCCAAGCCCGCCACCGGCGCGGCGCTTGCGGCGCAGAACGATATGCACATGGGGCAGGAAACCCAACCCGATCAGAAAAAGGAAAAGGGCGGCGGTATCTTCAAGTTCCTAGAAATCTTCAGCTATGTCGCCTCCGGCGTGATGATGCTGATTCCGGGCGCTGGCGCCGCCACCCTGGCCGCGACCGCAGGACGGGTCGCCGCGACTACCGTAGCGAAGGAGGCGGCCAAGCAGGCCGCCCAGCACACCGTGAAGGAGGTGGCCAAGGACACGGTCAAGGAAACCGCGAAACGAGAGTTCAAGGATGCCGCGATTCAGGGCACCAAGGATGGCTTGAAAGACTACGCCAAAGATCAGGCCAGGGACTTCGCCAAGGATGGCCTGAGCAATGCCATGAACCAGAACTCGCCCAGGGTCGCCTCCAATCCGCATGTCAACGAGCCGCGCGTGTGGGCGCAAAGCTGAGGAGTGGCCGACATGGAAGTTGTCTTGGCATTCCGTAGGCTTGAGTAGATATTCTGGTTGACGAGGTAAAACGATGGTTTTACCTTGCCTCTATGAATATCGATTCAACGCTGATTTCAACGGCCGAAGAGCTGTTCGGCCGATACGGTTTCAACGCCACCGGCATGGATCGGCTGGCGCAGGCTGCCGGCATGTCGAGCCGCACCCTGTACAAGCATGCCGGCAGCAAGAATGAGCTTATCGCGGCCGTGCTGATGACGCGTGGGCAGCGTTTCCTGCAGCGTCTCGAGGTAGACAGCGTCGAGGCGCTGTTCAATGCACTGGCGAGCTGGCTGCGCGAGGAAGGGGCACGCGGCTGCCTGTTTCTGCGCGTGCAGGGCGAAACCGGCGGTCAGATACGCGAGATCAGCGAAGCCGTCGCCGCCTACAAGGCGCGTTTCAGCGACGCGGTTCACCAGGTGCTGACGCGACAACTCGGCACCGGCGTCGAGGATGAGCTGGTCGAGCAGATCGTCATCCTCTTCGAGGGGGCGACGGCCGCCGCCAGCTACCGTGGCGTGGAGGCGGTGGCGGTGGCGCGCAGGGCTGCGACCTTGCTGCTGCGGCAGGTGCGACCTTGAGCCCCGCGCTGCGCCTAGGCATTACCGGGTTCGGCCTGATCGGCGTGTGCTACGGCTTCGCCCGCTTCGCCTTCGGGCTGTTTCTGCCACAGATCGATGCCGAGCTCGACCTGCCGGCGGCCGTGGGCGGCCTGATCGCCGGTGGCTCGTTCCTGGGTTACTGCATCGCCATCGTCGTCGCCGCGCAGCTGACCGAGCGGGTCGGCGCGCGAGCCGTGGCCATGGCTGCCGGGCTGATCGCCGCGCTGGGCATGCTCGGCATCGCCCTGGCACCCTCGGCGCTCTGGCTGGCCGCAGCGGTGCTGCTGGCCGGAATCAGCACCGGGCTGGTGTCGCCCCCCATGGCCGCCGCCGTGGCGGCCATCGTGCAGCCGCAGCGGCAGGATGCGGCCAATACCCTGATCAATTCCGGAACCAGCGCCGGGGTCATCCTCTCCGGTCCGGTGGCGCTGCTGATCGGTGCCGAGTGGCGGCTGGCCTATGGCGTGTTCGCCGCCTCGGCGCTGGTCCTGGCGGTGCTGGCCAGTTTCTGCGTGCCGAGTACGGCCGGGCCGCGAGCGCAGCCTTCGCCCGGTCGGCCCGCGCTCAATGCCATGCTCAGGCAACTGATCGTCGCGTCCTTGTTGATGGGCGCGGCCAGTACGGCGCTGTGGTCGTTCGGCAGCCAGATCCTGGCGCAGCGCCTGGACTGGGGCAGTGCCGGGGCCGGCCTGCTCTGGGTGGTCATCGGCGTTGCCGGCATCGCCGGCGCTGGCGCCGGCAGCCTGATCGGCAGGCTGGGTATCGATTGGGTGCACCGCCTGTCGCTGGCTGTGATGGCCTTGGCCATCCTTCTGGTCGGCATGGGGACCCAGCCGGCCCTGACACTGGTTGGCGGCGTGCTGTTCGGCGCGGCGTACATCATGCTCACCGGCGTCTATCTGGTCTGGGGCGTGTGCGCGCTGCCCGAGCGCCCGGCCACCGGGCTGACCATCAGCTTTCTCAGCATCGCCATCGGCCAGATGCTCGGCGCGCCGGCCTTCGGTCTGCTGCTGAGCTGGCTGACCCTGGATCACGCGGTGATCGTCTTCGCCCTGCTGGCGCTTGCCGGCGGCCTGGCGCGTTCGGCCGGCGCCCGTGCTCCAGATGCGTGAATGGCCGACGCGCACGCAGAAAAAGGCCCGCGCGAGGCGGGCCAAAGGGTGACAAGCAACAGGAACCGGGGCGTTTACTTGGGCTCGAAGATCACATAGACCTTGCGGCAGGCTTCCAGCACCTCCCAGGTACCGGAGAAGCCGGCAGGGATGACGAAGCGGTCGCCGGCGCGTACGGTCTTGGCGTTGCCATCGGCATCGCGCAGCACGGAAACACCCTGGAGAATCTCGCAGTATTCATGCTCGGTGTAGTTCACCGTCCACTGGCCCACCGCGCCTTCCCAGATGCCGCTGCTGAACTGGCCACAGGGGCTGCCGTAGTGGTTGCGCACGCTCTGCTCGGGGTCGCCCTTGAGCACTTTCTCCGGGGCGGGGCGATAGTGGTCGGCGGCCGTGGCGGCCTGGGCGAAGTCGACAATCTGCTCGATGTTCATCTGAAGGTTCCGTGGTGTTCGGTGGCGACGACAGTGCGGCCCGAAGGCCGCAGCAGGAAAAATCTGCTCGCAGTCTATGTTTAAAAAAACGAACGATACAAGGGGTTTTGCCAGGCTTTGTCAAAAATATTGAAAAGCCACAGCCCTCTGGTTTAGTGTGGCGCACAGGATTCGACCGCTCCGGCGGCCTTGCAGAATTATTTACAGTGCGCACCTCGACGAGGCGCCACGTTCACCCGAGAGGATGCCGCAATGACTAGCCTGACCCGTGCCGACTGGGAACAGCGTGCCAAGACCCTGACCATCGAAACCCGCGCCTTCGTCCACGGCGAATATCGCGCGGCAGAGTCAGGTGCGACCTTCGAATGCATCAGCCCGGTCGACGGTCGTCTGCTCGGCCTGGTGGCCAGCTGCGACCAGGCCGACGCCGAACTGGCGGTCAAGGATGCGCGCGCCACCTTCGAGTCCGGCGTGTGGTCGCGCCTGGCCCCGGTCAAGCGCAAGAAGGTGATGATCCGCTTCGCCGAGCTGATCGAGCAGCACGGCGAGGAGCTGGCCCTGCTGGAAACCCTGGACATGGGCAAGCCGATCAGCGATTCGCTGAGCATCGACGTGAGCAGCGCCGCCAACGCCATTCGCTGGAGCGGCGAGGCCATCGACAAGATCTACGACGAAGTCGCCGCCACCGCCCATGACGAGCTGGGCCTGGTCACCCGCGAGCCGGTTGGCGTGGTCGCCGCCATCGTGCCGTGGAACTTCCCGCTGCTGATGACCTGCTGGAAGCTCGGCCCGGCGCTGGCCACCGGCAACTCCATCATCCTCAAGCCCTCCGAGAAGTCGCCGCTGACCGGTATCCGCATCGCCCAGCTGGCCATCGAGGCCGGCATCCCGGCCGGCGTGTTCAACGTGCTGCCGGGTTTCGGTCACACCGTCGGCAAGGCCCTGGCCCTGCACATGGACGTCGACACCCTGGTGTTCACCGGTTCGACCAAGATCGCCAAGCAGCTGATGGTCTATGCCGGCGAATCGAACATGAAGCGCGTCTGGCTGGAAGCCGGCGGCAAGAGCCCGAACATCGTCTTCGCCGACGCGCCGGACCTCAAGGCCGCTGCCGAGGCGGCCGCCAGCGCCATCGCCTTCAACCAGGGCGAGGTCTGCACCGCCGGCTCGCGCCTGCTGGTGGAGAATTCCATCAAGGACACCTTCGTGCCCATGGTGGTCGAGGCGCTCAAGGCCTGGAAACCGGGCAACCCGCTGGACCCGGCGACCAATGTCGGTGCGCTGGTCGACACCACGCAGATGAACAACGTGCTGAGCTACATCCAGGCCGGCCACGACGACGGCGCCAAGCTGGTGGCCGGCGGCAAGCGAGTGATGGAAGAGACCGGCGGCACCTACGTCGAGCCGACCATCTTCGACGGCGTGAACAACGCCATGCGCATCGCCAAGGAGGAAATCTTCGGCCCGGTGCTGTCGGTGATCGGTTTCGACAATCAGGACGAGGCCATCGCCATCGCCAACGACACCATCTACGGCCTGGCCGCGGCGGTGTGGACCAGCAACCTGTCGCGCGCTCACCTGGTGGGCAAGGCCCTGCGTGCCGGTAGCGTGTGGATCAACCAGTACGACGGCGGCGACATGACCGCGCCGTTCGGCGGCTTCAAGCAGTCCGGCAACGGCCGCGACAAGTCGCTGCACGCGTTCGACAAGTACACCGAGCTGAAGTCCACCTGGATCAAGCTGTAACGCTGCGTCACGGGCGGCCGTTGGCCGCCTGAAGGTCCGCCCTTCGGGGCCGACTCGTCATGAGTCACACCTGCGGCCGGGTTTCCTTGGGGAAGTCCGGCCGTTTTGTTTGGCGATGGATCAATGCCGTGTAGGCCAGCTGTCATCGACGAGTGCGCGATGGCTAGGTTCGTAGGGTGCGCCGCGCGCACCAGCGTTTGTCACCAGGTCTGGTGCCTGCGCAGCGCACGCCACCCAGTGCCCTTGCCGAGCAGGGGCATGGTCATTTGTTTCAGGGCCACGACATAAAGGAGTCTGGCAATGCGTTGGGGAACCTATTTCGCAGTCTGCGCCGCGGTGATCAGCATCGGTCTGGCGCTGGGCGTGACCATGCCGCTGGTGTCGCTGCGCCTGGAGAGCTGGGGCTACGACTCCTTCGCCATCGGCGTGATGGCGGCCACGCCGGCGGTCGGGGTGCTGCTCGGCGCCTCGCTGGCCGGGCGCCTGGCCGCACGCGTCGGCACCACCAGGCTGATGCAGCTGTGCCTGCTGCTGGGTGCGCTGTCGGTGGCGTTGCTGGCGCTGGTGCAGAACTACGCGGTCTGGGTGGCCCTGCGTTTGTTCCTCGGCGTGGCCCTGACCGTGGTGTTCATCCTCGGCGAGAGCTGGATCAACCAGCTGGCCGTGGAGAAGTGGCGGGGGCGTCTGGTGGCCCTGTATGGCACCGGTTATGCGCTCAGCCAGCTCAGTGGCCCGCTGCTGCTGACGGCCATCGGCACCGCCACCGACAGCGGCTTCTGGACGGGCGTCGGCCTGCTGATCGGCGGCTCGCTGGTGCTGCTCGGGCGCAGCGGTGCGCCCCGCGTCGATGCGCACAGCGCCTCGGGCCGCGGCCTGCCGGCATTCTGCCGCAAGCTGCCGGCGATCGCCTGGGCGGTGGTGCTGTTCGCCGCCTTCGAGGCGATGATGCTCACCCTGCTGCCGATCTACGGCCTGCGCCAGGGCTTTACCCAGGAGGTGGCGCTGCTGATGGTCAGCGTGGTGGTGGTCGGCGATGCGGCGCTGCAGCTGCCGATTGGCTGGCTGGCCGACCGCATGTCGCGGCAGACCCTGTTCCGCGCCTGCGGCGTGGTGCTGCTGTCGTCGAGCCTGGCGATCCCGGTGCTGCTGCACACGCCGGTGATCTGGCCCGTGCTGGTGGCCTTCGGCGCCAGCGCCGGCGGTCTGTTCACCCTGTCGCTGATCCTGATCGGCGAGCGCTATCGCGACGATGAGCTGGTGCGCGCCAATGCCCATGTCGCCCAGCTCTGGGGCATCGGTTGCCTGATCGGGCCGCTGGCCACCGGCGCGGTCAGCCAGTGGGTCAGCGGTCACGCCCTGCCGCTGATGATGGCGCTCGGTGCGGCCGGTTTCATCGTGCTGGCGTTTCGCGGCTCGCTCGGCTCCGATCTGGCGCAGGCCGAGCGCTGAAGCACGCCTGGCGCGCTCTGGCGTTGCCGGCTAGTTTTTCTGAACGTCAGCGGTCGACGATGGCCGGGCGCGCGAAGGAGAACGAGCATGCGCATCATCGCTGGGCTGTGCCTGGGAATGCTGTGGGCGGTCGGGGCCGCGGCGGACATCGCCGGTAGCGCCGATCACCCGGCCATCCCCCGTTACGAAGGGGCGGAAATCTACGCCTACCAGACCCAGGCCTTTACCGACTGGCGCTTCTTCAGAGCGCCGGCGACCGTCTATGGCGGCCTGCAGAAGAACCTCGACGCCACCGAGACGCTGGAAGGCAAGCTGACCCGTCTGAGCTATCGCGCGCCGGCCGAGCGCACGCCGCTGGAGGTGTTTCGCAACTACCAGCAGGCGCTGAGCGAGGCCGGTTTCGAGACGCTCTACAGTTGCGAACGCGAGGACTGCGGCGGGCGCAACTTCAACCACGCCATCACCCTGGACATGCACTTTCGCGAGTACCACCAGGATCAGCGCTATCTGTATGCCCGCCTGCCACGCCCCGAGGGGGATCTGTATGCCGCTCTCTACGTGGTGCTCAATCAGTCCGGCGGCGGGCCGAACAAGGGCCGCAGCCTGATCCAGCTGGACGTGCTCGAGCGCAAGGCGATGGAGCAGCGCATGGTGCTGGTCGAGGCGGGCGAGTTGCAGCGTGGCCTGGACGCTCAGGGGCGGGTGGCGCTGTATGGTCTGTATTTCGATACCGACAAGGCGGACATGCGCGCCGACTCGCAGCCGCAGCTGGCCGAGATCGCCAAGCTGCTGCAGGCCAGCGCGCAGTTGCAGGTGCTGGTGGTGGGGCATACCGACGCCCAGGGTGCGCTGGATTACAACCGTGACCTGTCGCAGCGCCGGGCGCAGTCGATCGTCGAAGCCCTGGTCAGCCAGCACGGTATCGCCCGTCAGCGGCTGAGCGCGGTGGGCGTCGGCATGGCGGCGCCGGTGGCGAGCAACCGCGACGAGGCCGGGCGTGCGCTCAACCGGCGGGTGGAACTGGTGGAGCGCCTGCCCTGATCAGGCGTCTTCGGCCAGCAGCTGGGTAACGGTTTCGCCGACCTGACGAATCGCCGCCTCCATGCTCGGCTGATGGCTGCAGGCGAAGTTCAGGCGAATGCAGTTGCGGTACTTGCCCGCTGCGGAAAAGATGCTGCCGGGCGCCACCTGCAGCTTGTATGCGGCCAGGCGGCGATTGAGGCGCAGGCTGTCGAAGCCCTGCGGCATCTCCACCCAGAGCATGAAGCCGCCCTGCGGCTGGCTGACCCGAGTACCCGGCGGAAAATAGCGGCTGACCCAACCGGTCATCTGTTCGCGGCCGCGGGCGTACTGCTTGCGCATCTGGCGCAGGTGCGGCTGGTACAGGCCGTCACGAATGAATTCGGCGATCGCCAGCTGCGGCAGCTGGGCGCTCATCCCGGTGCCCATGTACTTCATGTGCAGCACCTGCTGCAGGTAGCGGCCGGGGGCGATCCAGCCGATGCGCAGGCCGGGCGCCAGGGTCTTGGAGAAGGAGCTGCACAGCAGCACGCGACCGTCCTCGTCGAACGACTTGATGCTGCGCGGGCGCGGGTAGTGATAGGCGAGGTCGCCGTAGATGTCGTCCTCGATGATCGCCACGTCGAAGCGCTGCGCCAGCGCCAGCAGGGCGCGCTTGTTGGCTTCCGGCATCACGTAACCGAGCGGGTTGTTGCAGCTGGGGGTGAGCTGGATGGCCTTGATCGGCCACTGCTCCAGGGCCATCTCCAGCGCTTCCAGGCTGATTCCGGTAAGCGGGTCGGTGGGCAGTTCCAGGGCCTTCATGCCGAAGCCCTTGAGCGCCTGCATCACCCCGTGGAAGCTCGGCGAGTCCACCGCGACGATGTCGCCGGGCTGGCAGATGGCGCGCAGCGCCGCCGACAGCGCCTCATGACAGCCGGTAGTGATGACGATGTCCTCGGCGGCCAGCTGGCAGCCGGAGTCCAGCGTCAGGCGGGCGACTTCCTGGCGCAGGCTGATCTCCCCCTCGACTGCGCCGTAGCTCAGCTCACGCAGGCTCTGCCGTCGGCTCAGGCGCGACAGGCTGCGCAGCAGCGGCTTGAGCGTGGGCACGTCGATGTCGGGAATGCCCCGGCTGAGCTGCAGCACGTCGCTGCTGGGCGGCTCGCTGACCAGCTCCAGCACCTGCTCCCACTGCGAGACCTCCACCGGACGTTGCGGCGCGCGGCTGATCTGCGGCAGCTCCGGCTGCTGGCGCAGTTGGTTGACGAAATAGCCGGACTTTGGCCGTGGCGTGGCCAGGCCCTGATCCTCCAGCTGGCGGTAGGCCTGCTGTACGGTGCTGAGGCTGACGCCGTGCTCCTGGCTCAGGGTGCGCACCGAAGGCAGACGTTCACCGGGACGGAACAGCCCCTGCTCGATGCGGGCGGCCAGTTCTTCGGCGAGGTTCAGGTAGAGCGTCATGGGGCACCTCGGTGTGAACCAGTACAGATTGCAGCGAAAGCGACAATTCAGATGCAGGTACGTCGTATCTGTACGGATTTAATAGAGGTTATTTGAATCTGTCATGGCTTTTCTTGCAGGCGCATTCTGGTCTCCCATGAGCGAACCAGGAGGACGGCGCCATGCGTACCTTCGATGAAATGGCCGGTGTGGCGGGCGGCAGTGCCCGGACTGTGCGGCCCTGCCAGCCCCGCAGCTTCGGTCGCGACTGGCCGAGCTTCTGGCGGCGCCTGCGCACCCGTCGGGCGCTGCTGCGTCTGAGCGATCAGGCCCTGGCCGATGTCGGCCTGACCCGCGCCCAGGCCGAGCGCGAGGCACGTCTGCCGTTCTGGCAGCTATGAGCGCGTAACGGCTACAGCACTTCCTTGAGTCGGTGCCAGAGCATGCCGAGCGCCAGCAGCGGCGAGCGCAGGTAGCGGCCGCCAGGGAAGGTCATGTGCGGCACCTGAGCGAACAGATCGAAGCCGCGGCTTTCCTGCCCGGCGATGGCTTCGGCGAGCAGCTTGCCGGCCAGGTGCGTGGCGTTGAGGCCATGGCCCGAGTAGGCCTGGGCGTGGAACACGTTGGGCTGATCCTTGAGGCGGCCGATCTGCGGCAGGCGGTTGGCGCCGATGCCGATCATGCCGCCCCACTGGTAGTCGATGCGCACGCCCTGCAGTTGCGGAAAGACCTTGAGCATCTTCGGCTGCATGTAGGCGGCGATGTCCGCCGGGTCGCGCCCGGAGTAATGACAGGCGCCGCCGAACAGCAGACGACGGTCGGCCGAGAGGCGGTAGTAGTCCACCGTCACGCGCTGGTCGCACAGCGCCATGTTCTGCGGGATCAACTGCCGCGCCTGCTCCTCGGACAGCGGCTCGGTGGCGATCACGTAGCTGCCGGCGGGCAGCACCTTGCCGCTCAGGTGCGGGTTGAGGCCGTTGATGTAGGCGTTGCAGGCCAGCACCAGATGCCTGGCCCGTACCCGGCCGTGGGCGGTGTGCACGCGAACCTCGGGGCCGTAGTCGATGCGGGTCACCGGCGAGTCCTCGAACAGCCGCACCCCCAGTGACTGGGCGGCAGCCGCTTCGCCCAGGGCGAGGTTGAGCGGGTGCAGATGGCCCGAGCCCATGTCGATCATGGCGCCGTGATAGTTGTCCGAGCCAACCACCTCATGGATGCGCTCCTTCGGCACCAGGCGCAGCTCGTGGCGGTAGCCGAGGCTTTCCAGCTCCGCCTTGTCCTCGGCGAAACCTTGCATATGGGACGGCTTGTTGGCCAGGTCGCAATAGCCCCAGGTCAGGTCGCAGTCGATCTGGAACTGCGCCACGCGGCTGCGCACGATTTCCACCGCTTCCAGGCCCATCAGCTTGAACTGACGCACGCCGTCCTTGCCGACCACCGACTCGAACTGCTCGACGCCATGGCCGACGCCGCGGATCAGCTGTCCGCCGTTACGCCCGCTGGCGCCCCAGCCGATCTTGCGCGCCTCCAGCAGCGCCACCGATAGGCCCTTCTGCGCCAGCTCGATGGCGGTGTTCAGGCCGCTGAAGCCGCCACCGACCACGCACACATCCACCTGCAGCTCGCCGCCCAGCGGCGGGTAGGCCAACTGGCGATTGACGCTGGCGGCGTAATAGGAGGCGGCGTGCTGCGGTCCATGGACGGGCTGGTGAACGCGGGCGTTCATGTGCGAAATCCTGATTTTTGTGTGTGGAAAATTCAACGCAGCATAAGCGCGGAATCCGTTCGCCGCCAAGGGGTGGAGGGGAAAAAAGCGCTCTCAGCAGGGTGCGTCGCGAGAGGTAGACACCTGCGTCAGGCTCCGCGCTCGCCCAGCGGCTTCCGGATTGCATCCGGGCTACGCTGCCCGTGCGTCGCCGTCGCGCAGTAGACTGTCGGCATCGTTACCCAAGGCGTCCGAACATGAGTTGCACCGACCGCAAGATCGACCACCTGCGCCGGCAGATCCCACGTTTCGACTGCGTGCCGGGCTGCCACGACTGTTGTGGGCCGGTCACCGCTTCGTCCGAGGAGCTGGCGCGTCTGCCAGTCAAAAGCGATGCCGAGCACGACGCGGCGCTGGCCGAGTACAACTGCGTGCATCTGGGAGCGAACGGCTGCGAGGTGTATGACCAGCGCCCGCTGATCTGCCGGCTGTTCGGCACCACGCCGAACCTGCCCTGCCCGCATGGGCGTGGGCCGGAGCAGCCGATCGAGCCGGCAGT
>VFQP010004841.1_pt1 | contig 12166 bp, 20 predicted proteins | sample 3512351 | NCBI WGS metagenome assembly VFQP01 (sample SAMN10412372, study PRJNA504923) | tailings metagenome | isolation source: Relicate 1 Philex TSF1 revegetated site | place: Philippines: Tuba, Benguet | collected 2017-08-29 | reverse complement strand
GCCTGCACCTGGCTTTTGCAGGCGTCAGGCCGCATGGCCTTTGAAAACAAGGGAGGCAACCAATAAGATGCATGTCCGCCTGGCGCAGCAGGCGGCGGTGGCTTAAAGGCACAGAGGCGCAGCCTGGCGCTGCTTGCTGCTGCGTCCCGCCCGCCACCGACCCGCCGCCGTCCACCCCTCCCCCCTCTGCGCAGCTGGCGGTGAAGACTGGCATCCCAGAGGGCACCTCTGGCCAGATCTGCAACGAAATAGCGCTCAACCCTGTCTTCCAGCCTCAGCTGGACACCGCGATTGTCAGCGGCAAGAAGACCCTGCAGCGGTGAGCACTAGGGTGCAGGGTTTTTCACACTGAGGCCATTGTAGCTGCCATATGTATCTGTGCGGTGTTTGTGCATGCATGCACATCCACTTTGCAGATCAGCCGGGCTTGAGCGCTTGCCAAGGCAGCAGTGGCCAGAGCCCGGCGCTGCAGCGGGACGCACAGAGTGCTGCCCGGCGATGCTCCGCCGCCCCCGACCCGGCTGCCGGCGTCCCGCTATGCAGGTGGAAGCATGGCGTGCGCAGCGCGCTCAACGCTTTCTCTATGTTCAATAAGACGGGGGCTGTGCGTGACGGGGAGGTGGTGTGGCGCCTGGACGAGGCCAGCCTGCAGCAGGAGCAGGAGGCGCAGGCGGCGGTGAGCTCGCCCGCTGTGGGGAGCAGAGCCGGGGGCTGTCCGACTCTCTGCCCTCGTCCGCTCATCACGCCTTGCTCTCTACCATAGTGGTTCGAGTTTCAGCGGCTAACCCTGGAGAATCCGGCCTGGAGTTCCTGAGCTGCAGCACAGTGCCACCAGGCCAGCCGCCTGCTGCTCCCCACCGTTGCATCCCGGTCCATCCCCCCGCGTGCAGAAGGCCAACCGCTCGCGCGCCAAGCCGCTGGCGACCTTCCACCGGCGCAAGTTCCGGCGCACCGAGAGCGGGGGCGAGGTTGTTGAGGATGACGGCCTCGAGATAGACCCTCACGAGGCGCTGGCGGCCATGATGGCAGCGCAGGTGGGCTGCAGCTGGGCGGCGAGGGTTGTGTGAGCACGTGGATTGCCCACAATACAGGGGCCACACGTTGCGAGGCACCTGGCATCTGGTGTGGCACTCGGGGGTTCTGCGCAGGTGGAAGGGAGATGGGTTGCTGGCGTCCCTGCAGGAACCGCGTGCATGTGGCAGGTCTTACACTGTGCTCACACCGCGCTTGCCACGTGTGCCCCGCTGCCGGCCCTCCGCCTGCAGCGCCCGCCCTCGGCGCGCCTGGCGGCACGCAAGAAGTCGGGCAGGAGCGACTCTGACTGGGACGAGTGGGAGGAGGAGCGGGAGCGGCCTCGGAAGAAGAAGAAGCCGGCATCCATCGCAGCCAGCAAGGGACCGGTGGTGCCTCCAGGACTGGCAAACGGGCTGGCCGCCGCACACGCAGCCGGCATGGTGCCCCACCAGCTGATCATGGGGCCCAATGGCCAGCTGACGGCTGTGCCGGCGCATATGTTTGCGGCACAGATGGCGGTGAGCGAGCAGCTGCGCCTCCCTGCCCGACTTATTCAATTCAAAACTTTCACCAATTGGGCGCGGATCTGCGCCGTGCACCCAGCCAGAGTTGCGTGCCGGTGCCTCTGCTTGCCTCCTGCCTCCTGCTGCGCCAGTCCCTTGGGCTGCCCTCTCAGAGTGTGCTCTTTCAACCGCCATTTCCACAGGCCTAGCTGCTTGTCTGCGAGTTTTGTGCACTCTCGCCGCCCTGCTCAGGCTGCCGTCTGCACCACCCTCCCCCTCCTGTCCCACAGCAGGTGCTGCCTCTGATGATGCAGCAGCAGGCAGCGGCGGTGCAGAGCTTCAGCTCACTCACGCCCGAGCAGCAGCGCGCGCTCGCGCAGCAGCAGGCGGCCGCCGCCGCGGCGGGCACCATCCGCCCCGCCGCCTTTGTGCCGCCCGCCCCCGCTGCAGCGCTCGCCGCCGTTGCTGGCACGCCGCTCTCAGCAATCGTCGCCACGCCACCTGCAGCAGGAGCAGCGACGTCGGCAACAGCGGCAGTCACTGCAGTAGCGTCAGCTCCCGCTGCACCTACACCAGCAGCCTCGGCTCCCGCTGAGAGCACGGCAGCCACAGCTCCGCCGGCCGCCGCCGCACAGCCCGCAACTGGCGCTGCAGCAAGCGAGGCAGGGGCCACATCAGAGGCACCCGCAGCAGCGGGTGTGCCCTCGGCAGCAGATACCCAGCCCTGGCTCGCCAGCCTGGCCTGGCCGCCGCTGTCGCCAGAGCAGCAGGCAGCGCTCGCTCAGGAGCAGCAGCAGTTTGCTGCTAGCCTGCCTCCAGAGCAGCAGGCAATCTTCCATGGCCAGGAGACTGCCGCGCCGCTGCCAGCTGCGCAAGTCGCAGAAGGCGCAGGCACCGCTGCGGCAGCTGCCGGCAACACCGAGGCCGGCACAGGTGGCATCGACCAGCCAGCTGTGGAGAATCCGGAGCAGATCATGCTTGCGGCGATTGGCTCCGCTGTTATCGCCGCAGACATCGCTGCTGGCTCCAGCGAGCAACAGGCAGGGGGAACAGCCGAGGGGCAGCCGCTCGAGGCGGCAGCGGCGATGGCGGACCAGCCAGGAGGCAGCGCTGCCGGGGCAGACGCCCCGGCGGCAGCCACGCCGGCCGACCAGGGCGGCGCTGCTCCCGGCGCAGCACACATGGCCGAGGCGGGCGCCACGGCAGGCGTCGAGGCGCCGCCAGCAGCGGGCACCGACGACCCTCAGCACATTGCCGAGCTGCAGGCGTACTTTGCCAGCGATGAGGGGGCGGAGCACCCTCACGGCGAGCTGGACCAAGCGGCGCTGATGCAGCACTTGGCCGAGATGGACCCCGCCCAGCAGCAGGCTTATCTGGCGCACTACCACCAGCACGACCCGCACGCTGCGCAGCACTACAGCGACCCCGCCACGGGGCTGCCCTTTGACCCGGCCGCCGTGTTTGGCGGCCAAGAACAGGGCTACGACCCTGCCGCTGCCCCCGCCTATGCTGCCGACCCGCACGCGCAGCAGTATGCCGCCCCCGGGGCTGATCACGCAGCGCAGTACACAGCAGCAGGCAAGCGGGGGTTGGGGTCGGTTGGGCTGGGTGGGGGGGCAGAAGGGGCTGCATTTGGCAGGCAAACGTGACAGCAAGACCGCACTCTTTGTGTTGTGCGCGGCGAAGAGTGCCCAGGCTAGCGGCCGCGCCTGACCTGTGCCCGCCTTGCCTGGCGCTGCTGGCGGTCTGCAGGGGCGGAGCACGCGGCGCAGTACGCCGCTGGCGCCGACCCCTCCCAGTATGCAGCTGGGACGGAGCATGCTTACACGGCAGGCACGTAGGGAGGGCGTAACGTTACCCCAGGGGACCAGGAAGTCCCCCTGATCCTAGAATCCTGACTGTTCACGAGGACTTCTCATGCTCTGCTCTGTTCTGACAAATCTTTCTCCTGATCTGGGCAGCCTGTCATCCATTGCTGTCTCTCTGTCTACCTGCCTCGCCTGCCCTCTGCTTGCTGTACATGCAGGCGCCAAACACTACAGCGCTGCCGGCGCCGAGCACTACGCGGCTGGCGCCGAGCATGCAGCGCACTATGCAGCGGCCGAGGGGGAGCACGCCGCGCACTACGTTGCAGCTGCCGACGCCTCGCAGTACCCACCTGGCACGGAGCATGCCCAATACGCCGCGGGGGCAGAGCATGCAGCGCACTACGCAGCGGGCACAGAGCATGGCCAGTACGCTGCCGCCGATGCTGAGCACGCGCAGCAGCAGTACGCGCCAGCGGACGCCGAGCATTACGTTGCAGGCGCCGAGCATGCGCAGCACTATGCAGCAGGTGTGTGCGCTGTATATTACGACCAGTCTGCCGGGGCGCGAGACAAGCCGTCCTGCCCACCAGCCCACCAGCAGTGTTGGCAGTCCTGCTTGAAATCTGCGCCCGAGGGGACCACGTAGGCCGGCATGCAGCCTCGACCGAACCATCTCACGCACTTGACCCTCCTGTCTTCGCCCCTAACCAGGTGCCGAGCACTTGGCCGTGGCCGCTGAGCACGCCCAGCACTACGCCGAGCACTATGGCGCAGCAGGCGCTGAGCACGCCCATTACGCTGTGGGGGCAGAGCACGCTGAGTACGCGGGCAGCGAGCACGCCCATGCCGCCTACCCGGCAGCGGCCGACGGAGCCGCCGCGCACGGCGCAGAGGCGTACACAGCACACGTGGCCGACCCAGCAGCCACCGGCACGGCAGCGCCCGGCGCAGAGGCGTATGCAGCCGATGGCACGGCAGCGCATGGCGCAGAGGCGTATGCCCACGACCCTGCTGCCGCTGCCTACTACTCTGCCCACCATGCCGGCGGCGAGCACGGCCATGTGTACTCTGCTGAGCAGCAGGCGGCATACGATGCAGAGCACGCTGCCTACTACCAGGCTGAGCATGCCGCCTACTACGGCTATGCTGAGGGGCAGCCCCACCCAGATCACGCCATGTACTACCAGCACGACCCAGCGGCAGCTCAGCATTACGCAGCTGAGGCAGAGCAACATGTGCTCAACCCTGGGGCCGAGGGATTCATGGCAGCAGACGCGCCCGACCCAGCATCCGCTGCCACCGCAACTGCCGACCCGGCTGCTGCTGCCGGGACCGTGGCGCCGGAGGAGCAGGCTGCTGCCGCCGAGGTGCAGGCAGCGGTCGAGTCTGCAGTGGCGGCAGCGGTGGGCGCCGACTTTTCCGCCGCTGCTGCCATCGGCACCGCTGCTGGGGCTCCCACCACCGCCGCACCAGCCCACGATGTGGATCCCACCGACTTTGTACTCGCTGCCATGCTGGCTGAGCCAGGGCCAGCCGAGGAGGCCCCCTTGGCAGCTGAGGCCGCCGCCCTGGTGGCGCCTGTCGAGGCAGCAGCGCCTGCTGCGGTGGTGGCCGCGCCAGCCCTGGAAATCAAGGTGGAGGCGGTTGCGGCGCAGTGAGAGCAGGCTGCATGCTGTGCTGGCTGAGCAGCACCGTCTGCCCGGAGAGCAAAGGCAGGCCTTCGCATCCCGCAGCGATAGTTGTCTCCCCATAGTTTTTGCCCCCTCTTGACAAAGACGCTCACTTGACTGACGCATGGCACCCCGCCATGCCGACGCACTCTCCTGCCATCCCTGCTTGTTTTTCGCTTGTTTGCTGACTGTCACTCCTTAAGAGGCGGCGCCATGCATGCCCAAGCCCCTCAATGACGATAGCTGTGCAGCCGTGCAGGATCCCTCCTATTTCATGCTTCTTTGACCAGCCCTGTCTTCCGCTCCCCCTGGTTCCACCTCTAGCTCCTGTGTGTTCCTACGCCGATGCAATCCCTTTCATAGCTGACCACATACTCTCTTTCTCCCTCCTGTGTCCGTGCACACGACAGTCACTGTCGGCCTCTGTTATGCCTTCTCGCGAGCGCTTGCAATCGTAGAGACAGACACAAGGGGGGACACAATGGACACAGCTACAAGGACAGGGCAGAGAGGCAGAAGCGGGGGCACGCATCGTCTGCAGAGCGCTGCCCGGAAACGGCAGGTCAGGCAGGGGCTGCCAACGAAATAGCGGTGGAAGGGCAGCAGGGGGGAAAGCAGAGGCAGCGCAGAAGAGCAAGCGGAGGAGGAAGGGTAGCAGGGAAGCAGAGACACGGGCGCGGGGCCGCGGTCGCTGTGGCTGGCATGTGGCGGAACTGGGGTGCTGCTGGGTCAGGAGGGATGCTGCTGCTAGGCCTGAGCAAAAACATGGAGGCAGGCAGGCAACGTGCAGGGCTGCTGTGTGCCTTAAGGAGGCAGGCCCGGCCATTATGTGTGTGGCAGCCAGGGCTCGAGGGGTCTGCCCGGGCGCCAGGAGCAGGGGTGGTCACAAGTCGGCGGCAGGTGGGCCGCCGGCTTAAATCTCTGCAGTACGCAAGCAGGTGCGGCGTGTGGTTGGGAGGCTGGCAGCATCCAGGACAGAGAGGGGTGCAGCAGGGCGGCAGCGTCCAGCGACAGATTGTATGTTCGCTGCTGGGTGGGTACAAGACGCTGGCACATCACCATCACACACAGGGCAGCGCGAGAATCACCACGATTGCTGATGAAAGCAAAACAGCAGGTCTTTGAGCATGCAGGGCAGCAGAGATAGGAGCAGCCGGGGCTGGGGCCTCACCCGAGATGTCGTCGAAGTCGATGTAGTCGTCGTTCTCGCCGCCCTCCTCCTCGTTGAGCGCGTCTGTGTCGTTCACGCGGACTGCGGGGGGCGGCAGGTGGGGCAGCATGTGAGGAGGAGACTGAGCAACCGGGCTGGCCGCTCTGCCCACCACCAGCAGCATGCCTGCATGTCCCCGCTTGTGAAGGCAGGGAGCGATGCTCCAGCACCGCAACCGCCGCGCAGCACTTCTGCTGCATTGCCGAGTGGGCCGAATCATCTCCAGAGCCGACCTTCGGCGGCTCTCCCTCCGCGTCAGCCAAGCAGCAAGCCATACAACGCCCGCTTGCTGGCATGTCACGGAGCGCCCACTCACTGTTCTCAGGCAGCTCTCCGTAAGCCTTGAGGGACCGTGCCTCATCGGCCATGTACCTGCACAGCGAGGGTTGAGCAGTAACATATAAATAATCTGTCCCCTCGAAATCAGTATTTTGAAGAAAACCTTTTTTCCTTTTTCATGAACGAAACAGGACAGCACAGCAACGCCAGGTCGGCCAGCCCCGCCTGGGCGACTGTGGCGCCGTGCGGGTGCCGAGGCACGGAGGGCGGGCGCATGGTTGAGCATGCGAGGGAGCGTGCACAGCGTGGCAGCACCCGCGGCGCCCGCCCAGCGCCGCCATTCGGTCAGCACCAGGACGCCGCACAGCAGCATTCCGCTCAGCAGCAGCACGCGGCTCAGCGCACTTGAGGATCACATCGGCCTTCTCATCCTGGTAGTCACGCAGGCCCACGAGCACGATGTCGCCGGTGTTAACCCACACCTGCAGGCAGCAGGTGCGGCGGCAGGCGGCGCTCATCCGGCATCACCGTGCCCTGGCAGGCAGGGGCACATTGGGGGCGCGCACCAGCGCAAGGCAACCTCCTCCACGCCGCATGCCCTGTTCCAGCGTTTTGATGGCTTGACGCACAGAGCAGCGCAAGGGGAACAGGCAGCACAAGAGGCCCCCCAGGCCTTGCCCTGGCTCGCCTTCTTGCGCATCTTGCCGCGGATGTGGCACAAGCGCTTGACGCCGTCCATGCAGTGCGCCTCCAGGCGGCCGTTGCCCAGCATACGCAGCACCTGGGCGTACTCTGCGGCGGGCGGGCGGGCAGACAGCAAGGGGCGGGCGAGGCGGGTGATGCAAGCAGGCAAAAGCATTGCAGGCTGCTCACCGGCCGGCGCAGACCAGAGACGGAATGGCGTGCCTTAGAGGCACCTGCCCTTTGACCGCGGCTGCAGCCGCCTTGTTTCACCGGGATGCTGCTGCCAGGTTTCGCTTTTCAAGGCTGGCCTGCGGCTGGCCGCCTGACACTGTCACGCGCAGCTGCCCGGCTGCTCCACGAACGCGCGGCCCCTAGCCAAACTTGGATACTCACCCTGGCCTGCACACATCGGAAAAAGAGGTGCACACCAGGTTACGTTGCCCGCTCTGCACAAGTTGGCATGGCTGTGGGAGCACTGATGAGAAGGCGAGAGGCCTTCATTCCCGTGGCACTGCAGCAACGTCGCAGGCAGATCAAAGCCCTTGGAGTGCTGCAGCAAGCACATCATCTCACCGTCCTCCTTGAAGATCAGCTCGCGCTTGTCGTCCGAGTCGTTCTTTCCCCTGCGGCGGTTCTTACCGCCCTTGCCTGCAGTCAAGCAGACAGCAGCGACGGCGGCGTCAGGGTGGCGGCTCAAAAGAGCCTCCGCTGGCGCAGGCGACCCCGACGCCGAGAAGGGTGCAGGGTATTGGCTGACGAGTAACTACATAATCACGGCGGGCCCAGAGGGCCTGCACGAGAGACCGCAGGTGATGCTTTGGCCCGACAGGCGGCCCTGCGAAATCCACACATCCGAACAGCGGACTGACCCTTGTTCTTCGGCATTTTTACGTCGGCGGCTGTTCAGAGCGAGGCGGCGGGCAGCTGGACTTGCTGGGCAGCTCTTGTGGCTGACAGAAGGGTGCACGGCACCGGGTACAGGACAAGCAGTCCCTGAAAGAGGCAGGGACAGACTTGCGTAGGCCCTGTGAGCGAGCAAGCGCGCACAGCAGGCCCCAGCAGGAGGCTGCCTCATTGATCGGGGGCTCGGGCAGAGTTTAAACAATTGGGTCCAATCGGACTTTTGCTTGGACACGCCCAAGAGGCCTGGTGCACGCCCTCATACTCGAGCCCCGCTTTCGCAGGCCACCCTCTTCCGCTGCTCCCAGCGTATTGTAGGCTGACAATGCGCGGTATTAGCCTGCTCAGGGCCGTTCGACAAGCAGCTCTGACAGCGGAGCCTTTGGGTTGCGACCTTGCCCGCGAGGCATGTGGTAGCAGCAGCTCCAGCGGTGCTGCGACACCCCTGCGGCAGATATCCAGCCTTCTGCACCTGGCGGCACCACCCCCGCAGCAGCCCCACCAGCGGCAGCAGCGGGCGGGGCTGGCGGCGCGGCGGCGGGGCGACGAGGAGGAGGATGAGCTGCCCGAGGGCCCTCGCCACGCCTCCAAGCTGTCGCATGCGGAGCGCAAGCACCTTGCAGAGCGCCGTCTGCGGCAGCAGGAGGCCGAGGAGCAGCGGCTGGAGGAAGAGCTGGCGGCAGGCATGGCGGCGGCAGAGGAGCGGCAGCAGGTCATTCACGGTCTGCTCAGAGGCATGGACGGCCAGGAAGCAGCCTCCAACTTTGTCTCTAGGTGGGCCTGAACCTGTTTAGTGCGAAACTCAATGCCAGGCAGGGCGGGAATTTCTACGGCAGCCAAGTGGCGTGGCAGTTGCTGGCTGCCAGGCATAGCCCTGGCCCAAGGTCTGCTGGACTCGGCAACACGCCTTCCTCCTTGGCGGCAGTGTAGCACATTACAATGCGTTGCTGCTGGGCTCGAACATACCGCTGTTAAGTGCTTGCCCATCCTGGCTTGCAAAGCTGCAAGCAGGGGCCGACGGAGTTCCCACCTGCCTGCTCATGCTGATGAGTGCTGCCTGCTCCTTGCCCCGGCTTTTGCAGCTTCTTTGGTGAGCGGCAGCAGTCGGGCGCGGCATCAGCAGCAGCGTTGCGGTACAGGGGCGAGGGCGGGCGGTACGCGCCCGGAGCGGCGGCAGCGGCGGGTGGCGACGCCGGCGGCCTCAGCGAGGGCGAGGAAGAGGTTCCAGAGGAGGCCGCTGAGCTGCCTGAGGATTCGCTCGAGGTGCGGCAAGCAAGCAACACACGGCAGCGCGCGGCCTGCAAAGCTCCAGCAGGCCGCTGTTTCCGCCGCCTGGCTACTGCCGGGGCACGGGCGCTGCCTGTGCCCTATGCCCAGCCGGGATGTTGCAGCCCGACTGCAGTCTGTCATGTCCAGCAGGAGCGCAGGTGGTGCTGATCATTCTATGACAGGGTTAGGACCAAGCGGAGCCCCTGGCCAGCACCGCGCCGCACAGCTGCGGTTTGCTGCATGGCTTGCCCCGCCCCGCCCACAACCAGCGCGCTCTGTGCTGCCTGCAGGTGTCGCTGCCAGAGCAGCTGGATGACGAAGAAGAGTTTGATCTGATGAGCAAGCTGCAGGGTTTGCGCCAGGGGTCGCGCCGGTGAGGCCGCTGCACTGGGCACAGGCACACCTGCTGCTGCTGGCCTGCAGATCCAGCCATGCAATGCACGCCTGCTCGGCCGCTGAGCAAGCCAGGCGCCTGACCAGCACACTGGGTGCGCTCGTGCACTGTCACGACCTGCGAGCGCTGGCGCGGCTTGCTGGATGCTGCTGCACGGCGGCGCCGCACGTGCGCGTCGCTTGCAGGCTCACCCCGCTGCTTGCTCCTGGCCCCGCCCCGCCCCCCCGCAGCATCGTGCTGGACAAGCTGCTGCGCGGCGGCATCATGCGGGCAGACCCGTCGGCCATGCGGGAGTGGCAGGAGATCCAGGGGCAGTTCCAGCCGCCCGACGACTTCCGCATGAAGGTGGGGGGGGGGGCCTGTCCCGCCTGCAGCAATTAGCCTGCAGCTGATTGCTGCTAGAAGATGGCGGTTGCAAGCACGGTCGCAGCGGCAGCCCTCAGCGCTGAACGTAGAGTGCGGACATCGCCGGCGAGCATGCGCCACACGTGCAGGGGCCGGCGCGCTTGCTCCCGGGCTGCGACCGTGCTTGCTGGGCTGCGCGCTTGCCCAGCGACCTGCCCAGCCCTTCACCATGTGCTGGCGTGCACGTGAGGCAGGTGTGCCTGGAAACACACCCAGCCTGCCGGGTGCTTGTGCAGGTGGTGGATGTCAACCGTACGTCCAAGGGCACCAGTACAGGCGGCCTGTACCGCTACGGGTGAGCCGCAGCCCGTCTTTCTAACCCTTCAACTCCGCAGCCTGCCTGGTCGCAGCGCCGCCTGGCCTGGCCAGCGCAAACTCCCGGGAGGCGGGGTGCTGCGCCCACTTTTCTGCGGCAGCGCCCCATCTCAGACTTGCCCAGATTCCCACGTTAGCGCGCTGCGGCCTCGCTCTCCGCGCTCCCTGCCTGCAGATGCATGGTGGTCGTGGGCAACGGCAATGGCGTGCTGGGGTGGGGGCAGGGCAAGGCGGCCGAGGTGAACGATGCGGTGCAGAAGGCGTACCAGCGGGCATGCCGCAACCTGTATCCAGTGCCCCGCTACAACGGCCACACCATCCCGGAGCCCATCACGTCAAAGTATGGGCAGGTGCGTGTGCGGGTACCCGAGCGGGGAGGGCCCCGCGTGCGCGTGTGTGTGTGGGTGTGGGATGTCCCACCCTCGTGCGCCGTGTGCATAGGTGACGCCCCGGCTGGTGCTCTGACGCACCGTCCATGCACAGGCTGGCCGGCTCGCTGTGTGCATGTCAAACGCGGGCACTAGTTCAGAGTCGCGTTGCACGATTGCCGGTGGTTGCCAAAAATACATACAATACACCGACCCCCCCCACGATCTCACACAAGCACACCCAGACCCCACCTCCCCGCTGGCAGGTCAAGCTGATCTTGTACCCCAAGGCTTCGGGGTGCGGCATCACCGCCAACAACCTGATGCGCGAGATCTGCAAAATGGCCGGCATCCACGACATTGGCGTCAAGGTGCACGGCTCGCGCAACGTGCGCAACGCAGGTGCGACCCCGCACCCGCCGGCCCGGCGCTGCCACGCTGGCCCAGCGCTTCCACGCCGGGCGCCGTTGCATGCACGGGTTTGGACGGCCTTCAGACGGGTAGGGCGGTTGGGCAGGGAATTTTGGCTGGTGCCCGCTGCGCTGCCAGCCCTTCCAGCAGCCACTTATTGTGCCTCCGCCCAAGCCCTCCTCCTGCTGCAGTCAAGTGCCTGTTCCAGGCCCTGGATAAGATGCGGACAGAGGAGCAGATCGCGGAAGAGGCAGAGGCCAGGGGCTCGTTCGTTGTCACCATGCCGCCCGGCCGCTACCGCCACCTCAGGCTCTGAATGCACGCAGCATATGTGCATCGACACCTGCAGGCTGTGCCCGCCCGTGCTGGCGGAGCTCGCCTGCCCAGGCTCCGTGCCTGCTTTGCCGCTGCTTGAAGGCCTGGTTGCCGTCGCGCGTACACACGCTTTCTGACTGTAAAGACTTCAGCCAGCTGACAACGAGGCGGTGGGCTGCCTTCTGCCCTGGTGCCATTGCTGCAGCTGCTGCCTTCACAGCCTTTGCCCTTCGCTGCTGCCACGTGATGCCAGGCATCTCGACATGCTCATCTCAGCACGTGCCTCCTGCTAGCAGCCAGATAGTATATTGTGTTCGACTGTGTCGTCAAGCACAGCCAGCAGCTGCAGCTTGGCCAGATGAGTCGGCAGTCAGCAGCAGCGGGCCCAGCGCTCCCAGGCTTTCTTCTGCCTGTCTGGAAAGAAGGGAGCGCAGGTATCTTGTTTCTGCTGTCAATCGCCTTAATTGCTAGCTCGTGGGTTCAGCGTTTTGGCGCAGCAGGCGGGGTGGCCGCAAGAGCGCAAGCTTTTGCCTTCTCAACCTCGGGGTCCCAGGCAGCTTGCTCTGAGAGTCAAAACCGCGTCAAGGTGCCAGAAGCAGTGCAGGAGGTGCTATGGCGGCT
>VFQP010004840.1_pt1 | contig 12166 bp, 6 predicted proteins | sample 3512351 | NCBI WGS metagenome assembly VFQP01 (sample SAMN10412372, study PRJNA504923) | tailings metagenome | isolation source: Relicate 1 Philex TSF1 revegetated site | place: Philippines: Tuba, Benguet | collected 2017-08-29 | reverse complement strand
GGGGGGGGGGGGGGGGGGGGGGGGGGGGGGGGGGGGGGGGGGCAGGGGCGCCACGCACCTGCGGAGCTCTGCGTCCACCTCTGCCGCCGTCCACAGCCAGGCGCAGGGCGGCCGCTCGGGCAGCGCCGCCACGTAGGCGGCCCAGCGGCTGGCGGGGCCCTTGCGCCGCTCGTGCGCTAGCAGGAGGGCCAGGAGCAGCGTGGGCTGCTGCTGCTGCGCCTGCGCTGGCAGCGGAGCGGGGAGGTGCGGCGAAAGCACGGGTGTTGTGGCAGCGCCCGCCGCTGGCCCCCTTGGCACACAGCGGCAGGCAGGCAGTGGGCCTGCAAAGGCTCCTCGTCGTCTTGGGCTCGGTTCCATGCATTCTGCTAGGCCCCAGCGTCCCGCTGAGGAGCGCAAGCAGGCGCGCAGCACGCGCAACTCACGGCGTTGGCGGCGAGGCCCAGTGCGGCCAGGCAGGCGCGCGCGTCGTCCGCGGTCATGAAGCAGCGCTCGGGGACCACCAGCAGCGGCGGGCCCTCCTGCATGTCCTGCTGGCGGATGGGGCGCAGCGCCGCCACGCCACGGCACGCGCTCTGGCGCGTTTTCTGGACGACGGCAAGGTCAGGGTGCACCCAGCCGCCCTCCGCGGCCACCCAGCGAATCAGCGCCGCGCCCTCCTCGCTGATAAGGCCCGTCTGAGGTTCTAACTCAGCGGGTGGGGCGTCTGCTCGCAGCTCCACCTCCGCGGCGGCGGGGCGCGTCTCAAGCAAGGCCACGCCAGCCGCCGCTGCTGCAGGGGTTTTTGTTGTCCGCGATGCCGCCCCTGGCTTGGCGTGGAGGGGGGAGGGCACTGGAGAAGGGCCGACGCTCGCCGGAGACGTTCCAGAAGCAGAAGCCACGCTCGGCTGCCTGCGGCTGTGCCTGGAGCCCCACCTCGGGCGGGCGTGAGCCTGCAGGAGCATGATGTCGTGGGTTGCGCCTCGCGTCTGCGCTCACCTCGTTGAGGAGCGCCACCTCGCCTCAAGCCCCATCCATGCGGCGTGCGGCCAAGCAAGGAGGTGGCCAGGCGGTCAGCAGATATGAGAGCGTGTGCCGGCGTCACAATGGGCAGCAGCAGCTGTTGAGAGGGAGGCCGAGAGCGCCACCTGGACATCCGATGGTGTGCCCCCCAAGGCAGCGCCACGGAGACAGGGAGCAGCGATGAAGTGGTGAGCAGCGGAGTCTTCCTCAACGGCGCGTGTTGCGTGTGTCAAAGGCTGTGCGTTGATGCGCTGGGCGCGCCAAGCAATCTTTCCAAGTCCTCCCTGCGAGCGCGCAGGCTGCAGTTCTGGCGCAAGCGCAAGAAGGTCGAGGAAGGGGAGGATGAGGGTGGCAGCGGCAGCGGCGACGATGGCGAGGGCGCGGTGCCCGAACCCGAGCACAAGCGCAAGGGGAGCAGCGCGCACCATTCCCAGAGCAGCGGGGGAGGCGCCGCGGCGGGCAGCGAGGGCGACAACACCAACAGCATGGCTACCAGCGGCCTCACCCAGAGCCGGAGCCGTCCTTCCCTGGACACCTGGTTCCAGGCGCGGAGACAAAGGTGCGTGCCGTGCCCCCCTCTCGCAGGCAAGCACCTCCTGCGGCCGCAGCACCTGAACCAGCCAGCGCTGACGCGCGGCCTGCATGCTGCCCGCGTGCACGCAGGAACTCCATCGACGTCAGCAGCACCACCACCACTGACACCCTCAGTGTGCAGAAGGCAAGCGCACTGGTGTGGGCGCAGCGGGCAGCGTGGCCACAGCGATGCAGCCCGCGCGCAGCGCTCGCAGCGGGGCGCCGTCCCCAGGATCCTGCTGCCGGCTGACCGGGGCACCGGCGTCAGGGGGGCGCCGTCAACGTGCCCCGCGGCCCCTCCGCGGCCCCTCCGCCGCACAGCAACCCCCCAGCAGAACGTCGAGCAGCGACGCGCAGGCGAAGGCGCACGTGTAGCCGATCGCGATCTCGCCACGAGGCGTGGCTGGTGGGCAGCTGCTGGCGGAGGGCTCACGTCGGCGTGCTGTTGCGCGGGCCGGGGGCGCGCCTGCGTTTTGCCCGCAGGCCGGGGCCACCACGCTTATTAACCGCCAGTACATAGTCATCAAGCACCTGGGGTCGGGCACTTATGGCCAGGTGCGACCCACGCCGCCGCCGAGTACTTGGGTCTGGGGGCGCGCTCGCCGCAACCTGGCGTGCGCCCGACGGCGCTGTCTGTCGTGAGGGAGGGCGCTGCTTGCTGGCGCCAGAACCAACAGCGGCAGCAGGTGGCTCGCAGTCATCGAGGAAACAGCAGGTGGAGCAAGACAGGGCACAGACGCTTGCTGGCGCTCACTTTGCGGTGTCCCGCCGCACCCACCCGCATGCTCGCCCTGCTGCCGCTGCTGGCGTCGTGCGCTCGCCACCACAGGTCAAGCTGGCGTTCAACATCCGCGACCGCAAGCTGTACGCCATCAAGAGCTGCCGCAAGAGCCAGCTGGGGCTGGGCATGCACGGTGGAGGCGCCATGGGCGCCATGGGTGGCCGGCTCTCCTCTCCCAGGTGCGAGGAGGTGGCTAGAAGGAGGGGTGTGCGCGTGGGAGCGGGGCGGCGGTGCTACGGCTCCATGGGCGGCAGGCTCTCCTCTCCCAGGTGCTGAGGAGGGTGGATTGGCAGGGCGGGGAGGGGCTGCGTGCGTGCACTGGGCGAGGGGAGCGTGAGCGTGCACGGCGGCGGCGCCATGGGAGTCATGGGTGGCAGGCTCTACTCCCCCCAGGCGGCTGAGGCGGTTTTGCAATGGCGCGGGGAAGAAAGCAGGCAGCAGCAGCATGGCGGGTCGCACGACGTACGCTGGCGGCGGATGAACCTCGCCCCGCAGGCTGCTGGGCCTGAGCAAGTCGCGCCGGAGCCTCAACGGCCTCTCCGCCGCGCAGCACGCCTTCCACCAGCAGCAGCAGCAGCAGCAGCAGCTGCTGCCGGCGTCCGCCCAGCAGCCAGGCGCCGCCGCCGCCGCCGCGCGACGCGCCTGGTCGCACGGCCAGCTCACCTCCACCTCATCCCCCGACGCCGCTGCCGCTGCCTCCGCGGCCGGCGGCCTGGCGGCGCCTTCCGCGCCGCTGCTGCCGCCCCCCCCTGGTGGTGGCGGGCGGCTCAGCAACCTCGGGCGCCCCTCCACCGACGGACTCCCCTCCGGCGTGCCGTGGGGCGCACTGCCGGGCCCCCGCGCTGGTGGCATGGACATGGACGCTCAGGGTATAGCCAGGCCCTCGTCCACGCCCTCGCTGCCCACCGTGGTGGAGCATGACCAGCTGCCCATGCAGCCCGGAGATGAACCCGCCTGTCCGCCGCCGCTGGCGCCGGCACCTGACGCCACTGCACCACTGGACGCGCAGCTGGCGCCACAGCCGCCACCTCCGTTCTCTGCCATGGCGCCGAGGGTTTCGCTAGGGTCGGCGGCGCACCCAGGCGCGCAGGCCGCGCGGCAGTGGCTGCTGGGCGGCGCCGGCGAGGCGGCTCCCCATGCGCCAAGCCCTACGCCCTCACCTCCGCCGCCGCCCTCCTCCTCCAACGCCTCCCCCACGCTGTCGGCGCCGGCGCCGCAAGCCTTCGCAACCGCGGCGGGCGGCGCGCAGCAGCTGCAGCAGCAGCAGCAGCAGCAGCAGCAGCAGGCAGGGCCGTTTGCCCGCATCCCGCTGCCCCCCAGCGCCGACGGCGGCGGCGGCGGCGGCGGAGGGCAGGCGGCGGGGGCCTGGGCAGGAGGCGCCTGGGCGGCGCCGGCGGCGGCGACGCCGCGGCAGCTGGAGCCGTCGCCGCGAGGCGTTTGGACGGCTTCGGCCGCCGCCGCCGCCGCGCCACCACCGCCGTTGCCGCCGCTTCCCCCCGTAGGCGCGGGCGCGCCCATGGGCGGCGGTGCGGTGGGCGCCGTGCGGCAAAGCCCTACCCGATACCCTCGCATGGGGTGGGGAGGCGGCGGCGGCGGCGGCGGCGGCGGCGGCGGCGACGGCGGCAGCCTGCTGTCCGCTGACGTGGCGGCGCTTGTGGGGGCCATGGGGGCGTCCATGGGTGTGGCCGGCGGCGGCGGCGGCCAGGGCGCGGGCGGGCAGGTCGGGGCGCAGAGACCTCATGCGGGGCGTGCGGCGCGGTACCGCTACAGCAGCGCCGCGTCTGGGCTCGGCGACGCTGAGGATGCAGACGCGACCATGGCGGACGTGGCAGCGGCCGGCGACGCACCGCCGCCGCCGCCGCTGCCGCTGCTGACGCTGTACCCTCCGGGGGCGCCGCCGCATGGGCCGGCGCAAGCCCCGGCGCAACCCCTAGGGCGGCAGGAGGGCGCCGGCACGGCCGAGTCGTCGCCGCAGGGCTCGGGCGACCCGAACCCTAACGCCGCCGCCGCCTCCATGCAGGGCGGCGGGGTAGGGTTTACGCGCGGCGGCGGCGGCGGGTTTGCCATGGGTTGGGGGTCCATGCGCAGCGGCCGCGTGAGCAACGGCAGCGGCGCCGCCGCCGCCCGGGGCTGGCGCGCGCGCATGAGCGCGCACGGCGGCGGCGGCATGGGAGGGGGAGGGTTCGGCGAGGGCTTGGGCGCGCTGGCGGCGGGCGCGCACCACGGCTTGCGCCGGCCGCAGGGCCTGGGCGGCCCGGCGGCGGCGGCGGCGTCCATGCAAAGCCCTGACGAGGACATGGAGGACACCGATGCCGCCGCCGCCGCTGTCCCCGCCGCTGCCGCTGTCCCTGCGGTGGCGGGGGTCGGAGCGGCGGGAGCGCCGCCGCCGCTGGCGGCGGCGACGTCAGCGTTTGCGCTGCCGCCGGGCGCGGGCGGCTTCACCCTGGGCTCTGGCGGTGCGGGCGCTGGTGCCGGCGCTGCCCCATTCCCCCACCGGCGCTACCACCACCAGCGCGGCGCCAGCTGGGGCGCGGCGGCGGGCGGCGGCGGCGGCGCATGGGGCGAGGGCTTTGGCGAGGGCTTTGCGGGCGGCGCGGCGCAGCAGCAGCGGGCCGAGAGCTGGGTGCGGGAGATCGCCGTCATGAAGGGGCTGTCGCACCCGAACATCGTGCGGCTCGTCGAGGTGAGGGTTTGGAGGGCATGGGCGTGGGCTTGGGCGTGCACTGGCGTGGATGGACAGGCGGCCAGGACGCCGCTGCTTTTGGGGGGCTCCTGTCTTTCTTGGGCAGAGGCAACGACAGCAGTGCGCTCGTCGTCCGGCTGCCGTGCCGGTTGGTGGGGAGGGGAGGGGAGCACGCGGATGGGGCGTGCCAGGTGGAGGACCTGTGCACCTGGCCTTGTGCAGGTGATTGACGACCCCGCCAGCGCCGTGCTTGTCTGACCTCGACCTGGCTCTTCTGCTTTTGGTTTCCTTTCTTTTCGTCCCGCGCAGGTGATTGACGACCCCGCCAGCGACATGCTGCTCCTGGTGATGGAGTATGTGGAGGGCATGTCCCTGCACCCGCACCGCCTGGACAGCAGCCACTGGGAGGCCGTGCCTGAGCACGAGGCCTGGCGGCGGGCGCGCGACGTGCTGCAGGGGCTCGACTACCTGCACTTCCACGGCGTGGTGCATGGTGAGGGCTTTGGTGGGGGGCTGAGGGCTTTGGGCGCGGGCAGGGAGGGGTGCTGGGGTCGTTGGAACACCGTCGCGCACCGGCGCATGGTGAGGAGGGCTGTTGGGGCCAGGGTGACGCGACCGCTAGGGGCAAGGGCGTCGTGGCCTGCCGCCTCCGTTTCGGGCAGCCGCCTCCGTTTCGGGCAGGGCGCCGCCAATGGCAGGTGGCTGTCGCGCACGGCGGCGGCGGTGCGCTCATCGTTTCTCTTCGGTTTTTGTGCGGCTGCGATGTTGTTGCCTGTCCAGGCGACCTCAAGCCGGCCAACCTCATGCTCGACAACAACACGCGCCAGGTGCGTGCGAGCGAGAGTGCGCGCGCACTTGCATCGCGCTTGCATTGAGGCACAGGGCCGCGCGTGAGCACGCGAGCGTGCCCCAGCGCTCCCACTGAGCCTGCCGGGCGCGGCGGCGGCGGCAGCCCACGGCCGGGCGCACGCGTGCGCGGCCGCCGCGGCCCTGTCGCCTCAGTCGCCCCACCTCACTGCGCCTCCCCGCGTGGCCTGCGGCTGCAGCGCATGGCGATGTGGTTTGCAGGCGCCGCCTCGGCCCCCGGCTGCCTTGCCCCCGCCTGCGCCTTGCTTCTCTTGCCCATCGAGAGGGTAGCCGGCTCTTGCTGCCTCCGCCACGTCCCCCTTTCCCATTCTTTCAGTCAAGATTGCGGACTTTGGCTCAGCTGTCGCAAGTCCTCACACGCTCCTTGTTTCGCCTTGTCTTTCTCTCCCATTCTCAGGTCAAGATTGTGGACTTTGGCTCGGCCGTCATCACCAACCCCGGCGGCGTGCGGCGCGGGGGCTTTGCCACGCCCATGGGTGGCGGCGTCATGAGCTGCACGCCCGCCTTCCGCTCGCCAGAGAGCCTCAAGGCCGGGTACCAGCCCAGCTTTGAGGTGCGCGGCCGTTTTGCATGGAGGTGGAGGGTTGAGGGCTTGCAGGTAGCACTTCCTGTAGGAGGGACACGTCATCGCCCAGCTGCTTCTCAGCCGCTCAGCGGCTTTGGAGCTCATGCCTTGCAGCGCCCCCCCACCATGCTTTCACGCAACGCCGGCGTCCGGCCCTCCTGCAGATGGGCACGCCGTCTCCCACCCGTGGCTGAGGGGTGGCCTCTTGACCGACCCAGTGCCTCGCCTTCCCCAAATGCAATTGCCCGCCCTCTTGTAATCCTGCAGATGGACATGTGGGCGCTGGGCGTCACCATCTTCATGTGGCTGTGGGGGCAGCTGCCCTACAACGGCGCCGCGCCCTTCCTCATCTACGAATGCATCCGCCGCAAGGAGCTGGTGCTGCCAGAGGACTCGGAGCGCCTGCGCGTGTCGAGGGAGGTGCGGGACTTCCTGGCCAAGCTGCTGGACAAGGTGAGGGCTTTGGGGGCGCGCATGGGTGGGGTTTAGGGTGGGCGGGGGGGGCTCGGAGCGCCTGCGCGTGTCGAGGGAGGTGCGGGAATTCCTGGCCAAGCTGCTGGACAAGGTGAGGGCTTTGGGGGCGGGCTTTGGGCCAGGGCTTTTGAGGGTAGGTTTATGGGGCGCGTGTCTCGTGACCTCTTGCCTCTTGCCAGGTCCGCATCGTCCCTGGCGCTCCCTCCTCAAGTGTGCGCGCGCGAACGGCCCCTGATGACTTGACCCCCTCGCTTGTGCTGACGCGCCGAACCTGCCTGCACTCGCGACGCAGGACCCCGCCAAGCGTCTGGACGTGGTGGCCGCCCTCCAGCACCCCTGGGTGACCGGCAGGGGCACCGCACCCCTCCCCATCATCCAGCGCACCCCCCTCCTCCCCGGCCCCGCGCCCGTCCCGCCAGCCTCCGCCCAGTCGCACCCCACGCCCTCTCCCACCTCCTCCGCTGGCGTCCCCGCGCCGCCGCCGCTGCACCACCAGCCCCACCACCCGCCGCCCGCCGCGCACGGCGGCGGGCGGCAGGCGGACGCGGTGGCCATGGAGGCGCGAGCCCTCGGCCAGGGCGCGGCGCCCTCCTACGCCCAGCAGCAGAGCATGCAGCTGGAGGCGGTGCCGCCTTGCAACCACCCGCCAGACGTGCCGGGGGCCGTGCCCTGCCAGTGCGGCCAGCACGCCGCGCCGCCGCCGCTGTCCCAACCAGGCCACGTCCTGATGAGGCAACCCTCCTTGGCGTCCATGGGCGGCGGCGGCGGCAGCGGCCCCAACTCCTCGCTGCTGCAAGCCCTCCCCGAGGGCGTGGCCATGGAGGAGGCGGCCAAGCAGCTGCACCACCGGCTGAGCGGCGGCGCGCAGCAGCAGCAGCCCTGGGCGGCGGCGGCAGGGCACGCGGCCCTCGCCCCGCCCTCGCAGCCGCCGCCACAGCAGCAGCAGGCGGCGGCGGCGGAGGCGGACGCGGGGTTGGTGGTGGTTGGGCCGCAGGGCGAGTCGAGCGAGCTTTCGGCGGGGCAGCGGGCGGGCAGCGCCGGCGGCGCCGGTGGTGGCGGCGGCAGCGGCGGCGGCGCGTCGCTGGTGGGGCAGAAGCGCCTCCGCTACACGCCGCAGCGCATGATCAGCCAGGAGGAGCTGGACCGGGCCATTGCAAAGGCGCTGGGCGGCCCGGTGCTGAGCGAGCGCATGGGTGAGGGCGTTAAGGGGCTTTGGCGTGGAGGGGCAGAGGGGCGCTTTCGCCTCGTTCGGGGACTTGAGTCGCCACCCCGATTGCCCTGCTTCTCCCCACCTTGCCACCTCTTCTGCGGCCGTGTTCACCCTGCCCCCCACCCGCTTCCTGCAGGCATGGTGTTTTGGGAGTCGCGGCAGCAAGTCCCTCGTGCACCTTTCCTCACCTTGCCACCTGCCTTGTGCCCCCCGCCCGCTTCCTGCCCGCAGGCATGGTGTTTGAGGAGGTGCGGCTGCAGCCCCGGCAGCAAATCATCCGCGCCGGCGACCCCGTCGACACCATCTACCTCATCGCCCAGGTCCGCCGCCATGGGCAGGGCTTAGCGCTCTTAGGGCTCAGGGCATACCCTGGCGATTTGCCACCGACCTGCGCTACAGGCTGGGGCCCTCGCCGCCCTCGCCCTGCTCCATGCCCTCCAACCCGAATTAAACCCTAGCGCCCATGTGCGCGTGCAGGGCGAGGTGGAGATTTACCAGGAGCTGGCGCCGGAGGAGGCGGCGGCCGCCGCGCTGCTGCTGGGCGGCGGGCCCTTCGGCTCCAACGGCGGGCGCGGCGGCGGCACTGGCGGCGGCGGCGGCGGTTGCGGCGGCGGGCCCTCCAGCGGCAGCATCCTCGCCACGTTGCTGGAGGCGCCACTTGCGCCGCACCCCACGCCCGCGCCCAACCGACTTCAACCGCCGCCACCCGACGCGGCGCCCGCCCACCTCTCGTCGTCCGGCGCGGCCGCGGCGCCGTGCGCCGGCCACGCCCTGGTCGAGGGCTTGGACATGGAGATGGCGGCGCCGGGCGGCGCGCTCGAGCGCATGAGCACGGGCGCCGGCGGCGGTGGCGGGCGGTTGCGGCCTGATGAGCCAGACGACGCGTCGCTGGCCATGGCGGTGGCGGCGGGCGGCGCAAGCCCCGACGAGGGCTTGGTAGCCGCCGGCATGGAGAGCAGCGCCTTTGGCAGCGTGTTCCGGGGCCGGGCGCTCACGACGCTCAGCGAGCAGCACAGCATGGCGCTGTCGGACGGGCTCCAGCACCAACCGTCGAGCGCGCTGACGCTGGGGCCTCAACCGCCGCACCAACCGCCGCCAACCGCCGAACTGTCGGCGGCGCCGTCGGCGCCGCTGCCGCCCAACCCGCACCCCACGCCAGCACCCTCCCTGGACCTGGACCGCCGCGGCGCCAACTGGGCAGCCACGCTCCTCCCCGACCACTCGGCCCCGCCGCACGTGCCCCCGCCCAACCGCCAACCGCCAACCGCCGCGGCCGCCGCCACGCCCACGCTGCTGAGCGCCGTGGCCGCCTCGCTGGCGCAGCCCATCATCGGCGGGCTGGTGCACCACAGCGGCGGCGGCACCGGCGCCGGCGGCCGCGCGCACAAGACCACCCTCTTCGCCGGCCCCTCGGTCGTCGGCCTCAGCCAGCTGATCCTCCAGCGGCAGCAGCAGCAGCAGCAGCAGCAGGACGGCGCTGCCGCCGTTGCCGCCGCCGGGCCGCCGGGCCGCAGCGCGGTCGACGAAGCACAGCACGCACAGCAGGCGCAGCAGGCGCAGATGCTGGAGGAGGAGGACGAGGACGACGAGGAGGAGGGCTTCCTCGACGCAATCGCCTCGCCGCTGCTGTACGCCGTGGCGCTGGACGCGTCTCCCGCCGGCGGCGGCGGCGGCGGCGGCGGCGGCGGCGGCGGCGGCGGGGCGGCGAGGCCGGCGCGGGCCGCGCAGCAGCTGTACGTGCTCAGCAGCGCCGGGAGCGGCGGGCTGAGCGCGGCCGGCGGCGACGCGGAGGCGCGGCGGGCCGCAGCGGGGCCGCCGGTGCTGATCCTGGCGGTCAAGGGCCCCGGCGACACGCTAGGGTTCGCAACCCTAGACGCGTTGGGGTCGCCGCAGGAGGCGCGCGGGGCGGCGGCGGGGGGGCGGCGGGGGAGCCAGGCGGCTACGCGGAGTGGGTCGGCGGACGTGGCGGCGGGGGCGGCGCGGCCGCAGGCGGTGGCGGCGGGCGCGTCGGTGTACGCCACGCCGCAGGAGAGCAGCCTGATGCAGACGGAGACTGGTTCGGAGAGTGGCGGCGGCGGCGGCGGCGACGGCGCTGCGACGCGTACGGGCGAGAGCGACGGGGGCGGCGGCGTGGCGGCGGCGGCGGCGGCGACGGTGCCGCCTCAAGCCTCCAAGAAGGGCGTGGAGGGGGAGGGCGGTTGCCGCGCGGCGTCGGCGTCGGCGTCGGGGACGCCGCCGCTGAGCCCTAACCAGGGCTTTGGCGGCGGCGGCGGCGGCTCCATGCGGCGACGGGCCGGCCCCTCGCACCACCACCACCACAGCAGCCACCACCACCACTCGCGCCACCACCGCCACCGCCACGCCGTCTCGGCGCAAGGCAGCTTCAGCGCCGCTCCCGCCCCCGCCGCCGCAGCCGCATCGCCCAGCGCTGAGGGCACGCCCGCCCCCGCCTCTGCGACCGCCGCGCTGAGCCCCAGCCCCAACGCCGCCGCCCCCGCTGCGCCCTGCCCCTCGCCGTCCGCCGCCGCCGCCGCCATGCCGGCGCCGCCGCCGCGCCCAACCTGGCAGGCGCACGTGCGCGCGCGCGGCGAGGTGGTTGCGTTCCGCGCCGACCTCGCCAGGGTGGAGCGCCTCGCATGCGAGTACCCCGAGTTAGGGTCTGCCATGCGGCACATTGCCGTGCAGCAGGAGACGGACCTGCTCGTGTCCGAGGCGCTGCGGCAGTTGAGGCTGGTGTCAGCCAGCATCCCTGCCGCGCTGGCGGCAGGGCTGGGCATCCCTGCCGGCGCCAGCCTGGTGGGGCCGCACCCGCCGCCGGCGCCGGGAGCAGCGTTTGCCGCCGTTCCCGCGCCCCAGCAGCAGCAGGTGGCGGCGGAGGGCGGGGGGAAGGGCGGGGAGGCGGCGGGGGGCGCGGCGCGGCCGGGCGGGGTGGTGGTGGTGGACGGGAGGGGGTGAGGAGGAGGCGTCGAAGCGAGGGAGCGAGGGTGTTGGGAGAGGAGAGGGGAGTGTGTGGGTGGGCACCGCATGCGCGCGGTGTTCGCTTTGCCCCGCTGCTGCCCGTGCTGCTGCCTCGCACTTGCACAGCCTCTTTGCTGCCTGTGGGCCCCGCCCTCCTGGCTTGTCGCTTGTCCCTCGCGCCGTTGCGCACCCACGCTCTCTGCATGTTTGAGGGACTTGGGAGCGTCCTGAGGTCTCCCTTGTGGGGCTTAGGGTTTAGCGGGCACGCTGCCTGGCCGCCGCGGGGGGGCCGGGGCCGGCCGCGGCGAGAGGGAGGCTCAGGGCCGCCAGATGATGCAACGCGCCGCGCGGCGCAGCTGTATGCGCGCGCGCGGGTCGCGCGCGCGCCATTTCGTTTTCGTTTCCGCTTCGGGTCGAGGGGCGCGCGCCGTCCGCGACGGCTGCTGTGCTCCCTCCCTTCTGTTTCCTCCCTTCGTTCCTCCTCCCTGTGCCCCTTCCTCCTCCTCTCAAGTGCTGGAGCTGCTCCGCCTCCTCTTTCACGGGAGAGAGGCAGAGAGGGTTGGAGAGAGGCATAAGGCGGCTGCGTCAGGGGCAGCCCGCGCCGTTTGTGGGACACGCGCCGTTCGGACGAAATGACCGTGTGCGTACCACGTGTGTGTGCGTTGGACAGCGGCGGGGCGTGCGCGGCGGAAGGGGGGGGCGGCATCCACCACCACCAAGGGCCGGTCGCGCGCCCGCCGACGGTGTTTTTTCTCGTGTTTCGGTGGATGCGTTTCGGTGGATGCACACTCTGGATGGGGCACCGCGACGCATCGGCATCGTGCAAGCAAAACGCTCTGCCTTTCTTCCTCCCTGCTGTCATCCGGCTTGCTTTGCTTGCGGGAGAGGGCGGCCAGCGGGCGACGGCGGTAGCAAGAGGGGGGCAGGCAGGCGGCGCGTGGTGTCGGGGGCGATGCCGCGCCCAGCCCGGAGCGGGAGCAGCAGGCACGCGCCGCGACGTGGCGGTTGGGGGTTGGTTGGTTGCTCGCGTGCGCCGCTCCCTGCTCTGTTTTGGCA
>VFQP010004839.1_pt1 | contig 12166 bp, 12 predicted proteins | sample 3512351 | NCBI WGS metagenome assembly VFQP01 (sample SAMN10412372, study PRJNA504923) | tailings metagenome | isolation source: Relicate 1 Philex TSF1 revegetated site | place: Philippines: Tuba, Benguet | collected 2017-08-29 | reverse complement strand
AGTGGGGCCTGGATCTGGCAGCGCGCCAGATCAACGCCGCCGGCGGCGTGGCCGGCCGCCCGCTGGAACTGGTCTACGAAGACGAAGAGGCCAACCCCGCCGTGGCCGTGCAGAAGGCCGAGAAGTTGTTCCAGGTGAACAAGGTCGATTTCCTGACCGGCACCGTCAACAGCGGATCCACGCTGGCCGTGGGCCAGCTGGCCGAGCGCAACAACCGCCTGATTGCGACCACGGTGTCGTTCGCGGACTCGATCACCGGCGACAAGTGCTCGCCCAACGTGTTCCGCGTCAACGCGCGCGCCGGCATGCAGTCGGCCGCCCTGGCCGACTGGCTCGCCGGCACCAAGCCGAACGCCAACGTGTTCTACCTCGGCCCTGACTACGAGATGGGGCGCAGCACCGTGGCGGCCTTCAAATCGGCCACCGAGGCCAAGGGCTCGAAGTCGGTGGGCGAGGTGTTCGCGCCGCTGGACAACAAGGACTACTCGCCCTTCTTCGGCCAGATGCGCTCGGCCCGCCCGGCGGTGATCTACACGTCCGTGGCGGGCAACGACACCGTGCGCCTGTTCTCGCAGATGGCCGAATTCGGCATCAGCCGCAACGTTCAGGTGGTGGGCGCCTCGGGCACCGTGACCTCGCAGAACCTGCCCGCCATCGGCAAGACGGCCGACGGCTTCGTGACCGGCGTAGGCTATGCCACCAGCATCGACTCGCCCGAGAACCGCAAGTTCGTGGCCGATTTCGAGGCCGCCAACAAGTCGGCACCCGACCTGTACGGCGCCGACAGCTACGGCGTGCTGTTCTTCTACAAGGCCGCGGTCGAGAAGGCTGGCAGCACCGACACGGACAAGGTGCGCACCGCCATGCGCGGCCTGCAGTGGAACACGCCGCAGGGCACCAAGACCATGCGCGCCGGCGACCACCAGGCCATGCAGGACATGTACGCCATGCGCGTGAACGGTGGCAAGTTCGAACTGGTGGGCCAGGTCAAGGCCGACGCCGCCATCGGCGCCGACGCCTGCAGCCGCTTCTGAGCCAGGCCAGGAGAGCAACACCATGAGCAACGCCCTGGAGTGGCTGCAGTTCGTGCTGGCACCGCAGATGATCAACGGCCTGTCCATCGGCGTGGCCGTGGTGTTGATGGCGCTGGGCCTGACCATCATCTTCGGTTTGCTGGATGTCATCAACATGGCCCATGGCGAGTTCTACGCCATCGGTGCCTATCTGGCCGTGGCCCTGCTGGGCCTGGGCCTGTCGTTCTGGTGGGCGCTGGTCCTGACGCCGCTGCTGATGGCGGTGCTGGGCTACGCCACCGAGCGCGGCCTGATCCAGCGCGTGTTCCACAGCAAGGACCGCCATACGCTGACCCTGCTGCTCACCTTCGGCGTGGCGGTGGTGCTTGAAGACGCGCTCAAGATCGTCTTCGGCGCCAATCCCTTGCGCCTGGATGCACCCATCAGCGGTGCCACCGAGATGGTGGGCCTGTTCTTCCCCAACTACCGGCTGTTCGTGATGTTGTTCGGAGGGGTTCTGATTGCCGCGGTCTGGCTGCTGGTGTTCCGGACCTCGGTGGGCGCTGTGGTGCGCGCCGCCGCCTACGACCGCCACATGAGCGCGTCGCTGGGCGTGCCGGTCCACCGCGTCTATGCCGCGACCTTCGCCTTCGGCGTGGCCTTGGCGGGCATCGCGGGCGTGCTGCTCGCGCCGATCTACTCGGTATTCCCCACCATGGGGCGCGACTTCGTGCTCATCGCCTTCAGCGTGGTGATCATCGGCGGCATGGGCTCCATCAAGGGCGCGGTGCTGGCCGGCCTGCTGCTCACGCAGGTGCAGTCCATCTCCAGCCTGTACATCTCGCCGGTGTGGAGCGATCCGCTGCTGTTCGGCATCATGGTGCTGGTGCTGATGTGGCGCCCGCAGGGCCTGTTCGGAAAACTCGGGAGCGCCTGACATGAGCACACCGGCATCCTCCTCCACGCTGGCACCACGCCAGAACGCGCTGGGCACCCCGGCGGTGGCTGCGCCGCCGCGCCGCTCGGCGGCCTCCTGGCTGGCCATCCTGTTCTTCGCCGGCGCTTTGCTGTTCGGCGCCACCGCGCTGGCCCTGGGCGACGTGTTCTACCTGCGCCTGGCCACCGAGGCCCTGATCTTCGGCGGCCTGGCGCTGTCGGTGGACCTGCTGCTGGGCCGGGTCGGGCTGCTGCCCCTGGGGCAGGCCCTGTTCTTCGGCCTGGGCGCCTACGTGTCGGCGCTGGTGCTCAAGCACTGGAGCGACTCCTTCTGGCTGGCCCTGGGCAGTGCACTCGCGTTCAGCGCGCTGGCCGGGCTCATCGGGGGCCTGATCGCCATCCGCGCCCGGGGCGTGTACTTCGCGCTCATCAGCTTCGGCATGGCGCAGGTGCTCTCCAAGGTGGTCTACAACACGCGCGAGCTCGGCGCTTCCGACGGCATCATCGGCGTGCCTGCCGCTGCGGTGGCACCGGGCCTGAGCTCGGGCACGCCCGAAGGCTTCTTCCTCGTGGTGCTGGCCTTCATCGGTGCGGTCTACCTCGGGCTGCGCTACCTGATGGACACCCCCGTGGGCCGCCAGCTCGACGCCATCCGGACCAACGAGCACCGTGTGGCCTTCCTGGGTGTCGATCCGTGGCGCTACAAGCTGGCCGCCTTCGTGGCCGCGGCCTGCATCGCTGGCGCGAGTGGCGCGCTCTATCCCATGCTGCGCGGCTTCGTCTCGCCTGAGCTGATGTTCTTCCAGGTGTCTGGCAACGCGATCATCAACGTCATCGTCGGTGGCACGGGAACACTGATCGGGCCGCTCTACGGCTCGGCCATCCTCACCGGCCTGCGTTCCGTGGTGGGCTCCTTCACCGCGCATCACCACATCGTCATCGGCGTGATGTTCGTGATCGTCGTGATCGTGATGCCACGGGGCCTGATCGGCTACGCCACACCGGCATTGCAACGCTGGCTGGACGCCCGCCGCAAGCGCAAGGAGACCCGTCCATGAGCGCCATTCTTTCCGTGCAGGGGCTGAGCGTTCAGTTCGGCGCCCTCAAAGCTGTGCACGATGTGAGCTTCGAGGCCCAACCAGGTCGCATCACGGCAGTCATCGGGCCCAACGGGGCGGGCAAGAGCAGCCTGTTCAACCTCATCAGCGGCGCCATCCGGCCCACGGCCGGCGCCGTGCGCTTCGAAGGCGAGGACGTGACGGGACAGGCGCCCCACCAACTGCTGGCCAACGGTCTTTCGCGCTCGTTCCAGATCACCAACCTGTTCTTCGACCTGACGCTTCGCGAGAACCTGCGCCTGGCCGCGCAATTCCTGGAACGCGGTCGGGGCTTGTTCCAACCGCTGGCCCACAGCACCACCGCCTGGCAGCGCGTCGATGAGCTCCTGGACCAATTCGACCTGCGCGCCAAGGCCGATGAGCTGGCCGGCTACCTGTCGCACGGCGAGCAGCGGCGCCTGGAGATCGCGGTGTCACTCGCCTCGAGACCGCGCATGCTGCTGCTCGACGAGCCCACCCAGGGCATGAGCCACACCGACACGCGCGAGACCGAGACACTGATCCGCGGCCTGTCGCGTGACCACGGGCTGTCCATCCTGCTGGTGGAACACGACGTTGAACTGGTGATGCAACTGTCGGACCACGTGGTCGTGATGCACCAGGGCCAGAAGCTGGCCGAAGGCACGCCGGCCGAGGTGCGTGCCAATCCAGCGGTGCAGGCCGCCTACTTCGGGGAGATTCACTGATGCTCGAACTCAAAGGCGTTCATGCCCACTACGGACTGAGCCACATTCTGCAAGGCATCGACCTGCGCGTGGGCAAGGGCGAAGTCATTGGTCTGTTCGGTCGCAATGGTGTGGGCAAGACCACGGTGATCAAGACCATCGCGGGCTGGGTATCCCCCTCTTGCGGACAGGTGCTGTTCGACGGCGAGCGTCTCGACGGTGTCAGCGCCGATCAGATCTGCCGCCGTGGCATCGGGCTGGTGCCCGAGGACCGGCGCATCTTTCCCGGTTTGACGGTGGAAGAGAACCTGCGCCTGGGCCAGATGCAATGCCCCTCGCGCAGCCGCATCGAATCCCGTCGCCGTCTCGACGAGATTTACCAGCGCTTTCCCCGCCTGGCCGAACGTCGGCGTCAGATGGGGACCACCCTCTCTGGCGGCGAACAGCAGATGCTGGCCATCGCGCGCGTGCTGGCGGGTGCGCCACGTTTGCTGCTGATCGACGAGCCCACGGAAGGCCTCGCGCCGATGATCGTTGACGAGATCTTCGATTTGATCGGCAAGTTGTCCCGCGAAGGAACGCCCATCGTCCTCGTCGAGCAGAACGTGCATCGCGCGTTGCGGCTGACCACGCGGCACTACCTGATCGAACGCGGTCAGGTGGTCGCCGAAGGGAACTCCAGCGATCCGGGCGATGTTCAGGCGCTGATGGGTCGCATCAGCGTGTAGGCGCCGAACGTTCGGGGTCACGCGATGCGGGCGCTCAGCGCGCCGACAGGTCCGCTTGCCATGACGGCGGCGCGACACTTTCTTGACGGCGTGTTGACGCCCCGGTGGCACCCGTTCAAGGAAGCTGCTCTGGCTCTTTCCACTCGGTGGACATGGCTTTTGCAGCCGGCCTGATAACGTGTAGCCGTCCGCACTCTTTCGAAAGCCCGCCATGCGCCTCATTGCCATCACCCTCATGTTCGCTTTTGCGTTCGCCAACACCGCCCACGCCGAAGAAATCGGCTCGGTCGACACCGTCTTCAAGTTCATCGGACCCGACCACAAGATCGTGGTCGAGGCCTACGACGACCCCGGCGTGGCGGGCGTCACGTGCTACGTGTCGCGTGCCAAGACCGGCGGCATCAAGGGCGCGTTCGGCCTGGCCGAGGACAAGTCCGAGGCCTCCATCGCCTGCCGGCAGGTGGGGCCGATCGCCATCGCCAAGCCCCTCAAGGAACAGGAAGAGATCTTCAGCGAGCGCACCAGCCTGATCTTCAAGCGGCTGCGCATCGTGCGCATGGTGGACGCCAAGCGGAATTCGCTCGTGTACCTCACGTATTCCGACCGCGTGATCGAAGGTTCGCCGCAGAACTCGGTGGCGGTGGTGGCCGTGGATCGCGCTACGCCGATTCCGGTGCGTTGAAGGACGGAAATCGCACCACCTGTTGGCTGGGAGGCTTGAACATGGCCGCCTCGAACAGCGGGTGCGATAGCCAGCTTGCCAGCCAGCTCTTCAGTGCCGGCATGGGCAGTGTCCCGAACCAGGCCGGCTCCACCGCCGCGAACTGGCGCACGAACGGGAAGACGGAAATGTCCGTGGCGCAGGCGCTTTCGCCGCCCAACCGAGGCGAGCGCTGCAACCGCGCTTCCAGCGGCTTCAAGAGGGTTTCCACCGCGGCGTCACGGTGCAATACTCGGTCCGCGTCGTCGAAACGTTCAGGGTATTTGTAGCGGTCGAGGTGGTGCTTGAACGGGCCATCGCACGCACGGAGCAGGTCAAGGTTGTCCGGGCTTTGCGCCCGCATCCACCAGTGTTGCGGGTCACTCACGCCAAACGCCCATTGCATGATGTCCAGGCTCTGCTCGAGCACACCCCCATCCACCAGCCGAAGCACGGGAACCGTGCCCTTGGGTGACAGGGCCAGCAGGGCCGCGGGCTTGTCGCGCAGCACGATCTCCTGCGCGTCGAAGGCAATGCCCGCCACCAGCAAGGCCATGCGCGCCCGCATGGCGTAAGGGCAACGCCGGTAGCTGTAGAGCAGGGGCACGGGGGCAGGGGTCATGGGAAAGGATTAAATCCCACGGCATGCCCCTTTCCCGCCAAAACCCGTCCCCCTCTGCGAAAATCTCGGCCATGAACGCCACCAACACCACCGAACTCATGCACACCCTGGGCCAGCAGGCCAAGGCGGCTTCGGCGCTCATGGCCAAGGCCAGCGCGGCCGACAAGCTGGCGGCACTGCGCGGCCTGGCCGCCCTGCTGCGAGCGAACGTGGATGCGCTGCAGGTGGACAACGCGAAAGACCTGGAGCGCGCCCGCGCCAACGGCCTGTCCGAGCCCATGGTGGACCGGCTCAAGCTCACGCCGAAGGTCATCGAGACCTGCGCGCAGGGCTGCGAGCAACTGGCGGCCATGCCCGACATCATTGGCGACATCACCGGCATGAAGCAGATGCCCAGCGGCATCCGCGTGGGCCAGATGCGTGTGCCCATCGGCGTCTTCGGCATGATCTACGAGAGCCGCCCCAACGTGACCATCGAGGCCGCGTCGCTGGCCATCAAGAGTGGCAACGCCGCCATCCTGCGCGGTGGCTCGGAGGCCATCGACTCCAACCGTGCCCTGGCCGAGCTGGTGCAGCGCGCCCTCACCGACGCCGGCCTGCCGGCCGATGCGGTGCAGCTCGTGCCCACCACCGACCGCGCCGCTGTGGGCCAGCTCATCACCATGCCGCAGTACGTGGACGTGATCATCCCGCGCGGCGGCAAGGGCCTGATCGAGCGCATCAGCGCCGAGGCCAAGGTGCCCGTCATCAAGCACCTGGACGGCAACTGCCACACCTACGTGGACGACCCGTGCGACATCGCCCTGGCGGTGAAGGTGACGGACAACGCCAAGACCCAGAAGTACAGCCCCTGCAACGCGACGGAAAGCCTGCTGGTGGCGCGCGCCGTGGCCCCGGAATTCCTGCCGCAGATCGGCGCGATCTTTGCGGCCAAGGGTGTGGAGATGCGCGCGTGCGAAGGCAGTCGGGCCATCCTGGCCGCGGTGCCCGGTGCGAACCTGAAGGCCGCGACCGAGGCCGACTGGTCCGAGGAATACCTGGCGCCCGTCATCAGCATCAAGCTGGTGGGCGGCGTGGACGAGGCCATTGCCCACATCAACCGCTACAGCAGCCACCACACCGACGCCATCATCACCACCCACCACGTGCACGCCCAGCGTTTCCTGCGCGAAGTGGATTCCGCCAGCGTGATGGTGAATGCGAGCACCCGCTTCGCGGATGGCTTCGAGTACGGGCTGGGCGCGGAAATCGGCATTTCCACCGACAAGTTCCACGCCCGCGGCCCGGTGGGTGTGGAGGGCCTGACCTCGCTGAAGTACGTGGTGCTGGGCGAGGGCGAAGTGCGCGGCTGAGCGCCGCCAGGGTCACCCGGCCCTGGGTCAGGCCGACGCGGATGCGCGTCGCGTGCCGGCCTTGCGGGTGCGGGCCGCAGGGATTTCCACCGTGCCGGACGCCGGCAGCAGCATCTGCAGCAGCGCAGCGACGTTCTTCTGCATGGTGGCAATGGCCTCGGGGTCCCCGTCCAGGTGCGAGAGCAGCGCCTGCTGGAACAGGCCATCAATGGCCGCGTAGGCCACCGCCGGGCTCAACGGCGTGGGTGCCGCGTTGCTGCGCAGCTCGGCCAGCCGCGCCACCACATTCCAGATCATTTTTTCCAGGCCCTGGTCGATCGTCGCCACGTCGTCGCGAAACGCGGCTTCGAACATGGCCTGTGAGCGCAGGTCGTACCACAGGCGGTGCAGCGGCGCCTCGGTGCTGAGGGTCTCGCCCAGCGTGGTGAGGAAGTCCTGCAGCAGACCGTCGGCGTCCTCGGCCTCGGCCACGATGCGGTCGTAGCGCGTGATGCACCGCGCCTTGTACTGGCGCACGCTGCACAGGATCAGGTCGGTCTTGTCCTTGAAGTAGTAGTGCAGCACGCCGTGCGAATACGCCGAGTTCTGCGCGATCTCGCGCAGGCTGGTCCGCGCGTAGCCAAGGGAGGCCAGCGTCTGCAGCGTCGCCTCGCCCAATTCGGCGCGGCGCTGCTCGAACTTGTCCACGGTGGGTTTGGGTGCGCGCATGGTGCCGGCAAAGATAGCACAGCAGCACCGCACCCGATGGGGGCAAACCCCTATTCTTGTGACACTTGTCCAAATTTATTCTGACAAGTGTCAAAACTTCAACCAGGAGACAACATGACGAGCTACAACTTGACGGGCCGACGCGCCCTCGTGACGGGCGGTGCCCGCGGTCTGGGCGCCGGCATGGCGCAGGCGCTGGCCAAAGCCGGCGCTGCCGTGATGGTGGGTGACCTGCTCGATGCCGAGGGACGGGCCACCGCCGAAGCCCTGCGCGCGGCCGGTGGAAAGGCCGGCTTCGTGCACATGGACGTGACGAAGGAAGCCGACTGGGAGCGTGCTGTCGCCGCCACGATCAAGGACCTGGGTGGTTTCGACATCCTCATCAACAACGCCGGCATCGAGATCACCGCGCTGGTGACCGAGGTCGAGGCGGACAGCCTGCGCAAGATGTTCGACGTCAACGTCGTCGGCACCCTGCTCGGCATGAAGCACGCCTTGCGCGCCATGCGACCCGGTGGTGCGGCGGCCAAGGGCGGCGCCATTGTGAACATTTCGTCGGTGGCGGCCACCATCGCCTTTCCCGCGATCGCGGGCTACTCGGCCACCAAGTCGGCCGTGGACCGCGCCACCCGCGTGGCGGCCACCGAGGCCGGCAAGCTCGGCTACGGCGTGCGCGTGAACTGCGTCTACCCTGGCCTGGTGCCCACCGACATGGGCATGAAGCTGGCCGCCGACGTGGTGGCCGCTGGCCTGTTCCCGTCGCCCGACGCGGCGGTGGGCGCGATCATCGGCGAGACGCCGCTGGGCCGCCTGGGCGAGGTGGCCGACATGGCGGACGCGGTCGTCTTCCTGTGTTCGGACGCAGCGCGCTTCATCACCGGCATCGGCCTGCCGGTGGACGGCGGCATGGGCATGTGAACTTCAAGGAGACACCATGAGCAGCAACAAGAAACCCGTCATCGTCTACGGCGCCTCCGGCTACACCGGCCGCCTGGTCTGCGAGTACCTGCGCGAATACGGCATTCCCTTCATCGCGGCGGGCCGCAGCCGGGAGAAGCTGGAAGACGCCATGCGCTCGCACGTGCCCGGCATCGAGACCGCAGACCACGAAGTGGTCGAGGTCGAGCACAGCAAGGCCGCGCTCACCAAACTGTTCAAGGGCGCTTCGGTGGTGTTGAACACGGTGGGTCCGTTCGCCCGCTTCGGGCCGGAAGTGGTGCAGGCCTGCCTTGCCGCCGGCTGCCACTACACCGACACCACCGGCGAACAGGACTGGCTGATCACGCTGGACCAGGAATACGGCGCTGACTTCGCCAAGGCCGGCCTGCTGCTGGCGCCGGGGCTGGCGCAGATGTACACCACCGGCGAGATCGCCGCGCAGCTGTGCCTGGAAACGCCGGGCCTGGACACGCTGGACATCGCGGTGTTCTGGGGCGGCAGCCCGACCATCGCGTCCACGCAGACCATCCTGGTCAATGCCGCCACCTCCAAGGCCTTCCACCTCCAGGGCAAGCAGTACGTGGAATGGCAGCCCGATGCCGGCCTGTACCAGCTGGCGATTCCGGGGCAGCACGAGATGGCTTTGGCCTTGCCCTGGGGCGGTACCTCGCACCCGGTGTGGTTCAAGCGCGACCCGCGCGTGGCCAACGTCAAGGTGCTGGGGGGTGTGTTCAACAAGCCGCTCATGCTGGGTGTGCCGCAGATCGTGGCGGCCGCGCTCAAGGCCACCGAGGGCATGGACCCCGACCAGCGCTACGCCGCGCTCGCGGAGACGGCCGCCGGTGTGATGAACACCATGCCGCCGCGCGAGAACCCGCGGATCAACAAGTCCGTCGACTCGGTGCACGCCTCCGGCCCGCTGGGCCGCGCGCACTGCGTGATCTACGGCAACTGCAACTACAAGCAGACCGGCCTGCTGCAGGCCTTTGCCGCCAACTGGCTGCTCCAGCAGCCGCCGCTGCGCGCTGGTTTCGCCTCCGGCTGCCAGGCCTTCGGGCACCAGGCGCTGCTGGGCGCGCTGCGCCATTTCGGCCTCGTGCAGCCGCCGGTGATGACGGTCCACGTGTGAGGCCAGCGACGATGCAACTCGTCGATTACCTCGACAAAGGCGTGGAGCTCGGTGCGGATCGCCCGTGCCTCACCATGGGCGAGCTGGACCTGAGCTATGGCCAGGTCCAGCGCACCAGCTACCGCGTGGGCCGCGCACTGGTCCAGGCCGGCGTGGCGCCAGGCGACAAGGTGGCCGTGCTGTCGTCCAACGACGCCACGGCCTTCTCCTGCGTGTTCGGCATCTCGCGCGCCGCCGCGGTGTGGTGCCCCATCAACCCGCGCAACGAAGTGGCCGAGAACCGCTATGTGCTGCAGGCCTTCGATTGCGTGGCCCTGCTGTTCCACAGCCACTACGCGCCCATGGTGCAGGCCATGCGCGCCGAGCTGCCCGCGCTGCACACCCTGGTGTGCATCGACCGCGCGCTCGACTTCGCGCCCGCGCTGTCCGACTGGCTGGCCGACGTGGACGACGCGCCGTTGAGCATGGCGCCATCGGGCGAGATGGTGATGCTGCCCGGCACCGGCGGCACCACCGGCCAGCCCAAGGGCGTGATGCTCTCGGGGCGCAACCTGCAGACCATGACCGCGCTGACGCTGATGGGCTACCCCTTCGAAGGCCGGCCCACCTACCTGGCACTGGCGCCGCTGACGCATGCGGCCGGCGTGCTGTGCCTGCCCATCCTGGTGCTCGGCGGGCGCATCGTGATCATGCCCAAGCCCGACCTGGATGATTTTCTGGTGCAGATCGAGCGCCACCGCGTGACGCACACCTTTCTCCCGCCGACGCTGATCTACATGCTGCTCCAGCACCCCCGGCTGGCAGAGGCGCGGCTGGATTCGCTGCAGTGCTTCTGGTACGGCGCCGCGCCGATGGCGACCGCGCGGCTGGAAGAGGCCCTTGCGCGCATCGGGCCGGTGATGGCGCAGCTCTTCGGGCAGACCGAAGCGCCCATGATGGTGTCGATGATGTCGCCGCGCGAGCATTTCCACGCGGACGGTCGCATCGCGCACGAGCGCCTGAGCTCGGCCGGGCGGCCCGGCCCGCTGGTGCGCGTGGGCATCATGGACGATAACGGCCGGCTGCTGCCCGTCGGAGACGTCGGGGAGATCGTGGTGCGCGGCTCGCTGGTCATGATGGGTTACTACAAGAACCCCGAGGCCACGGCCGAAGCGAGCCGCCATGGCTGGCACCACACCGGCGACATCGGCCGGCTGTCCGAGGACGGCTACCTCTACATCGTCGACCGCGCCAAGGACATGATCATCAGCGGCGGCTTCAACGTGTACTCCGCCGAGATCGAGCAGACGCTGCTGCAGCACCCCGCCATCCAGGACTGCGCCGTGGTCGGGCTGCCCGACGACAAGTGGGGCGAGCGCGTGACCGCTGTGCTACAACTGGCGCCGGGTCAGAGCTTGACGGTCGAAGACACGCTGGCCTTCGTGAAGGCGCGGCTGGGCAGCGTGAAGACGCCCAAGCAGGTCGAGATCTGGCCGGACCTGCCGCGTTCCAAGGTGGGCAAGGTGCTCAAGAAGGAGGTGCGGGCCACGTTGCTGGGGCAGCAGACCGCCTGACCCGAGCGATTCACAACGCCGAGACAGGAGGCTGCCATGTGCCGGAACATCAAGACCCTGTTCAACTTCGAGCCGCCCGCCACCGAGCTGGAAATCCGCGACGCCGCGCTGCAGTTCGTGCGCAAGCTCAGCGGCTTCAATGTGCCGTCGCAGGCCAACGAGGCGGCCTTCGATCGCGCGGTGGAACAGGTGGCGGGCTCCGCGCGCGAGCTCATCCAGTCGTTGCGCACCACCGCGGCACCGCGTGACCGCGACGTGGAGGCGGCCAAGGCGCGCGCCCGGTCCGCGGCGCGTTTCGGGACGCCGAACTGACGACCCCTGGCCTGCACATCGCGGCCGCAGGCTTGAAAAAGCGGTCATTCGGCCCCATTACACTGGGTGTCTCCCACCCCATCCGTCTCCGCCATGGTCCCCCACCTCGTCACCGCCCTGACCGGCCCCATCAACGAGCTCGAACAGCGCATCCTCGAATCCACCCCGGTGATCGAGCGCTGGTTCCGCCTGGAATGGATGGAGCACACGCCGCCGTTCTACAGCTCGGTGGATGTGCGCAACGCCGGTTTCAAGCTGGCACCCGTGGACACGAACCTGTATCCCGGCGGCTGGAACCACCTGACACCCGAGATGCTGCCGCTGGCGGTGCAGGCCGCCATGGCCGCCATCGAGAAGATCTGCCCCGAGGCCAAGAACCTGCTGCTGGTGC
>VFQP010004838.1_pt1 | contig 12170 bp, 14 predicted proteins | sample 3512351 | NCBI WGS metagenome assembly VFQP01 (sample SAMN10412372, study PRJNA504923) | tailings metagenome | isolation source: Relicate 1 Philex TSF1 revegetated site | place: Philippines: Tuba, Benguet | collected 2017-08-29 | reverse complement strand
CCATTATGCCGACCGGATCGACGCCAACGATCCGGAAGGCGCCGCCGCCTGCTTCGCCGAGGATGGCGTCGGCGTCTACTGGCAGGATTGCATCGGGCCCAACGCCATCGCCGAGCGCCTGGCCGGCATCCTCGCCCACTTCGACGCCACGTCGCATCATCTGATCAACGTGCAGATCCGGCTGGACGGCGACAATGCCACAGCGCAGTCCTATGTCTACGCTTTCCACCGGGTGAAGGCCGACATGGACCGGCCGATGCATGTCTGGGGCCGCTGGGTCGACCGGCTGAGAAGGGTTGACGGCGCGTGGAAGTTCTCCCGCCGCGAGGTCGTGAGCGTGGGTAGTATCGGCAGCGTGCGGGTGCCGAACGACCTCGACCATCGGGGACATCCGGCACGGCTCTCGCGGTAGTCGTTACACCGGATATGGGCAGGGCGAATTTACCGGCTGGTAATCTTCTGCTGGCAATCTACCTCCTGTAACCTCCGCCCCATATTCCGCGCGACCGTGGATATTTTCCGGGAGCACGCCGCCACGGCGCCGCCACATGAACAAGGCCCTGACCGTCATACTGGCCACGGTCATGCTCGACGCGATCGGCATCGGGCTGATCATGCCGATCCTGCCCAGCCTGCTGCGCGAGTTGGGGCATGTATCCGAGATCTCGGCCACCTACGGACTGCTGCTCGCGCTCTATGCCGCCATGCAGTTCCTGTTCGGGCCGGTGATGGGCATGCTGAGCGACCGGTTCGGGCGGCGGCCGGTGCTGCTGGTCGCGCTGGGCGGCGCGGCTGTCGATTATGTGATCATGGCCATGGCGGATCACCTGGCCATCCTGTTCGTGGGCCGGGCGATCGCGGGGATCGCGGGCGCCAGCTTCGTCGTCGCCACCGCCTATATCGCCGACATTTCGCTGCCGGCGGAACGAGCGCGCCGTTACGGCCTGATGCAGGCGTGCTTCGGTATCGGCTTCGTCGCGGGACCGGTGCTGGGCGGTTTACTGGGCGAGTTGTCGCTGCGCTATCCGTTCCTGCTGGCGGCGGCGCTCAATGCGATCAACTGCCTGGTCGGCATCTTCGTTCTGCCGGAATCCCATCCGCCCGAGCGGCGCCGGGTCAAGCTTGCGACGCTGAACCCGTTCGCATCGTTCCGCTGGGCGCTGGGCATGCGCACGCTGGTGCCATTGATCGCGATTTTCTTCACCATGCACCTGGTCGGCCAGGTGCCGGGCTCGCTGTGGGTGATCTATGGCGAGGACCGGTTCGCGTGGGACACCTGGATGGTGGGCGTTTCGCTGGGGGTGTTCGGCCTGTTCCACGCCATCGCCCAGGCTTTCCTGACCGGGCCGGTGACCGCGTGGCTTGGTGAAAAACGCACGCTGGCGCTGGGCATCGCCTGCGACGCCACCGGGTTCGTGCTGATGGCATTCGCGACGACCACCTGGATGGTGCTGCCTGTATTGGTGTTCCTGACGCTCTCCGGCGTCGGCATCCCCGCGCTGCAATCCATGGTCTCGCGGCAGGTCGACGAGGAACAGCAGGGCGAACTGCAGGGGACCGTGGCGGGCGCCATGAGCCTCGCCTCGATCTTCGGTCCGGTCGCCGCCACATCGTTCTACGCGGCGACGGCAGCGGCCTGGCCGGGCACAGTATGGCTGGCGGCGGCGGCGGCCTACATCCTCGTGGTACCGGCATTGATGGCCCTCCGCAGAACCTGAACGGCGCTTCCATCCTACCCGATCAAATGCTTACATGGGCGCGCGCCGGGGAGAGCGCGTTTCCAGGGAGAAACCCATGTCAGCGCCAAGCGACCACGAAGTCGTGTCCATCTATCCATTCACGCCCGAGCAGCTCGAGCGGCTGATGACCGACGCGTGCGAGTGCGTGCTGATGTGGGCCACGAAGGACAGCTTGCCTGTCGGCGTCTACCATGCCTTCGTCTGGCGGAACGGGCGCATCTGGATCACCTTCGTTGCCCATCGTCACCGCGCCAACGCCATCAAGCGAAACCCGAAGGTGTCGGTGGCGGTCAGCGGCGTCGCCGGCGTCGAACCCGATTGCCCGATCGGATCGGCGACGGCCAAGGGCATCGGGATCTTCCACGACGACGACGAGACGAAGGTCTGGTTCTACCGGGCGCTGGCCGACAAGTCCCACCGCAACGACAAGGCCCGTGCCGACCGGTTCGTCGAGACGCTGAATTCGCCCATGCGCACCATTCTGGAAGTGATCCCCACCCAGTGGATCATGCATGACAGCGGCAAGTCTGTCCGGCACATGAACGGCACCCTCAACGACAGCGAGCTGGGACCGAGACTGAGCTCGGATGCCCAGAGGCTCAACCAGTTCAGGGCCGAGCGCGGTCTCGGCGAACGGTAGGCGACAAAAACCAGCACGCTTGAAGCTTCTGCTATCCGGTGCTTAACATGGGCGCGCGCAGGGGAGCGCACGCTCTGAGGACCGAGGGAGAGATCATGTCCAAGCCGAATGACCACGAAGTCGTTTCCATCTATCCGTACACCAAGGAACAGCTCGACCGGCTGATGACGGACGCGCGCGAATGCGTGCTGATGTGGGCCACCAAGGACAGCTGGCCGGTGGGCGTCTATCATTCCTTCGTCTGGCGCAACGGGCGCATCTGGATCACCTTCGGCGCCCATCGCCACCGCGCCAACGCCATCAAGCGCAACCCCAAGGTATCCGTCGCGGTCAGCGGCGTGGCGGGCGTCGAGCCCGACTGCCCGATGGGCTCGGCGACCGCCAAGGGCATCGGCATCTTCCACGACGATGAGGAAACCAAGGCCTGGTTCTACCGCGCGCTGGCCGACAAGTCGCACCGCAACGACAAGGCGCGCGCCGACCGCTTCGTCGAGACGCTCAACTCGCCGATGCGAACCATTCTCGAGGTGATCCCGACCCAGTGGATCACCTTCGACAGCGCCAAGTCAGGCCGTCATATGGAGGGCACGCTGAACGACAGCGAACTCGGCCCGCGTCTCAGCTCCGACGCCAATCGTCTCAACAACTTCCGGGCCGAGCGTGGCCTCGGCGAGCGCTGAGGTCGGGCTGCCCTGCCAGCCATAAACGAAAGCGGCGCATCCGGTGGATGCGCCGCGCTTCGTGAAACGAATTTCCTGACTATTGCAGGCTGGCGGTCGCCGTGCCCGGCGCGACGATGATGCAGCTGACCTTGCCGCGCTTCAGCTGCGTGCAGGCATCCTGCGCCTCGTTGCGGCTGACGAAACCAACCAGACGCGAGCGGTAGAGCGTCTTCTTGCCGCCAGCCACGCTGACCGAGGCGCTGACATGATCGAGGGCGTCGGACAGCTTGCCAGCTACCTTCTGGGCGAACTCGCGGGCGGCGTCGCGCTTGCCGAATGCGCCGACCTGGACGGCCCAGCTGGACGCAAGGTCGCCATCATCCTCGGCTTCGCCGGTCTCGCGGGCCGCGGCGGCGACGGTTTTCACGGACGCATCCGAAAGATCACGCACCGGCACCTGGGTGACCACGGCCTGCTGCACAGAAGCCTCGGAAACAGCGGGCGCGGACAAGGACGCCGGCATCATCACCGGAGCCTCGCGGGTAGCGACCTGAGCGTTCAGGGTCGCGGTCGAGGCGTGCGACGCCTTCGGCGCTTCCTCGGGGAAACCAGCGACCTTGATACGGGTCACGGTCGGTCCGGACGCCGCGGCGACCTGGGTCGCGTTGTCCGGCTCGTCGTCCTTTACATATTCGACGCCCGGCATGTCCCTGCCATTCGCGCGGGCGAAACCGGCGTCCATGATCTCCATCATGTGCTTGTCGCGGGCGCTGGCGCTGGAGCCGCCAAAGACGACGCCGACGAGGCGAACGCCGTCGCGCTGCGCCGCCGCGAGCAGGTTGAAGCCCGACAGCCCGATAAAGCCGGTCTTGATGCCGTCCGCGCCCCGGTAGTTCAGGTAGAACCGGTTGTGCGTGTTATGAGTCAAGCCGTTATAGGTGAAGCTCTTGGTGCCGAAATACCTGTAGTACTTCGGGAAATTGCGGTGGATCGCGATGCCGAGCAGCGCCTGGTCGCGCGGCGTCGACATCTGCTCCTTGTTGGGCAGGCCCGACGCGTTGCGATAGATGGTGTTCTTCATGCCCAGTTCGCGGGCCTTGGCGGTCATCAGGAAGCCGAAGTCATCCTCGGTGCCGCCCAGCGCCTCGGCCAGCACGGTGGCGGCGTCGTTGGCGGACTTGGTGACGAGGCCGAGGATCGCGTCCTCGACCTTGATGGTCGAACCGGCGGTCAGCCCCAGCTTGCTGGGTGCGCGGGTCGCCGCATGGCGTGAAACCGGCAGTCTGGTATCGAGCGTCAACGTACCGTTGTTGAGCGCCTCGAAGGTCATGTACAGGGTCATGACCTTGGTCATGGACGCCGGATAAAGCTTCTTGTCGGGATTGCGGGAGTAGAGCACCTCGCCGGTGCCCTCGTTGATGATGATGGCGCCGGTGCCGATGGTGTAGGTGGCGCCCTGTTTCGCCTTCGCCTTGGCCTTGACGGACTTGCTCTTGTGGGTACGGGCCTCGACCGCGGGCGCGGCTGCGATACCGACCGTCAGGAACGCGGCCAGCATCAGGATGTTCACCTTGGTCACTTTTTGCGCGAAACGCCGCCCGAATGCAGGAAACCGCACCCAAATCCTCCCGTCTAGATCGCCCTACTCCACGAGCACATTGCTGTCGGTGAAAAGAGTCTTATTTTTCGCCATGTTGTGCAAGCTAAAGTTAAAGTGAAGACTCAATTGAGGTCACATTTCCGCCCATGTACGGGTCCCGCTACCACGCCAGTGGTAGTCCAGTAGCGCTGCGCGCTCTGCCGACGGACCGCTTGCTCTAGTCGCGGAAGGGATGCACGTCCCGGTTGGGCCAGAGAAACTGAATCCGGGTGCGGTGAATCAGCCAGTCATCGCCGACCTTGCGATATTCGTCGTCGTAGATACCGAACAGAATCAACGGGTTCTCGGTACCCTCGGCGGTCCGCAGGTCCAGCAGGTACCAGCGGCCGATGGCCCGGTCGGGCCCCTTCAACGTGATCCAGGGATTCGTGACCGCATGCATGACGTTGAAGATACCGCCGTAGCGGGCGGTGAACTTCCGGTAGTTTTCGTGGATCGCGTCCCGCCCCACCCAGTCGCCGCCATAGTTGGGCCCGAACTCGCAAACGGCGTCTTCGGTGAAGAGCGCCGCGAGTTTATCGACCTCGCAGCCATCGTAGTAATGCGAATACAGGTGGCGTGTGGTCTTGATCTTCTCGATCTGCAGCAGGTCGTCCAGCGTCATCGCATCCCCCAACGGTTCCGAGGCAGCTTAGCGCAGGCCGCACCCTGCGCCGCAAGTCTTTTCGTTCACGCGTGCTTGTTCGATCTTCACAAGCGGCCGGCGATTTGGCAGGTTGACGCGCAAAGGAGCCAGTCCATGCCTTACGATTTCCACGACATGCTGCGGGGAACCGTCGCTGCGAACCTGAACAGCTTTCCGCACGAGTTCATCGACGGCGAAGGCATGCGCCATGCCGCGGTCGCCCTGACGATCGTCGCCGGCGACACGCCCGAGGACGGCGCGTCGATGCTGCTGACCCGTCGCACGTCGAAACTGAATAGCCATGCCGGCCAATGGGCGTTGCCGGGCGGGCGTATAGACCAGGGCGAGGAGCCGCTGGAGGCCGCGCTGCGGGAAATGCAGGAAGAGGTGAATCTGCGCCTCGACCACAGCCACTTCCTCGGCCGCTTGGATGATATCTCGTCCCGGTCCAACTACGTCATCTCGCCTTTCGTTTTCTGGGCGGAGGACCTGTCGTCGATGACGCCCAATCCCGACGAAGTCGCCTCGATCCACCGGATCCCCTTGCGGCTGTTCGAAGGCGTCGACGCCATCCAGTTCATCGACGTCGAGGGCCAGACCGAGAAGCTGCTGCGGCTTCAACTCGGCGACAACCGTATCCATTCGCCCACGGGCGCGTTCCTGCTCCAGCTGTGGGAAGTCGGCGTCAACGGCCGCCACACGCGCGTGAAACAGCACCTACACCCCGACTGGGCCAAGTAGCGCGGCTTGCAGCGGCCGCTCCGATCATGGCTAGCTGCGCCGGGTGAATTTCACGGGGCGAGGACGGGATTGGGACATCGCGGCTATCTGACGATCCTGGGGGTGCTGTTCGGCGCCCTCTTCGTGGCCTTGGCGATCGCTCCGGTCGACCGGGCCGACTGGTTACTCGAGAACGCGCTGGTGGGCGGCTTCCTGCTGGCGTCGATGCTGATCCACCGGCACTTCTCGTTCTCGAGACTGTCAGCCACCATGATCTTCCTGTTCCTGTGCCTGCACGAGGTTGGCTCGCACTACACCTATGCTCTCGTGCCCTATGACGACTGGTTCCGGGCCCTCACCGGCACCGGGTTCAACGACCTCGTCGGATGGGAGCGCAACAACTACGACCGCGTGGTGCATTTCAGCTATGGACTGCTGCTTGCCTATCCCATGCGGGAAATCTTCCTGCGCGTCGTCAACGTGCGCGGATTCTGGGGCTATTTCCTGCCGCTCGACGTGATGATGTCGACCTCGATGCTATACGAGCTGATCGAGTGGGGCGCGGCGGCCGCGTTCGGCGGCGAACTGGGCATGGCCTATCTGGGCACGCAGGGCGACGTCTGGGACGCGCACAAGGACATGGCGCTCGCCAGCGCAGGCGCGCTGATCGCCATGCTGGTCACGGTGGCCATCAACGCCGCGCTGCAACGGGATTTCGCCCAGGAATGGGCGCAGAGCTTCCAGGTGAAGAACAGCCGGCCGGTCGGCGAGGCCGCCGTGATCGGCATGTGGCGCCGCCGCCGGACGGACTGAGGCTTGACCGGCGTCGCCGCGGGACGGCCCGTGAAGGCGTCCGCGCGACGCGTTGGCGTGCCTATGCCGCCGCAGGCCGGTCGAGGACATCGGCCCGCACCGAGTTGGCGAGCGCCGCCACGTCGGCGATGTCCGCATCCGATACGCCCAGTTCCTTCAGCGTGGCGCCAAGCAACTCGATGACCGCATCCACATGGCTGTCATCCAGACCATTCACCACCAGATGACGATGGCCATCCCGCATGTTCTGTCCGGTGTAGGCATTGGGCCCGCCCGTCACCATGGTGAGAAAGCCGCGCTGCTTGGCGCGCTGGCGCTCCATGTCGACGCCGTCGAAGAAATGACGGATGCGATCGTCCGCCAGCACCTTGCCGTAGAACACGTCGACCGCCGCCTTGATCGCGGGCGCACCGCCGAGCCGCTTGTAGAGAGAGTCCATGCCTGCCTCCATTGATGTATAATACATACATCTTTAAACCCGAACCGATCGCGCTTCAAATGCAAAATCATTTCACCGCGAAGAATCGTCCATGCGCCTGACGCAATACACCGACTATGCGCTGCGAGTGCTCATCCACGTGGGCACCAAGCATGGCGGCGCCTCGACAATCAGGGAGATCGCCGAGAGCTACGGCATCTCCCGCAATCACCTGATGAAGGTCGCGCATCAGTTGGGACAAGCTGGCTTCATCGCCCCCCAGCGCGGCCGCGGCGGCGGCCTGGCATTGGCCCGGCCGCCGGCCGAGATCAATGTCGGTGACGTCGTCCGTCACATGGAAGAAAGTCTCGCGCTCGTCGAATGCTTCAAGGGCCCCGAGAATACCTGCCCGATCGTCGGCCTCTGTCGCCTGGAGCGGGCGCTCGGACAGGCGCTGCAAGCATTCCTGGCGGTTCTCGACGAGCTGTCCCTCGCCGATCTGCTCGTCAACAGCGGCGCCCTCGCCGCGCGCCTGGGGATCGTCACGGAGCCTGACAAGTCGCCATAGCCTTCCACGACCGGCTGAAACGGTGGCGATTCCCCGCCAATCGCGCTAGGCTTCGCACATGAAGGAGCATCAGCATATCGCGGACGCCCTGAACGCCCGCCTCGTGCAGTTGTCCGAGCGGATCGAACGACTGGAAGAGGATCTGCGCCAGCCCCTGGATGCCGATTTCGCGGAACAGGCGACCGGCATGGAAGCCGCAGAGGCCAACGAGGCGCTGGAAGATGCCGGGCGGGCCGAGATCGCGCAGATCCGTGCCGCGCTCGAGCGCATCGTGAGCGGCTCATACGGGATCTGCGTCAGCTGCGGCGATGCCATCGCGCCGGCCCGGCTTGAAGCCCTGCCCTTCGCACAGCAATGCATCGACTGTGCCCGTGGCGGCTGACCGTCGGAACCCGCCCGAGACACAAATCGACCATCGGTGATTTGCGCTGGGAGCGGAATGACTTAAATCTAAGCGACCATGGGCTGGGGGTGGCACCGGAATACCAAGGAGATGAACGACATGCTGAAATTCACGCGGCGCGGTTTTCAAGTTGCGGCGCTTTCCGTGGCCCTGGCCACCGGCGCGGCAACAGCTGCGCTGATACCGTCGACGCCGGTCCAGGCCGCATCGGAATCCGACGCGCGGGAGCTGGTGATGTCGGCTCAGTATGCTTTCGACGACCTGACTGACAAGGGCACCAATGCCACGGTCCGTGCGCTGCTGAAGGATGCCAGGGGCGTCCTGATCTTCCCGTCGGTCGTCAAGGGCGCTGTCGGCATCGGCGGCGAAGGCGGCAGCGGCGTGCTGCTGGTTCGCGGCGAGGACGGCGTGTGGAGCTATCCCGCGTTCTATCACATGGGATCGATCAGCATCGGCCTGCAGCTCGGCGGCCAGGAAACCCGCTTCCTGCTGATCCTGATGACCGATAATGCCGTACGCAAGGTGATGAGCGGCGATACGCAGGTGGGCGGCGACGTCAGCGCCGTCGCCATCGAGACCGGCGTCGACAAGTCGACCGGCACCACCACGGGCCGCCGCGACATCTATTATCACGCCGAGACCCAGGGCGGCCTGTTCGCGGGCGTCAGCCTCGAAGGCACCAAGATCAAGGCGCGCAACAAGATGGCCCGGAAGTATTACGGCCAGGACGTCACCGTACGCGACATCCTGATCGAGCGCCGCGCGGCCAATCCGCAGGCTGAAGAGCTGCGAACCACGGTCGCCTCCCAGAGCGGCTACTGAGCGCACCGAACATCGACCGTCGCGGGCGGCCCTCGGGCCGCCCGTTTCGTATCGAGGAACGTTCTAGGCGGTTAGCGCCTGGTCGAGATCGGCGATGATGTCGTCGATGTGCTCGATGCCGATCGACAGCCGGACATAACCGGGCGTGACGCCGGTCGCGGCCTGCTCATCGGGCGAAAGCTGGCTGTGCGTGGTGCTGGCGGGATGGATCGCCAGGCTGCGCGCATCGCCGATATTGGCGACTGGATACAACAGCTTCAGGGAGTCGATGAACCGACGGCCCGCATCCACACCGCCCTTCAGCTCGAAGCCGATGAGCCCACCATGCCCGCCCCTGAGATAGGCGTCGGCGCGGCGGCGCGCCTCTCCCGATTGCTGGCTTGGGTGGATGACCTGGGTCACCTGCGGATGCCTCGACAGCCAGTCAGCCACCTTGGCGGCATTCGAGCAGTGCCGCTCCATTCGCAGCGGCAGGGTCTCGAGGCCCTGGATGATCTGGAACGCGTTCATCGGGCTGAGCGCCGGCCCCAGATCGCGCAGCAGCACGGTGCGCAGCCGCAGGATATAGGCGATCGGCCCCAGCGGTTTGGCCGCCTGAGCCCAGACCGCGCCATGATAGGAGGGATCGGGCGCATTCAGGTTGGGCTGGCGCGCCGGATGCGCTTCCCAGTCGAAATTGCCGCCGTCGACGATCATGCCGCCGATGGAAGTGCCGTGGCCGCCGATATATTTGGTCAGCGAGTAGACGACGATCGCCGCGCCATGGTCGAAGGGCCGGCACAGCAGCGGCGCCGCCGTGTTGTCCATGATCAGCGGGATTCCCAGTTCGCGGCCGATGGCGGCGACCTCGGCGATCGGGAAGACCTGCAGCTTGGGGTTCGGCAGCGTCTCGGCATAATAGGCCCGGGTGCGTGCGTCGGTTGCCCGTCGAAAGCTCTCAGGATCGGCCGGGTCGGCGAAACGCACGTCGACACCCTGGGCGCGCAGGGTGTTGTTGAACAGGTTCCAGGTGCCGCCATAGAGGTCGGTGGAACTGACGACGTTATCACCCACGGAGGCGAGGTTTTGCAGCGCCAGCGCCGACGCGGCCTGTCCGGATGCAACCGCAAGCGCCGCCGCGCCGCCCTCGATCGCCGCGATCCGGTTCTCGAGGATGCCGGTCGTCGGGTTCATGATGCGGGTATAGACGTTCCCCAGTTCCTCCAGTGCGAACAACCGGGACGCATGGGCCGTATCGTTGAACTGATAGGACGTGGTCTGATAGATCGGCACGGCGACCGCACCGGTCGTGCTGTCGCTGCGGTATCCGGCGTGCAGGACGAGTGTCTCGGGATGCTTGCTGTCAGTCGCCATGGAATTGCCCTGCGAAAAGGTCACGCATTCGGCATCGCGCCGCTGCGATGGGGTCAGTTACCGCCGCCATATTTCTGTTCCATCTTCTTGGCGAGGGCATCCAGCTCCTCATCGGACATGTTCTGCATTTCCTCCATGGTGTAGCCGGTGACTTCCTTTGTCGCCGCCTTGCCCTGGGGCGATTTGAGCTTGCGCTGCCCCTCGTTCCAGGCATCCATGGCCTCGTTCTTGGTCTGGGCGACCTTCTGATCGTAAAGACGATCGACCTCCGCATCGGACTTGCCGTTGGCCGCGGCGCCGAGATATTTGCGCTTGTCGGCCAGCTGTTCCGCACGGTACTTGGCTTCCGCCTCGCGCTTCATCTTCTGGGCGGCCGCGTCCCGCGCCGCCTGTTCGCGCGCGGCGGCCTCGCGCTCGCGCTGCTCCTGCGCCTCGAGTTCGGGATCCCAGTCGGCAAAGGCCGGAAGAACATGGGTGGCCGCCAGCATCGCCACCACGCCCGCTGCAAGAATTCGCTTCATTGATGTCGCTCCTACAAGGCCACACGGCCAAGCCCCCGCGCGCATGCTATTACCTCGGATAAATCTGGGCAATCTCCTCGCTCGCTTGGCCGTGGCGACCAAAGCGGCTAGTGTCTGCGCGGGGGAGCATGGAGCATCCGATGTCGCTGATGGCGGTGATCAAGGGCCGGCGCGGGCCAAGTGGGTTCGGCTATGCCTCGACGGCCGAGGACGTAACCGCCGGTCTCGACCTCACCGGCAAGACAATCCTGATCACCGGCGTCACGTCGGGACTTGGGAAGGAGGCCGCACGGGTCCTGGTCATGCGCGGGGCTCATGTCATCGGCACCGGCCGCTCGGTGGAAGGCGCGCGGCAGACGTTGATGTCGTTCGGCACGAACACGACCGCCATCGCCTGCGAGCTTTCCGAGCCGGCATCCGTGCGCGCGGCGGCCTCGGAAATCGCCGCGCTGGGCCGCCCCCTCGATGCGGTGATCCTCAACGCGGGCATCATGGCGCTGCCGACGCTGCAGCAGAAATACGGCTACGAGTTGCAGTTCTTCACCAACCATATCGGCCATTTCATCCTGATGCAGGGCCTGATGGACGCTCTGGCGCCAACCGCCCGGGTCGTCGCCGTATCGAGCACCGCGCATCGAGGCGCTCCCAAGGGCGGCATCCAGTTCGACAACCTCTCGGGCGAGCGGAGCTATCGCGCCTGGGCCGCCTATGGGCAGGCCAAGATCGCCAACCTGCTGTTCGCCAAGGAGCTGGCCCGGCGCTTCGCCGGTACCGGGCGTACCGCGAATTCACTGCATCCGGGCGTCATCATCACCAATTTGGGCCGGCACCTGAACCCGGTGATGAAATTCGGCTTCGGCGTCGCCAGCGTCGTCATGTGCAAGGATGTCCATCAGGGCGCGGCGACCGAATGCTACCTCGCCGTCAATCCCGGCGCCGCCGGCATCAACGGCCAATATTTCGATGACTGCAACATCGCCGCCCCACGGGCCGACGGAACCGACGCGGAAACCGCCCGGAGGCTGTGGGACGTCAGCGAGGAAATCGGCGCCAAATTCGCATGATCCGTGTCGTTCGAGGAACCGCCGTCGCGGCCGTGGCCCTGGCCGCCGCCTTGATCGTAGATGGGGCTTTCGCTAAGGAGTGCCGCGATACGCCGGTGCTCGAGAACGTGCAGCAGGCGCTGTTCGACTTCGTCGCCAGGAACGGCACCAACGAGCACGCCT